>Ga0102924_1000183_pt1 | contig 79868 bp, 75 predicted proteins | sample PaiPotPPM11metaG_FD_80116 | JGI IMG/M metagenome (GOLD analysis project Ga0102924, IMG submission 80116) | Iron sulfur acid spring bacterial and archeal communities from Banff, Canada, to study Microbial Dark Matter (Phase II) - Paint Pots PPM... ...
ATCGAGGACCACGACGCGCCTGACGCTTCGAGGATGACGGCGGCAATGTCCCCCTCCGCGAGCCGCGCTTCGGTGAAGTCGAGGTCGTTGACTGGCGCGACGACGATCGTCGCGAGCGCCTCATCCGGGACGCCGGGGGGCGGTGTTCCCTCCCACGGCAGTTGCTGCGCGATGGTGGCGTAGTCGTGCCAGCCGTGGAAATGCCCGGCATACTTGAGGATTTTCGTCTTGCCGGTGTAGGCGCGCGCGAGGCGGAAGGCCATCATCGTCGCCTCGGTGCCGCTGGAAGTGAACTTGACGAGATCGGCGGACGGAATCAGCCGCTGCACCTGTTCCGCCCAGGCGATCTCGTACTCGTTGCCCGCACCGAGGTGCGTCCCCCTCGCGACCTGCTGCTGCACCGCCGCGACGATCTCCGGGTGGCTGTGGCCGAGGAGAAGCGCGCCGTGGCCGACGACGTAGTCAATGTATTTGTGGCCGTCCACATCCCACTTATATGCGCCCTCGGCGTGGCGCATCGTCAGGGGGAAGGGATGAATGTGCCGGACATCGTGCGCGATGCCGCCGGGCAGCACCTTCCGGGCGCGCTCGTGCAGGGCGCGTGACTGCGGGTTCGTGGCGATATACTGTTCGATGATGCTCGTTGTCGTTGCCATCGGCTGCTCCTCCCCGGTTCGTCGAACGAGGCATGATGGTGTCATGGTAGTGCAGCCACGCGGGCCTGTCTACTACGCGTTTTCCCCTTGACACGACCACCGCCGTGATGATACACTCCGGCCAGTGAGATGCACTGACACATCCCACGGATAAAGGAGGTGATGCCCATGGATAGTTCGAGTAGTCTTGTGGGTGTCACCGGGAAGCGCGTGCGCTAGTACCCGGTGACATCCAGGGACGAGGGGCGGACGGATACGTCGGCCCCTCACTTTTTTTGCCTCGAAATCAGGCCGCATCCCCTTCTTTGTCCGCAGTGTCATCCGCAGCCGTGCGCCACACGTAGCACTGTCTACAGGTTCAACCTGTCGTGGGGCGATTGATGGATCATGTTTGACGCTGGTATCACCCGTGCGTATGATGCGGTAGTGATAGCGATGGGCCGACGCACCGACGCTGGTGCGCCGGTCAAGAGAAGGGGACAGAGATGTCAGTCCTATCGTGTGTCAATGGGCCGGATGATATTCGGGCATTGACACCGGCGGAGCGCGTGGAACTCGCCGCGGATGTTCGCGCGCTCCTCGTCGAGGTCGTCCATGCGAACGGCGGCCACCTCTCGCCGAACCTCGGCGTCGTTGAGATGACGATTGCCCTGCTCGCGGCCTTCGATACGCCGCGCGAGCCGATCATCTGGGATGTCGGGCATCAGGCATACGCGCACAAAATCCTCACCGGGCGCCGCGACCAGTTCCACACGCTAAAGCAGGCGGGCGGCATCTCCGGCTTCCTCAAGCGCGAAGAGAGCGAGCACGATGCCTTCGGCGCGGGGCACACCAGCACCTCGATTTCCGCCGCGCTCGGCTTCGCGGTCGCCAATCAATTCAAGGGTGAGATGAACCGTCACGCGGTCGCGGTGATCGGTGACGGCGCGCTGACGGGCGGCCTCGCCTGGGAGGCGCTCAATAATGCGGGTCACATGGACGCGCCCCTGATCGTCGTCCTCAATGACAACGAACTCTCGATCGCGCGCAGTGTCGGCGCGTTGCATCTCTACCTCAATCGCATGCGCGCGCATCCCGCCTTCGAGCAAATGAAGGAGCAGATCGCGCGCGTCATGAAGCGGCTCCCGGCGGGCGAAACCTGGCTGGAACTCGGCAAGCGTTTGAAGGACGGCGTCAAGGAAGTGATGCTCGCGCCGATGATCTGGGAGGAACTCGGCTTCTCCTATATCGGCCCCGTGGACGGCCATGACACCGAACTGATGATTGACACCTTCCGCATCGCCAAGACGATGCCCTCGCCCGTCTTCGTTCACGTCCTGACGACGAAGGGGAAGGGCATCGAGGCGTGCGAAGCGGACCCGATCAAAACCTATCAGGTTGACGCGGCGAAACCCGCGGGCACGCCGCTCTCCCCGCCCGCGTACCGCGACTTCTTCGCGCAGACACTGATCGAGCAGGCGGCACGCAACGCACTGATCGTCGGTATCACCGCCGCGATGCCGAGCGGCACGGCGCTCGACAAGTTCCAGAAAGTCTACCCGGACCGGATGTTCGATGTCGGCATCGCTGAGCAGCACGCGGTGACCTTCGCCGCCGGTCTCGCGGCGGCGGGCATGAAGCCGGTCTGCGCGATCTACAGCACCTTCCTCCAGCGTGCGTACGACTCGATTATCCATGACGTGGCGATCCAGAACCTGCCGGTGACATTCGTCATCGTCAATGCCGGCCTCGTCGGTGAGGACGGTCGGACACACCACGGCATCTTCGATATCGCCTACCTCCGCGCCATCCCCAATATGGTCGTCATGGCGCCGAAGGACGAGAACGAGTTGCGCCATATGCTCGCGACGGCGATGGCACACGACGGCCCGATTTCCATGCGCTTCCCGCGTGGCGCGGCACTTGGCGTGCCGCTCGATGACGTGCTGACGCCGCTCCCGATCGGCAAGGCGGAGACATTGCGGGAGGGCGAGGATGTCGCGATTCTCGCGCTCGGTGTCCATGTCCCGACGGCGATGGAAGCGGCGGCCTTGCTCGCGGCGGACGGTCTCGCGGCGACGGTCGTCAACGCGCGATTCGCAAAGCCGTTGGACGACGCGTGTATCCTCGATCTCGCGCGCCGCGTCGGGCGGTTCGTGACGATCGAGGAGGGTGTGGCAGCGGGCGGCTTCGGCAGCGCGGTGCTCGAACTGCTTGCGTCGCACGGCCTCAGTTGCCCGGTGGCGGCGCTCGGCATCCCCGATCAGTTCGTGGATCACGGCAAGCCCGCGCAATTGCGGGCACAATGCGGCCTGACCGCCGAAAATGTCGCGGTGCAAGCACGGAAACTCTGCACCAGCGCGGCATCGGCCCCGGCGCGCCTCCGCCGCTGATTGACGCCGCGCGAGGGAAGACGAGAGACAGCCGGGCCGGAGGTATCGCTCCGGCCCATGCTGTTTTTACCGGGAGGGCGCGATGTCAACCGGTTCAACCGATGCCTTCGCGGATCTCTCACCTCTCGAAGGAGCGGCGCGTGCGCTCAGCCTGCGGCTGACGGCGCACGACGCAAACCGCTTCCGACAGTTCGGCGCGATGCTCATCCATGAAAACACCCACGTCAACCTCACCGCGATCACCGATCCCCGTGATGTGCAACTGCTGCATTTCGCGGACTCGCTCTCGGTCGTTCCCGCCGTGGATGCGTACGTCCGGCTGATCGGCGGTGATGTGGCGATGCTCTCCGCCGTGCGCGTCCTCGATGTTGGCAGCGGCGCGGGGTTTCCCGGCTTACCGCTTGCCATCGTGCGGCCGCGCGTCGCCGTGACACTCCTGGAGGCGACGGGGAAGAAAGTCGCCTTCATGCGCCGTGTCGCGGATGATCTCAGGTTGGATAACGTCACCGCGCTCAACTTCCGCGCGGAAGAAGCGGCGCATCATCCGACCCTACGCGGACATATGGACATCGTTCTCGCACGCGCCGTGGCGCGGCTGCCGATCCTCCTTGAATACTGCCTTCCCTTCGTCCGACCCAATGGATTCGTCCTCGCCCTCAAAGCGGGCGACCTCACCGACGAACTCGCCGAGGGAAGACGCGCCGCTACCGCACTCGGCGGCGCCATCGGCGCGGTCACGCCCGTGCCAATCCTCGGTCTGGAAGGTCACGTCCTCATCCGCATTGATAAGGTTGGCGAAACCCCGCCCCACTACCCTCGCCGCCCCGGCATCCCCACCAAACGCCCCCTGGGGATTTGACGTTCCCTACAGACGTGGGCCGAAGCGGGCGTAGGCGGTGGCGATGCCGAGGATCGAGGCGACGACGATCGTGAACACCGCGACACCCTCGCGGACGCCGCCGTTGCCGAACCGCAGACCGGGCGGCAGGATATGGATCGTGACGGGAATCAGCGGCTCGAAGGCATCCACGCCGCGATACGTCATCGCGTCCGTGAGCAGGTGGGACGCATAGCCAATCGCGAGCGCGATCCCCGGCACGGACGATCCGACGAGCCGCAGACTTGCCCACGTCGCCGCAACGCCGATGATCGCCGTGCAGAAAATGGTGTGCGTGAATCCGCGATGCGAGACGACGCGCCGCACGAGCCAGGAGAGTGTGCCGAGGAATCCCGCCATCAGCGCCCCGACGATGATCGCCGCCAGCGCGAACGGCATGCCCAGCAGCCCTCGCGCACGCGCTGTCTTGGCGAGCCGCTTCCAGCCGCGCCAAACTTCTCCTTGCAACGGGAATCGCCGGGTATCAATATCTGGCAGCATCGCGCCGAGCGTGGCGATGGGGACGCCGACCACGACCGCGCCGATGCTCCCCCGCGTGAGATAGAGAAGAGCGGGCGCGGCGACCGCCGCGCCGCAGATCGCATGATGCCGCCCCCGCATTACCGCCGCCTCCGCCGCATCAGGGGTGCCACCACGAGCAACGCAACCATGCCGAGCGCGGTCAGGCCAGCGATACCCCAACCAATCGTCCACCACTGCGGGCGAAAGCGGAAGACGACCGTGTGATCGCCGCCACCCGGCAGATAGACGGCACGGAAGGCGAGGTCAGCCGGTAAAATCGGCGTCGAACGCCCATCCACGCTTGCCTGCCAACCGGGGAAATAGGCATCCGACAGCACGAGATACCCGGCGCTTGCCGTCGTCACCCGGACGGTCACGCTGTCGGTGCCGTCGCGCGTCACGGTCGCGGGCGATGCGCCGGGGTCAGCGGTCGTCGCGGTCACGCCGCCTTGCAGATAGGCGGTCTTCGTCGGGTCGAAGTCCGGCGCTTTGATGCGGTCAAAGGCGACGCCGGGGTCCGGCACGGATTGGGCATTGCCGACGACGAAGGCACGCGGCAGCGGCGGTCGGCTCGGCTGATAGAAGATCACTTTGTCACCGGTAAATGCCTTCTGCCAATCGGCGGGCGCGGGCTTCTCGGCGGGCAGGCCGACGTACGCAACATTCAGCAACCCGTAGAGCGCGCTGGAACGGCTGCTCTGCGCTCGCTCGCGCAGCGCGGCGTAGTCGGCCAGTTGGAGGGGATTGTACGTGCCGGACACGCTATCCACACCATCAATCGCGGTGAGGGAGGGCTGCCAGCGATCGGAAATGTCGTCCGTATCAACGCGGAACGGCGGATTACTCGCCGTGCGAGAAACCAACTCGCGCCGCGCGGCTGGTTGCTGAAAGCCCGCCAGCACATTATCCGTCGTCGGGTTGAAGCCGATCGTCGCGCTGAAGAGGTCGAAGATGATCAGCGTTGTCGCCAGCACTGCCGCCGCGCGTGATCCGATCCCACGACGCTCCACCGCCCAGACGAGCGCGAGTGCGCCGAGCAGGATGAGCAGGAGCACATTGAGACCATCCACCGCGATCACCGGGCGATTCACCGGATCGTCCTGCCGCAGGATGAGGCTGTAGAAGAGCGGGATAATGCCGAGCGCGAGCACCGCGACGACAATACCAACCCCGCGCCGTATCTGTCGCAGCATCACACCCAATTCGAGATCGGTCGTTCGATGTACGGTGATCCAGTCGAGCAGCGCGTCGAGGCCCCAGGCCGCAAGGATCGCCACCGCGAGATCGTAGAGAAGCAGCAAACGTCCCGCGGCGCGGACGCGGTCGTATCCGGGTACGAGTCCGTAAAACCAGCCGTGCAAAGGGGTGAACGGCCCGAGTGCGCCGAGCAGCGCGACACCGCCGAGCGCGACAAAAAAGAGTTTCTGCCCGCTCCCGGCTCGTATTCGCCAGAACACGCCGATGATGGCGAGAATGAGCGCGACCACACCCGCGTACCCCCAGATTTCGCCATTCGCGAATGCGCCCCAGTAGTTCGTCGGGTTATCGCCGAACACTTTTGGCAGCACGAGTTGGAGTAGCGCTACAGGTTGCACGCTGAATTGCGTCGCATTTTCGTAGCCAATCCCGGCGCGCACCGACCGGCGGGACAACTGCTCGGCGGGCAGTAAGAGCGGTGCAGCCAGCCCGACCGCAATGACGAGCATGATACCGAGGCGGATCGCCGCATTCGTCCAATGGCGAATGCGGCGATCCGCGAGCAACACGCGCCGATGGTCCAACCACACCCGCGGATCACGCGGCGTCGCAGACATGCGGATCGCACCCTCCTCTTCCTCCACAATCGGCGGGGCAATGATGGGCCGCTCGGCCCATGCGAGGAAGGCGCCATACGCGAGCGCGGCGGTGATGACATAGAGAAGCACCTGCGGATGACCGGCCAGCGTTGCCATCATCAGACCCAGCCCGGCGACGACTGTCCAGCCGATACTCCCCTGCCGCGCGCGATAGAGCGCGGCAAGTACCGCGGGTAGCCACGACGCGACCGCGATCATCGGCGCATGGCCGATTTGCGCCGTCATGAAGCCGCCATACGCGAAGGTAATTCCCGCGATCAGCGAGGACGCCCGGCGTAATCCGACCGTCCGCGCGAAGCCGTACATCGTCATCGAGGCCCACCAGACATGGATGATCGCCAGCGCCTCGAACGCCCCGTACGTGAAGGGGCGCGCGACCGCCCAGACAAGCAAATTGGGCGGATAGAGCGCGCCCGTCTGATAGTCCGCCGCGAACGGCGCACCCGCGTAGAGATAGGGGTTCCAGAGCGGGAAATGCCCGGCGTGGATCTGGTTCGCCGCGAAAGCGGAGAGCGGATAGTAGAAGGAGTTGAAATCCCCGCCGCCCTTCGGGATCGCCACGCCTTTCTCGAAGAGCAGCCGCCAGAAGAATAAACAGAAAACGACCGTCAGCAGGCCGATCATGCCGACCTCGGCGCGGGCACACGGCCATCGTCGCCGTACCCTCAGCAGGTTGGCCGCAAGCAGCAGAGCAAGCCAAAGCCCGACGATCACCAGCATCGCCCCCGGCGCCATCAGCCCCGCAAACTTCAACACGACGCCTCTCCGGGCGGCCAATGAGCAATGAGCGGTTGCCCTTTGGGCAGGAAGCGATGAGAACACACGCGACGCCTACTCACTGCTCACTGCTCACTGCTTACCGCTCCCTCAGACATTGAAGAGGAACTCAATAATGTCGCCGTCCTGGACGATGTACTGCTTGCCTTCGAGGCGGTGCGTGCCCGCCTTTTTCGCCTCCGCCATGCTGCCCGCAGCGATCATCGCATCGTACGCGACGACTTCGGCGCGGATGAAGCCGCGTTCGATGTCCGAATGGATTTCGCCCGCCGCCTGCTGCGCCATCGTGCCGCGTGTAATCGTCCAGGCGCGGCATTCGTCCGGCCCAACGGTGAAAAAGGAGATGAGGCCGAGCAGAGCGTAGGAACGGCGAATAATGCGATCGAGGCCACTCTCCGCGATGCCCATTTCTTCCATGAAGACCTGCGCATCGTCCGGCTCCAACTGGCCGATCTCCATCTCGATCTGCCCAGCGACCGCGTCGAAGGCAATGCCCGGACGCGCGAACTTCTCTTCGGCCTGCCGAACGAGCGTGGCAGCCTCGTCACCCATCTGCGCCTCACCGACATTGAGGAGGACGAGGAGCGGCTTGCCGGTCAGGAAGCCGAAGCCGCGCAGTAGCCGCTCATCATCGGGATCGAGTGCTACTTCGCGAATCGGCGTCCCGGCCTCGAGGGCGATCCGCAGTTTGATCAGCGCGGCTTGCTCCCGCTCGTACTGCTCCCGCTCCGCTCCGCGCACCTTTAGGATCTGGCTTTCGAGCCGGACGAGCCGCTTCTCGATCTGGCCGAGATCGTTGAAGGTGAACTCCAGTTGCAACGTCTCAATATCCCGCAGCGGATCAACGGATTCCTCCGGGTGCGGTACGTTTGGGTCAGGGAAGGCGCGCGCAACATGGACGAGCGCATTCGCCTGTGCGAGGTGGCCGAGCAGCGCGCCGCCAATCCCCTTCTCACTCACGCCCTTCGCCAGCCCGGCGACATCCACGTACTGCACGTCCGCCGGGATCATCCGTTTCGGCTTGAAGAGCGCGGTCAGGCGGTTCAGCCGCTCATCGGGCACTTTGATCGTCGCGAGGTTGGGCTCATCCTCGACTCCCGTACTGTATGCGCTCGTTTTCGCCTCGGCACGCGTCAACGCATTAAAGACGGTCGTCTTGCCACTCTTTGGCAGACCGACGACCACTAACCGTACCGCAGGCATGCATGCTCCTTCATTTCAGCATAATCGGGGTGTCCGTACATACGGAACAACCCTCTGTCAGTATAGAGGGGACGCAGGGGAACGTCGAATTATGTCACGGTTATGGAGTGGCGTAGGCTCAATTCTGGATGGCGAGGAGCAGCAGCGTATCTTTCGGCAGTGATTGGCCCGGACTGACTATTTTACTGTTCTGAAGATTGATGATCGTCGTGACCGTCCCCTTCTTCTGTGGCGGCACACCGGAAGGCGGCGGAATGATCGCTGTCTGGACGTTGGTGAAGCCCGCCTGTTCCAACGCTTGCCGCGCCTCGTCGGGTGACTTGCCAATCACGTTCGCGCTCGGCGGGATGGTGGCATTCCCGACGCCGGGCGTCGCGGTGGCCGCCGGCGCCGTCGGCTTCACCGTCGGTGTTGCGGTTGCGGGAGAGGGCGTCGGAGTCGGTTTACCAGTGCTGACATAGACCGAGACTGTTCCATCATGGACAATCTTATCGGTGGGATCAATCCGGATGACGCGTCCGGCCTCCACGTCGTTACTGAGTTCGTCCTTGCGGTCGGGCTTGAGGCCACGATCAGTCAGTTGCTTGCTGACCTCCTCATAGGTCATGCCCTTCACGTTCAGGCCGCTGAGGTCCACAATCGCTGGCCCCAGGCTCGTGATAATACTAATCTGGCTATCGCGCTTCACCTTGTCACCCGGCTTCGGGTCCTGGTCAAGAATCTGCCCGCGCGGGATATTTTCACTCGTCCGTTGCGTCTCTTTGCCGAGGCCGAGGCCGCGCTTTTGCAGTTCGGTGGCCGCTTGTGGCTGATACAACCCCGAGAGATTTGGCACTTCGATCGCGTTCGGGTCAGGCGTCGGGGTGATGCCGACGCTCGGTGTGACGCCCGCAGGCACGGAAGCCTTCGGGGTCACGACTGCGGTTGCAGTTCCCAGAGCGGCGGGCAGGGTGGACGCCGCGCTCGTCGGCGCGGGGGGCGCGTTGCTCGCATTCGCCAGTTTGTAGCCGAGATAGACGAGCGCAAGCAAGCCGCCGAGCAGCACAACGCCGAGCAGCCACGTCCCAATCCCCGGCCCGGCTGTCCGGCGCGACATGGGTGTCGCGTCCACGCGCCGTGTTGAACTACGCCCGGACGCGACCGTTGCGGTGCGCGCGCGTGGCCCGTCCATCGTCAAGGGGCGCGTGTCTTCGGGCAGTGCATAGGTTGCCGCGCCCGCACCACCGGCGACCGCCACCGCCTGCACCGGACCCGGCACCGGGTTGCCGCGCAGGGCGGAGATCATCTCCTCACCGGACAAATACCGGCGATCCGGGAGTTTCTCCATCGCCCGCAGGATGACCGCCTCGACATGGCGCGGGATTTTCGCATTGAAGCGCGAGGGCGGCGGCGGCGCATTGCGGACATGCTGCATCGCCACGCTGACCGCCGTATCGCCGACGAACGGCAACCGCCCCGTCAACATCTCGTACAAAACGACGCCCGCACTGTAGAGGTCACTGGCGGCGGTAAGGGGGGACCCGGTCGCCTGCTCCGGCGAGATGTACCCTGCCGTGCCGAGCGCCGTGCCCGCGTCTGTCATCTTGATGTCATTGACGCCTTTGGCGATGCCGAAGTCCACGACTTTCGCCGTGCCGCGCGCGTCAATCAAAATGTTGTGCGGCTTGACATCGCGATGGATGATGCCATGCGCGTGGGCATAGTCAAGCGCCGGTGCGATCTGCGCCATCACCTCGATCGCGTCGGGCACGGTGAACTGCCCGCGCTGCCGAATCAAGGACGCAAGGTCCGTCCCGTCAATCAGTTCCTGGACGATGTACCATGTATCGCCGTCGCGGCCAACATCGTAAACATTCACAATATTCGGATGCGACAGCCCGGCAGCGGACTGCGCCTCGCGACGGAACCGGGCAAGAAACGAATCGTTGGTGGCATATTGTTCGCGGAGGACCTTGATCGCGACGACGCGATTCAGGACAAGGTCCCACCCACGATAAACGACGGCCATGCCGCCATCACCGACAACGCCATCAATGCGATACCGTCCGTTGAGAATACGATTCATGGCTCCTCGAAGAGGGATCGAACGGCGCGGAAGAGGCCGCACCGACCCCAGCCCGCGCGTACGGGACCAGACGGCCCATCGCCGCATCGGACACGGCGATTGTACGGGCGCACCCTGCCCCCGTCAATTCAACGATGCTCCGATCGTTTGCGTTCCGTTCCACGCCGCTCGCGATCGCACACACATCACGCGCCGATACGCGTGACGATACCTGTTGCATCCAATAATGCAAGGTATTGACCAGCGCGACACTTCGCTGCTGATTCGCTTTCAGTCAAGACGTACAGCGTCGGGCCACTGCCGGTCAGGAACGCGGCATCCCCATTCGCCGCGATCTGCGCGCGCGTCTCCCGGACAATGGGCGCGATCCGTTCGAGCGGCGCCAGGAAGACATTATCGAGCAACAGAGGATCGAGCGGCTTGCCCTGCCGGAGACCGGCGACCTGCTGGACGATCTTCACGCCATCGTTGAAGTCGGTTTCTGACAGCGATTGGTAGAGTGCCGTCGTCTTATGAGGAATCGCGGTGCGTGGCGTGACGAGCACCAACCACTCATCCTGAACCGGCACGGGCGTCAGCACATCACCGATACCGCGCGCGATCATCGCGCCGCCGTAGAGCGCGAAGGGCACATCCGCGCCGATTGAGCGAGCGATACGAAGCAGCATATCATCCGGCGCGTTCGTGCCCCAAAGCGCGTCGAGGGCGATCAGCGTGGCGGCCGCATCGCTGCTCCCGCCACCCAATCCGGCGGCGACCGGGATATGCTTCGCGAGCGTGATGCGCGCCGCCCGATGTGCGCCGATTGCGGACTGGAAGGCGCGCGCGGCGCGGAGAACCAGATTGTCATCACTGACGAGGGCCGGAATGTCGCACTCGAGCGAAAATGCACGGGCCGGTTCAACGCGCACGATGTCCGCCAAGCGGAGCGGCGCCATCAGCGAGATCAGTTTGTGGTAGCCGTCGGTGCGCCGCCCCGTCACGGCAAGCCCAAGATTCAGTTTGGCGGGCGCGCGGATACCGGCAAGCGCCTCGGCACGCGTGACACGCCGAGGTCGCACAAGCGCGCCACTCGTCGCTACCCATCGCGACGGCCACGGCTCATCCCGGTGCATTGTCCCCAGCCCCGACCCGCCGCCCCATCGCCCGCGAAAGGGATATGTTCATTTGGATGGCCACCTGTTCCATCGCGAGCCATTCATCAAGCGTCAGTGTCTGGGCACGGCGCATGCTGTCAATCCCCGCGCTATCGAGGAGCGCGCTGACCGTCTCGCGCGGCAGACGCAGCCGTTCGACGAGACTGTTGTGGATCTGCTTGCGCTTCGCCCCAAACCCGGCCTGGACGAGCGCGAAAAAGCCGCGCCACCGATCCGGCGGGAGTGGTGGCGCGATCACCTCCAGCGAGAGGATGACGGAATGCACTTCCGGCCGCGGCACAAATGCCTCCGGCGGCACAGAGAGGACAATATGCGGGCGGGCGAAGAACTGCACGGCAATGGCGAGGATACTCATCTCCGGCGGCGCCGCGACGATCCGCTGCGCTACTTCGCGCTGGACGAGCAGCGTCATGCGCGCTGGCGGGTGCGGCGACTCGAGGAAGTGGCGGAAGGCCGCCGACGTGATCTGGTACGGCAAGTTCGCGACGACCACGTACGGTGTCGTGCCGACGAGATCATCGGGCGTCGTGCGTAGAATGTCTTGCTGGAGGATCGTCACTTGCGGCGTCCCGACGTATGCGGTCTGGAGATATGCCGCGAGGCGTTTGTCGAGTTCGACGGCGACGACTCGCCCCGATGTGCCGACCGCCTCCGCCAGCGCCGCAGTGAGAATGCCCAGCCCCGGCCCGACCTCGATCACCGCCTCGCCCGGTTGGATACCCGCCGCCTCCACGATCCCGGCGAGGACATCACGGTCAACGAGGAAATTCTGTCCCATCCTCCGGCTCGGCGTGACCCCGAGATCGCGGAGGATCGCTTTCCAGTCGCCGACGCGTTGCGGCATTGGCAAGGTCGTCGGTACTCGCGGCGTTTCATCACTCATGCCGATCAGTGTAGCAGACAGATCGCGACGCCTCTGCTATCGTGCTCGCGTGGCAGTCATCCTCTGGAGAGAAAGCGACAGCGAGTGATGTGGTTACTGCAAGCGGCCGTTGCAGGGCTGGTGGAATCGGTAGATACGACGCTCCCGGTGCGGTCGCTGCTGGCCGGATACGGCTTCGTCGTCTCCCCGCGCGCGGACGAGCGCGTGATGCTCCGCTCGCTGCCCTGGGTCTTCCCGCAGGCCGGTTCGTCGCCCGGGGACGCCGCGCTCCTGCCCACTCCATCCGGTCACATCCTCCTCTACGACCCGGACGGCGGATTCCGCTACGTCTCGCTCCCCGATGTCACCCTGGACGATCTCCTCCACTTCGCGAAGGAGCATGGAGCGTAACGGCCCTAACCCCCCTGCCCACACCGAGGAACGGAAGGCGGGTGCGGGCGCGAGCGCCCTCTGGGCAGCATGGGCAGCGTGGGTAGTGAGGGTGAGGTTCTCACGCATCACCCCAGAGAAAGTTCACAACGGTAAGAAGCAAACCCGCCCAGTCCGCGACGATGTTCTTCCCCTTGAAGACCATTTTCAGCCCCTCGGTACCCATCCGATCCTGCACGAGGTCGTTGGTGTGCCCGATCATCCGCCGCAGTCGCTCGGAGTCCGGCATGCCAGCATACGCGTTGTCGCGGAGCATCGGCAGCACGGTGCGTAAGATGAGTCGTGCGATTGATTGACCATATGGCGTGTATGCGACGTACTGTCCGGTCGCGGCGGAGTTCAGCAGGTCAATGAGCGCGACGTTTGCCGCGCCCGGTGGGGCGACGAGGCGCATGAACTCAGCCAGATCGCGCTGTACCTGCTCGTCGGCGACCGCTTCGATCTCCGGCACCGTGCGACCTTGGGCGTAAACGTGCAAATGGAACCAGTCATTCTCCGTATCCGCCGGGTAGGGAGAACGAGATCGTGTCGCGGCCGGGGCAGTCGCGGGGCGATCTGAGGGGCGCGGGATCGCCCCGAACCGGCGGCGGTCGTAGGTCTGCCGCCGGTTTGCGTTGCTCAACACGGCGTACGCGGCGTTGACGCGCTTCATACGCTCTTCCGCCCAGGCACGCCGCTCCGGATTGCGATCCGGGTGATAGAGAAGCGCCAGCCGCCGGTATGATGCTTGAATGACATCCCCGTCGGCGTGCGGCTGCACTTGCAAAATGGCGTATAGATCGTCCAGGGATACCTCTCCCCAGCCCCTCCCCGAAAAGGGAGGGGTGACTCAAATCAAGTGCCGTGGCCTTCCCCTTCGCATCCCGATCTTTCAGCCGATCGCTCCCTCTCTCCATTGCGATAGAGGGGCGGGCGCCCTCTGGGGAGTGGGGAATGAGGTGTTACCCGTTTAGCCATTCCCGCAGAAGTGTCCCATCATGGGGCAACGCGACCTCCGGCGGTTCGATCTCAGGGTGCCACTTTTTTTCCCACTCGACCGCAACCCATTGATCGTAGCCGACACTGCGGAGGTATGTCACGGTCTCGGCGACGGGCACCTCGCCCTCCCCGAGCAGAACGAGTTTCCAGCCGGTACGATTGGTTTCGTCCTTCCGCGCATCCTTGACGTGGACGTGCAGGAGGCGGGAGACGACACGCTCGTATGTTTCGGCCACGCTTTCGCCCATCCGGTAGGGGTGATGCGTGTCCCACAACACGCCGACATGCCGGTTCCGCACTTGATTGAGCACGCGCATCACGTCTGTGGACGCGGAAAAGAAATCGTGCGTTTCAAGCGCGACACTGACGCCCAGTTGTTCAGCTCGCTGGCCGATCTTGCTGAGCAGGTCCGCCATCGGCGCGACGATGTCAGCAGGGCCTTTCCCGTCCTCCGGCGCGCCGCCGAAGACGCGAATGACCGGCGCACCCCAAGCGTATGCGAGTTCGAGATACGCCGCCGCATCGCGCTCGGCTTCGAGGCGAGCGTCGGCATCCGTCGCGCTCGTCGCGATGCGAAGCGAGGTATCGAGGCAGCAGATCGGCACGCCTGCTGCCTTGCATTCGGTTGCGACCCGCTCCCGATCATGTGGCGGCAGGTTCGGCGGGATGATCTCCCCGTCGAGTAACCGCATCTCGATTCCATCGAACCCGTACCGCTTCGTCGCATCAATCACCTGTTCGAGCGACCAATCAGGGCACGCGAGGGTGGTATACGCGAGTTTGATGCTCATTTGGCCCCTGCTTTCGCTGCCACGCGTCGTGCCGGTTGGGATTTCTTTAGCGCAGGCGTGGGGAGTGTCGTCGTCTTTTTGATGCCCGGTCGCCATTTCGGGTTCATAGGCATCTTCACCGCGCGCCCGGTCTCGGCGGAGCGATAGACCGCCAGGATCAGTTCGAGCGCGTTGCGCGCGCTCGGTCCGGGCAGCGCGACCGCGCGATCTTCTCGGATGGCGTCAATCATATCGCGCACTTCGTAGGCATGCCCGCCCCATGAGATCGCCGCTGGATCGGCCGCGCCCTGACCGCTGCTTTTGCCATTCGCGGCTGCCTCTGCCTGCTTCGCCTCTTTGCTCCGCCCGTACGCGCCGACCTCGCCGATCTCGGCCTTCACGTTCCATGCCTTGATCTCGCCATCTTCAAGGATCACCGATCCCTCAGTGCCGACGATCTCCAACCGGCAGGTATAGCCAGGGAAGGCATCAGTCGTACCGATCAAGGAGCCAATCGCGCCGTTCTCGAATTGAATGACGGCAACCGCCGCGTCCTCGACCTCGATCCGCTCGTGCGCGAGCGTGCCCATTTTCGCGGTGACGCTTGCCGCCGGCCCCATCGCCCAACGGAGCAAGTCCACGTAATGCACGCCCTGATTCATCAGGCAGCCACCACCATCGAGCGCCCAGGTGCCGCGCCAGCCGCCGCTGTCGTAATACGCCTGCGCGCGATACCAGAAGATTGACGCGTTGCCCATCACGAGCGTGCCAAGCGCGCCGTTGTCAATCGCCTGTTTTAGCCGCTGCATGCCCGCACCGAAGCGGTGCTGCGAGATCACCTGCAACTTCACCCCCGCCGCGTCGCACGCCGCGATGAGCCGATCCGCCGCGTCGAGCGTGATATCAATCGGCTTCTCGCAGATGACATGCTTGCCCGCCTGTGCCGCCTTGATGCCGATCTCCGCATGTAACCCGCTCGGCACGCAGACCGAAACCACCTGAATGTCGTCGCGCGCCAGCATCGCATCGAGGTTGGTCATCGCCTGCGCGCCGAACTCGCCCGCCAGTTTTTCCGCCGCACCCGGCACGACATCACAGACGGCGATGAGCCGCGCATCCGGCTGGGCCGTGATGGCGCGCGCATGAAACGGTCCGATTACACCCCCACCAACGATCCCGAAGCCGATCTTCTCGTGTTCCGGCATCGCGGGCGGCGTTTGTTTCGCGGCCTTCTTCTCCTTCTTCTCCTTGGCCCGATCCTTGTCTTTGCCTTTCTTTGCCACCACTTCCCCCTCTCATCGCCCGATCAGTCAGCCAAAGCGTTCTCTTTCTCTTTCTATACTATCGCCTCTTCATATCGCGCCCCACTGGCGGCGGACGAATGCGAGCGCCCGATGATGCTCGCTCTCGCGATCTCTCACGTCGGTACCGCGCAACTCGTCACGAACGGTCGTGCGCCAACGTGCCTCGACGCTGATCGTGCCGAGGTAGCCGATGCGCTTCAATGTCTGGAAAAAGCCCGCGTAATCGGTCGCCGCACCCTCACCCGGCGCACTGCGGTCGGCATCCGCGACGTGGGCGTGGCCGAGCCGGTCACCCGCCGCGACCATCCCATCGTAGGTCTCGCCTTCGACAGAGAGGTGATAGAGGTCTGCCAGCACGCCGATTCCCACCAACCCGCGTGACTGATTGAACGCGTCCGATTCCGCGACGGAGTTGAAGACGTTGGACTCCCGGCGATTGAGCGGCTCGATGACGACGCGGACGCCATGCCGCGCGCTCACTTCCTGGACATGATCGAGGAAGGCCGCCAGTTGGTCGAGGGCGGTCGTCCGGTCAAATCCTTCGGGGATCGAACGCGCGCCACCGCTGCCGAAGACACAGACACGCACGCCGATCTCGCCCATTCGCTGGAGCGCCGTCGCCGCATAGTGCCACAAGGGTTCGCGCTCGACATCCGGCCCGGCGATCTTGAGTGTCGCGGGGATGAAGACGTTGCACGCCTCGACCGGCAAGCCGATCACCAGGATTTCCCGCATGATCCGCTGGTAGGCCGTCTCATCCGTCGCACTCATCAACGTCCCGACGGGCAACTCGATATAATCGAAACCGGCATCGCGGATCAGCGGCGCGTCCGCGATCCCGCCGCAACAGCCGAAGCGCGGTATCTGTCCAGCAATCACGGCGTGCTCCCTTCGACTTCTTTCAGCAGTCCCTTCAGCGCTTCCACGGCGGTATGGAAGAGGTCCGGGCCGGAGAAACCGCCGAATGGCCCCGCCGCCTTCAGATGCGGTTCGAGCGTCAGGTAGCCGCGATAGCCGCGCTTGACGAGCGCTTGAAGCAGTTCCTTCACCTGGCCGTCACCCTCGCCCGCCGGGACCACATGCCCATCCACCATCACCGCGTCCTTAATGTGAATATGAGTGGAGACATCAGCGAGGAGCGGCCACGCCTCGTCCATCGGGCGGACGCCACACTGGATGAAGTTCGCCGGGTCGAACGCAGCGCGCAGGTTTGGCGAGCGGATCGTCGTATGCAGGTCGGCGCAACGAGTGGCGACATCGCCGTAAATCTCCTTCTCGTTTTCGTGCCAGAGCGTGACGCCCGCCTCTTCCGCGAGGTCCGTGAGCATCAGCATGCGATCCATCACCGCCGTGCGATAGTTTGCGGCATCCTCACCCGCCGGAATGAAGAAGGAGAAGATACGGATGCGCGGCGCGTCCAGCATGTCGGCGACGGCGAGCGCGCGGCGGAAACGTTCGAGGTGCGCGCCGAAGTCATCCGTGATCTTCACCTTGCCGATCGGCGAGCCGACTGCGGAGACATGCATCCCGTGCGCGTCGAGCATGCCCTTCGCCTTCCGCACTTCATCATCGGAGAGATCGAGGATGTTCTTTCCCCACGCGCCCCGGAACTCTAACGCGGGGATCCCCTCCCGCTGCATCACATCCAGTTGCTCGGCAAGGTCCGCCGCGATCTCATCCCCGAACGCGCTGAGTGTGAAGTCGTACGTAGGCATGAACCGCTCCTTCCGCATACAAGTGGAAATGCAAATTCAGTTCGCTGATGACCATGTTGATGCAACAATCAGGGACAATCCGACACAGATTATCATGCCTGCGAGAACAACGAGCCAATAGAGGGCGCCAATTAAGAGCAACACAAGGTTATTTACAATCAAAAGGCAACAGAACGCGACGGAGAATCTCCGCCACCAATCCTTCGACCTCGTCATGTTTCGCCCCTACCGTGGATGGTGCCGATTACCCGCCTCGCAGCCATTACGAGGCGATCCAGCACGTCTGACGGCCCAATCGTACCCCCCATCACCGCGCCACCATGGACATCGCCGTGAAAATCGTTGCCGACCGTGGTAATGAGATTGTGGTTCGTCGCGATTGCTGCGAGCGATTCGCGTTCGTCGAGTGAGTATGCGCCGTAATAGGCTTCGATGCCGAGAAGGCCCGCCGGGATCATCTCGGCAAGCGTGGCGTCCAGACCGGTGACGCTGAGTGGATGGGCGAGAACCGGGACGCCGCCCGCCGCGCGGACGAGTTGCACAGCCTCGACCGGCGCCAACTGCTGCCGCTCGACGTGCGCGGGACGGCCACGACCGATATAGCGGTCAAAGGCATCGTCAATATCCGCTGCCGCGCCGACTTCGATCAGCGCACGCCCCACATGGGGCCGCCCGACCGCACCATCACCGGCGATTGCTTTGACCCGCTCCCACCGCACCGGGATGCCGAGGGCATTCAGTTTCTCGACCATCGCCTGCCCGCGCGCATCGCGCCCACCACGAAACCGCGCGAGTTGTCGCTGGAAATCGTCGTTCTCGACCGCGACGAAATAGCCGAGCAGATGGACTTCGCCTCTCGCAACCGAGCAAGTGAGTTCGACGCCGGGAATCAGCGTCATGCCGAATCCAGCGGCGGCAACAGACGCTTCGCCGATGCCCGCCGTGGTGTCGTGATCGGTGAGAGAGAGGGCGCGCACCCCGCGCGCGGCCGCCATGGCAACGACGCGTGCGGGGGGATACGTCCCATCAGAGGCCGTGGAATGGCAGTGCAACTCAATCGGAAAGGACGACAGCGGGAGTTGCCCTGCCTCAGCCATGGACCTACACGCTCCTTCGCCTCACGGGGGCGGCGCGGACACCCCCGCCATGGCCCAATATTTACCGCGGCTCGACAATCAATCGCAGCGCGGTGCGGTCCTCATCGCCAATGACGACATCAATGAAAGAGGGTAGGCAGACCGCGTTGATGCCCGTCTCCGCGAGGTAGTCGCGGGCAATGGCGACAGCCTTGACCGCCTGGTTTGTGGCGCCCGCGCCGATAGCCTGCACCTCCGCCCGGCCCGACTCGCGGACGACGCCAGCAATCGCACCCGCCACCGCACTCGGGCGGGAGCGGGACGAGACCTTCAAGATGTCGCTGCGCTTCCCGACCGCCGCAACGTGAGGAGTGGCCGCGCCCTCCTCAGGAACAGGTTCGTAGGCGGGGGGTGCGGTTTGCATCACAGATTCCTCCTGATTGGCTGGCGCATCGGGCATCGAAGCCGCCTCCGGCCCGATTCGCAACCCACGCAGTATCCGATCCATTCTCCTCCTCAACCCTCCTGTGGGGCCCGAACCGCCCGCGTATCCTTTCCATGGCGCATAATCTCGGCCACCAACGCGCTAGAGGTCCACATCCCAGATGTCCCGCCGCCAGATACCTCGCCCGCGCCGGGTCCGGCGGTCCACCTCGATGATAACGGCATTGAAGGTGATTGGGCCACTCGCCACCTCAAACCGGGCCGGCATGCCGGTCAGGAAGCGACGCAGCACCGGCTCGACTTCACTGCCGATGACCGAGTGTTGCGGCCCCACCATGCCGAGATCGGTGACGAAGGCGGTGCCGCGTGGCAAAATCCGCGCATCCGCCGTCGGGATATGCGTATGCGTCCCGAAGACGGCCGCCACGCGCCCATCCAGATGCCACCCCATCGCGACTTTCTCGCTTGTCGCCTCACCATGGAAATCAACGAGAACGATCGCGTCGTCCGGCGTCGTCCGCAACAGATCGTCCGCTGCCCGGAAGGGATCGTCGAGGCTTTCGGCGAGGAAGACGCGACCCATCAGGCTGACGACGCGCACCCGCGCGCCTCGCACATCCACATCAATGAATCCCCGCCCGGGAACGCCCGGCGGGTAGTTTTGCGGCCGTACAATCGGGATCTGCTCGTCTGTCAGCGCGGTAATCATTTCTCGCTGTGACCAGGTATGGTTCCCCAGTGTCAGCACGTCAATCCCGGTACGAAAGAGTTCCTCCGCCGTGGCGCGGGTCAGGCCGCGTCCGCCCGCCGCGTTCTCGCCGTTCGCAATGACATAATCAATACCATGCTCGCGGCGAAGCGTCGGGATAAACCGCGCGGCCCCCTGCCGCCCCGGCTGGCCGAAAATGTCACCGACGATAAGAAAACGCAAGACCGGCGGCCCCTCCCCTATCTGGGAAGGGGCCGGACGGGATGCCGACGGGATGAAACCGAGGTCATCATCAGCGAGCATAATCCACGACTCGCATCTCCCGAATGACCGTTACCTTGATCTGGCCAGGATACTCCATCGTCTCCTCGATCTTCTTGACGACATCGCGCGCGAGGCGCGTCGCCGTCAGATCGTCCACGATGTCCGGCTTGACCGCGATGCGAACCTCGCGGCCGGCCTGGATGGCGAAGGAGCGTTCCACGCCGGGGAACGAGTTCGCGATGCTTTCCAGCGCTTCGAGCCGCTTGATATAGAGATCCACCATCTCGCGCCGCGCGCCGGGGCGTCCGCCGGAGATGGCGTCCGCCGTCGCGACGATAAACGCCTCGACCGTCTCCGGTTGTACTTCGCCGTGGTGCGCCGCGATCGCATGGACGATCCGCGACGAGCGGCCAAGGCGCTGGGCGATTTCCGCGCCGATCAGCGCGTGTGGCCCCTCGACCTCATGGTCCACCGCCTTGCCGATGTCGTGCAAAAACCCTGCCGTCTTGGCGACGTTGATGTCCGCGCCGATCTCCGCCGCGATACCCGCCGCGATGATCGAGGCTTCCAGCGAATGCTGAAGAACATTCTGGCCGTAACTGGTGCGGAACTTCAGGCGACCCATCAACCGGATCAGTTCCGGATGGAGGCCCGCAACGCCCGCCTCGTAGGCGACGCGCTCGCCCTCCTCCTTGATGACCTGATCCATATCCGCCGTGACGCGCTCGGTCACTTCCTCGATGCGCGTCGGATGGATCCGCCCGTCCTGCAGGAGTTTCGCGAGCACGCGACGCGCGGTCTCGCGGCGCACCGGATCGAACGATGAGACCATGATCGTCTCCGGCGTGTCGTCAATGATGAGGTCCACGCCGAGTGCCTGTTCGAGCGCGCGAATGTTGCGGCCCTCCCGCCCAATAATCCGCCCCTTCATATCGTCCGAGGGGAGCGGCACGGCGGTAACGAGACCTTCCGCGACGTAGTCGGGCGCACACCGCTGGATCGCGGTGGCGAGGATTTCGCGGGCGCGGCGATCCGCGTCTTCTTTGATCTCGGCTTCGATCTCGCGCGTGCGGCGGTTCGCGGCATCCCGCACTTCCTCCTCGATGGAGGCGAGGAGGATGCCGCGCGCCTCTTCGCGCGTCAGGTTCGAGACACGTTCGAGTTCGGTAAGTTGCCGCGCGCGCAATGTTTCTGCCTCTGTGCGGATGGCAGCCACCTCTTGCTCGCGCGTGTCGAGGTCCTGATCGCGCTTTTCCTGTTGCGCGGTCTTGCGGTCAAGGGTCTCTTCCTTCTGCTGGATGCGGCGCTCCTGCCGCTGGATGTTGGCGCGCTGCTCCTTCAGTTCCCGCTCGATCTCCTCGCGGAGACGCAGCGCGTCATCTTTGGCGGCGAGGGTGAGTTCCCGCTCGGTCGCCTTCGCTGCTTCGATAATCCGTTCGGCGTCGGCCTGGGCTTGCTGTCGTTCGTCGCGCCCCTTGGTATCCTTGATGCGCGAGGAAATTACCCATGCCACCGCCGCTCCGATGGCGAGCCCAACAAGGCCCACCAATAGTGCGACGAATCCCATTTGAAATCATCCCTTCGTGTCCCCGTTGGATGTTGGTTCGTGTAAGCGCACCCGGGACACCTGCCTGGACAAATAGTCGTTGGGGCGGTTGCGGACCGAAGGGGCGTGAAACGCGCGGGAAGAGCATGCACCAAAATCCCAGCCATGCCAGGCTCAAAAGCATCTCAATCCGCATCGCGGTCACCCCTTCCCCATCGGTGAAACCGTTCCACAGCCATCATACGTTTCGCGACTTTCGAGTGTCAAGGCGAAACGCGGGTTCGGGCTGCGTTTCATCCATCGTAATACGCCATTCCCGCGCCGGATTTGCGCATTGCCGTTGCAGGCATCCAAGAAACTGCTTGACCCGCAAAGGAGATCGCAAAAAGGATAGAGGGGAATCAAACCACTATCCTCTGCAACCTTTGCGTCATCTGGTTCGCCTCGTAGTCGCGTTGCCTGTCTGGTGTTATCATCCAACGGGAGGCGAGAAGACGAATGGCGAAGCGCGAGATAGTGCAAATCAACACCCCCGAAGGCGACGCGGTCCTGCGGACGCGGGCGCGGAAGATCAGCCGACTGGATGAGGAAACCATACAAATCGCCCGCGACATGGTCGAGACGCTCGCCGCCGTTGGCGATGGCATTGCCATCGCCGCTCCGCAGATTGGCGAGCCGGTCCGGATGATCGCCGTCAATATCCCGCCAAAGTATCTCGACGAAGAAGATCCCGGTTTCCAGAGCGTTCTCTACAATCCGCAGATCATCCGGCGGCGGGGCGGGAAGGAGATCGAAGACGAAGGATGCCTCTCTTTCCGCTACTGGTATGGGCCGGTGGAACGCGATAGTTCGGTTGTTGTACGCGCGTACGACATGCAAGACCGCCAAATCCAGATTACCGCCGACGGGTTCGTGGCGCGCGTCCTTCAACATGAAATTGACCATCTTGAAGGGATTATGTTCACGGATTACATGGAGAATCCGGAGGCCCAGCTACGATACGTGCCGCCGCGCGTTCCGAACGCTCCGGACGATGACGAAGATACGGCGGAGCATGCGACGGCACGCACGGCGGTTGCAGAGTAGGAGCGCCGCTCCATGAGACTGGACGAAGCGACCGCACGCCGCACCGCGCTCATCGCCCAACTCGAAGCCGACGGCGTGCTGCACGACGCGACAGTCCGCGCCGCGATGCTCGCCGTGCCGCGCCATCGCTTCCTGCCGAATGAACCGCTCGAACGCGCCTACGCGAATGACGCCGTGGCAACGAAGTTCGCGGGCGATATTTCCATTTCCAGCGCCTCACAACCCGCGATGGTCGCCGAAATGCTCGAGCAACTCGCGCTCATATCGGGCATGAACGTGCTGGAAATCGGCGCGGGCACCGGGTATAACGCCGCCTTACTCCGCGCGCTCGTCGGCCCGAGCGGGCGTGTCACGACCGTGGATATTGATACGGACATCACCGCCGCCGCCTGCGCGCATCTCGCGTCCGTTGGCATCACGGACATCGAGATCATCACCGGCGACGGCGCGATGGGCTACGCGCGAAACGCACCCTACGACCGTATTATCCTCACCGTGAATGCCGGTGACATCGCGCCCGCATGGGTCGCGCAACTGAAAACAGGCGGCGTACTTGTCCTGCCGCTCAGTATCGGCCCAGCGCAGTTCTCCATCGCCTTTGTCAAAGTGGACGATGTGCTTCGCAGTCAGTCACTCTACCCATGTAGCTTCATGCCGCTGCGCGGCAGCATGGGTGACGACGCGACCGGAACCCGATCCATCGCCGCCGCGCCCGGTCTCCGCCTGATGATGACAAACACCGCCGCGCACGAGGCGGGGCGCATCGCCGCGCTCCTTGAAACCCCGGCTGGTTCGCGCGCCATCGCGGGCGTCCGGCATGGCTGGTTTTCCGCGCTCGCCTTCGCGCTCGCGGATACCACACAACCGCGCCTCTTCGCCTTTGTCTCCTCGGATGATGCACGGTACGGCTTCGTCGGCCATGGCTACGGCGTCTTCGATGTGACGAAAAACGATGGAGCCGTCATCCGCCTTGCCGACGCGATGGATGGTACGGCAGACATGACGGCGCTCGTCTACGGCGATACATGGACCGGCGATTGGCTCAATCGTGTGTTCGCCGATTGGGCATCGCGCGGCATACCGCGCATCCAGGAGTACCATGTGACCGCCATTCCCAATGGCGGGCCAATTTCGCCGACCGCCGATGGCTTCGTCGTCCGAATTCCACACTGGCAGTTGGTGTTTCAGGTGGAATCCCGTGATTACAAATCCACCTCACGCGGGTGAATACGCAGTTTCTCGACAGTGACGATCTGTTGAATCTGCGCGACCGCGTAGTCAATCTGGTCGGATTCATTGACGACGAAGTAATCGAAAAGTTCGCTTGTCGCGATCTCCCGGCTGGCGATGTCAATGCGGCGAGAGAGGGCGACAGGGTCGTCCGTCTTCCGCGAGCGAAGACGCCGGTAGAGTTCGCCCATGTCCGGTGGGAGCAGGAAGATCATCAGCGCCTCGGGCGCGAGGCGGCGGATCGTCGCGGCGCCCTGAGGATCAACCTTGACGACAACGTCCTTGCCCTGCCGTAGGGCCTGCCGTAGTCGTGCTCTCGGAACGCCGTAGAGATTCCCATAGACCGTCGCGTGCTCCAAAAACTCGCCCGCCTCGACCTCGCGATTGAATTCTTCCACGGTGTGGAAGTGATAATGGACGCCGTTGATCTCACCCGGCCTGCGCTCGCGCGTCGTGGCAGTGACGGCGTAATAGCAATCGGGCATCACCTCGCGCATGTGCTCGATGACCGTATCCTTGCCGACGCCCGACGGCCCGGAAATGACGATCAAGAGGGGGCGGGCGGCGTTCCGCAGCGCGTCAATCAACTCGTCCGCGCGCTCATTCATGCCTTCCTGACTGCCAGATGTCATGCGTATTCCGCCTCTCTCCGGCCTGATGACGCGGCACTTTCGATCAAACCTGCTGATTCATCATCCGGTTCATCCATCGGCGCCCGTCCCTGCCGCCAGCCACTGAGCCGCCCGGCGATCGTTTCCGGGCCAAGCGCCGCCGCGAGCACCATCCCGTTGTCCAGATAGAGGAGGGATTTCGTGCGCCGCCCGGAGGTCGCGTCAATCAGCGTCCCCTGATCGCGCGCTTCCTTCATCACACGCTTCAGGGGGGCGCTTGCGGGCGCGACAATCGCCACGACCCGGTTCATTGCGACGAGATGACCAAAGCCGATATGGATCAGTTCCGTCGCCAACGTCCCGCTCCTCCGCGAAGCCCCCGCGTCCGGTGTACACTTCACTGTACGCACGCCGCGCCGGAAAGGATGACCCGTGTTTGATGCGCTGACGATGCGCGCCGTCGCCGATGAACTTACGACCGTGATTGTCGGTGGCCGCATCCAGCGCGTCGGCCTCACGGACGAACGCACGCTCGTCCTCGAAATCTTCGCACACGGCACGCGCCAACAACTCCTGATCAGTGACCATCCGCAATCCGCGCGTGTCCACCTTGTCTCACAACGCCTGACTGCCGACGCGGCGCGCGTCACGCCGTTCCTGCTTCTCGCACGCAAACATCTGCGTGGGGGTCGCATCGCCGGACTGGCACAGCCCGCCTTCGAGCGGACGTTGGCTCTGAGTATCGTCAAGGCTCATCCGCCCGTCAAGGAGCGCGACGAACCGTCGGAGAGCGATGACACGGGGGACGATGACGAGCCTGGCGTGCTGCCGCTCGATTGGATATTGGATGAAACGACGCTCGTCATCGAGATTATGGGTCGCCATTCGAACACCATACTTGTCGGCGCGGACGGCATCATTCTGGATGCACTGAAGCGCGTGCCACCCGCGACGAGCCGCGTCCGTCCAATCCTGCCCCATCTGCCGTACGCGCCGCCGCCACCACAGGAGAAAGCCGATCCATCCGCGATTACCGTCATGCAGATCCGGCGCTTCTGCCTGCTCGCGAGCGAAACGACGAGCCTCGCATCCATGCTCGTCGGATCGCTCGGCGGAATCAGCCCACAAGTCGCGCGCGAACTCGCCTTTCGTGCCACTGGCCGCGTGGACGCAGCCGCCACCGCGTGCGATCCCGACCGGCTCATCGCCGCGCTCCGGGACATCATTCAACCGATACGGGGGGGCGCGTGGCGCCCGGCGTTGTACATGCGCGGCGGCATACCTGTCGCCTTCTCGCCGATCCCGCTTGAATCCATCGCCGCGCAACCGGAGACGACTATTGCGGAAAACGCTTCGATGTCCGCAATCATCGCGTGGTTTTTCGCCGAGACGGAGCGGGCAACCGCCCACGGCGAGCGGCGCAACCGCCTCCTCCGGGCGATTGCCGATGCCGCAACACGGATTGATACCCGCCTCGTGGCCCTTCGGGGCGAACTGAAGCGCGCGGAAGATGCTGACCTCAACCGGCGCAAGGGTGAAGCGATCTACGCGTACGCATACACGATTGCGCCGCGTCAGACCACATTGCGGACGAGCGATGGCCTGAGCATCACCCTCGATGCCGCGCTCTCGCCATCCGAGAACGCGCGGCGGTACTTCGAGCAGTACCGCAAGGCCCAACGCGCGACGGAGGGATTGCCGGAGCGGATCGCGCAGGCGGAGACCGAGCGCGCCTATCTCAGCCAGATGGCGGCACTCGTGGCAACGGCGACCGCCTTCGATGATCTCGTCACCCTCGAACGGGAGTGGCATACGTATGCGGGGACGCGTGCCTCCACGCCCACGCAGCCGCAACGGGGGCGTCCGCAAGCGCCCGCCGCCCGCCGCCCGCGCGCGTACACGACACCGGCGGGCCATCGCCTCCTGGTGGGGCGGAGCGGCCCACAAAATGAGCAGGTCACGTTTTCGCTCTCCCACCCGGACGATACGTGGCTCCACGCGCGGGGCGTCGGTGGCGCGCATGTCATCGTCCAATGGAATGCGGAGCATGTTATCCATGCCGCCGATGACGCGAAAGTCCTCGAAATGGCGGCACGACTGGCGGCATATTACAGCAGCGCGCGATCTGCCGGCCACGTTGAGGTGGATTTCGCGCCGCGACGACACGTTCGGAAGATCGCCGGCGCGGGGCCGGGCATGGTCACCTACCGAGGCGAACGCACACTGCGAGTCGAACCCGTCAGCCTCGAACAGCTCGTGCAACAAGGTTTGCTCCGCGCTCCGAGCTCCGAGCGGGCGCGGGGGTGAATAAACGCCCGGTGCGTGGTATGGTTTTTACGGAATCGCTACTCGATCACGGTTTCCATCGCGCAGTTGGACGCAACCGAGGCGCAGCATGCCGATCATCCTTGCCACCAAAATCACCCTACTGGACATCTTTATCGCGACGATGGTACTCAAGGTGCTCTTCTTCATCTTCATTGTCTACGTGGGCCGCCTCATCAAGCGCGAGGATGATCTGCGGGATGCTGCCACCGCGCCCGCGCTTCTCCGCGCGCAGCCTCCGACGAAGCGCGTCCCCGTCGTCGCCTGCCCCTTCTGTGGCTGCGAGTGCGCAGCGTCGGTGCATAAGGAAGTCGTCGCGGAGAAGACGATCTACGAATTGATCTGCTGGGAATGTCACGCCGCGCTCCCCGAAACTGCTCTCGTCGCGCTTATCGAGCCGACCGAATGGCTGCGGCGCTCAGCAGGCAGCGCTCAGCCCGTAGCGGGCAGCACATCGCAATAATCTCTTGGTGATTCTGGCATGCCACCCAGAGGGCGCCCGGGAACCTGCCCCACCAATCCTGCTGGCTGGCGACGATCGCAAGGAACGAATAACGCTCCGAGACGAAATGCGTCGGAGCGTTCCTTGCCTGTCTGCTGTCTGCTGCCTGGCTACGCTGCCAGTTTCGGGCGACGCCAGAAGCGCCCACGCTCAGCCCGTGGCCGCGCGAAGTAACTCGCGATCGCGCCAACCTCATAGAGCGCGTACATTGGCAGTGCGACGAGCATCATATTGAAGGGATCGGGCGTCGGTGAAATGGCGGCGCCGACTATCGTACAAATCAGGAACGCATACCGGCGCCAGCGCCGCAACTTGTCAATATTGACGACGCCGATCTTCGCCAGCAGAAAGAGGAATGCCGGCAACTGGAATATCAGCCCCATACCGATGGAAATCTTGATAAAGAAGGTCAGAAAGTTGTTCGCGGTCACGGTAAACGTGCCGATGAAGCCGAACGAGAAATTGACAAGAAATTTGAGAAACGACGGAATCACCACGGCGTTTGCGAAGAGCACGCCGGAGATGAAAAGCGCCGACGAGAGCGGAATACCCCAGAGGAGATACTTCAGTTCATGAGGCAAGAGACCGGGCGCCATGAACCGGACGATCTGATAGAAAAGGATTGGTGAGGCAACGACAACACCGATATAGAGTGCGATCTTGAAATACGTCATGAAGCCTTCGGTGGCTTCGGTCTGAATGACCTGACTATTTCCATTCACGGAATGGATGATGGCTAACATGTGATTGAAAACGCGCCCGGCAAAGATGAATCCGACGATCATCCCCGCGAAAATGGCGAGGATAGACTTGACGAGGCGCGAGCGAAACTCGATCAGGTGTTCCTGGAGTGTCATCAAATCCGCGTCCGGCTTCGCCTTCTTCGGGCTCTTGCGGAAGGCGCGGAGCGGATTGAGATTGCGTAATGGGACGAGAAGCCGTGGCGGCCGGGTGGTGATATTCGCCATTATGATGTGTCCTCATTCCCTGCCATGTCGGCCACCACGCGGGATGGTGCTAACTCTGGTGCTCCTCAATGTAATTGGCGGCGTCACCGACTGTGAGGATTTTCTCCGCGTCTTCATCCGAGATTTCCAGGCCGAACTCTTCTTCCAGGGACATGATCAACTCGACCAGGTCGAGCGAGTCTGCATTGAGATCGTCAACGAACGATGCCTCAGGCGTGATTTCTTCTTCATCCACGCCCAACTGCTCTGTGACGATACCCTTCAACCGATCATAGATCGTAGAAGTGGACACCCCGCTCTCCTCCGCTAACATCCATATCACGCGGCGGCACGCCGGATTGCGCGCTCGCTTTCCCAGTATAGCATACGTACGTGTGGGCTTTTCGGTTGTGTTTATCCGGTTCCACGCGCTAAGTCACCCGCCGCGATGCGCGACGCGATCGTGCCGAGCGTGCCGTTGATGAACTTTCCGGAATTCTCGCTACCGTAGCGCTTCGCCAGTTCCACGGCCTCGTTGATCACCGCGCCCACCGGCACATCGGTACTGTAGAGCAGTTCACAGAGGGCGAGCCGCAGGATGTTGAGGTCCACACGCGGCAACTGCGCAAGCGGCCACGCGGGCGCGGTGGCGGCGATCAATGCATCCAATTCGTCCCGGTGCGCCAGCACGCCATTCACCAGACGTTCCGCATAGTCGCGGAAGCCGTCGGCGAGCAACATCTGATCGAACTGCCGGGCGCGCACATCTTCGACATCGTGCCCGACAAGGTCCACCTCGAACAGCACCTGCAACGCGCCCTCGCGCGCCTTCCGTTGCTTCTGGCCAAACTGGTCGCTGCCCGCACGTTTCCGCCGGGGGCGGGGTGGAGTCTCTCGATCGGCAGCGATCGGTGGATTATCGCTCTCGTCACTCAGGAGGAGCATCGGCTCCTCGATCGTTGATCGTGTCATCGCTATCCCTGCCTCTCCGGCGCGTGGTCGGCATGTTGGGGTATGAACACGCCCTCAATGTCGCGGACAAAGACGTTCACTTCCTTCGCCTCCATTCCGAGCAGGCGCTCGATCGCCGCCGCGACCTGCCGACGTACGACCGCGCTCACATCCGCAACATGTTCTCCCGCTGCAACGATGATGCCAATGTCGGCGTGGACGGCGTTTCCTTCGACGCGCACATGGACCGTCCGCCGCCCATACGGCGCGGTCCGCACGACACCCGGCACCTTCAGCGCCGTCATTTCGACGACCGCCGCGAGCACACTCTGCGCGACGATCACCCTGCCGAGTTGCTCTCCCGCCGTTTCGTGCATTGTCATCTCTCAGTGCAGCAGACTTCAGCCTGCCCCACCATAGAACTGCTATCGCATCGCTGCTTCGCCGCTCAGCATCTGCTCGACGAACCGGGTGTGGACTTCGCCGCGCCGGAAGCGGGCATCCCGCAGGATGCGGAGATGGAACGGTACCGTCGTGGCGATGCCACCAATGATCGTCTCCTCGAGTGCCCGGCGCATCCGGTCCATCGCCTCTTCCCGCGTCTCCGCCCAGACGATGATCTTGCCAAGAAGCGAGTCATAGAAGGGCGGGACGCGGTATCCGGCATAGAGATGGCTGTCCACACGCACGCCGGGGCCACCGGGCGGTACATATTCGCTAATCGTGCCGAGCGATGGTGCGAACCCCCGGTCCGGGTCTTCCGCCGTAATCCGACACTCGATCGCGTGCCCATGCATCGTACGAGGGCGCTCCGGGAGCGTCAAGGGTTCGCCCGCCGCGATCCGTAACTGCCAGACAACTAGATCCACACCGGTGATCATCTCCGAGACGGGGTGCTCGACCTGGATGCGCGTATTCATTTCCATGAAAAAGAAGCGGCCGTCGCCGTCCATCAGGAACTCCAGCGTGCCCGCGCCGCGATACTTCAGTTCCTTCGTCCCCCGCGCCGCCATGTCCCACAACGTTTGCCGCTGTTTCATCGAGAGACCTGGCGCGGGCGACTCTTCCAATAGTTTCTGGTGCCGCCGCTGGAGCGAGCAATCGCGCTCGCCGAGGATGACGACTTTGCCCTCACCGTCGCCGAGCACCTGCACCTCGATATGGCGCGGCGATTCGAGGAACCGCTCGATGTACATCTCGCCGTTGCCGAACGCCGCCTCCGCCTCCGCCCGCGCGAGGGGCAGGACGCGTTCCAGTTCGGATTCGGAGCGCACAACGCGCATACCCCTGCCCCCGCCACCCGCCGCCGCCTTGAGCATAACCGGGAAGCCGATCCGGCGCGCGGCGCGTAGTAGATCGCCGTCGTTCGAGGCGGGCGTTTCGAGACCGGGGAGGATCGGCAGCCCGGCATGACGCATCGCCTCGCGTGCCGCCGCCTTGTCTCCCATTCGCGCAATTGTCTCAGCGCGCGGACCGATGAAGGTGATGCCCAATTCCTCGCACATCTCCGCCATGTAGGCATTCTCCGCGAGGAAGCCGTACCCCGGATGGATCGCGTCGCAGCCGGTCAGTTGCGCCGCTGTGACGATCCGCGGTCGGCTCAGATAGGACTGCGCCGCCGGCCCCGGCCCGATGCAGACCGCCTCGTCCGCCAACTGCACCGGTAGCGACTCCCGGTCCGCCTCCGAATACGCGACCACCGCTGGCAATCCCACATCCCGGCAGGCGCGCAAGATCCGCAGCGCAATCTCACCCCGGTTCGCGATCAACACCTTCTGCAACATCGTCAACCCCTCACCGGAGCGTCCACTCGTGGGCATGGAAACGGGCGGCTGTGACACCGCCCGCGCCGCTTTCCGTGATCTATTTTACTGCATCACCATGCCGCCGTCTACCTGCAAGACATTGCCGGTCATGTACGCGGCGGCGGGCGATGCGACGAAGGCGACGACTGCCGCGACATCTTCCGGCGCCCCGAGGCGGCCCATCGGCACCTGTTCGAGCAGTTTGCCGCGCATATTTTCCGGGATGGCGTCGGTCATATCCGTCGCGATGTAGCCGGGGGCAATCGCATTGACGGTGATGCTGCGCGAGGCGACTTCGCGCGCGATGGATTTCGTGAAGCCGATCAGGCCCGCCTTCGCGGCGGCGTAGTTCCCCTGCCCCGCGTTCCCGATCAACCCAACGACGCTGGAAATATTGATGATCCGCCCGCTCCGCTTGCGCAGCATCGGTCGGAGGGCGGCGCGCGTCGTGTGGAATGCGCCCTTCAGGTTCGTGTCGAGCACGGCGTCCCAATCTTCATCCGTCATTCGCATCAGCAGTTGGTCCCGCGTGATACCGGCGTTGTTGACGAGCACATCAATCCGCCCGTACTGTTGGATCGCCGTCTCGATCAGCCGTTCGGCGTCGTCGCGGTTGCTCACGTCGCCCTGCACGAGCGTCGCCTCACCGCCCGCCTCGATGACGGACCGCGCGGTCTCCTGCGCCGCCGCCTCACTGCCCCGGTAGTTGACGATCACCGCCGCGCCATCCTGCGCGAATCGCACCGCGATCGCCCGCCCGATCCCCCTGCTCGCGCCTGTCACGACGACAACTTGTCGTGCTACCTCGCTCGCCATCTATCCTCCTTTATCCTTGTGAGCGCTTGATGCCGGCTTTATAACCATCAAGACACTTGGCAGTTCAACTGCCCTCCGTACCTTATGGAGCCAGCATCGCATCGCTTATCTGCGTCCGCGCCTCTTGCTGCGTGCGTTTGATGAGGCCGGAGAGGACGTTGCCGGGGCCGATTTCGAGGTAGTCGGTAACGCCCGCGTCGCGCATCGTTTCGACGGCGCGCACCCATTGAACGGGCGAGAAGATGTGATTGATCAGTTCGGCGCGCAGATCGGCGGCGATGGCGAGGGGCTGACCATCCACGTTCGCCATGATCGGCACGACGGGATCGGTGAGGTCGGCGTCTTTGAGGAGCGGTGTGAGGGCATCGGCAACAGGGTGCATCAGCGACGTGTGGAAGGCCGCTGAGACAGGGAGCATGATCGCTCGGCGCGCGCCGCGTTCTTTCGCGAGCGCGGCGGCACGCTCGACATCCGCCCGACGCCCGGCAATTGTCACCTGCCCCGGCGCATTAATGTTCGCGACCTCGACGCCTGCCTCCGCCGCGAGCATCTGCACCACCTCCGTCTCCATGCCGAGGATAGCGGCCATCGCGCCGTGCCCGAACTCCTGCATCAGTTGGCCGCGCCGTCGTACGAGGCGCACGGCGTCCGCGAACGGTAAGGCGCCGGTGCAGACCGCCGCCGAATACTGGCCGAGGCTGTGCCCGGCAGCGAAGGCGGCATCCGGCATTTCCCCGCGCCGCTTGAGGGCCTCGAACTGGACAACGCTGACGAGAAGGATCGCGGGCTGCTGCGTGTCCGTCTGCTGGAGCGTGGCGTCCGGGCCGTTCCAGATGATCTCACTGAGGGCGAAGCCGAGGGCATCGTCCGCCTCCGCGAACCGCTGCCGCGCCGCGGGTTCGGCGTCGGCGAGCGCTTTGCCCATGCCGACGGATTGCGACCCCTGCCCCGGAAAGACCCATGCCGTCGCCGTCATCCGCCCCCTCCCTCGGCGCCCCGGCCCCAGCGGATGACTGACGCGCCCCATGTCAGGCCGCCACCGAAGGCGACGAGCAGCAAGTTCGCCCCTTCGTGCAGTAACCCTCGGTCGGATGCCTCGGAGATGGAGATCGGGATTGTCGCGGCGGATGTGTTGCCGTACCTGTCAATATTGACCCAGACGCGATCGCGCGGTAGGTCGAGCCGCTTCGCCGTCGCCTCGATGATCCGCAGGTTCGCCTGGTGGGGGATGAGCATATCAATCTCGCGGAAGTGCATGCCGGCCCGCGCGATTGCCTCAATCGCCGCATCTCCCATCGTCCGCACGGCGAATTTGAAGACCTCGGAACCCTCCATGGTGATGTACTGGGCGCGCCGATCAATGATCTCCTGCGTCACGGGTAACGTAAAACCCCCGCCGGGCGCTCTCAGGAGGTCGCCGCCGCTGCCATCCGCACCAAGCGTCAGTGAGAGCAGGCCGCGCCGCTGGTCGGTCGCTTCGAGGACAACCGCGCCCGCACCATCGCCAAAGAGGACGCAGGTGCGGCGGTCGGTGTAGTCGGTCAGGCGGGTCAGCGTCTCCGCACCGATCACGAGGATGCGGGAGTAGACGCCGGTGCGGATGAACTGCGTCGCGGTGGCGAGGGCGTAGATGAAGCCGGAGCAGGCGGCGCCGATGTCGAATGCCGGGATACGCGTCACGCCGAGTAGACTCTGGACGACGCACGCCGTGCTCGGAAAGAAATAGTCCGGTGTGGCGGTGGCAACCATAATCAGGTCGAGATCGGAGGGATCGAGATGCGCGACGGCGAGTGCCTTGCGAGCCGCGCTCGCGCCGAGCGTCGCGGTTGTCTCGTCCGGCGCGGCGACGCGTCGCTCGCGGATGCCGGTACGGGACATGATCCATTCGTTGTTCGTCTCCACCATCTGTTCGAGATCGGCGTTCGTCAGGACATGTTCGGGCACATAGTGGCCCCACCCGATGATCGCCGCATACCGCTCGCATTGTTCTGCCATGCCCGCGCGCCCCTTCCCGATCGCTCTGTCGCCGCTCCGCGTAGCATACCAAACCACCACACCGATTCGCGCGCTCCTCAGCGGTTCAGCGGTGGGGAAGCAAAAGCGGGAGCGGCGAAAACCGCTCCCGCTTTCCATTCGCTTTGCATGATGCAGCGGAGGCTATCGCTCCGCGCGGCGTGTGCGCTGTTTGATCTCGATGATCTGGTTGCCGCGATACTGGCCGCAGGTCGGACAGACATGGTGCGAGCGCATGTACGAGCGGCAACTCGGGCAGACGACGAGATGTACGGGCGCGATGTGATCGTGGCTGCGGCGTGAGCCGCGCTTCCCGCGCGAACTACGAAACTTCGGTACGGCTCCCATGCGCTTGCTCTCCTATCGTCGCAACGAAGACCCACGTTCAGTACGCGGGTGTCCGCGTCAATCGCCTTTCGTCCGGGCATGATAGCCTATTCATGTTCATCCCGCAAGAGTGTTTCGAGGACGGCAAACGGATTGGCTGCCTCATCGGGCGCCGTTTCGTCGAGGATAACCGGTTCGGTACCCGGCTTGACCGGCTGCATCGGCAACTCGACGAGGATCACCTGCCTGAGCGGCTCGCGCAGATCAATCTCGTGATTATCGCTGACCGGAAAGACCTCCGGGGCATCGTCGGGGTCGTCTTCGTACTCGATCGCTCGGCCGGTAGCGAGGTCAATCGTCGGGCGGAACTGCTCGGCGAACTCCGCCTCGACGGGCTGCGCGAAGATGTCCAGCGTCCGCACGCATTCCAGATCAACAAGCGCGCGCACGGCGCCTTCGGCGAGCACGCCCGCGCCGACGCGCAGCAGCCGGAACTCCGCGTGGAGATCTCGCGCGACTAAATCGCGATCGAGTTCAAGTGACGGGACATCGAGGACGTACCGCCGCGTCCGTCCCATCGCATCGCTCTTCAGATAGTCCACGACATTGATCGTCGTATCGGTGAGATGTTCCGCTGATTCTGGCATCGTTTGCCTCCGGGCGCCGGGACACAGCCCACCCGTCTACCGCTTCACCCCGCGGATACCGCCCGGCGAGCGCGTGATTAAACCGACAAAGTATAACGCCTTACGCATCGTTTCGCAAATGCTGTCGCCCACTAATTTGCCGATCAGACGCCACAAAATCGCTGCCGCGAATGCAGACTTTCTCTGCGTACGTACGGAGCAAAAGACTTGACATTGGAGAACGTATGTTCTATACTGTAACTCGGATACGCAGCACCGACACCGCAGAGGAGGTAACGCGAAATGGTGGATGATCAGCGAGCGTTGGCACTGTCGCGTCTCTACATCGAAGAACGCATCGCAGCGGCCGAGAAAGAGCGGCTACTCCACACGGTCGGCGTGCGGCGCGCCTATTTCTCGCGCTGTGCGGCATGGACAGGGAGCATCCTCGTGCGCATCGGGCGGCGCTTAGAAGCGTTCGGTGGCGCGGCGCACGTCGGTACCGCGTTCGAGATGCGGCGGGCCGTGTAGATGGACGCGGTCGCAGTGGGTTTCAACGTGTTGGCGCTCTTAGGGTTGGAGCCGGCCTCCACCGGCGCCGTGCGAAAGGTCGGCAGTATGGAAGGCAAAATCGCACTCATCACGATCCTCACCGATGACGTGCCCCGGCTCGTCGCATTCTACCGGGATGTGCTCGGCTTTGTGGCGGAGAATCCGATAGATAACTACACCGAATTCCGCAGCGAGGGCGTTCGGTTCGCCGTGTGCGGCCGCGCAATCCTCGCGGAGACGACGCACGATCCCCGCTTCAGTGAGCCGACGCGCGGGCAAGCCTTTGAACTCGCCTTCCCGTTGCCGACGCGGGACGACGTGGATCGCGCGTACGCGGAAATCACCGCAAACGGCGCGACGCCCGTCCAACCGCCCGCGACGATGCCCTGGGGGCAGCGCACCGCCTTTTTCGCCGACCCGGACGGCAATATTCACGAGCTCTTCGCGGACTGACCGCTTTATTCCCCGTACATTCCTCCCTTCCCCCTCCCCAAGCGCACCGGCCTCCCCGCCGGTGCGCCCCCTCGTTCTTGTCCGCCATTGGTCGGGGCTCTTCCTACGGTTTGGTGAACCCTCTGTGAGCAACCGAACTGCGGTATTATTCGCCAATGAACAGTCTAATCCCTTTCATTGAGCGTCGCGCTCGCCTTGCCATAGACATGAAGCCGCTGCATGAGCAGGTCTATGTCGGAGGCGGCCCGACCGGTGTGCATTCGCGTTGGCAGGCATACCGCGCGAGCGATACGCGATCCGGTGCGTGCAGGCTGCGTCGCTGCTCATCCATCGCCGAGACGGCGGATGAAGAAGCGCATCGTTACTGCCCGAATGAATGTCGCGGTTTGCGCGTCGTTGAGGTCGGGAATGGTGCGATCAGATGCGATTTGGTTGTCGCGAATCACTGCCGTTGCCGTGAGGACGATGCGCTCGACGCCTGCCGCGGCGATCGGCACACTGCGTACCTCGGTGCGTGCCACGACCGTTTGGCCCGTTTGCTGAAGCGACACGATATTCACGTGCACATGGTCGCGGATCTGCCGCACATAGGACGCGACGATCGCCTGCCTGCCGACGCACGGCTGGCAGTCGGCGACGACCAGCACCGCATCGTCGGTGACGAGTGCGCTGATCGCCGACAGGTCACCGCGATTGATGGCATCGATGAACTGCCGATAGACGGTGGCCGGGTCTGACTGCGCAGCGACGCCGACCGGATTGGCAACACTGCTGATGACCAAGGTCATCAGCACAAAGATAGCTCGCTTGCCCATCTGTGTTCCTCCTCCGACTCCTGACAGGACGTGGCGGTGACGGAGAGTGACGATAGGAACCGCCGTATCCTTCTCCCGTCACCTCAGGGAGGCGGCACGGATCGTTGCCTCAGCCGCCGAGCACATCGAAGACGGGCCTCGCCATCTCCGCGCAGAACTGTTGCCATTCCTCCGTTCTCTGCGGGGTGAGTGGGAGCGCAAACGCGAGCATTGCCATGATCGGGCTCCTTTCGACGCGCGGCGGCAAAACACGAGGGGCGCGACGCCGCACTAGTGAAGACGCAGCGAGGCTGGTAACGGATTGGTGAGCCGGGCAATCCCACGATCTGGTACCGCATCACGAACACCCTGGGAGAGCCGATAACCTTGTCCGTTCCGCGCGCACCGCCTGGCATTGATGCCGATGCGGTGCGCTATACTGCGTGCGGGGTGCAGCGGAGCGCCCGCCGTGTCGGGGCCAATTCAACGAAGAAAGAGGCACCAGCCATCAGCGCTATCACTCCGACGATTGATCATCTCCTCACCCGGCCGGAAATCGAGCGGCTCCTGGGCCGGGCGAAAGTTGCATTAGCTGATACTATCGCCCTGACCGCACGCATCGCCCAGATTCCCGCCCCGACGGGCGCGGAGGCGGAGCGTGCCGCATTCGTCGCCCAGGAGATGCGCGCCATTGACCTCGCGGACGTGCGGACGGACGACGTCGGCAATACGATTGGGCGGCGACCGGGCAGCGGCAATGGCCCAACGGTCATGATCGCCGCACACACTGATACCGTCTTCCCCGCCGAAACGGACCTCACGGTCCGCCGGACGACAGAGCGGATCGCTGGCCCCGGTGTCGGCGACAATAGCCTCGGCGTTGCGGCGATGCTCACCGCCGCCCGGCTTCTGACGACACTCGACGTGCCGATGGCGGGCGACGTGCTCTTCGTCGCGGATGTCGGTGAGGAAGGGCTGGGCGACCTGCGCGGGATGCGTGAGGCAGTCCGCACGTATCGCGATCACCTCGGCGCGGTCGTCGCTGTCGAGGGGCACAACCTCGGCCGCGTGACGCATCGCGCTGTCGGCAGCCGCCGCTACCGGATCAGTGTGCAGGGGCCGGGCGGTCACTCATGGGGCAACTATGGCCGCCCGAACGCCATCCACATTCTCGCCAAACTCATTACCGATCTCGTCGCGCTGCCAATTCCCACCACGCCAAAAACGTCGCTCTCCATCGGCACGATCGAGGGCGGCGTTTCTGTCAACACGATCGCCCCGACCACCTCGACCCTTGTGGACCTCCGCTCGATCTCGCAGGCGAACCTCGAACGGCTCGCCGCGCAGGTCGAGCGCGCTGTCCGCGCCGTCCACATCGCGGATGTGCAGGTGACGGCGGAGATCCTTGGCGACCGTCCGGCGGGCGACCTCCCCGCCGACGCGCCGATTGTGCGGACATGCATGGAGACGTTGCGCGCCCTCGGCATCTCACCGACGCTTGACGCGAGCAGCACGGACGCCAATGTGCCGATTGGCCTCGGCATCCCTGCCGTCTGCATCGGTATCGCGGAGGGCGGCAACGCGCATCGTCTGGAGGAGTTCATCCGCATCTCAACGATCCCGAAGGGCCTCCAGCAATTGCTCCTGCTCATCCTTGCTCTCGGGGGATATGACGCAGCATGAGTATCCGAGTCGTCTTCTTCGATATGGGTGATACATTGACGACGATCCTTCCCTCATGGGAGACGCTCTATGTCAACGCGTGCGCGCGGCATGGCATCCATGTGGAGCATGACGCGCTGGTCGCCGCGACGCGTGAGGTCTTCGGTGCGCTCGACGCGGACGAGTCGCGCATGACGTATGAGGCGACCGAGGAGGCGGATCAACGGTATTATCAGGAGATCAACGGGGCAATTCTCCGCCGTGCCGGTGCGCCGATGAATGCGCGGATGCGGACGATCCTCGAACACCTCCAAAAGGAGTTCGAGACGCCCGCGCACTTCCATCTCTTCCCCGATGCCGTCCCGACACTGGAGACGCTGCGGAGCGCGGGCTACCGGCTCGGCATCATCTCCAACTGGTCATGGAATCTGCCCGATCTCTGCGATGGCCTGGGCATCACCGGATATTTCGACCACATTGTCACGTCCGCCCGCGTCGGCGCATCGAAACCGCATCGCGCGATTTTCGATTACGCGCTGCACTGGTTCGACGCGCGACCGGAGGAGTGCGTGCAGATCGGTGACAACGCGGTCGCTGATGTTGGCGGAGCGCGGGCGGTCGGCATGCATGGCGTGCTGATTGATCGCCGACGCCGATACGAGCGCGAGGAGTATCCCATTGTGCGAGCGCTGGCGGACGTGCCGGGGGTTGTGGCGGGGCTGGACCCCTAACCCCGGCCCCTTCCCGATACTGCCCAAAGGGCACCCGGAAGGGGTGACTCACCGCAGCGTGGATGTGCTGCTGCACGCGGGCAATGTCGGAGCGCTGTGGGTGCTGGACCGAATGCGCTACACCAATCGTAGCGACGGCTGGACATCGAGATCCCAGCCGGCGTACTCGCCCACCTGCAAGTGACGTTCGGCGGCCGCGCCGATCATCGCCGCATTGTCCGTGCAGTACAGCGGCGGCGGGCAGAAAAGCGGCACGCGCACGGCAGCCGCGAGCCGCTCCCGCAGCAGGCAGTTCGCGGCGACGCCGCCCGCGAGCAGGACGGATGCCGCGCCGTGCTCGCGGGCGGCGCGCGCGACGGGCGCGACGAGCATCGCGACGATTGCCTCCTCGTAGCCGGCGGCAAGGTCCGCGACGGGCGTGTCATCCTTCAAGTGAACCGGGCGGTGCGTCACGAATGGGCTTTCCGCGCTCCGTTGTGCCGCCGGTTCATCCCGCAGCCGGTATGGCGCGACCGCGCGCAGCAGCGCGGTCTTGATGCCACTGAACGAGAAGTCGGACGGATTGTCCGTGCGGGCATGGGCGAACGGGAAGCGCGTCGGGTCGCCCATCGCCGCCATGCGCGCGATCGCCGGACCACCCGGATAGCCGAGGCCGAGCAGCCGCGCGCCTTTGTCGAATGCTTCGCCCGCCGCGTCGTCGAGTGTGCTGCCGAGGAGCCGGTACGTGCCGTGCCCGGTCATCAGGGCGAGCAGAGTGTGACCACCGGAGACGATCAGCCCGATAGCGGGAAACTGTGGTTCCGGCGGGTCTGAGACTCCCGGCGGGATGAGCCAGTTCGCGTAGAGATGCCCTTCAAGATGATTGACACCGATCAGCGGCAGCGCCCGCGCATAGGCGAGGCCCTTCGCGACGTTGACACCGACAAGCAGCGAACCCGCCAATCCTGGCCCCATCGTTACGGCGAGCGCGTCGAGGTCGTCGAACGTGCAGCCCGCCACGTCGAGCGCCGCGCGCACGACGGGCACAATTTCCGTCACATGGCGGCGTGAGGCGAGTTCGGGCACGACCCCGCCATAGCGCGCGTGAAGGTCATTTTGCGAGGCGATGATGCTGCTGCGGACGAACCGGCCGCCGCCGATCACCGCCGCCGCCGTCTCATCGCATGATGATTCAATCGCGAGGATGTCCATGCGCTAGCCCATCCGAATAGGAGCGCGGGTCCGCCACGCCCGCAAGCGAGTCGTAGAAAGCGGCGATTCGCGCATGATTGGCCTGCCGCAGCGCGACGTAATGCTCGTGATAGGCGGCCGTGTTCGCCGGTGGCGAGGACATCACGTAGGCATCTTCGCCATCATCGCTGTAATACCGGCGGCGGGTGCCCTGTACGCTGAAACCGTACTTCGCGTAGAGATTCTGCGCCCGCAGGTTTGAGACGCGCACCTCCAGCGTGATCCACGTCGCGTTGCGGCATATCGCTTCGTCTATCAGCGCCGTGAAGATGTACTCGCCGACGCCCCGGCCACGATGCGCGGGCGCGACGCCGATGATCGTGATGTGTGCCTCATCCATCTGCACCCACATCCCCGCGAATCCACAGATCGGGGCGTGCATCGGCGGGCCGGTGCGCTCCGGATGGCGGTGGAAGAGCGGGAAAAGCCCGCGCGATTGCCGTTCCTCCGCGCGCTCCATCGCACTACCATCCGGCGGCCGCCAGCGACAGACGAGGTAATAGTTGCCCTGCGGGTTGTTCAACTCGCGCCGGTACGCGCTGATCGGCCACGGCGTCGGCACGGACTGCACCTCGACCGCGTGGACCTCGGACAGATCCTCGATCGTCATCGGTTCAATCACGTAGGGCAATACCACTTATCCTTTCGCGGCGCGGGGCGCACTCGCGGGCGCGGCCGAATGAAGGTAGATCGGTTCGAGCGCGACGAGGTCGTCAGGCGCCCCCGTAAGTATGCGCCGCCACGCCAGCGCTGCCAATGCCCCCGGCCGACGGATGCGCACGCCCACCGGTGGCATCGTCGTGCCCGGCGCGGCGGCGCATATCGCCTCGGCCGTCGCGCCGTCCACGTCGCCGCAAACAATCACGCTGGGATATGCCGCCAGCACCGCGCCAATCTCCGCGCCGGTACCGTGCGCCGCGGGTACGGTCTCATGCATAGCGTTGTCCCGTTCCTCAAATACCGCGTACGCGAAGCGGCCCCGGCCCGCCGCGATCATTGGGCAGACCGGTTGCCGCGCGTAGCGGAATGGCTCGGCAGTGATCGCCAGCGTCGGGATGCCGATAATCGGAATATCCAGCCCGAGCGCCAGCCCCTTCGCGGCGCCCATACCGACGCGCAAACCGCTGAACGACCCCGGCCCGGTCGCGACGGCGACAGCGACCAGATCATTCTGCGTGTGCCCCAACGCTTCGAGTGCCCGCATCGCTTCCGCCAGCAATGTAGCCGTCCCCTGCCGCTGTCCACGCCAGATCGCTTCCGCCAGCAGACAGTCGTGCTGCGCGATGGCGAAGCCGATAGACTCTGACGATGTGTCGAGGGCAAGGAGCAACCCGGACGCGGTATCCATCAGTGCACCTGCTCAAGTGCGGCGAGCAGGCGTGCGGCATCGCCGTAGCCGGTGATCGTTAATATTCGTGCCTCGTCGCCCACGTCGGCAATCGCAATGTCCAGCCAGGCCTCCGGTACGAAGCCATCGTCCACGGCGCGCTCCGGCCACTCGATAGCGACGGCCCACCTGCCGCCGAAATACTCATCGAGGCCAACGGAATCGAGATCGCCGCCTTCACCGAGCCGGTAGAGGTCAATGTGTGCGAGCGGCACCCGCTCACCCGCCGCGTTGCGCCCCTCATATTCGTTGACGAGCGTGAAAGTCGGCGACGGGATCGGGCCGGCGATGCCGAGACCCACCGCCACGCCGCGCACGAACTGCGTTTTCCCCGCGCCGAGGTCGCCGCGGAGAAGGAGCACGTCTCCGGCGTGGACATCCTGACCGATGCGCTCGCCGAGCCGCGTGGTTTCTGATGGTGCGCGGCTTTTCACTGTGCGGGATGGCGCGGCGATGCGAGGAGGGCTGCCAGTATTCATGCCGAAAATGATACCATGCGCCCGCGAACGGCGAAGGAGACCCAACGGCAATGACGGCAATACGACCGGACCAGCTTGATCCCGCAACCCTCTGGGACGCGCTTAGCGCACCCCAGCGCACCGTGTTACTGCTCGCCGCGGCGAGTGTTGCGGAGGCGGGTGGTGAGGCATTTCTGGTCGGCGGCCCGGTCCGTGACGTACTGCGTCATGACATGCGTCTCCATGACATTGACATTGTCACGACCACCGATGCCCGCCGCGTCGCACAACACTTCGCGATTATCGCGAAGGCAGTAGTCGCCAAGACGACGGGTTTCGGCACCGCGACGGTCCGCATCCCCGACAACGGGATGAGCGTTGACTTCGCGACCGCGCGCACAGAAACCTATCCGCACCCTGGCGCATTGCCGGTCGTGATATTCCCCGCGAGCATCAATGAGGACCTGCATCGCCGCGACGTCACCGTCAATGCGATGGCGCTCCCCATCACGCCGCACGGTTTTGGAGCCTTGCTTGACCCAACCGGCGGCTTGACCGACCTCCGGGCGGGCACGATCCGCGTCTTGCATGACGCGACTTTCCGCGATGATCCGACGCGCCTGTACCGCGCGGTTCGCTACGCCGCTCGATTCGGTTTCACCGTCGAGCCACATACCGCAGCGCTGTTGCGCACGGCGGTTGCCGAGGGTGCGCTGAGAACGATTTCACCGGATCGAAAGCGGCATGAACTGGACCTGGGTATCCGCGAAGCCGATCCGGTCGCCTGCTTCGCCGCATTCGACACATGCGGGTTGCTGCGCGCGACATCGCCGGTACTGATCTGGGATGACTGGATAGCGACGCGAATGCCGCTCGTCGCTCCAACGGCGTGGCCCGTCTGGGCCTTCTTCGTGTGCCGCCAGGACGACGCAGCCCTCGCCCGGCTGCTCGCGGACATACCAGTCGGAAGGACGCATGCGCGGATCAGCATGCTGATCCATGTGTGGCGAAGCCGAGGTGTCATTGCACATGCGTCGCGCCTCTCTGAGGTTGCCGCTTTACTCGACAATCTGAGTGAACGCGTGGTGCGTGCATTGCTTGACGGTGATCCGGCCGCCACGCGCGCCGCACTGTTTTATGAACGGCTCCATCACATCCGGCGCCAGGATTTGAATTGGGGCCATTCATTCGGGAATTATCTCAAGGCACTCGGTATCACGCCCGGCCCGGCGTATGGCGAGATTCTCCGCGCATTGCGGAATGCGCGGCTCGACGGTGATGTGGAGACACAGGCAGACGCATATGCCTTCGTACGAACGCATCTATCTGAGCGCGACTCGGCGCGCTAAATCTGTCATTATAGTGGAGAGTCCGGTCCGGAAAACGTAGTACGTTCGCGGCTTTTCAGCCAGTGCAAGGGGGGTTGACACATCCAAATTCGGGGTGTACGGTGGCAATCAGAACCGGGGACCTCTCTCTTCTTAGCTGTTCCCGGGCTACGCGTACGGTCACTGTTTCGTTGTTGTGGGGTTCGTTTCACTGGCTCCGGGGAGAGCCGTGAAGCCAACGATTAGGCGTATCCGTTCGTGCGGCCTGAGGGCCAGAGGAGAAAATGGGACGGCGCATAGGGACGCGTCGCCTGTTGGGGAGGGGTTCCGGGTTGACCGATCGGCTCACGCGCCGCGGCTTTCTCTGTCGCACCGCCTTGGTTTCCGCCAGCGTCATGACATCCTATCTCTTCGCCTCGCCTGTCGGTGCGGTGCTTTTCCCCGGTGGGCAAACCGCCGTCATCTTCAATACGGGCGGCGATGGCGTCCGGCTGCGGACCGATCCTTCGATGAGCGCATCCGTGATCACGATGATCGCCGAAGGCGCGATTGTCCTCATCACCAATGGCCCCAAAGATGCCGACAGCGTCACCTGGTATCAAGTCCAGTACGCCGGGCAGAGCGGCTGGGTTGATGCCGATTATATCGGCGCGCGCAAACTGGCGAACTTCGCCGCCGTCACCTTCACCGATGGTAGCGGCGTCCGTCTCCGTGATAATACCGACACGAACGCGAATGTGATCGGTCTGGTACCGGAAGGCGCGATTGTCCTCATCGTCTCCGGGCCGACCTTCAATGCGGATGGCACGCCGTGGTATCACGTCAACCACGCCGGGCATCATGGCTACCTGATGGGCACGTATCTGATTCCTACCGACGCTCCGGCGGACACGAAGACAAGCAAGAATACCGCAGCGCCAGTGGCGCAGGCGCCTGATGTCAAGGATGGTGATCGCGTCAAGGTGACGAACACCGATAACGCGGGCGTCCGCCTGCGCGGGGACGCCCGCTATAGCGCGGATGTCCTCACGATCCTCGAAGAAGGCACCGTTGTGACGGTGATGGGCAATCCCACAACCGACGCGAAAGGCAACGGCTGGGTACCCGTCTCCTTCGATGGCACCAAGGGTTTCGTCGTCGGCCCGTATCTGACGAAGACCGCCGATGCTGCGACGAAGAAGACGCCGCTGCCCGCGCCGCCATCATCGAACCAGACGGCTCCGCCCGCCAATGCGCCTCCCGCGCAGCAATCCGCACCGGCGACCGCAACCACGCTCGGCGGCAAGATCGTCGCGGAAGCGATGAAGTATGTTGGCTATCCGTACGTCTGGGCCGGTGCATCACCGAGCGGTTTCGATTGCTCCGGCTTCGTGATGTACATCGCGCAGAAGGTCGCCGGGCAAAACATCTCGCATTCCATCGGGCAGCAGGCATCCTCCGGGCAATACGTCGCGAAGGAGAACCTCCAGCCGGGTGATCTCGTCTTCTTCGCGAATACCTACACTGCCGGTCTCTCCCACGCGGGGATCTACATCGGCGGTGGCCGGTTCGTCCATGCGGAGAACGAGAGCACAGGCGTCGTTGTCAGCAATATTGATGGCGGCTACTACGGCCCGAAATACTACACTGCCCGCCGCCTGAGCTAGCACAGTACCGCGGAGATCAACGTGCCGCCACACGGCGGCTTTTCTCTTTTTGACGACCACGCCGCAGAATACCGGATTCCGTTCTCCGGGCCATCTCTGACTTGACGTAATGAGTTGACAGAAGGTTCGCACTGGGCAATTTACGTCTTCTGTGGAAATTGCGCGCAAAACCCCTTGACAAATGACCGTACAGGGTGTAACGTACAGATGGTAAGAGTTCCAAGGAGTTACGGACGGTTCTCTGAAGTCACTGGCGGAAATGGTGCAGGCAAGCGGGCTCCCGCAGCGCGTCCAGCCCCATGGATCATCCCAAACCGAATGCCGTTTCGGCTAGACGCAAGTCCCGGACGAGATGGCAGGCGGCGCAGGAGCCAGCGGTTTCAGGAGCCTCAGCCAAGACCCGTTGGGGCTCTTACTTTGTGTGTGCCACTTCGCTCACGACGACATCCTCGCGCGGCCTGAGCGGCGCGGTCTGCTCGTACGCCTCCGACTTCAGCACGCAAAGGAACGACAGGTTGCGATACCGCTCGCGGTAGTCCAGTCCATACCCGATCACGAACTCGTTCGGGCACGGAAAGCCGACGTAATCGAGCGGCACATCCACGAGGCGCTTGTCCACTTTATCCAGCAGCGTCACGACCGCGATGCTTGCGGGCTTCTTCGCCTTCAGGTGTTTGAGGATATAGGCGAGTGACAAGCCGGTATTGACAACATCTTCGACGAGAATCACATGCTGGCCGACAATCTCCTCATCCAGGTCCTTGATGATCCGCACCGCTCCCGGCTGCCGCGAGCGGCCCTTTGCCGGTGTCCCATACCCCGCGACCGCCAGATAATCAATCGCCAGCGGCCGCGTAATCGCGCGCGCGAGGTCCGCCAGGAAGAAGGTCACGCCTTTGAGCACGCCGACGAGCACGACCGTCCGGTCGGCATAATCGTGTGAGATTTGCTCACCAAGTGCGACGACCCGCTCGTGGAGTTCGGCGGGGCTGACGAGGATACGGTCAATGTCCTCCGGCCGCAGTTCGGTGATTTCCAGCGCACCGTAGCCGTACTGCGCGACGAGTTGCTGGTAATCGCGGCGGTAGAGCAGTTTGATCTGCAGGTCGGGATACAACTCGCGTAGCCGCCGTACCTTGCGGTTCTTCTTCGTCACCAGGCTCTGCTTCATCGTTGTCAACTCGACATACAGATCCTGATCGGGAAGGTAAAAATCGGGCGTGAACATCTCCGTGACCGCATCATCTTCCCATTCGATCGCGAACGACGTCGGTTCGTAGAGCCAGGGAATGCGATAGAAGTTGAGCAGTTCCGCAAAATCCGCTTCGGCCTGATGGGCGAAGGGAGCAGGCGCTGGCGACGAGGAAGGCACAGGCAACGGCGCGATAGGCGCGGCTGCGTCGTCCGGGACGAGCGACGGGCGGCCATCCCAGTCGGGGGCATTTACGCGATCTTGCGCCACGCGTGCTCCTTTCGCGGCTCAATAGGTGCGTCTCGTATCACTTTCTCCACGCTCCTACCTGCATCGAGTATACCATACGAATTATGTCGAGCGGATTATGCGCCACCAACGGGCGGCAATGGCAATGTAACGATCCCGTCAGCAGTGACATACCACAGTGTGCCTTTCCCTTCGTCTATTGCCAGACCTTGCACCGGCGTGATCGGTGGCGCGCCGTCCGCCGCCCGTAACACCTGTACCAGTCGTCCATCGGCCTTCCGCACGCGCAAGATCCGTCCCTGTGCTCCATCCGCGATATAGAGATACGGGCTGCTCGCGGAGGACGCGATCGCGGTCGGTTCCTTGATTGGCGGGATAGCGGTGGTTGCGATCAGTTGCGCGGGCGCCCCACCAACGAAGCCGCGCACACGCCCGTCCGCGAGCAACACCCAGATGGTCTGACCGTCGCTCGTCATGTCCACCGCCGTTTTCAGTTCGGCGGTCGCCGCGTCGGTCGTCCATGGTTTCACGCCGCCACCGCCGGCGAACGGGACGCGTACGATGACGCCGACCGCGCGGTCGAGCAGATACAGACCGTCGCCGAGCGCGACGATCGCGGTCGGGCGGTTCTCAGCGAGCGCGGGAAGCGCCAGTTCGCCCCACGCGCCGGTCGCGGTACGCGCGAAGAGGCGCGTGCGATCCGTCGTCGCCGGCCCACCGACCCAGATCAACCCACGCAACTCACCCGCCGGCACTTTATTGGCGACATTGCCTGTCGTGAACAGGCGATCCGGCTTCTGCGCCACCGGATTGACGGCATAGACGCCCCAATCGTTCTTGTCGCGTTCAAGGAGGTAGAGATTGCCGTCGTCGCCCGCGAGGAGGAGACGATGGCTACCCGGACCGCCATCAAAATGCGGCAGCGCCATCACCGGGCGCGGCGTGACACGCGTCACGCCAGTTGCCGCGTCGAGCGCCTGGGTCAGCGCCTGCCGTTCCTGGGCAACGCGCGTTGTTTGCCGGCCTTCCGCCGCCACTTTCTCCAACTGCCCACCCACCGCCGTCAGTGCGGTGTATTGCGCCTGGGGGTCGCCGTGCGCGACCGCCTGCAATCGCGCCGCCGCGATGCCGTCCAACTCATGCAGCGTTGCGGTGTTCGCGCGGTGCGCCGCCAGTGTGTGGACAGTGCCGATCAACGCAGCGAGCGCGAGCGCGAGCAGAAACCCACCGGCGAGAACCCAGAGGCGCGGTGGCAATTGCGGTAGCTTCCAGGCGCGGCGCGGGCGATATGGATCGTCCCATCGCACGGCCCGCGACCGGGCCGCTTCCCCGCGCCACCCGCGCTGGCGTCCGGATCGAACGCGTTGTTCCCGCTCTCCGAGATAGTCCCAACGCGGTTCGTCCTCGTCACGCTGAGGCACAGGCGCGGGCACGTATCGCGCATGCCGGGATGGTTCTTCGGGAAGCGGAAGACCCGTAGGCCATGTCTCAGTAAACGAGTCTTCCGCAATCGCGGGCGCGGGCCACCCGACCGTGCCGCCTGGACGCGACACACCTGATCGCCCGTCGTTGCCGCTCATCGTCGAACAGAGGACGCCGTACGCCTGCGGCAATCGGTAACGTGTGCCGAGCGCAACGAGATAGTTCGCCGCATGCGCCGCATCGCATGCCAGGAGCGGCCCGTCGTCCTCGCGGGACAACACGCGACCGAGCGCGGAGACGCAGAGGGCGGCGAAGAGTCCCTCGCCCACGTCCACATGAAAGAGATCCGGCTCGACCGTCGGGAGCGTGCCGAGCGGCGCGGAGTCAGGCTGTCCGTGGCGATGCAACGGTGGCAGCGCCGTGATCGCTTCCGCGCCGACGATCAGCGCCTGACCCGGCCCGGCCTGGATAACGTAGGCATCCGCACCCCGCGCGACGAACGCCGTCAGCCCAATACCGGCCGGCTGATGCATCCCACGCGACGCGCGCTGATCGTACAGCGCGCGATTCGCTTCCTCCATGCCCGCGATCAGTGCGTTGGTGAGCATGCGCGACCCCGCCCCGGCATACCCGGCACGGAAAGCATCGAGCGCAAGCAGACAGCGCCGCGTCGCCTCCGGGTCGGGATGCATGGCCTCGGCACAAAGGATGAGCAACGTCTCGCTATCATGCGGCGTTTCGATCGCGACCGTCAGCGGAATCTCGCCGACACCCGCACCGCACGCGTCGAACGGCACGACCGTCCATGTGGGTTGTGCCCGTACGGCGCGGCGCGATCTGATTGCGAACGCCATGCCACCCCCGACAATGCCTGTCATCTCCGCCCCGAATCGCTCGTCTCACGCAATTCGAGTGTACGTTCACTTCGTACGTATTGTCTCATGGTCTGCGCTATGCCGCAAGCCTTCCGCCCAACTTCCGCGCGGCTTTGGTTTTTGATGGCAACCGGTTGATCGCCTCCGGCGGGGCGCGCATACTATGCGGGGCAACGCCGATACGCCGCATACCGCGAAGGAGACCGCAATGCCACCGCGCAGCCTCGATTCGCCGAAGCATGGCAGATTTCCTCGCCAACAGGGTTCAGGAACAACGCACATACTGTCGGCAGTCCAATGAAAGGAGCAGTCACTCATGGCAACGTATCATCTGGATGACCGCCAGCCGCACGCCTTCTGGGACAACACCCATCCGCCCCGTCTCCGTATCCAACCCGGTGACACCGTTGTGTTTGAGACGCTCGAAGCGTCCGCACGGCAAGTCGCCCCCGGCGCGCCGTCGGCGTCGCTCACAACGCTCAGCTTCGACCCGATTCATCCCCTCACCGGCCCGGTCCTCATCGAGGGTGCGGCGCCCGGCGACGCGCTCAATGTTGAGGTCGTCAGCCTCGCGCACAAAGGATGGGGCTGGAACGCCGTCATCCCCGGTTTCGGCCTGCTCGCGGACGATTTCTCGGCCCCCTATTTGCACCACTACAATCTCGGAACGGATTGCGAGTTCCGCCCGGACATCCGCATTCCGTACGAGCCATTCTGTGGGTGTATGGGTGTCGCACCGCGCGACAACGGGCGCTTCACGACCATCCCGCCGCGCGAGAATGGCGGCAACCTCGATATCCGCCATCTGACCCCCGGCGCGGTCGTCTCGTTCCCTGTCCTCGTTCCCGGCGCCCTCTTCTCCTGCGGCGATTGCCACTCCGCGCAAGGGGATGGCGAGGTGAACGGCACCGGCATCGAGACGCCGATGACCGTCACGCTGCGGTTCACCCTGAGCAAGGGCGCGAACATCCCGGAACTGCGCTTCACAACCCCACCAGGCAAGAAGTTGACGGTCACGGACACCGGCGGCTACTTCGTGACGACCGCGCACGGCCCTGATCTTTTCACGGATGCCCAGCAGGCGATCCGCTACATGATTGACCACCTCGCCACGCACTACGCGATGACGCGCGAGCAGGCGTACTGTCTCTGCGGCGCGGCGGTGGATTTGAAGATCAGCGAGATCGTGGATGCGCCGAACTGGATCGTCTCGGCGTACCTGCCGATGAGTATCTTCAAATAGGTGGTAGCGCGGGCTTTCCAGCCTGCATCGCTGCGCAGGCTGAATCTACCCAAAGGGCACCCAGCCACCAGTCTTATGTCACGGTGATCGGCATGACCGCGACCAACCCATTGGTGTCTACGCGCGCGCCGTCGCGACTCAAGATGGGCAGCGGGTGCGTGGGATCGCTCACGGGCGCCATGCCAATGAGGATACGGTACTGCCCCGGCGCGAGGGCGGACGGAATAGAGAGGTCATGCGGGTCGTAGGGGTCATCCTTCGGCTGCCAGGTACTCGTCGCCCAGTGGCCATCGAGCGGCGGGATGTCGTACCGGCCCACCTCGCGACCCGTCGCATCCACGAGCCGGACAAGTACGGTGTAATCGTCCGAGATCGCCCCGTCCAGCACGGTCCAGCGGAGCAGAAGCGGCGCGAACGATCCGCGCGCAACCGACGTACCTCCTCCCGGCGTTTCGAGCGACACGCCGAAGAGACCGATACCTGTGTTGCCGATGCGGAGATCGGGCGTCACTTGCGGCGGCGGCCGGTCGGCGCGATATGGCCCGTCGTAGGCGAAGCAATCGAGAAGAACGCCATTATACTTCTGTTGCTCGAAGAGCGTCTGTCCGCGCGGGTTGACGACGGGAATGCCCTCCGTATAGAAGCCGAGAATCCGCCCATCCGGGTCCTGACTCGGCGCGCGCTCCGGCGACTCGACGAGCCAGGCGCGTTCCCAACCCTGTGTATTCGCCGTAAAGAATGCCTCCAACGCGCGGTCGGAAATCTCTGTTCCCGGCGCGAGCGATGGCGGCGTGACGACCGAGAGATTGCGCAGCGCCGGGAACTGCATCGCGTAGTAGTCGTAGGTTGAACGGAGGTAGCCCGGATAGATCACGACGCCATCACCGGCGCGCGCGTGCTCCGCGAGATGGCGGTACGCCTCGCGCCAATCCTCTTTTTGCGGCACGGTCGAGAAATTCACATCCCGCAACGGTATCCCCGTCACGATCAACACGGCGATGCCGCCCGCACCGGCGAGCAGCCACGTCGGGCGCCAGCGCAGCAGACCATCAATCCCGAGCGCGGCAAGGAGCAGAAAGCCCGGCAGCGCGACGATGAGGTAGCGAGGCTCAAAGACCGCGCGTTGCAGCGAGAGCAGCATGAAGAGCACGCTCGGCACGGCGGTCATCGCGCCGACAATGAGCAGCGCAAGGCGCGGAGGGAAGGCTCCTCCCTTCCCCGCCCGCCACGTCAAAACGACACCGAGGGCGGCGAACACGACGTAGAGCGAGGCGCCCCACGCCTGTGTGGCATCACCGGCACGATGCGTGACACTGAATTCGACGAGCATGCGGTGAAGGAGCGCCCAGGGTGTAGCCTTCACCTGCCATGTCGGACCATTTCGGACGGCGAAGATCGCGCCCCAGATAAGGAGCGGGAGCGCGGCTACACCAATGAGGATTGCCAGCCCGCGTGCCTGCCGCCCCGCCGGCCGCACGCCGTATCCCGCACGCCAGAGGCGAGTGGCGATCACGGCGTGCGCGGCGAGCGCCAGGAGGAATGTGGCATGGATGCCCAATGTCAGCGCCGCAACAATCCCGTAGACGATCCACGCCGCGCCCCCGCGCCGGATCGCAACGAGCAGCACCCACGTCGCCACGATCGTGAGGAGGATGAGCAGGCTGTACATCTTCGCGTCCTGCGCGTACCAGTGCGCGTACGGCGAGACGGTGAGGAGCGCGGCGGCGATCAGGCCGAGGCGTGGGCTACGCAGGGCGCGCCCGAGGCCGTACATCGCGGGGATCGCGAGCGTCCCCGCGATGGCCGAGGGCAACCGGACGGCGACTTCCGATGTGCCCAGGACCTTGACCCACAAGGCCATGCCGAAAGTATAGAGCGGCCCGTTCTCGCCCGGACTGAGGAAGTTCCGCAGCAAATCCGGCAACGGCTGACGGGCGCGCATCACGAGATCCGCTTCGTCGAACCAGAGACCTTGCTGGCCGAGATGATAACGGCGCATGAGACCACCGAGCAGTGTGAGCAACGTGAGCAACAGAAGTGGGAGTATCTCACCGCGCCCGTAAACCCAGTGGAAACGTTGGCGTGGCGGCGATGCCGCATGTGCCGTCGTTTGTTGCCCGACGACCGCCATCAGCGTTCCACTCCCGACATCACGACCGGCGAGACCGTTTCTTCCGCTGTCACTACCCCAAGCGTCTTGTACAGCGCAAGCGTCTGCGCGGCAATCGCGGGCCACGTATACCGCGCCGCGTAGGCAGCGGCGCCGACGCGCAAGCGTGCCGCGAGGGCATCGTCACGCCGGATCGCTTGCACGGCCTCCGCGACGGCCCGCGCATCGCCCGCCGGGACGCACCGCGCAACCTCGCCATCGCGGAACGTGGGCAAGCCATCGTATGCGCCGGTTGCGGGCGTCGTCGTGACGACCGGGATGCCCTGCGCGAGCGCGGCGAGCAGGCTCCCACGCCGTGGCGACGCGCCATCGCGGTACGGCAGTATGCAGACATCGCTCGCCGCTAATGCCTCCGCGACTTCGACAGCGGGGAGTTGGCCCGTCTTTCGCACGAACGCGGTCAGCCCCGCTGCCGCGCATCGCGTCGCAACGGCGGCCTCGGTCGCCTGATTCGTCGGATCATTCACGCCTGCTCCCGCGCCGACGAGCAGAAGATGTGCGTCCGTCCCTTCCCGCCGCAGCACAGCGAATGCGTCTATCACTGCCTCGATGCCCTTCGACTGGTTCATCAGTCCGAATGTCGTCAGCAGCGCCGCCTCGGCGGGAATCGCGTACCGCGCGCGGATCGCCCGCGCATCGCGCGCGGCTGCCGGGGGGATGTTACTCCCTATCGGGATGAGCGCCGTCGTGCAGTTCCATTCCTGAAGCGACCGCGCGTCCGCGCCGTTCGTCGCAATCACGGCGTCGCTTTCGCGAGCAAGATGGTAGGTGATCCGTCTGCGTAGAGGGCCAGCCTTTGGAAAGAGATACGGAGGACGCAGATCGTGAAACGTTGTCACGAACCTCGGTCGAAGGTGTATCTCCGGCGCGTAACGATACCCCTCTCCCCGCGCGAACGGGGATCGTCCGGGCAACAAATTAATCGCCGGATGCATCCGGTACATCCCTGTCTGGTATTGAAGGTGGAGGATATCGGGCCGTACTTCTTTGACTATCTCACGTACAAGACGCGCGATACCCCAATCCCAACGGCGGACGACAGGAAACACGGTAATGGCCTCGTTCAACGTCCTACCGCTCGTCGGAGAAGTCAACACCGCAACGGATGCACCGATGTCCGCGAGACTCTCCGCAAGGAGCGCGGTGTAATCACCGACACCGCCCGGCGTGGGCGGGTACTCGGCGGAGACGAGCAGGACGCGGGGCGCCATGTTCAGCGTCCTCGACCGGTCGGGAGGATCAACGCGCGAATCGTCGCCCACGACGCCAGCACCCGCGCGGCGCGAAGATCGCGTTTATGGCCGAGCGACCATTTCGCCGCTTCCCGGATGAGCCGGACCATCTGATCTGCCACGAGCGCGATGCGTGTCGCCAATCCCACGACCGGACCATAGAGTGCGCCCATCAGATGCGTCTTACTGACGGCGAACGCCCGCTGCCGCGCGATCACGTTTTGGCCGGTGCTCGTCCCCTCATGATGCCGCACCTCGGCCTCCGGCACGTAGCGGACGCGCCACCCCGCCCGCCGCACACGCCAGCACCATTCCGGCTCCTCCGAATAGAGGAAGAGCCGTTCGTCGAGCAACCCGACCGTCGCGAAGACGCCCCGCCGCACAAGGAGGCAGGCGCCGACGAGCCAGTCCACATCCTGCGACACATCGTCGGGCATGTCCGAGCGGTAATAGCGCGCGAGGGCAGGATGATCCGGCCACCATTCCTGGATGAGTGTGCTTTCAACGAGCGCGGTCGCGAGCGTCGGGAAACGGCGGCGCGACGGCTGGATCGTGCCGTCGGGATAACGCAGGAGCGGGCCGACGACACCGACCGCCGAATCAGCGTCCAGCGCACGATAGAGCGTAGCGAGTGCCCCCAAGGTCAGTTCCGTATCGGGGTTCAGGAGGAGCACACACGCGCCACGCGCCCGCTTGATGCCGAGATTGTTCCCCCGCGCAAACCCGGTATTCTCCCCCGGTTCGAGCAGGATAACCTCCGGGAATGCCTCGCGCACCATCGCGGCGGTGCCATCGTGGGAGTCGCTCTCCACGACGATCGTCTCAACGGTATACCCATCACAATGCTCGCGGATTGAGCGCAGGCAAGCGCGCAGCAGCTCCCGCGTATTGCGGCTCACAATGACGATGGAAATGTCCGGCTCGGGTGTCACTGATACAATCTGCCCCGCTTAACCGTGCGGGCAACCAACGGCCCGCCTGCGGCTATCGTACCACGCGGCATCGCCCCGGCAGATGAGGAACAGGCAGGCGCGGCTCAGCGCCCTATCTGCCATTCCTCGCGGAGCAGACCCATGATGATCGTCTCGTAATAGGCGCCTTCGACGAGTTCGGCGCGGCGCAACCGCCCCTCCGTCACGAACCCGCACGCCGCGTACGAGCGGATCGCGCGCGTATTGCCGCTCCAGGTATCGAGTTCAACGCGCTGGAAGCCGCCCTCCGTGAACAGATATGCGAGCAGAAGGCGCATTGCCTCCCGTCCGTATCCCTTGCCCCAGTACGCTTTCTCGCCGATACCGATACCGACCTCGACCTTGCCGATGCGCCGATCCGCGTTGAAGTAGCCGACGAAGCCAATCACTGTCTCCGGCCGCACGACAATCGTGAAATGATCCGCCTCGCCCGGTTTGCCGACCGGTGGGGCGTACTGCGCTTTGTACTGCTCGAAGGTGAGGTCCGGCGGCGCGTAATCACCCTGCGCCCAGTACTGGACTTCGGGATCGAGTTCCCACTGATAGCCGTATCGGTAATCCGCATCCACGGTCGGACGGAGCGTGACACGCTCGCCATGCAATGTCGGTCGGGCGGGGTCGGCAGGCGAGTCGCTTCGTATCATGGCGCCACAGTATCGGCGGTAGCGCGCGGCCAGGAACGCGCCTCGACCATCGCGCACGGGCCACCGGCGATCACGTCGAGGCCGAGCGCCGCCGCATGTGCGATCACGTCCGGCGATTCCGCGCCGGGTTGCAGCCAGATGCGCGTGATTCCCGCCGCCTTTGCCTGATCGAGCACCGGCGGCACGCGCTGCGGCGGAATCACGATGTCCAGCACCTCGACACCCGCAGGCAACGCCGCGATATCAGGATATGCTGTATCGCCTTCCACCGTTGGGAGCGTCGGATTCACCGGGTAGACCGTATAGCCACGCTCGCGCAGCACCCGGTAAATCCGGTTGCCGAACTTCGCCCGGTTATCGCTCGCCCCAACGACCGCCCACGTCCGCCGCCCCACCCAATCCGCAATCCGCGCCTGCGTCTGCATGATTTCTCCTTTCAGCTATCAAACGTCTGAACCGTGAAGACGCCAAGAGCGCCAAGGAATGTGAGGAAGAGAGAACTACCTTCACGTTTCCCCGTCCTCTTTCCCCTCTTGGCGTTCTTGGCGGTTCAATCTCCCTCTTGCAAAAATGGTACGACCGCCCGCACGAAATCATCCGGCTTGCGGGCGTGGAGGCTGTGGCCCGCGCCAGGGATTTGGATGGCACGGCCATCCGGGAGCGTGTCGAGGTAGAGCGCGGCATCGGCGTCGGAGACGAAGCCGCCGGATGCGGTGTCCCCATAGACGAGCAGGACCGGGCAGTGCACCGCCGCGACCGATTCTTCGAGTGTCAGCGGTTCTTCCTGCGCGAGATACGCTTCGAGAACACCCGGCGCTGTCTGTTTCGCTGCGTGAGCCGCCTCCCGAATCCGATCCTCGCTCCAGCCAGGATTGACGCGCCGGAAGTGCGCTCCCACATCTTCCATCGGCATCGCGAGCATCTTCAAGTATCCCTTCGCCAACAGCACGACGCGAGAATCGGATCGGTCAAGGTGCGGGGGCGTATCCTCGATGACGATCCGGCGCGCCCAGCCGGGATACCGCGCCTCCGCGATCCGCGCGACGGAGCCGCCGAGCGAGTGGCCAATAACGTTCGGCTTCTCCCAGCCAAGGTGCTCCGTCAGCGCGACGATGTCCGCCGCGTAGTCCGACAGGTTGTATCCGCTGTCCGGATGATCCGATGCCCCGTGCCCGCGCAGATCAACAGCGGTGATGGAGAAGCGTTTCACGAGCGCGGGGATGACCGGCAGCCATGCATCCCATCGGTGCGTCATCGCGGGTAGAAGGAGCAGGGGCGGCCCGCCTGATGACCACCGCGCGACATGGAGCGCGACCGGACCAACTCTGATCCGCTCGTGCGTCGGCGTCGTTTCGGTGCGCTGCGTCTCCATACACACGGCTTTCTCTCCTGCCTCGATGGCCGTCAGGCCGCAGTATATCCCCTTCGATCGCTGTCGGCATCATTCCTGCGACGGTGATCCTACCAACGGAGAGATTCGGTTTGTTTGCTACCGAGGAGACTCGTTGCTGGCGTGCCTTGACAGTTTCGCAAGACGGTCTGATGATCGGAGATATTCGGGTATGATGAAAAACGAGCACAGGAGGTAATGACAGAATAACGTCGCACGCGAAGGCGTTTGGCACGCGAGCGCTGTGCGAAGGCAAGCCCGTTTGGATCGTCGGGTTTTGCTATTGGTCGAGCGAGCGAAGCGCGCTCGCGGTGGTTGCCGGGGCGGTATCGTAACCGCACCGCAGAGTAAAGGAGCATTGATCGTGGAATATGGGATGTGGCAGAAACGATTGAGTCGCCGCGCGATGATCGGTGGTATCGCGGGCAGCGCGGCAGCAGCAATTCTCGCCGCCTGCGGCGGCAGCAAGGCAACTGACACACCGAAGCCGGCAAGTACGACCGCGGCAACGACGGCTGGGAGCGCGACAAGCCCCACGACCGCAGCCGGCTCAGCGGTGGCGACGCGCCCTGCTGGTAGCACAGTCGCCAGCACTGCCGCCCCTGCGGCCGGGGGCACTGCTCCTGCCGGAACAACGGCCGCCGCTTCGACAACCGCCGGGACGACGACAACCGGCGCGGCAGCCTATTCGCCACAGGGCACTAAGTCGCCGAACTTCGCGACTACGCAGATGCTGCGGCTCGCGTTGAGCGGTGATCCGAAGACGCTCGATCCCGCGGTCGGCCAGTATTCGACGGATATCGCATTGGTTCATCTCATGTACGATTCGCTCTTCTCGTTCGACGGCAAGGGCAACCTGGTTCCGCGCGCGGCGGCCGAAATCCCGACGCCACAGAACGGCGGCATCTCCAGCGACGGCAAGACATACACGGTCAAACTCAGACCCGGCCAAAAGTTCTCCGATGGCTCGCCCATCACGGCGAAGGATTATGTCTACGCGGCCAAACGGTTCCTCGATCCGACGACCGCCTCGAACTACGCATCATTCGCGTCCGATATCGCGGGCTATGCCGCGCTCTATCCGGATAAAGGCCCGACGCCGACGCCGGGGGATATCAAGGGCCTCGTGGACAAAATCGGCGTCTCCGCGAAGGACGACACCACGGTCGTCTTCCAACTCGCGAATGCGCAGCCGGTCTTTACGCAGATCCTCTCCCTGTGGGGCTTCTGCCCGCTGAAGCAAAGCGTGATTGAGAAGGGCGGCGCGGACTGGTGGAAGGACCCGAAGAATCACGTCACGAACGGCGCGTGGGTGCTCGACTCCTTCACCAGCAATCAGAATCTCGTCTTCAAGCCGAACGCGAACTACACCGGCGAGAAGCCCTATCTGACCCAGGTCGAGTTCAAGATCATCAAGGACTCGGCACAGATCTGGAATGCCTATCAGAACAACGAACTCGACCTGACCGGCGTGCCGACCGCCAACCGGCAGCAGGTCTTGAGTGACCCGACGTACAAGGACCAGATCATCCGCGGTGCGAATCTGTCGACCTTTGCGCTCTCATACAACAACAAGCGCGCGCCGTTCGATCGGGTTGAAGTCCGCAAAGCCTTCGCCACGGCGATTGATCGCGATGCATTTATTCGGGACGTCTTGAAGGGCGTCGGCAAACCGACACAAACGTGGATCGCGCCGGGTGAGCCGGGGTATAACGAGAGTATCGGCGCGCAGTACAAGTTCGACGCGACGAAGGCGAAGAAGATCCTCAGTGATGCGGGCATTGACCCGAAGAGCCTGAGTGTCAAAGTGACGTTCGTCAACGCGGGTGACGGCCCGACGATCGCACAGTTCTTCCAGGCGCAACTCCGCCAGAATCTCGGCGTGGATATCCAACTCGACCCGCAGGAGTCAAAGGTTTACAAACAACTGGTCTCCGACAAGAAGGACTTCCAGTTGACGACCGGCGGGTGGGGCGCGGACTATCCAGACCCGCAGGATTGGCTGCCGGACCTCTTCGGGACGAGCGGCGGCAACAACAACTACAACTACTCGAACCCGAAAGTGGACGCGCTCTTCAAGCAGGCAGCAGTCGAGCAGGACAACACGAAGCGGCTCGCCCTGTACGATCAGGCACAGAAGATCATCATTGATGACGACTGCGCGATCGGCCCGCTCTACAACTCGGAAACCTTCGCGGTACACAAGACGACCCTCATCGGCATCGTCAAGAACCCGATGGACGCATTCTATCTCGGCGATCAGTTCGCCTTCCGTGGCTTCCAGTTCATCAAAAAGTAGGCGGACAGCAGGAGAGGGGCGGACTGGCGTCCGCCCCTCTCCTGCCCATTCATACGCGTTATTCACTCGGTGTCGCGTGAGGGTCTGCCGTGTACCGGTACGTGGTTCGCCGAATTCTCCAGATGATTCCAACGCTGCTCGGCGTCGCGGTCATCACGTTCGTCGTGATGAAAGCGACGCCCGGTGGCCCGTTCGATGACGCGTCGCTTGGCAAGCGTGTCTCGCCGGAAGTCGTCGCACGTCTCGATGCGAAATATGGCTTCAATGATCCGCTGCCCGTCCAGTTCGTGCGGTATGTGGGCCATGCACTCCGCGGCGATTTCGGCGTCTCGGTATCACTGCAACAGGGCACATCCGTCTCATCCATCATCAAGCAGGGGTTCGGCAAGACCGTGACGCTTGGCCTGCTGGCGCTCGTCGTTATCATCGCCTTCGCGATCCCTCTCGGCGTCATTGCCGCCCTGCGCCAGAACCGGCTCGCGGACTATATCTCGCTCATTTTTGCCACCACGGGGGCGAGTGTGCCGAATTTCGTGCTCGCCATCATTCTCGTCATCGTCTTCTCGGTGAAATTACACTGGATACCGACCCAAGGCTGGGGGACGCCAAAACAGGCGATCCTCCCCGTCATCACGCTCGCGTTCACGCCAATGGCCTTCCTGACGCGTATCACGCGCTCCTCGATGCTCGATGCGATCAACCAGGAATACGTGCAGACGGCGCGGGCGAAAGGTTTGCAGGAGGGGGCGGTCGTGACACGCCATATGCTGCGGAATGCACTCATCCCCGTCGCGACGATCGCCGGGCCGCTTACCGCCGGGTTGCTCGTCGGCTCGTTCATTATTGAAAATGTCTTCAGTATTCCTGGGGTCGGCCGCCTGTACGTCGAGGCAATTCAACAGCGCGATTATCCGGTAATCATGGCGACGACGCTGCTTTATGCCCTGATTCTCATCCTCGCGAATCTTACCGTTGATCTCCTTTATAGCGTCATTGATCCGCGCGTGCGGTACAGTTAGGGCGGGAGAAGCGTGGCAGGATCTCGGCGTAGTGACGACGTACAAATCGCGGGGAATGCGGTCGGCTCGATCGCGGCTCAGGCGGAAGCGACACGGGTCACTCCTCTTGTGCCGTCGCGTCGCAGCCGTGGTCTTTGGAGCGACGCCTGGCGGCGGCTACGGAAGAATAAACTGGCGGTCGCGGGCCTCATCATCATTGGTCTCCTCGCCCTGATCGCCATTTTTGCGCCCCTCCTCGCGCCGTACAACTTTCGCGATGTCGTCCATAGTGGTCATACGAATGCGGGGCCGGGTGAGGCCGGGCTGCTCGGCGCGGACAACCTTGGTCGCGACATCCTCTCACGCCTGCTGTATGGCGCCCGTATCTCGCTCTCTGTTGGGCTTGTCGTCCAAGTGGTGGTCGTCGGTATTGGCATTCCGCTCGGCGCGATCGCCGGCTATTTTGGCGGTTGGGTAGATTCGCTAATCAGCCGTTTAATTGACATTATGTACGCCTTCCCGACGCTGCTCCTCATCGTATTGCTCTCCTCGGCGCTCCGAGAAAGTCCGATCAAGCAATTGCTCGGCGGGCTCTTCATCATCTTTATCGCCATTGGGCTCTCCTCGTGGGTCGGCGACGCGCGTCTGATGCGCGGACAGATCATTAGCCTGAAGAGTCGGGAGTATGTCGAAGCAGCCCGGTCCATCGGGGCAACGTCGGGCCGGATCCTCTGGAAACATCTGATTCCGAACGCATTAGGCCCGATTCTCGTCTCGGTGACATTCGGCGTTCCCGGAGCGATCTTCGCGGAGGCCGCGCTCTCGTATCTCGGCATTGGCGTCATTCCACCAACCCCGTCATGGGGCGCGATGATCAACGAAGGATATCCGGCGATCTTCTACTCGCCGACCCAGGTGCTGCTCCCCGGCCTCGCCATCGCGATCACCATGCTCTCGTTCACCTTCCTCGGCGACGGCTTGCGCGACGCCCTCGATCCGCGCGGCAAACGAGGGGTATGAACAGTAACGAGTAGCGAGCAACGAGAAGGCGGAAATCCCTCGTTACTCGTTACTCGTTACTCGTTACTCCATTTACGCCGGTTGCAATGCACCGCTCTTTGCCAGGGCTTCTCGCTCCTCGTGCGCCCGGCGAACACGGCGCGGCCAGTAGACGAGGAAAAGCGCCATCGCCGCGACGTACGCCAGCACGTAGAGGGCATGCACGGGCCGGTAGCCGAAATGGACAATGATTGCTCCGCCGACCCAGGACGAGAAGGCCATGCCACCGTTCCATGCCGCCGAGCGCATCCCGAACAGCGACACCCGGTTGCGCGGATCAATGACATTGCCGATGGTGCTGGATTCGATCGGCCAGGAGAGGCTTGTGCCAATCATGCGAATTGCGTAGAGCGCGCCCGCAAATGGCAATCCGGAGAATCCCAGGCCGACAATGAGCGCCATCGGCACCGAAATTGAGCGCAGGACGGCGACCGCAGGCAGCGGCGGTAAGTGACGGGCGATCAGCGGCGCGCTGAGCGAGACCACGCCACCGATCAGCGCGCTGACCGAGAAGAGCGCGCCGACCGCCCCCGGCGACGCGCCAAGCGACGAGAGGTAGACATTGTAGAAAGGGATCAACATCCCCGTACCGAGCGCCATGAACCCGCCGACGAGCGCGAACGCGGTATTATCCCGGCGGCATTGCTGCCGCTCCGCGGACGTCAGTGGTGTCCGTGCGCTCCGGTTCGGTGCATCCGGTTGCTCCCGCGCCGTGCGGAGGATAGTGAGCGGCACGACGCTACAGAGCGTCAATGCGATGCTGATCGCCATCGTGATCCGAAAGTTCCGCAGCGTGTCGCCGCCGAGCAGCCCGGGCAGCGCGCCGCCCATGAATGCGCCTGCTGCCGTCGAGAGCGCAATCGCGGAGAAGACGAACGCCTGCGCTTGCGTGCGCCGCTCTGGCGGGATGAGCGTGAAGACATAGGGCGTGGAAGGCACCATCATCGCGGCATTGGCGAACCCGAGCGCGAAGGCGATCCCCAGCAAGGCGAATGGCGCGGTCGTTATCACTTGCAGCGCCGCGACAACTGTGAAGAGATAGACACCGCTGATCAGAATCGCCCGCGCGCCGATCCGTCTGCTCAGTGGCCCGACGATCAGCGCGCCCGCCGCCCACGTCAGCGTCGAGAGCGCGTTGAAGAGGCCGATGAAGTCCTCGCGCAGCCCCAGTTTCCGCAGATAGAGGTTGAAGAGGAGAGTAAAGACACCGAGGCCGAAGTTGCTGAGGAATTGATAGCAGACATAGATCGCCATGACACGGTTCACCTGCCGACCGGTCGGTATCGCAGCGGAAGAACGTGTCAGGACCATGGGGGTTGCCTACCTCCTAACCCCTCCCCTTCATGGAAGGGGAATCCCGTTTCGACCCTTGTTTTCCCTCCCCCTTCCCACGCCGGAGTGACGGGAGGAGGCCGAGGCTTCGGTTCCCCATTCTAATCCGCAGTGGCGCGCGCTGTCGTGCCCCCCAGAAGATGCAACCGGGTTTCGTTCACCGCCGATGCATCCGCAATCCTTCCGATTGTGCAGATGGAGACAATGGTCGTCGCGCCGATGTGACGGGTGGACGCGTGCAGAACAGGTGGAATTTGCATCAGATGCGCGCCCGTGTTATCGTATGGAGCGTTGCACCGTGCGTTCGCGAATACTGGTTTGGGGAAAACCAGTGTGAACGCGCCAGACGGCATCCGGGGAGCACTGCTACACAAACCGTTTCGGTGTGGTGGTGCGCGTTGGGGAGGTAGGGATGCGGATCGTCCGCATGAGGCGCGAATCCGGGACCAGCGTCGTCCGCCTGATGCTCATTACCCTCGCAGCCATAGTCAGCGGCGTTCCTTTTCTCGTGGCAGACCCTGTCGCGGCAGCCCCCGCGAATGCATCGAGCGTATCCCCCACGATCGTGGCCGAGAGCGCGTCGAGCGTGACGTTTCGCGTGTACGCAACGCGCGAGGGTCTCGTCGGCGGGACGACCTCATCGGGGCATGTGATCACCCCGAACGATCATTTTGTCGCCCTCCCATCCGTCAAAGCGCTGAACAAGACGGTCAGGATCGCCTACAAGGGCAAGAGCGTGACCGCCCCTGTTCTGGACATCGGGCCATGGAACAATGACGACGACTACTGGAATCCGAGTGACGTGCGCACATACAAGGGCATTCCGCGCGGCGTACCGGAAGCGAAAGCAGCCTACGACAGCGGCTACAACGGCGGGAAGAGCGGCACGGGCCTGACCGTCACCGTCCCGTGCGGCATTGACATCGGCGACGGGACGTACGCCGATCTCGGGTTAGGGGATAGTCCTGATTATGTAGACGTCACGTTCCTCTGGCTCGTGGATGATGGTTCCGCCACCAGTACCGCGTCGCAACCCCCCCCCAAGTCGGTCAGCGCGCCGAAGGGCGGCATTGATCTGAGCAGCGTCCCGGTTCTCGGCGTCTCCGCGTCACCCCCGCTCGACCGCACGACCGACCTCGGACCCGGCTACACATTCATCGCGCAGACGGGCCACAACATGCCCGATGTGATTGCCAAGTTCTGGAAAGCCAAAGGCGGCATCCCGGCCCTCGGTTTTCCGCTCTCCGAAGTATTTGTGCGCAAGGCGGACGACGGGCAGCATATTTACCAGTACTTCGAGCGGGTGCTCGTTGAGTACCTACCGGATAGCAACAGCGTCGTGCTCGCACCGCTCGGTTCGTGGTTCGCGGAAGTCAACGGCCCGTACGATACGGTTGCGGCATTCGATAGCACCGCAAAGAACCGATACGTCGCCGCGACCGGGCACAGCATCTCGGGCGGCATCCTCCAGTGGTACGCCGCGAACGGTGATAGCGATGTCTTCGGTGCGCCGATTGCCGAAGAAGGCCCGTACACCACCAAAGACGGTCGCAAGGTCACGGCGCAATTATTCGAGCGCGCGCGCATCGAGATGGACGCGAACGGCGCCGTCACGCTTGGTCGCCTCGGCGCCGAATGGCTCTCCCAACGCGGCTGGCTCTAACGAAAAGGGTTGAGTGAAACGTGCTGAGTGCTGAGCGGGAAGACTTCCCCCAGTAAGCGGTGCGCGAATGGATTGCCAGCACAGAGAGTAGCGCATGCGTGCATTGTTCACGACTCAGGCAGGCACGGGCCATTGGCGACCCCTCGCGCCATTCGCCCGTGCATTAATGGAGGCTGGGCATGAAGTCGCGTTTGCGAGTACGCCCATCTTCTGTTCGATCATCACGGAACATGGCTTTCGCTGCTTCCCGGTAGGCATTGATGATTGGCTGAAGGAATCACAGGAATCGCGTGAGGGAACACCCCAACCGGCGGAGCCTGAGCAGTCCGCGTCTGTTTTCGTCAATCATTTCGTACCGAGGGCGGAGCGCGACCTGCCAGAGTTGTTGGCGATTGCCAGTGGCTGGCACCCGGATGTACTGGTGCGGGAGACCTCGGAGTTCGGCGCATGCGCGGTAGCGGAACACCTGGGTCTACCCCATGCCGCAGTGCAGATTTCGGCCTTTCGATCCTCCCTGCATCAATTACTCGCCCCGCCACTCGACCGGCTGCGCGCCTCCATCGGCCTGCCACCCGACCCGAATCTCGACATGCTCTATCGCTATTTGCTGCTCGTCCCCTTCCCACCGAGGTATCAAGATACGGCAACGCCTTTGCCAGAGACCGCCCACGCCATCCGGCATATCAGTTTCGACCTCGACCGACCCGGCGACACACAGTTACCGGCGTGGGTCGAGCAGTTGCCGGAGCGCCCTACCGTCTACGCGACTCTCGGTACCGCGTATAACCGTACTCCTGATGTCTTCTCGGCGATCCTCGCCGCGCTACGTGACGAACCCTTCAATCTCATCGTCACGCTCGGCCCCGGTCATGATCCCGCCGACTTCGGGGAGCAACCGCCGCAGGTCCACATCGAACGCTACATCCCGCAAAGTTTGATTTTCCCACACTGCCACATCATCATTACCCACGGCGGCTCCGGAACGGTCAGAACCGCGATTGACCATGGCTTGCCAATGGTCATCATCCCGATCGCCGCCGATATGCCCGATAACGCGCGACGGTGCGCCGCACTCGGCCTGGCGCGGATCATCGCACCGCATGAGCGCACGCCTGACGCAATTCGTGAGGCGACCCGGACACTGTTGCATGATCCGCGCTACCGGCAAAACGCCGAGCGGTTGCGGGACGAGGCGCAGGCGCTGCCGGGACTCGAATATGCAGTCGAGTTACTGGAGCGGCTCGTCCGCGAGCGTCAGCCACTGATGGACGCGAAATAGGACGCCACGTCGTCACGCCCCAATGAGGGCGCGGAAGCGGCTGTCATCCTCGTAGGGGCCGACGATGGCGAGGTTGAGGCGTTCGGGGAGGAAGAGATCGCAGGCGAGGGCTTGTACGTCCTCAATCGTCACGGCGTTATAGTGCGCGACCACATCTTCTGGCGTCAGGATGTCCCCCAGCAGCAATTCACGCATGCCGATCCACGAGGCGACCGGCGCGCTGCCCTCCAACCCCATCAACAGGCTGCCGGTCACGTAGCGGCGCGCGCGCTCGAATTCGGTTGGCGTCACCGGCTCCGTCCGCAGACGGACGAGTTCATCGAGGATCGCCGTGACGGTGTGCTCGGCGCGATCGGGGTCCACACCCGCATAGATCGTCCCCCACCCGACATCCACGAGCGTCGGGAAGTACGAGCCGACGTGGTAGGCAAGGCCGAGGTCTTCGCGGATGCGCAGAAAGAGTCGGCTGCTCATCGTGCCGCCGAGGATGATATGCAGGAGATACTGCGCGTATTTACGCGGGTCGGAATAGGAAATTGCCTGCACGGCAAGGCTCAGGTTTGCCTGCTCGATCTCCCGGCCAACGAGCGCGACGCGCGGCCTCGTTTGCGCCGGCGGTAAAAACGGCGCGTCGGGAGGCAGGGTTGCCGGCGCGAGATCGCCGAATGCCGCGTTCGCGAGCGCGACGACATCATCATGCGCGATTTTCCCTGCCGCTGAAATCACCAACCGTTCCGGTGCGTACCGTGTCATGAGGAAGGCCGTCAAGTCGTCGCGCGTCAGCCGTGCAACGGTCCCCTCCGAGCCGGCAATGGGCCGACCAACCGCCGCGCCGTCCCAGACGAGACGGTCTATCAATTCGCCAACGACCTCATCCGGGATGTCATTGATACCCCGGATCTCCTCGGTGATGACTTCGCGCTCCTTCTCGACATCGTCCTCTCGGAAGAGTGAGCCACGCAGCATGTCGGCCAGCACATCGAAACCGGTCTGCAAGGCATCATACGGCACGCGGACGGAGTATGAGGTCGTTTCGCGGCTCGTCCCTGCGTCAATATTGCCGCCGATCCCTTCGATCTCTTCGGTGATCGCGCTCGATTGCGGGCGGCGCTTCGTCCCCTTAAAGACCATGTGCTCGATGAAGTGGGCGATACCGGCCTGATCGTCCCTCTCATCCCGCGAGCCAACACGATAGTTGACATGCAACGTCGCGGAGCGCACATGCTCCATGCTGCTCGTGACGACGCGAACGCCGTTCGGGAGTGTCGTCTTCTGGTACATCGGCTGGCTACTCAATGGAGTTCCTCAAGATAGGAGCGAACGAGGCGGAGCGCCGCCTCAGCGGATGCCGTGATATTGGCCAAGCGGTCTCCTGTCCAAAAATACCGCTGGCATCGCTCAACGCCATCGGCGGCAAGCGCGATATAGACGAGACCGACCGGCTTCGTCGGAGTCGCGCCGGTCGGCCCGGCGATACCGGTCGTGGCAATGCCGATGTCCGTCCCGACCTTTCGACGAACACCACGCGCCATTGCGAGCGCGACATCCACGCTCACCGCGCCATACCGCTCAAGCATCAATTCGGGCACACCGAGCAGGCGGTGTTTCGCGTCATTGGAGTACGAGACGATACCGCCGAGGAAGTATGCGCTACTGCCGCTCACGCCGGTGATGCGCGCGGCGACGAGACCGCCGGTACACGACTCAGCGGTGGCAATCGTGCAGCCATGGCGAACGAGGAGCGCGCCGATACCCGCATCAATCGCGTCGTTGCCAGGCGGATCGTCGGCTGTTGCGGCGGTGCGCCCGTAGAGGGCGCGGACGGTATCCATGACGGGAGAGTATAGCATCCTCGCGCGCCCGATGCCGTCATGTCTGAACCGATCTGTCCCTGTACCGCATGAAAATATTGTCAAGTCTACAGTCGTCTGGTAGGCTCTCGCAGGGGTGAGGGAACACGGGTTCTCGTGCGGCCGCGTTTTCCGAGGAAAGGATAGTGTGCGTGATTCGTGTTCGCCTTCGGGTGACGGCGTTCATCGCGCTCGTGCTCGTTTTCGGCCTCCTCTTTCCCGTCGGCGCGCTCGCCAACACACCAATACCGGCATCGCACGTAGTCAGGGCGCTCGATCCCTTCGCGCGGGATCATGTTCCGGGATCATTGCTCGTCACACTCAACAACACAACCGCGCCAGTCGTACATCTGAATGGCACCGACACACTCGTCCATCTCAAAGCGGCAAATGGCTACGAGGAACGAACAAGCCCGACCGAAGAGCGGGAAACGTACGCGCGCCTGCTTGCCGATCCACGGGTTGGAGCGGTCGAACCGAACTACCGCATGCACATCATGCAAGTTCCGAACGACCCGTTGTACGCGCGCGAATACTGGACGCGCAGCGTCAATCTCGAGCCGGCGTGGGACATCACCACCGGGTCGCCGAATGTCACCGTTGCCGTTCTTGACTCGGGAGTCTTTCTGAATCATCCCGATCTTCGCGGTCGGATTGTGCCCGGATTCAATAGTATTGATGGCACAACGAATGTGAATGATGATTCGGACATCCAGCATGGCACAAAGGTAAGCCTCCTCATCGCGGCACGCGGCAATGACGGCGTCGGGCAGGCGGGTGTGGCATGGAACATCAAGGTAATGCCCATCAAGACGATTGATAAGGATGGCAACGGGGACGCGCGGGCGGTCGCGAACGGCGTTGCTTGGGCGACAGATCACGGTGCGACCGTGATTAACCTGAGCATTGGTGGCACGGATTATTCCGACACACTCGCGCGCACGATCGGCTACGCGCGCTCGAAAAACGTGACTGTCGTCACGGCGGCGGGCAATGACCCGCACGAGCGGGATTTTCCGGCGGACGACGCGAACGTCATCACTGTCGGCGCATCAGACGAGAACAACAACCCAGCCAGTTTCACTTCGATCGTGAATAAGGTGGATGTGGCGGCGCCCGGCGTGAATATCCCCTTCTTCCTTCCTGAGTTGAGTAACGACATTCTCGCAACCTCCGGCACATCATTTTCCGCACCGATTGTCTCCGGCATCGTCGCGCTGATGCAGAGTGTACGGCCCGGTCTCAGACAGGAAGAGGCGCTGGTCATCCTCAAAAACACGGCGCGCGACATCGGCGCGCCCGGCCCCGATCAGCAATCGGGCGCGGGCCTTGTAGACGCGGGGAAGGCGGTTCAGGTAGCCCAGGTCACGGCTTCGCCTACGCCGCAATCAAGCCCACCGCCGTACGCCACGACCTACAATCGCTACGACGGCCCCGTCCTCTCCGGTGCGGTGAAGCGGGGTTTCATCTGGGGGCCGCAGGTGAATAGCAATCGCATCGAGGCCTACACCGATGCGCCGGTTGGCCTGCGTCAGGTCTGGTACTTCGACAAGGGTCGTCTGGAATTGAACAACCCACAAACCGGGCAGATCACTAGTGGTCTGCTCGTCAATGAGTTGGTCTCAGGGCAAATTCAGACAGGCGACGTGACCCGCGAGACCCGTGCGCCCGCCGCCGTCGCTGTTGCCGGTGATCCCGGTGTACCAAACGCGATTACCTACGCGACGATGAACGGCGTACGCGCCGCCCCGCCGCGTGCTATTGGCAGCACGATTACCGAGCAGGTCCGCCCGGACGGCTCAATCGGCACGGCGACGAGTGGCGACGCGACGGGCGTCACGACAGCGACCTTCATCAAAGAGACGAATCACACGGTCGCCTCCGTCTTCTGGCAATATCTGAACAGCACCGGCATCACGGTTCAGAACGGGCAACCCGTGGACGGGCCGCTCTTTGATCCGACGTTCTTTGTCGTCGGCCTGCCCATCACCGAGGCATACTGGATGACGGCAACCGTGGGTGGCGTGGCGAATACCGTGCTGGTGCAGGCCTTCGAGCGGCGTGTCCTCACCTACACACCCAGCAACCCGGACCCATTCAAGGTCGAGATGGGCAATGTTGGCCAACATTATGTCGCATGGCGGTACGGGCAGTAGCAAGCAGCGATTAACGAGGTAAAAGTAACAACACAGAGAGGTATACATCTCGGACTTGTCACTCGTTACTCGCTACTTGTTACTCAGCGACCTCCACATGCAAGCCGTCGAATGCGAAATGGACGCCAGAGGGCAGTTTGGCGTCGTCCTCGGCGTGCAACACATCGTCGCTCATGTGCGTGAGGTAGGCGTGTTTCGGCCCCACGTCCGCGATCACTTCAAGCGCCTCGGCAATACTGAGATGTACCGGGTGCGGACGCTCGCGGAGCGCGTTGAGGACGAGTAGGTCAAGCCCGCGCAGGAGATCGCGCGCGACGGGTGGCACCTGCGCGGCGTCCGTCACATACGCGAATCGCCCGAACCGGAAGCCGAGGACGGTCGTACGCCCGTGCGGCACCGGAATGGGGACGACCGCATGACCATTGATCGCGAAGGGGCCGTCAATGCGATGGAGCGCGAGAGCGGGCTTGCCACCGAAAAACGGCAGTGGCGGGTCATCGAAAATATAGGCGAAGCGCTGATGCAACGCCGCTTCCACCGTTGCGTCCGCGTAGACCGGGATTACTTCCTGCTGGAGGGAATTGAAGGCGCGCATGTCGTCCAACCCGGCGGTGTGATCGGCATGCGCGTGGGTGAAGAGGACGGCGTCCACATGCGTCAGACCAACGGCCAGCGCCTGCAGCCGCAACTCCGGTGAGGTGTCAATCAAGAGGTCGGTGTTATCCGCGAACCGAATCCACACCGAACAGCGGGTACGGCAATCGCGGGGATCATCCGATTCGCTCGCGCGGCTGATCCGTCCAATCACTGGGACACCTGTGGACGTCCCGGTACCAAGAAAGGTCAGCGTTGCCACGCGGATACCGAAGCAATGAGCAATGAGTACTGTGCATTGGTTCGGGCATCTGCCCACGCATTGCTCATCGCTTCCTGCCCGGAGGGCGCCCACTCATTGCTCAACCGGCCGCGACACTGGTTTGGCCGCCGATTGCTTCTTCGAGCCGCTTGAGTGCGCGCCCCAGATCGGTCTGCTCCTGCGCGGTGAGGCCACCAACGATCCGCGTCAGTTCGTCGTCGCTGCGATGGCGCAGCCGCTCCATCAAGTGCTCTCCCTTCGGGGTCAGCACATTGAGGACAACTCGCCGGTCGGATGGATCATCTTCACGCCGGACGAGTTCCTGACGCACGAGCCGATCAACGATGCCCGTAATCGTCGGCGTCGAAACGGTCAGGTGCCGCGCGAGCACGCCAACCCTGAGCGCGCCGTTCTCCCGCAGCAGCATGAGCACTTTCATCTGCGGCATGGTCACATCGAGATCCATCCACGCGCCGCTCGCATCACCCGTCACGCGGGTGATGATCGAACGCAGCGATTGGACGATTTCCTGGGACTTGGTTGTTGATCGCGTTGCCATTTCCCGAACTCCTTTTTATCTACGAGACCCATTCTCCACCATGGCACTGAACATGACATAAGACACTGCGATGAGGCAAATGTTCAGGGTAACGGGAGTACCATATCTATCTTCAGCAACTACGTACGTAGATTGTTATACCATACGAAAAACACACACGCAATAGATGGAATCGCATGAGGTACGCGAGCGGTGTCATGCAGATTGCTTCTCTGTCAGTAAGCACATTGCAGGCATCTATTGCCGGATGGCCCATGAACAGAGACCGCCACGCCGGAGTATGACCACACCGCCACGTACCAGCGTTGACGCACTCAAAAAGCGTGCTACGCTTGATGGTGGAACGCGCCAGTTTTGATGAGATTTACCGAGAATTATTGCGAGTATGGTGAGCCGGTGCGAGGAGACGAACGAACGCACAGCGGCGAGCAGATCGGACAAGGTGAGCGGCGGTGGCTAACCATCCGCGACGCCTGCTCGCTGCTTGGCGTTGATCAGTCCACGTTGCGGCGGTGGAGCGATGCCGGCAAGGTGCCCGTTTTCCTCACCCCCGGCGGCCACCGGCGCTACAACGAGGATGATGTACTCACCCTCGCGAAGGGCACCTCCCGGCCGCGTCGCCGCATCAGCAAGCAGGCGCTCACAGAAGCCTCACTCTCGCAGTACGAGCACGATCATTATGTGATGGATGTCCGCCAGCGGCCGTGGTACAGCGAGTTCGACGCAGAAGGACTCGCGGAGCACCGACGGCGCGGATTAGCGATGGTAGATCTCGCCGTCCGCTATGTCTCGGGCCGCGCCGATCGGGGAGAGATTCTCGCCGACGCATGCGAGATTGCCCGCGAGTACGGGCGAGATAGCGCGCGTCACGGCTTCGGCATCAGTGACGCCGTGCAGATCTATCTCCGCGCACGTACGCCGATCATCCAGGGCGTCATCCAGTTTCTCGACCAGGGCGCGATCTCCTCCGCGCGCGCGGGGCGTATCTTCACCGATGTCGTCGAGTTCATGGACCGCACGATGAGTGCGATGATGCAGCAATACGAACGCGATCTGCACGCGCTCGACCTTCCAGAGCCATAACGACAACGGAACGCTTTCCGGTGGAGCAGGCTGCAGCCTGCTCCACCAAACCGGTCACCTATTTGCTCATCGCGGTCGTCTCGCTCGGTAATGCATCAGCGAGCGCGGCGATGACGCCATCGGCGCCACGATTGCGGTCGCGCGTTTCCGGTGATTCCTTGCCGATCGGCGTCTCCGCGATGAAGCGGTAGAGGTCCGCCGCGCCCTGAAAGATGCGTGGGGTCATGCCGAGGCTGGCGAATGTCGCGGCGATCTCTTCCATCTCACCAACCCATCGGTACGCCTTCGGCGGCATCGTTGGGAGGGAGCGTTGGAGCCAGCCGAGCACATCCGGTGTGCTCTGTTCCTGTTCGGCGCGGAGCGTCTCTTCCAGCCCCATCAGTTTGGCGGCGACGAGCAGTTCGGCGCCGAGCGCCTGCAAGCCCTTCGTCAGAGCGCCGTAGCACATCTTCAGGCCGGATGCCTGGCCGATATCGCCGTCGAGGACACGCACGTCGAGACCGTAGGCATTGAGCGCCGCGAAGCCCGCCGCACCGGGGCCGGAGGTATAGAAGCGCGTGCCCGGCTGCTTCGGTGGCCCACCGATAATGCCGACATCCGCGAACCGCCCGCCCGCGCCGATGATCGTCTCGCCTATCGCTCGCACCGTCCGCGGAGCGATCGCGTTGCAATCCGCGTAGAGGACATCCGCGTTCGTCGTTCGGATCGCCTTCGCGACGCGCTGCGCGACGCCCATCGCCTCGGCGGGCACGAGGATACAGAGCACGATATCCGCCGCGACGACGAGGTCTTCCACCGTCGGCACATCTTCGATACCCGCTTCGGCGGCGAGCGTGTGGGTGCGCGCACTCCGCCCATCAAGGCAGGTAAGCATCCGTAGGCCGTGCTGCCGCAGAACCGCACCGACAGTGTGCCCCATATCACCGGGGCTGAGAATCCCCACGCTTCGCAACGCCATTGCTTGCCTCCTCAGCATCCATGCGGCGTCAGTCTCGCTCATCGTATGGGTTTACCCTACGATGCGGACTCCACATCGTGCAAGAAATTGAGCACGATCCGGTTGAATTCTTCGGGCTGCTCCATATTCGGTGCATGCGCGGCGCCGTGCATCACGGCCTTCCGCGCCCCCGGAATGTCACGCGCGAGGATGTCCCCGTTCACGAGAATCCCCGGCAGGTCTGCATCGCCCAGAACAACAAGCGTCGGCGCCGCGATCTCGCCGAGCCTCCCCCGCGCGGGAGGATCGAGGCGCACTGGCTGCTCTTCCTCCCCACTCTCCGCAGCGCGATTGTCACGGAGCATCTGCAGCACGCGTCGCCGCATGGCGGGATTGACCTGCTCCGGCGTGCGAGTCGGGCCATCCACCCAGAGGCGGGCGGTGATTTCATCCACCAGATCGAGATTTCCGGCCTCCCGCGCCGCCGTCATCATTCGCTCGATCTCCTGAAATTGTCGCATCTCCTCCTCGGTCGGCGGCGGACCGCCGCTGAGACCGGGCACGACGGGGATGAGCGCATCCACCATCGCGGGGTGTTCAAGGGCGAAGTCCACGATGATGCCGCCGCCAATCGAGGCCCCCATGAGATACGCATGCTCGATACCGAGATGCGCCATCAGCCCATGCAGATCGTCCCGCACATTGAATGGCCCCGGCGGCATGATGGACTTCCCGTACCCCCGAATGTCGTAGCGGACGACGCGATACGCGCGGGCAAACGGCTCCCATTGTTCATCCCAGAAGTGCAGGTTGGCGATCCCCGCATGGAGCATGATGAGTGGATGCCCCACGCCCGCGACTTCATAGTACAGCCGCGCTCCCTGCACATCCGCGTATCCGGTGGTCGGCATTGGCTGCGCTGTCATCGTTCCCTTCTTTCTCAATCACGAACTGCGCCGAAACATCATACCGCCTGCTCGCCGCTGCTCTACGGCAACTTCTGTGGCGACCAGCGCGGCGAGCGGTCGTTCGCGGCGTGATTGGTGATATTGTGGCTTAGGCCCGATCCATCCACGACAATGAGATTGCCGATCGTGAAATCGCCGCCGATGAATGCGATACTCGCGCCATCAACAGACCATGCCGGCTCGCGCCCGGCGCCCGGCGGCGCCTGAATGACACGGCGCGCATTCGCGCCGAGGGTGAACAGCACGATGTCCGCCTGCTGCGGCGTTCGGTATGACCAGAATGCGAGCGTCTTGCCGTCCGGCGCAAAGGCGGGTGCACCGCTCTCCACCTTCGGATCGCTGACTGCCACGAGCGCTCCCCCCCCGGCGGGCACGATGTAGACGACGTGTTGAAGCGGGTCGGGATTCCCCTGCCCGTTCGCGCCGACGCAGCCGACGACGGCGATCGTCTTGCCGTCCGCCGACCATACGGGGCTTGTCAAATCACAGGGTGGGGCAGCGAGTTTCGCTGGCGTCTTTGGCGCGTCGAGACTGAGTGCATAGAGGGCGCGGGGCCGCTTACCGCGCTCGGAAACGAAGGCGATCTGCGTGCCGTCCGGCGACCACGCTGGTTGCAGATCGTCGCCGTCCGCTTTCGTGAGGTTCGTCTGCTCCGCGCCGTCGGCGTTCATCAGATAGATTTCGGCATCGCCGTCCCGAAAGGTCGTAAAGGCGATCCGCTTGCCGTCTGGCGACCAGCGGGGGGTAAGATCATCGCCCGGCGAATGCGTCAGGTTCCGCGCGCCCGTGCCATCCACATTCATCACCCAGATGTCGGCGTTGCCATCACGGTCGGAGACGAAGGCAATGCGCTTCCCGTCGGGCGACCATTGGGGGTCGCTGTCATTCCCTTTCGCTTTCTGCGCCTTGGTGAGATTCGTCAGGCGGCGTCCATCCGGATCCACCGTCCAGATATCGTCACTGCCCGCGCTATTGGATACGAACGCGATGCGGTACGCTGGTTGGAGCGGCCCGGTGCTCGGCGGGATCGTGGGGTTGGCGGGCAGCGGTGTCGCGACGCTCGTCGCCGCAGGGCTTGCGCCAACACGGGTCGCGGATGGAGCGGTGGGGATCGGCGCGGTGCTGGCAGGCGAAGGCGCGGGAACCGTTCGCGTCGGCGCTGTCGTCGCGACAGCGGTGGGAAAGAACGCTGAACCGCGCGCGGTTGGCGCTACCGTCGGTGCGGCAGGTGGGCGAGCGACCGTATCCGTCGCCGCCCGCGCAGGATCGGGCGATGACAGATCACTCCCCGGCCCGGAACAGGCGGTCAGGAAAATTGTGAGGACAAAAACGGGAAGATACCAGCGCGGGCAAAACACCGGACGACGGGAAACACTCAGCACGGAATCAGCCCCCTCGGTCCTCAGCCCTCAGTCCTTCGTTACGGTGTCACGGGCATTGGTTGATCTTGCAGACTCTCCAACACCCGGCGGACATTGCGCTGATTCGTGACGACGGCATGATCGAGCGCTTCGAGGACGCCATCCACACTGATGATCGCATCGAGCGCGAACCGGCGCGCGTCGGTAAGCACCATCTCTTTCTGGTCACTCGCCTCACGCAGCACCATCTCCGAGCGCATCTTCGCCTCCTGCAGGAGGCCGTGCTCGCTCGTCAGATATTCGGCCTGCTGCTTGGCAAATGTGACGATCTGCTCGGCCTCGTCCTGCGCGCTCTTGATGATATTCTCGCGCTCCTGCAAGACACGGCGCGCCTGCTTGATCTCGTTCGGCACCGAGGCGCGCATCTGATCAATGATCTGCTGCATCTCGCCCTCGTCCACCTGCACTTTGCCGCCGATGAAACTGCGTCGGCTCTGCTGCATCATGCCATCCAGTCGGTCAATGAGGAATTGAATATCTACCGTCGCCACTACTCCGCCCCCTCTAGTGTTCTCTCGCGTTCAAAGCCCCGTGCTCCCTACACGCCACATGCCCGTTTTACCGGAGCGTCGCCACTTTCTCCCGAAGCGCGCGACTCACATGCGGCGGCACAAGCCCACTCACGTCGCCGCCCAGAAGCGCGACGTCCCGAATGAGATTTGCGTGAATGAATGAATGATCCGAACTCGTCATGAGGCAGACCGTCTCAATCGTGGGGTTCAGCGTATAATTGACATGCGCCATGCCGAGTTCATACTCGAAGTCCGAGACGGCCCGCAGGCCACGGACAATCGCTTGCGCCCCCACGCGGTGCGCGTAGTCTACGAGCAGCCCGTCGAACCTGTCAACAGCAATATTGGCCACATTTGCCAGCGCGTCCGCCACCAGTTGCACCCGTTCGTCCGCAGTGAAGAGCGACTGTTTGCGCGCCCGGCCGCCACTGTCATAGACGGCGATGATGACGCGCTCGAACAGCCCGGCCGCCCGCGTTGCCACATCCACATGCCCATTGGTGATCGGATCGAAGGTCCCCGGGAAGATCGCGACCGTCACGACACACCACCCTTCTCTTCTAGAGAAACGTCCGGTACGCCCTCCGGTTCTGTGATATGTCCCTCCTGATAAATGGAGAAGCAGGAATCGCCGTGGCAGCGCTTCCGCAGCAGACCGAAACTCCGCACCTGGGCGGGCAATGTCACCCGTGGCGAGTGGCCAATAACGAGCGTCGCACCGGGCAGAATCCCCCGATCCGGCGCGCGCGATGCGACGAGGTCCATCGTCGCGGCGATGCCCGGATCGGCATAGGGCGGATCCATCATCACCGTGTCGTACGGCCCGATCGCGGGCCGAGCGAGGAACGCCTGCACCGTCGTCCGGTGTACCTGCGCGCGCGCCGTGAACTTCGTGTGCGCGAGATTCTCGGCAATCACCGCGACCGCATCCGGGCGCTGCTCCACCGCATCAAGCCATGTCGCGCCGCGCGACAGGAACTCGATCCCCACCGCGCCGCTCCCGGCGTAGAGGTCGAGTACCCGATTCGACGCAATTCCCAGCGACGCGAGCATCGAAAAGACCGCCCCCTTGATCTTGTCCGCCATCGGGCGCGTCAGCATGCCCTTCGGCGCTTTCAGCCGGTGCCCCTTCGCCTCGCCCGCGATCACGCGCATCGCGGGGGGAGGACTGAGGACTGCGGGTGCCCTTTGGGCGGCATGAGGACTGAGCCGTGCTCCGGTACCATGCGATCACTTCCTTCTTCGGTTGAATCCTTGAAACGGTTCCTTACCATCAATAGCCCAACTCGGTAGCAGCCCCTCAGTCCTCAGTCCTCAGTCCTCAGTCCTAACTCTTGTCTCCCGCGCCGGCCGAGCGAGACCAGAAATGGTCGAGACGATCGCGGAGCGCGGCGTGCTCCGCCCGCATCAGATGCGGGTCCGTCGCCAGGAGCGTTTCCGCCGCGAACCGTGCCTGTTCGAGCGTGCGGGTGTCACCGAGCGCCGCGACGCGGAGCGGCAGATCATAGCCGCTTTGCGCCGTACCAAACAGATCGCCAGGGCCACGCATCTCCAGATCGGCCTGCGCGAGCACGAAACCGTCGTTTGTGGATTCCATCAGCATCAGTCGCTCCCGCCCCGTGCGGCCCACATCGTCCGCGATCAGCAAACAGGTGGAAGCATCGCTCCCCCGTCCGACACGCCCGCGGAATTGGTGCAACTGACTCAGGCCAAAGCGGTCCGCGCCCTCGACGAGCATCACCGTCGCGTTCGGCACGTCAATGCCGACCTCGACAACCGATGTCGCGACCAGAACGTGATACGCGCCGTCGCGGAAGGCGGTCATCATCCGGTCTTTCGTCTTCGGCGGCATTTTGCCGTGCAGAAGCCCCAATGAGAGTTCCGGGAAAACCATCTCCTGCAATCGCTTGTGCTCCGCGACCGCCGACTTCGCCTCCAGCGTCTCCGACTCCTCGACGAGCGGGCAGATGATGAATGCCTGATTGCCCGCCGCGACCGCGTCGCGCACGGTGTCATAGGCGCGCTCGCGCTCGTCGCCTCGGATCACCTTCGTCACGACGGGCGTGCGGCCCGGCGGCAGTTCGTCAATCGTCGAAACATCGAGATCGCCGTGTAGCGTCAGCGCGAGTGAGCGCGGGATCGGTGTCGCGGTCATCACGAGCATGTGCGGGGCGATGTTCCGCGCCTTCGAGCGCAGCCGTGCCCGCTGCCCGACGCCGAAGCGGTGCTGCTCATCCACGACGACGAAGCCGAGGTTGGCGAAGACGACCGGGTCTTCGATCAGCGCGTGCGTCCCGACGAGGATGTGGACGACGCCCTTCTGCAAGCCATCGAGAATCGGGCGGCGCTGCGTGACGCGCGTGCTGCCCGTCAGCAGTTCGACATAGGGGCGTTCCCCGGCGGGCATCGCGTCGAACAGCCGCTTGAGCGTGCGGAAATGTTGCTCGGCGAGGATTTCGGTCGGGGCCATCAGCGCGGCCTGATAGCCATTACGCACCGCCGCGTACATCGCCGCCGCCGCGACGACCGTCTTGCCGGAACCGACATCGCCCTGCACGAGACGGCTCATCGCCGTTTCCTGCGCCATCTCCGCGAGAAGCGTGTCGAGCGTTCGCTGTTGCGCGCCGGTGAGCGTGAAAGGCAGACAGGCGAGGAATGCCGAACATACGGCCGGATCGGCGGGCATCGCCGCGCCCTTCGCCTCCGCCTGCCATGTCTGTTTGCGCTGCACCATCCCGAGTTGCATCAGGAAATATTCATCGAACGTCAGCCGCGTCCGGGCCTGGTGATACGTTTCGAGGGAGTCGGGAAAGTGGAACTGTGCCAGCGCCTCACCGAGTGGGATCAATCCCTGCGCCTTCCGTACCGCGTCCGGCATCCAATCCGCGATCTGCCCCTCCGTCGCGGCAATCGCCGTGCGAACGACCGCACGGACCGTCTTCTGATAAAGGCCGTCGGTGAGCGGATAGACGGGCATGATCCGGCTGCCGAGATCGGCGCCCGGTTCGATCCGTTCCCACTCCGGGTTCGTGAAGGTCAGGACACCCCGAAACTCCTCGACCGTGCCGGAGAGCGCGACCCGCTCTCCCTGGTGGAGTTGCCGCGCGACATATTGGCTGAACCAGGTGACGTTGATCGTGCCGGTCTCGTCCATCACAACCGCCTGCGTGCGCGGTTTGCCGGTCGAAGTTGGCACCTCCGCGATCCGCATCACGGTACCAACGACCGTCACGACATCGCCGTAGTTCAGGTGTGAAAGCGGCCGGAGTTGCGAGTAATCATCGTGGCGGCGCGGCACGAGGTACAGCACGTCACCGACGGTGCGCACATTCAACTTCTCGAACAGCGCCGCGTTCTTCGGCCCGACACCGCGCAGATACATCACTTCGTCCCCAAGGGACATTGGCTTGACAACAGGTGGTGATTTGGGCTTGGGCGGAGATTTTGGCGCGGTATCGGTTGTCGGTGCGCGAGGAATGCGATCAACGCTCGCCATTAAGGCTCCCCTCTCCCGCACGGCGGGGGAGGGTGCTGTCGGCGGCGCACTCAGCATCTTCCCGGCAAGCGTCAATGCCTGTTTGCGGCCGGCGGCGTCAAGCGTGCTGTAGTGGCGGAGCGCGGCGAAGACCTCCGGCGGGACGAATGGGCCGTAGTCCGCCTGCAAAGCCCGCATTCCCCCCATGACGACGCCATTATCGAACCCGCGCCGCCACTCCTCACGCAGCAGTGCGAGCAGTTCGTCCCGTTTGCTTCGCTTGCCTGTTTCGGCGGTCGTAGCCATGGCAGGCCCTTCATGTCCGTCCGGGTTGTCCGTACAGAGTGTACCACGCGAAGGAGTGATCGCGTCCACCTCCATCGGCATTGTACTACGCTTTGATTTTCGCTTGACATCACGATATGAGGAATATGCGAATCGCGCCATTGACGTGGGCGAGTTGTCCAGGGTCTCTTTGCCGCTCGGCAGGCATCATACCCGCCTCAGAACGATCGCCCCGGCGCCACGCGGGCCAAGATGGACGGCGTAGATCGTGCCATAGTGCGCGATCGTGACACGGTCGCGCGGGATGGATGGCCCGAGGCGGTCCGCGATTCCCTCGGCTTCGGCGCGCGTTGCAGAGGTGCCGTCATAGAGGACGGTCACGCCGGCGGGGTCGGGGAAACCCTTGATCCACTCAATCATCGCCGGAATCGCTTTCGAGGGCGTTCGGGGCTGCTGGAACCGTTCTAGCTGCCCCGGGTGGAACGGCAAGAGCGGTTTGATCGAGAGGACGGGACCGAGCAGCGATTTCGCGTTGTTTATCCGTCCGCCACGTTCCAGCCATTTCGGCGTCGCCACGAAGAAGAGCACTTCCACATGCGGCATCAGTTCGCGCACCCGCGCGCTCACCGCATCGAGCGACGCGCCCGTTTCGGCCAGTTTGGCAG
>Ga0102924_1000184_pt1 | contig 79279 bp, 73 predicted proteins | sample PaiPotPPM11metaG_FD_80116 | JGI IMG/M metagenome (GOLD analysis project Ga0102924, IMG submission 80116) | Iron sulfur acid spring bacterial and archeal communities from Banff, Canada, to study Microbial Dark Matter (Phase II) - Paint Pots PPM... ...
CCGGCAACCTGAGCATTGGGAAAACGCTGACTACCCCGGACGACCCGGCCCTGGCGGTGGAAACCGGCATGCGGGACACACTCGCGGAAGCCGCGCGTCGCGATCAGGGCCGTGCGCGCGCCCTTTCGCTCGATGAGGGCGTTCGTCACAAGCGTCGTGCCGTGGATGACATTGCCGACCGCTTCCGGTGACGCGCCGGCTTCCGCGAGTGTGTCCCGCATGCCGGTTTCCACCGCCAGGGCCGGGTCGTCCGGGGTAGTCAGCGTTTTCCCAATGCTCAGGTTGCCGGTGCGGTCGTCGTAGAGGATCAGGTCGGTGAAGGTGCCACCAATGTCAACTCCGGCGCGAAACGGTCGCGCGCCCACTCTCTGCATCGCCACGCGATCTCCCCTCATGTCACTGCCGAACGGTCATGACCGTGACCTACCATGCGCCACGCGCGAGAATCGCCCGGGAATGCCGGGCATGGTGCAATCAGGATGGGATAGGATAGACCGGATGCGGCAAGAAGCCGATATCTTTCCACGGCCAGAACGACACCCAGGTCTCGCCCATAATGGCACTGCTGTGGATCGGGCCAAAGAAGTGCGAATCCTCGCTCGCGTTGCGGTTATCTCCCAGGACAAAGTATTCATCTGGCCCGAGCGTGTACGCGCGACCATTGAGTGGGTAGGTATAGCGCGGCGCTTCCGAGATATTCGTCTCATGCAGCGCGACGCCGTTGACCATCACATTGCCATCACGGATCAGGATCGTATCACCAGGCAGGCCGATAATCCGCTTGATGAATGGCTTGTCATGCGCGATCGGTGGGTTAATAACGACGATATCGCCTCGTTTCGGCGCGTGGAAGAGATAGAATTTCTTCCCGCCGATCTCGATATTTCGGTAGGCGAGACGGTTTTCAAGCAAATGCTGGGCGTTCTGGAGGCTCGGGACCATGCTCACGCCGTCTACAACGACCGCCGGCATCACCATCCGCATGCCGAAAAACAGGAGAGCGGCGATGACCAGCGTTTCGAGGAGTTCCCGGGTTGCACTACGGCGGGCGGGTTGCTCGCCGGCGGGAGACGTCACTCCTTCTACTATCGGTGCATCGGTGCTGTCCACGACCTCGACAGTATCAGAATTCTTTATTGCCACGGGTATTCCCATCTCGTGTTCGCGCCACCCACACGGACAGGAGGGTACTACGTGGCTGCGAGGCGGTCAACGGTATTCCCGCGCGTGGAGAACGCGACCGTCACCGGGGAAACGGGTATACTTGCGCTGAGCAGCGATCGGGACGGTACACGCCGCATATTGTGAAAGGGTCCATTCGTGGCTCAGGTTTCTCTTCGGAGTGCGGAAGCGCCGTTCGTACTGACCTTCGATGTCGGCACGTCGTCCGTGCGTGCGCTCCTTTACGATGCACGAGCGCGGCCGATTGATGGGATGACGGCGCACATCGTTCATGAGATGACGACGACAGCCGATGGCGGCGTAACTTGCGATGCGGATGCGCTGGTGGAGCGCACCGCGAAGGTGATTGATGGCGTGCTGTCGGTGGCGGGGAAGGATGTGACCAAGATCCGTGGCGTCGCATCAGACACGTTTTGGCATACGGTGGTCGGTGTTGATGCGGAGGGGGCCGCGATCACGCCGCTATACACCTGGGCCGATACACGAAGCGAGCGGGCGGCGGTTGCACTCCGTCACCGGCTGGATGAGCGCGCAATCCACGAGCGAACAGGCTGCATGTTGCACGCGATGTACTTGCCCGCCAAATTCGTCTGGCTTGCGGAAACTGACGCGGCGCTCTTCGATCGCGTCACCTACTGGATGTCCTTCGCGGAATACCTCCATTTCCGGTGCTTCGGCGAGCGCGTCTGTTCGCTCTCAATGGCCTCCGGCAGTGGCCTGCTGAATCTCAACGAATGCCGGTGGGACGAGACAATTCTTGCGGCATTGCCGGTGCGCGCCGGCCAGTTGTCCCGGCTATGCGACGTTGACGAACCGCTCCGCGGCTTGGTCGGTTCGGCTGCGCGTCGTTGGCCGTCACTCGCGCGGATTCCCTGGTATCTGTCACTCGGCGACGGAGCGGCGAGCAACCTCGGCAGTGGCGGAGTAAACGGATCACGCATTGCGGTCAACGCTGGCACATCAACTGCGATGCGTCTCGTGTTGCGCGAGGATGCGGTGCGCGTGCCGGAGGGTCTCTGGGCGTATCGCGTGGACAGGCGACATTTCGTGGTCGGCGGCGCGGAGAGCAATGGAGGCAACGCGTGGGCCTGGCTGAAGGAGCGCATGCGTCTGGACGACGATGACGCGACCGCGCAGGCAATTGCGGCGGTGCCACCCAATGGGCACGGCTTGACGGTCTTGCCGTTCCTGGCGGGGGAGCGAAGCCCGAACTATAACGCGATCGCGCGAGGCGCGATCGTCGGCCTCGCTCTTGACACGACTGCGGCGGAAATTGCCCGCGCGTTTCTGGAGGCGATCAGTTATCGGTTCGCGCTCATCTATCGGATAATCGCGTCGAATTATCCGCAGGCGCGGGAGATCGTCATTAGCGGCTCCGCGCTGCTCAATAACCCGACGTGGATGCAGATGCTCGCCGATGTGCTGGGCAAGCCACTAACCGTTTCTGACGAGGGGGAGGCGACGAGCCGTGGCGCGGCGCTCATCGCTCTCGAACAATTGGGTGCGATAACGTCATGGGAAGACGTACCGGTCGCGCTCGGCAAGACGGTGATACCGGATATGGACGTGCATCGAGTCTATCAAATGGCAATCGAGCAGCAGGCGCACTTGTATAATCTGCTCGTACCGCCACGGACATGACAACCGGCGCGTGGCGCATGGCGCGTGGTGCGGCGTGAAGATGGAACCGATGGCATTTGTTCCCGTCGAGGTACGGGTGATGAGGAGGATGACATGGCGACAAATCCACTGACACTGATCGCGAACTTTGGCCAGAGCGTCTGGTACGACGGTATCAGCCGCTCACTCGTTCACGATGGCGAATTGCAGCGGTTGATTGACGAAGACGGCGTGGTTGGTGAGACATCCAATCCGAATTTCTTCAAGGAAGCAATTGTCGGCAAGACGGATTACGACGACCAGATGCGCGAACTGGCGCGGCAGGGAAAGAACGGTGACGAAATCTATGAGGTACTGACGACGACCGATGTGCGGGATGCGTGCGATGTTTTCGCGCCCGTCTACCGGCGGACGAACGGCCACGATGGTTTCGTCTCACTCGAAGTCTCTCCGACGCTCGCGCACGATACCCAGCGCACAATTGAAGAGGCGCGCCGCCTGTGGAGGATCGTGGACCGCCCGAACCTGATGATTAAGATCCCCGCCGCGCCGGAGGGCATCGCTGCCATCAAACAGACCCTGAGCGAGGGAATCAACATCAATGTGACGCTCGTCTTCTCGATCGCGTCGTACCGCGATGTGATGAATGCGTATATCGAGGCAATCGAAGCGCGTGTGCGGCGCGGCGAATCTGTTGAGCGGATCGCCTCGATCGGCTCCTTCTTCGTCAGCCGCGTAGATGTCGCGGTGGATAAGATGCTGGATGAGAAGATCGCGCGCGCTTCCGGTGCGGAGCAAGAGAAACTGCAAAGCCTGCTCGGCAAAGCCGCGATTGCGAACGCCAAAGAGGCGTACCATGTGTTCCGCGAGACATTCAGCGGCCCGCGCTGGGAGGCGCTCGCGGCGAAGGGTGCGAAGGTGCAGCGGCCGCTCTGGGCGAGCACCGGCGCGAAGAACCCCGCCTACCGGGACATTCTCTACGCGGAGGAATTGATCGGGCCGGATACGGTGGACACGATGGGAGCGCCGACTATCGAAGCGTTCCGCGATCACGGGCGGGTGCGTAACTCGGTTGAGGAAGATTATCCGGGAGCGCAACGTGTGTTGAAGGACCTTGCGGATGCTGGCATTGATATGGCGAAAGTGACGCAGGACCTGCAGGACGCGGGGATCAAGCAGTTCTCCGACTCCTTCGAGGCGATCATGAAGGATGTGCGCACGAAGAGCGAAGAGTTCGGAGCAACGGGAGCCCACGCTGCGGGCTGACACGAGGAAAGTCGGCAGTCGTCGGAATGTGATGGCGATGCCTGAACGTAGAATCGTGTCTACTGCCGACTGTTGATTGCCGACTCGCCTAAGGAGTGCGCCGGATGCTCGAAACGACTGTTGTGAACCCGCTGCGCGAGGGGTTGCGCCTGCAGCGCACACCTGAGCCATGCGTAATGGTCATTTTCGGCGCGTCCGGCGACCTTACCCGCCGAAAACTGGTGCCCGCGCTCTATAATCTGACGCGCGAGCGATTACTGCCGGGCGGCTTCACCGTCGTTGGTGTGGCGCGGCGGCCGATCGGCAACGACACCTTCCGCGATCAGATGAAAGCCGGCATTAACGAGTTCTCGCGCGTGCGCCCCGTGCAGGAGACCGTCTGGGAGAACTTCTCGCAGGGCATCTACTACCATCAGAGCGAGTTCCACGACAGCGACGGTTACGCGCGCCTCGGCGAACTGCTCGACCAGATTGATCGCGAGCGTGGCACCTGCGGCAATCGCGTCTTTTATCTCGCGACCGCGCCGTCCAATTACAACGAGATCATCCGGCAACTCGGCGAGCACGGGCTGGCACGCCGTGTCACACCGGGTGTGCCGGAGGAAGGGCCGTGGCAGCGAATTATTATTGAGAAGCCCTTCGGCCACGACCTCGCATCGGCGCTCGATCTGAACAACCAACTCGCCGAAGTCTTCTCGGAGCGACAAGTCTTCCGCATTGACCATTACCTTGGTAAGGAGACGGTGCAGAACATCCTCGTCTTCCGCTTTGCGAACGGCATCTTCGAGCCGCTCTGGAACCGGGGCTACGTGGACCATGTGCAGATTACCGTGGCGGAGAGCATTGGTGTCGAGGGACGCGGCGGCTATTACGAGGAGTCCGGTGCACTGCGCGATATGGTGCAGAACCATATGATGCAACTCGTCTCGCTCATCGGTATGGAGCCGCCGGTCTCGAACGACGCGACCGGCGTGCGCGATGAGAAGGTCAAGGTGCTCCACGCGATCCGGCCGATCCATCCGGAGGACGTCAACAAGTTCACCGTGCGCGGCCAGTACGCGCCGGGCGATGTCGCGGGGCACCCGATCCCCGGTTATCGCGAGGAGCACGGCGTTGGGCCGAACTCGACGACGGAAACCTTTGTCGCGCTCAAGTTCTTCATTGACAACTGGCGGTGGGCGGGCGTGCCGTTCTATTTACGAACGGGTAAGGCGCTGCCGAAACGCGTCACCGAAGTGGCGATTCAGTTCAAGCCCGCGCCACACCTGTTGTTTGACCGCGCCGCCGAGACGATGGAGCCGAATGTCCTGGCGCTGCAAATCCAGCCGGATGAGGGAATCTCGATCAAGTTCGGCTCGAAGGTGCCGGGCCCGACGGTGCAAATCCGTTCCGTCAACATGGATTTCCGTTATGGCACGTATTTTGGTGTGGAACCACCGGATGCATACGAGCGATTGCTCCTGGACTGCATGCTCGGCGATTCAACCCTTTTCACGCGGCGCGATGAGGTTGAGGTGGCGTGGGCGCTGATCACGGCGATCCTCGAAGGCTGGAAGATGGTCGCGCTGCCCCAGTTCCCGAACTATGACGCCGGGACATGGGGCCCCGAACGCGCGCACGAACTGCTGGCGCGCGACGGCCGGACGTGGAGACGGTTGCGGACACGGTAGGAGACGGACGATGGCGACGGATCGGCCAGAAAGCAACGCCACAGCCGCGCCGGGCAATGGGCCGCATCCCGTTGATGTCCGCGAGATCGAGGACGCGCTGACGCAACTCTGGATGACCAGTCAAACCGGCGGTCGTTCCAGCATGCAAGCATATACGCTGAATCTGATTATCTTCGCGGGTTCGGCGACGAACGTCTCTGACGCGCAAGAGATCGCCGCGCGTGTCGGCCAAATCCATCCCTCCCGCACGATCATCCTGCACGCGCAGGAGGGTGATGCGTCGCGCATGCGCGCGTGGATATCCGCGCAATGCGAGTACGGCGGCGCGATGGAGCGGTCAGGCTCCGAGCAGGTGATCCTCGAAGCGGTGGGGGACGGCGTGCGCCAGATGCCGGGGGTCGTCATTCCGCTGCTTGTGCCGGAAGTGCCGGTCGTCCTTTGGTGGTCCGGTGATGGGCTGTTCAATCACCCGCTTTTCCCGTCGCTGATGGATGCATCAGACCAACTCGTCATTGATTCCAGCGCGTTTCCGGACTCGATCCAAGTGCTCGCACGCTTGCACGCGCTCGGCGCCGAAGAATATCCGGGCGTCGCACTCCGTGACCTCGCATGGGCACGCCTGACACCGTGGCGGGAACTGACGGCACAGTTCTTCGACGCGCCACCGTCGCGCCCGTATCTGGATGGCATTCAGCGGGTGCGGGTGACGTATGCCGCCGCAGACGGGGGCCAATACAACCCTGAGCAAGCCTTGCTCTACGGCAGTTGGCTGGCGTCGCGCCTCGCATGGGAAACGATCCCGAATCTGCGGCGCTTTGGTCGGGAAATGATGATCGTGGTGCGCGATGAGGAAGCGCCGATCACTCTGGAATTCTCCGCGCAGCATGCACCCGATCTGCCAACCGGCTGTCTCCTCTCCATCGTGCTCATCGCCCGGGCTGATGAGACGATGGCGACATTCGCGATCCAGCGCGCGGATGATCGGGAGCATACCGTCGTGACGATGACGGTCGAGGGGCAGACGCCGCAGGAGCGGATTGTGCCGATGCACGAAGGCTCAGTGGCGGACATGCTCGCGGACGAGGTGAGCACCGTCCGCCGCGATCATGTCTATGATGAGGCACTGGAGGTCGCAATTCGTATCGCCAGCCCCAGAAGTGGAGGTTCCCATTGACCGAGGAGAATCGTGACGTCGTGGTGCTTCCTGACCTTGACGCCATCAGCGAGGAGGCGGCACGCCGGTTCGCTGCCATTGCAAACGACGCAGTGACACGAACGAATCGCTGCACCGTTGCGCTGGCTGGCGGCTCGACGCCGGAGCGGCTCTACCGGCTGCTTGCATCCGAAACGTATCACGATGTCATTCCCTGGGCATCGCTCTATTTTTTCTTCGGCGACGAGCGCTGCGTTCCGCCGGACGACCGCGAGAGCAATTACCGGATGGCGCGGGAGGCGATGCTCGATCACGTCCCGGTGCTGCCGGAGCAGGTTTTTCGCATGGAGGGTGAGCGGGATCCGCACAGCGCGGCGGTGACGTATGATGCGACTCTTGGCGATGTCTTCGGGCTGACGCCGGGGCGCGTCCCGCATTTCGACTTGATCCTGCTCGGCATGGGGCCGGACGGGCATACCGCGTCGTTATTCCCGCACACTGACGGGCTGCAAGTGATCGAGCGGCTGGCGACGGCGAACTATGTGCCGAAGTTCGATTCGTGGCGCCTGACGCTGACGTATCCGGTGCTCGACGCGGCGACGCATGTGATTTTCCTCGTCGGTGGGGCGGAAAAAGCGGACGCGGTGCAGCATGTGTTGGAAGGACCCTTCGATCCGTCGGAATATCCCGCGCAGGGGGTGCGGACGCCCGAAGGCGCCGTCATATTCCTGCTGGACGCGGCGGCAGCGAGTAAACTCACACCCACACGCTGACGCACGACGTAGCGGCGCGATTTGCGAACAGGTGTCCGTACGTGCTATCCTCCATTGGAAAATCGCCTGCGTGAACGCGGATCTGTCCGCGTCGCCAGAGAGGAGCATAGGTATGTCCGGCCATTCCAAGTGGAGTTCCATTAAGCATCAGAAAGGCGCGAAGGACGTGCAACGCGGCGCGCTCTTCACGAAACTCGCGCGCGAGATTTCGGTTGCCGTGCGCGCGGGCGGCGGTGGCGACCTGGAAGCGAACTATCGCCTGCGGCTTGCCGTCCAGAAAGCGCGTATCAACAATATGCCGAATGACAACATCGAGCGTTCGATCAAGAAAGCGCTCGGTGAGGACGATACCACGACGTATGACGACGTGTTGTACGAGGGTTTCGGGCCGGGCGGCGCGGCGATCCTCGTCCAGGCGCTGACAGACAACCGCAACCGGACGGTGTCGGAAGTGCGCAGCGTCTTCGCGAAATACGGCGGCAACATGGGTGAGTCCGGTTCCGTCGGCTGGATGTTCGCGAACCGTGGCGTCATCACGATCAACACGGATGGCAAGGATGCGGATGAGGTCGCATTGATGGCGATTGACGCGGGCGCAGCGGACGTGGAGAACAGCGATGGCGTGCTTGAGGCATATACCGAGCCGCAGGATCTGAAGGCAGTCGAAGAGGCGTTCCGCGCGCAGGGGCTTGAGGTTGAGGAAGCGAGCCTCCGCTACATCGCCTCGACGCCGATGGAACTCGATCAGAACCAGACGGTGCAGGCGCTTCGCCTCATCGAGAAACTCGAAGACCTCGACGACGTCCAGCAGGTATATTCAAATCTGGAAATCTCCGATGAAGTTCTCGCGCAGGTGAGCGCATAGCGCCCGGAGGCGTTGCCATGCCCGGCATTACCCTCGGTATTGATCCGGGCACGGCGATCCTCGGCTACGGCGTCGTGCGCGGCGACCGCGACCCGGAAATGGTAGCCTATGGCGTCGTCCGCACCGAAAGCGCCCTCGCCCCCGAGAAACGCCTGCTGCGGCTGTATGACGCGGTTTCGCGCCTGATCGCCGAACATCTCCCCGATGCCGTCGCGGTGGAGCAACTGTTTTTTTCCAAGAACGTGACGACCGCGCTGCCCGTCATGCAGGCGCGGGGCGTCGTGCTTCTCGCGGCGGCAAGCGCTGGCGTGGCGGTTTCGGAGTACCGCCCGATCGAGGTGAAGCAGGCGATCAGCGGATACGGGAAGGCGGACAAGGCGCAGATGCAGGAGATGGTGCGCATCCTCCTCCGTCTCGATGCCATCCCGCAGCCGGATGACGCGGCGGATGCCCTCGCGGTCGCCATTTGCCATGTGCATTCCCAGCAATTCCTCGCCGCCACCGCGCAACCCGCGATCCCCCATGCCCCCGTCCGGCGTGGATAAAGGGCGGGTGCGTCGCGTGCGCCTCGACCAATTACTCGTTGATCGCAACCTTGCGGAGAGCCGCAGCCGCGCCCAGGCGCTGATCCTCGCCGGGCATGTGCGCGTCGGCACGGCGCCCGTGACGAAGGCGGGCGCACTCGTCGCGGAGCAGGCGGAGGTCGCGGTGCTGACACCGCCGCGATTTGTCAGCCGGGGCGGCGAGAAACTGGACCACGCGTTAGAGACCTTTGGTCTCGATGTCACGGATCGCATCTGCGCGGACTTCGGAGCGAGTACGGGCGGCTTCACGGATTGCCTGCTCCAACGTGGCGCGGCACGCGTCTACGCGCTTGACGTGGGATACGGGCAAATGGATTATCGCCTCCGGCAGGATCCGCGCGTCGTCGTCATGGATCGCACAAATGCCCGCTTCGTCGCCGCACTGCCGGAGCCGGTGTCGCTCGTGGTGATTGATGTCTCATTTATCTCGCTCGCGCTCGTCCTGCCGCGTGCGATTGCCATTTCGGAACCGGCGGGCCAGATCGTGGCGCTCGTCAAGCCGCAGTTCGAGGCGGGGAAGGAGGAAGTCGGACGTGGTGGGGTCGTGCGCGACCCGGAAACGCACCGCGCTGTGCTACAATCCGTGCTGTCAATGGCGGCTGGTTTGGGGCTTCGATTGGGCGATGTGACCGCATCGCCGCTCCGTGGCCCGGCGGGCAATGTCGAATTCCTCGCCTGGTGGATGCCGGGAACGCCTGTGGATGCGGACGAGACGGCGGCGCGGATTGCCGCCGCGCTCGCAACGGTGCCGGGAAGGTAACGCGTCATGACCAAGCGCACGGGCGTCGGTGCGATCGGGATGCTCGTTCACCCGCAGAATCCGGCGGCGCGGGAGACGGCGGCGCACATCCGCAAGCGGCTTGAGGCCGATGCCATTCCCTGCTGGGAAGAATCCACGCGCGCGACGGATCTGTCGGAGACGCATCTCGCTTCGACGCGATTGCTCCTCGTCCTCGGCGGCGATGGCTCGCTGATGCGCGCGGCGCAACTGACCGCGCCGCGCGATATTCCGGTCGTCGCGGTCAGCCTCGGGCGGCTCGGTTTCCTGGCGGAACTGACGCCGGAGAACGCCGTGGAGATGCTGCCGCAATTCCTCGCGGGCAACTATTGGCTGGACCGGCGCCTGATGCTCGAAGTGACGGTCGCCCACGCCGATGGCACGACCCGCACCGTCCTCGCGGCCAACGACGCGGTCGTCACGAACCCGAAGCCGTCGCGCGTGCTCGACATTACCTGCGTGGTGGATGACGTCCCCGTGACGACCTTCGTCGCGGACGCCTTCATCGTCTCGACGCCGACCGGTTCGACGGCCTACAACCTCGCCGCGCATGGGCCAATCGTCGCGCCGTGGACGCAGACGATGATCCTCACGCCGGTCGCGCCGCACCTCAGTTCGATTGATACGCTCGTCATTTCGTCGGACGCGCGCGTGACGCTCGTCGCATCGTCCCGCGAGGGGGCGGTGCTCACATCTGATGGGCAACTCGACATCCCCCTCGCGAGCGGCGATGTCGTCAATATCTGCGCGTCCCCGCATACGCTGGCGCTCGCGCGGGTCCGGCCGCGCAATCACTTCTATGCGACGCTCGTCAGCCGCCTGATTCGGCGAGAACAATGGGGCACGGATGCACCGAGCGGCTCCTGATCCCTTCGAGGCACTGCGTGCCGCGCTCCGACCCGAAGCCACGGAGCAACCAGGCGACGGCACATATCCCGTGAGACTCGACACGGGACGAGAGGCACGAATCGGCGTGCCGGAAGTGGTCTATGCGCCAGGAAAAAGCCCGCACAGTTTTGTTGACGCCGTGCGCGGCATGCTCGCGGCGCGCGGGCGGGTGATCGTCAGCCGCGTGAACGACGCGGACGCCGCGTTGCTACGCACGAGCCTCCCTGATGCATTGGTCGAAATTGGTGACGGAATGCATACGGCGCGCGTGACGACCGCGCAGTATATCGAATCGTCTTCGGGTGGGCACGTTGGGATCGTCACGGCAGGCACGTCGGATCTCCCGACGGCGGATGAAGCACGCGTGATGGCAGAGGCGATGGGCTGCGCGGTTCGTCTCGTTGCCGATGTCGGTGTCGCCGGTCTGCATCGCCTTTTCCCGCCGCTGACTGGTCTCCTCGAATGGGGCGTGGACGCACTGATCGTCGCGGCGGGAATGGACGGCGCGCTGCCTTCAGTCGTCGCGGGGCTTGTGCCGCTGCCCGTCATCGGGCTGCCAACGATGATCGGCTATGGCGCGGGCGGTCAGGGCGAGGCAGCATTGCTGGCGATGCTCCAGACGTGCGCGCCGGGGTTGACGGTTGTCAACATTGGTAACGGGATTGGCGCGGGCATCGCTGCTGCCCGGATCGCCAATCAATCCGCTGCCGCGCACGCGCGGCTTCGTTTAGTTGGGGCGAGTCGGCGTCCAGCCACGCGCGGCGAGCAATGAGCGTGCCACCTGGATTGGATTCGCCCGCCCGGCCATCAGCGCCGGGATCGCCGCGTGCATCGTCGCGGGCGCCGTCATGTAGCGGTCCACCGCCACCCGAACCTCATTGTGGACGAGCGCCTGCACCTCCGCCCAGAGGCGGCCCGCCAGCCGCTGTTCACCTTCGGGTGAACTCCGTAAATAGGCACGGTGCGCCTCGATGGTGGCCACAAGCCCTTCAACGCCGCTGCCATCGGCAGCCGTCGTCGCGACGACGGGCCGCCGCCAGCCATCCGGCAGGTTCGCCGCCTCCGCCGCCTCGCGCAGGTCCTCGATCATCGTATCCGCGCCGGGTAACTCGGCCTTGTTGACGACGTAGATGTCCGCGATTTCGAGGATGCCCGCTTTGAGCGCCTGCACGTCGTCGCCGCTATTCGGTGTTTGGACGAGGGCGATCGTCGCGGCAACGGTGCCAATCGTCACGCCGTCCTGCCCGGTGCCGACGGTTTCAATGATGACGCGATCGTATCCGGCGACATCCATCAGGCGCGCCGTCTGCATCGTCGTCAGGCCGAGGCCGCCGTGCTGCCCGCGCGCCGCGCTCGAACGGATGAAGACGCCCCGGTCGGCAGAGGCCGCCGTCATCCGGATGCGGTCGCCGAGCGTCGCGCCGCCTGTGCGCGGGCTGACCGGATCAACGGCGAGCACGGCGACCGTCAGATCGCGCGTGCGATAGGCGCGGACGAGGGCATCGGCGAGGGTGCTTTTCCCCACGCCAGGTGGTCCGGTTATGCCGATGAGGTGCGCCCGCCCGCCCGCCGCAAAGACCTTTTCCGAGAGGGCCAAGCCCTCGGAGTCGCCCGACTCGATCAGCGAAATGCCGCGCGCGAGGGCAACACGATCCCCTAACGTAATACGGTCCGTGAGGTCGTCAATGTCATGCCGGGATTCCGCGGTCATGAGCCGCCGCCGGGATGCGAGAGACGACGGTTGCGCGGCGCGTGTTCCTTGATGAAGGCGATGCTCGTCGCGAGAGAGGTGCCAGGACCGAACACCGCCGCGACCCCCGCCTTCTTCAGCTCCGCCGCGTCGTCCGCCGGAATGACACCGCCTGCGACGATGAGAATGTCACCGAGGCCGACCGCACGCAGCCCCTCGATGACGCGCGGAAAGAGCGTCGCGTGTGCGCCGGAAAGGCTGCTGAGACCGAGTACGTCCACGTCCTCCTGAATTGCCGCCTCCACGACCATTTCGGGCGTCTGGTGCAGCCCCGTGTAGATCACTTCCATTCCGGCATCGCGGAGGGCGCGGGTTAACACCTTCGCGCCCCGGTCATGGCCGTCGAGACCGACTTTGGCAATCAAGACACGGATCGGGCGATTTTCCATCGGTCTATCCTTCCCTCAGCCGTCAATGAAACGTCCTGTGCATCGCATCCGGGATAGTGAGACACGCCGACCCATTTGATCATTGTACCGCGAGCCATTACGTGCAACGATTCGGGGCGTGATCGGCGGCGTCACCTCTCATAGGTGTAGAAGCCTTCGCCACTTTTCCGGCCCAATTTGCCCGCCGCGACCATCTGGCGAAGGAGGGGGCAGGGGCGGTATTTTCCGTCACCGAGGCCGCGATGCAGGACTTCCATGATACCGAGGCAGACATCGAGGCCGATGAAATCCGCGAGTTGGAGCGGGCCGAGCGGATGCGCCATGCCGAGTTTCATCACCGTATCTATCGCATCGCGATCCGCGACGCCCTCCATCAGGCAGAAGATCGCTTCGTTCAGCATCGGCATGAGGATGCGGTTCGAGACGAAGCCGGGGTAATCATTCACGGCGACCGGTGTTTTGCCAAGGAAGCGAGCAAGCGTTTCGGTCGTTGCATAGGTCGCGTCGCTCGTCCGTGCGCCGCGCACGATCTCGACGAGGCCCATCACGGGGACGGGATTGAAAAAGTGCATGCCGATGACGCGCTCCGGGCGGTCCGTCGCCGCTGCGAGGACGGTGATCGAAATTGATGAGGTATTTGACGCGAGGATCGCGCCGGGTTGGCATCCCGCGTCGAGACGGCGGAAGAGGTCGCGCTTCACTGATTCGTCCTCGAATGCCGCCTCGATCACCATGTCGGCGTCCGCGACACGCGCGAAGTCGGTCGTGCCGGTGATGCGAGCGCGCACCGCTTCCGCAGTCTCGGTCGTCAGCGATCCTTTCTTGACGATCCGGTCGAGCGATCCGGTGATCGTTCGCGTGCCGCGCGCAATCGCCGCGTCGTCCACGTCAAACATCGTCACCGGCAAACCGGCGGTCGCGGCGGTCTGGGCGATCCCCGCGCCCATCGCACCCGCGCCGATGACGGCGATGCGGTGGATGTTCGTCGTCTCTTGATCGGTCATGGTAGGCTCCCTTCGTGGCGGGTACGCGTGACAGGTGGCTTCTCGTCCGCCGCTGGCTCGCGGGGCGCATTGACGACGCGCATCACTTCCTCAATGTCATGCGTCAGCCAGATGCGAATCGCTTCGACGGCGGCGGGCAGAATCTCTTTCTCCAGCGCAGTACGTTCGCTCGGGGCGAAGAGTTTGAGAACGTGCCCCATCGCCTTGCCGCCGCCCGGTGGACGACCGATGCCGAGCCGGAGTCGTGGAACCTCGGTGGTGCCGAGCGCCTGGACGATGCTGCCGAGCCCCTTGTGCCCCGCCGCGCTGCCGGCTGGCCGGAGACGGAGTGTACCGAAGGGGAGGTCAACCTCGTCATAGACGATAAGGACGCGTCGTGTCGGCACCTTGTACCAGTGGACGAGTTGGCTGACGCTCGTGCCGGAGGAATTCATGAAGGTCTGCGGCCGTGCCACGACGAGTGACAGCCCCTCCGCACGCCCGGTGGCGATCTCCGCCTGCATGCGCTTACCGCTGAAGTGCATCTCGTACCGGCGCGCGAAGGCGCTCACCGCCATGAAGCCGATGTTATGGCGCGTGCGCTCGTATTCCTTGCCTGGATTGCCAAGGCCGACGATCAGCGCGTCAACTGGCACGATCCCTCCTTCGTTCCCTCATCTCGCGTGGCGTCGCAAGAACCCGGTCGTACACATCCGCCGTTTCGCGCGCCGCCCGTGCCCACGAAAACTGTGCGGCCCGCCGGTAGCCCATGGCACGCAGTTCCGCGCGGCGCGACGGCGCTGAATCGAGTGTCGTCATTGCCGCGATCCACGCCCGTTCGTCATCCGGCGCGGCGATCAGCGCGGCATCACCGGCAATTTCACGGAGTGCGCGGGCCGTACTCACTACCACAGGTGTACCGGACGCCATTGCCTCGACAACCGGCAAACCAAAGCCCTCATCCCACGAGGGCATCACGAGTGCCATCGCACCATGATACAGCGGCAGTAACTCCTCTGGTGCGACGGCGCCAAGCCAGATGAGGCCCGGCTCCTTCCGCAGCCGCGCGACCGTCCGGGCGGCATTCCACCCTTCTGTACCGGCGACGACGAGTGCGGCGGGATCGGATGACGTGCGACGGTAGGCGGCGTACGCATCGAGGAGTATATCGTGATTCTTGCGCGGCTCGATCGTGCCGACCATCAGGAAGTAGCGCGAGGGAATGTCCCGGTTTGCCGTGTCGCCATCACGGGGGGGGCGGAAGAGCGGGTCGGCTGCCTCATAGATCACCGAAACCGAATCGGTATCTACGCCGAGCAGGGAAATGAGATCGTCACGCGTCGCCCGCGAGACGGCGATGATCGCGGAGGCGCGGTGAACCGCCGTGGCAACCTGGCCGTAGTATCGTTGTGCGTCCGGCGTGAGCCGGTCGGGATGGCGGACGAAATCGAGGTCATGCACCGTGATCACACGGCGCCACGGGCCGGCGACCGGGATGAAATCCGGGCTATGCACGACGGCGGGACGAAGGCGAAGGAACTCGATGGGGAGAGTCTGTCGCTCCCAACGATGGTGCGGCGGTGTCCACAGGCGTCGTTGTCGTACCGACGTCTCGTTGGGCAGGATGGGAAGACTGCGTCGTGCGTATCCAAGGATGAACGGATGATCGCGCTCCGCCAGTTCCGGCGCGAGAGCGACAGCGAGGCGCTCCGTATATGATGCGACACCGCCCCGACGGTAGGCGCACATACGGGCATCAATTGCGATTCGTGCCATCCGTCTCACTCCCCGCGCCGTCGCGTGCATGAATGGTATACTGAGTGGTAAGGGGGTCGCTCCGCAAGGGCCGGACACCCGTTCAACGAGTGGAGAACACGCACGCTATGGAATTTTTCGGTATCGGCGCTCCAGAACTGATGGTCATCCTCATCATTGCGATCGTGATGTTCGGGCCGGATAAAATCCCGACGATGGCCGCGCAGGTAGGGAAGACCATTCGCGATTTCCGACGGTATACGAGCGAACTGACGAAAGAGTTCGATGCCGCCACGGGCGATTTGCGGCAGGAGTTCCAGAATATCGCGGGCGACCTTCGCGGTGAATTGGAGGCGACGCAAGCCGACTTGCGCAGCCAACTCGACCTGACCGATGTCTTCAAGATGGACGCCCCGAAGGAGATGGTCGCGGTAAACGGTGCATCCACGAGTGAGCCTACGCTCGCCGCGCTCGAAACGGCGACCGTGGCAGGTGTGACAGCAACCGCGATCGCGGAACCGGCGCAGCCGGAAACGATCACCGTGACGACGCCGTATGCGGACGCGCTCGCGGCGCAGGCCGCCGTGGAACCGACGCCGGTCGGGACGCCTGCGGCAGCAGTGGCGACAAAGGCCGATCCCTTCGCGGACCTCGTGACACTCGCGGTCGGAACCCCGGCGGCAGACCCGGTGACGATCACGGATAGCGCATCTGCATCGGAAGACGCCGCCGTACCGGCTGAATCCGATACGATCGTGACGGCGACGAACGGTCATCGGAGGGTGATTGGGGGCAGCGTCTCCGGCAGCAAATATCGCCGCCGGAAATCAGCGTAGCAGGGTGCCCGCGTCTGCCGATAATGCCCGCGTGTCGGGTGTGGGGAATGTGTCGAGGCCGACCAGTCGTTCCAGTGCGGGCCAGACTTCAGGCCGCTTATGGACGCGGGTCGGGCGACCTGAACGGTCAATGAAGATATGATCCGTGAACCCCGTCGCCAGGTGGGTCGCCACTCCATCCTGGATGCGATGTACCTGATAACCGAAGCGGATGCGCACTCCCGTCAGCATCTCGACGCGCGTGCCGATCGCGAGCAGATCGTCGTACCGTGCCGCAAGGCGGAACTGCGCGCCGCACTCTTTGACCGGCATTTGGATGCCGTGCATTTCCAGGTCAGCGTAGGTCATTCCCGTGGCGCGGACGAGTTCGCAACGACCGATCTCGAAGTAGGCAAAGAAGTTGCTGTGGTAGATGAAGCCCATCTGGTCGGTTTCCGCATACCGGGTGCGAACCAGTGCGGGGCGGTGCATGATCGCATCTGCCATCGTTCCCTCCACGATCATCTCATTGCGCCGAGTGTAGCATACGACCGGGTAGGACTTCTCGCTCTCGAAGGCGACGCCCGTGCTGACTAGCACGTTCGCGTTCGGCATTGAGGCGGTTGACCGGGAGACAGGTGCGCGCGCCGGACACGTTACGACTCCTCATGGCGTCATCCCTACCCCCGCATTCATGCCGGTAGGTACGCAGGCGACGGTGAAGGCGCTTGACCCGGACGATCTGCACGCAATCGGCGCGCCGATCATCCTCGCAAACGCCTATCATCTCAGCCTCCGACCGGGTGCGTCGGTCATCGAGCAAGCGGGTGGCCTGCACCGCTTCATGGCGTGGGACGGCCCTATGCTCACCGATAGTGGCGGGTTCCAAATCTTCAGCCTCGGCGCGCGACGAACCGTTGGCGACGATGGCGTGACCTTCCGCTCGCACCTCGATGGCAGCCTCCACCGTTTTACTCCCGAAAGCGTCATCGCGCTGGAGGAATCGCTGGGGGCGGACATCATTATGCCGCTCGATGAATGTGTCGCGCTACCCGCCGAGGATGCCTCGACGCGCGACGCACTTCACCGCACGCAGCGCTGGTTGGAACGCGCGCTCCGTGTGAAACGACGTGATGACCAGGCATTGTTTGCAATCGTGCAAGGCGGGCTGAACCACACCCTGCGCCGCGAAGGGGCGGCGTTCGCGGCGCAATTGGCATTGCCGGGCATCGCGATTGGTGGCCTGAGCGTCGGTGAGACGAAAGAGGAAATGGACGAGACGCTCGCCGTAACGACTGAGTGCCTGCCTGCGGATCGGCCACGCTATCTCATGGGGGTCGGCGCGCCGGAAGACCTCTGGTCATGTGTCGCGCGTGGCGTTGATCTGTTTGATTGCGTTCTCCCCGCGAGGGTCGCGCGACATGGCGGATTGTTTACGCCGACCGGCCGTATCAGCATCGGTAACGCTCGGTATCGCGACACGCACAAACCGCTTGACGAGTCATGCGAGTGCCCGACGTGTAGCCGGTTTTCCGCCGCCTATTTGCATCATCTCTACCGCACGAAGGAACTGCTCTGGTATCGGCTGGCAACGCTGCACAATCTCTGGTTTATCCTCCGGCAAATGGACGACATACGGGCAGCGGTGATTGATGGTTCGTTCGTCGCACGACATAGAGAGTTTCGCGGGCGATACCGGATGGCGGACAGGTCAACGACTGTGCGCGCCCGTGAGAAGTTCGTCGAGAGCCGTAGACGGAGGCACGCGGTTTGACCGGGCCAGGCATGCTTCGTACAATACCGCCTGGTGCGTGTATACGTACGTAGCGACGAACGCAAGGGACACGGAGCATGGCCACGGATTTGGGGATGCCTTCAACTGAGAGCGGCGCGCTGCCGCTCGCTCCGGTACCCCGCTCGGCGCGCGCCCAAACCCGGAGCGCATGGGGTGTCCTGCTCGTCAGTTTCGTCTGCTTCTCGCTCGTGACTGCGGGCGTGACGGTGAGTTACACGACGTACCGGGCGAATGCGACGAAGCCGCGCGGCGGCAGTATCCTACAGATTGTCACCGGCACCCAAACGCAGGTGCGGTCGCGGCAGCAATCATTCTGGCACGATATTGCGGAGGGTGGCAATATCAGCGAAGGCGATACGATCCGCACGGGCGACGACACGCGCATACGGGTGTCCTTGTTCGATGCTTCTCAAGTCGAACTCTCGGCGAATACCGAAGTCACGTTCGATAGGCTGCGCGCGTCGCAGTATATCGCCAAGAACGCGGCGATCCGATTACGGCAGGTGTACGGCAGACTGATTGTCTACCCAAGCACCGACACCACGTATGACCATGTGCTCGTGGACGTCCTCACGCCGGGTAGCACCATTGAGGCACGCCAACCGGGCACCAGCTTCCGCGTCCTCGTGCTACTGGGCCAACAAGACGATCCGGGGCATGTGGACGTCTCAGTCCTGGACGGCCCCGATGTTACCGTTGAGGGGGCAGGCCAGCGCGTGACGGTGGCGAACGGGCAGCAAACCATTGTGCCGGTCGGTGCGATACCTTCCCCCCCATCCGTGAAGCAGCGTGAACTCGTTGAGAATGGCAACTTTCAGTTGGGTGCGAATGCCCATGACCGGATGCCGACCCATTGGGAAGGCTACGCCGACGATGGTGGCGACGGCGGCAATGTACGGGCAACCGAAAAGATTGTCCCCGAGACGATCCGCGGGCAATCAGTCAATGCGTTGCATATCACGCGCGTAGGCGATAATGTGGATAGTGACCTCATCGGCATCAAACAACCGCTTGCCTTCAGTGAACTGGACGAGTTCGATTCAGTCGTTCTGAGCGCGGATGTCAAGATCGTTAGCCACAGCCTTTCGGGCGGCGGCACGCTCGGTTCCGAATACCCGGTCGTTTTTCTCGTTCGCTATGTTGATGCAAAAAATAATCCGATCGAAATCGGTCGCGCATTCTACACGCAGAACGACGATGGCAACCGGACCGCGACCAACATTCTTCAGGGAACGCAGATCAAGCCGGGTGTGTGGACCGATACATTCCACTGGGACCTGAAGCAGGCGCACCCGGCGCCGTACAAATTGGTGAGCATCCAAGTATACGCATCAGGGCATGACTACGACGCATACGTCGCGAACATCTCCATCGTCGCGAAGTAATTGGGGTACGAGGGGTAGAAAGGCCGGTTTGATGAGTTCAATCGCGGTGATTGGTACCGGGTACGTTGGTCTCATCACCGGCGCCGGGTTCGCGGACCTCGGGAATCACGTTGTCTGTGTAGATATTCTGGATGAGAAAATCGCCAAACTGCGTGCCGGTGTGATGCCCTTTTACGAACCGGGTCTTGAGGAACTTACCCATCGCACTGCGGAAGCCGGACGCCTGCATTTCACGACCGACTACGCCCAGGCGATTCCATCGGCGGATTTCGTCTTCATCACGGTGGACACGCCACCAACTGGCAATGGTAGAGCGGATATGAGCCGCGTCGAGAGCGCCTCTCGCAGTCTTGCTCCCCATCTGCGTGGCCGGACGATTATCATCAATAAGAGCACGATGCCAGTCGGCAGCGGCGATTTTGTCTCGCAAATCATTCGCGAGCATGCGTCACCTGACACCAACTTCGCGGTCGTTTCGAACCCCGAATTCCTGCGCGAGGGATCCGCCGTGCATGATGTCCAGCAGCCCGACCGGATCGTCCTTGGTGGCAGCGACGCGGTTGCGATAGATGCGGTGGCGGAACTCTACGAGGCGGTGAACGCGCCGATTGTGAAGACGGATTTGCGGACAGCGGAGATGATTAAATACGCCTCGAACGCGATGCTCGCGACGCGGATCTCCTTCATCAACGAAATCGCCGCGATCTGTGAGGAGTTCGACGCGGACGTCCGCGTCGTTGCGCGTGGCATGGGGTTGGACACCCGTATCGGCCCCAGTTTCCTCGACGCCGGGATCGGGTTCGGCGGGTCCTGTTTCCCGAAGGATGTCAAGGCGCTCGCGTACATGGCGGCGGAGAAGGATCTGCATCCGCAACTGCTGAATAGCGTGCTCGATATTAATCAGGACCAGCGTCGCCGGTTCGCGCAGAAAGTCGTCGCGCGGCTGTCGGAGCCGGGCGCGAGTTCCGTCGGTGTCTGGGGCCTCGCGTTCAAGCAGGATACCGATGACATGCGCGAGGCGCCGTCCATTGACATCATCAAATACCTACTCGAACGCGGCGTGTGCGTTCGCGCCTACGATCCGGTGGCGATGCCGGGCGCGCGTGATCTCTTGCCGGGCGTCGTCTACTGCAATGATCCGTACGACGCCGTGCGTGGCACCGATGCCTTGCTGCTCCTGACGCCATGGAATGAATTTCGTCAGGCAGACCTGGAGCGGGTGTGCGAGACAATGCGGAATCCGGTCATGCTCGACGGACGCAACATCTACGATCGTCGCGAGATGGAGGCGATTGGCTTTACCTATGTCGGCGTTGGACGCTGACCTGTCCGGTGCGCTCGCCCCTCCCGCCGCGCCTCGTTTGGCGGTCGGCGTTGATGTCGTCGAGATTTCGCGCATCGCGGCTGCCGTTACGCGATACGGCGAGCGCTTTCTCTCACGGGTGTTCACTGCGGACGAGCGCGCATACGCGGCGGGGCGCGCACCCGCGCTTGCGGTACGGTTCGCGGCTAAGGAAGCAACAGCGAAAGCGCTCGGCACCGGCATCGGATCGGTTGGCTGGCGGGACATTGAAATCCGCAATGATGCGGACGGGAGACCATCGGTGACGTTGCATGGCACGGCGGCGGATGTGGCGCGTCAGGCGGGTTTTCTCGAGTGGCAGGTGAGCGTCACGCACAGCCGCGAAACCGCCACCGCGTTTGTTGTCGGATTCCGTGCTTGCGATGCCAGTATACGATCCGCGTAGAGACCGCGATTATTGAGGAGTGCGACGACATGCGAGTGGTCACGGCAGCGGAGATGCGTTCACTCGAGGAAGCGGCGTTCGCGCGTGGCATCGAAGCGCCCGCGTTGATGCAGCAAGCGGGCGCGGGCGTCGCACGGGTGATCCGTGCGATTGCCGGCCATACCGGCGCGCGCGTCGTCGTGCTGCTCGGCCCGGGCAACAATGGCGGTGACGGTGTTGTCGCGGCACGCACGCTGGCGAGCGAGGGGTTCCACGTCTCGGTTTGGTCGCTTACGTCGCGTGCGGATTTAGATACCCCAAATCGGCAGGGGCTTTCCATTCTTGCATCAGACGGCGCGTTGCGTGCCGCCCTCGGTGAGGCGGACATCGTCCTCGATGCAATTCTCGGCACGGGCGCGCGCCCCGGCCTGCCTGCGAATATTGCCACGGTCACGCGGCTGGTCAATGCCGTGACGCCCCGCGTGGCGCGCGTGGTTGCCCTCGATATTCCGACCGGCGTGGATGCGACGACGGGCGAAGCCAGTGATGATGCGATTGTCGCGCATGTGACCGTGACGCTTGGTTCCCCGAAGCGCGGCTGCCTCGTACCGCCGGGGAGCCGGTATGCGGGTCGCGTTGTGGTGGTGGATCTCGGCTTAGGCGAACCGAGTGAGCCGGGGCCACGGATGACGACCGACGACGATGTGCGCCAGCGCATTCCCCGTCGGCTCGCCGACGCGCACAAAAGTGATTGCGGAACGCTGCTCGTCGTCGCGGGCGCGGTGACGTACGTTGGCGCGCCCGGTTTTGTCGCGGAGGCAGCGATGCGAGCGGGAGCCGGCCTCGCGACGATGGCGGTGCCGCGGGCGATCGCCGGAACCGTTGCCGCAGTCGTGCGAGAGACAACGCTGATGCCGTTGCCCGACGATGTTGAGCGCGCCGTGAAGCAATTGCGTGAACAGATGCATCGGTTCACGGCGGTCGTAATCGGCCCCGGACTTGGGCGCGAAGAGGAGACGGAGCATTTTCTCGCCCGCCTCCTCAGTATTGGCGAGGCGCGCAATCGCCCGCAACTCGGGTTTGGCGGCACAGCGCCGTCGGCGTCGCGCGATCCGATCTTGCCCGAGTCATTGCCACTCCTGATTGACGCGGACGGTTTGAACTGGCTGTCCGGCGTTGAGCGATGGTGGGAGCAGATCCGCAATCCGACGATTGTGACCCCCCATCCGGGGGAGATGGCGCGGCTGACGAAGCGGGAGCCGGACGAGATCAAGCATGATCCCTGGCGCATCGCGAGCGAATTCGCCGACCTGTGGCAGAAGGTCGTTGTCCTCAAGGGCGGCCCCACAGTCATCGCGGCGCCTGGCGGCGCGCTCTGGGTCGCGCCTGGCGGCAACCCCGCCCTCGCGACCGCGGGGACGGGCGACGTCCTCGCGGGGACGATCGGTGGTTTCCTCGCGCAGGGGCTTAGTCCGATTGACGCCGCGATCTGCGGTCTCCATGTCGGTTCGCGCGCGGCGGAACGCGCGGCGGACTCAGTTGGCGTCTATGGGATGGTCGCGCCTGATCTCTTACCCCGGATTGCGGGCGCCCTGCGCGACATCATGGGTATCTAAACCATGACTCATACGACGCCGTATCTCGCCGATCATCGGCGCTCCTACGTCGCGGTGGACCTCGACGCGATTGCCGCGAACGTGCGGGCATTCCGTCGGCGTCTCCCGCCTGCCTGCGCGTTTGGCGCTGTCGTCAAGGCGGATGGCTACGGCCACGGGGCGATACCCGCCGCACGGGCGGCGATCAGTGGGGGGGCATCGTGGCTCCATGTCGCGACCGTTCCGGAAGGCATCGCACTGCGGCACGCGGGGCTGGCAGAGATACCCATCCTCGTCCTCGGCCCGATTGTGGCGGGCGAAATCGAGGACCTCATCCGAGCCGGGTTAATCCCCACCGTTGATGCGGCATCACCGATCGCGGACATTATCGTTGTCGCGCGCAAGCAACACCGCGCACCGTATCCTGTGCATGTGAAGATTGATACCGGGTTGAACCGCTTTGGTGTCGAGGCGTCGAAGGCTATCCCGTTTATTCGATCGCTGCACTGCGAACAAGGCCTGATCGTAGCGGGCATTTCCACGCATTTCGCGACGGCAGATGTTGTCTCTGATCCGTTTCTGCCTGACCAGACGACGCGTTTCGCCGACATCCTCTCCGCGTTGGATCGCGAAGGCATGCGACCGGCGATCGCGCACGCGGCAAACTCGGGGGCCGTCCTTCAGGGCATCGGGTGTTGGGACATGGTCCGCGTCGGTATCGCGATGTATGGCATCGCACCCGCGCCCGACTTCCCGATGCCTGATGACCTCCGGCCCGCATTGAGCGTGCATAGCCGGGTCGCGCGCGTTATCGCTCTCGCGCCGGGTGATTCAGTGGGCTACGGACGAACGTTCATCGCCGCGACGCCAATGCGTGCGGCGCTCATCCCAATCGGATACGCGGATGGCCTGCCACGGTCGGCATCGAACCGTGGGCATCTCCTTGTTGGCGGAACGACTTGTCCGCTCATTGGCGCGATCTCAATGGATCAGTGCGTCGTCGCGTTGCCGGATGATCTCGTCGTTCGCGTGGATGATCCGGTCGTGATCGTGGGGCGGCAGGGTGAGACGGAGCAAACGATCGCCACGCTTGCCCAGGATGCCGGTACGATTGCCTACGAGGTAGCAGTGCGGTTCGGCGCACGGATGCGGCGGGAATATACCGCACGCGAGTAGCCAGCGCCATTGCAAGCGTCTATCGGACGACACAGGAGTTGATGTATACTGTAGACGAACGTACGGCATTACTGGGCGTGGGGATGGGGAACAGCGCATGACGACCGTACTGATCGTCGAAGACAATGAGCGCAACATGCGCCTGATGCGATTACTTCTGCGTCCGCTGGGGTATACCTTGCTTGAGGCAGTTGATGGCAAGGCTGCCTTAGCGACGCTCGAGAGCACGACGCCGGACATTATTCTCGTTGATATTCAACTCCCCGACGTGGACGGTTTGGAGATCACCCGCCGCCTGCGGAAAGAACCACGGTTTGCGACCACGCCGATCGTCGCGCTCACTGCGTACGCGATGCCGGGTGACCGAGAGATGTTCCTGCGCGCCGGCTGCACCGGGTACGTCGCGAAACCGATTGATACCCGCGCGTTTCCCGATATTATCGCGTCGTACCTGGGCGATGACGCGACCGTCCCGACGCCGGAAGGGACGCAGGCGCAATGATCCCTGTCAATGACCAAATGACCAACGAGATGCAGGCTGGCATTGATCGCGTCGAAGCGTGGATTGAGGCGCACCCTGAGTTGTGGCGGCAATGGAACGAGGCGTGGCGGCGTGCAACCGGGCATCACTTGCGGCTCGAAGACGCCGCGACGGCGTTTTCCGGCATCACCGCGCCAGTTACCGGGGGTGGGCAGATATTCGCCAACCTTGGCAGCGATTATGGGGGTAACGATCAGGCAGAGCTGCTCGGCTCCATCGCCGGCCTGATTGGCGACACATTAGCGATGGAAACTGAACTGAACACGATGACGGATGAGTTGGTGGACTCGTATGACCAACTCACGTTTCTCTACGAAATCGCCCGGATGTTGTCTACGACATCCACACTGGCGGAGGCGCTCACCGCGCTGCTTGCCCAGGCGCGGCACATCATCGGCGCGGCCGGTGGTGCGTTGGTGGTCGAGCAGCCGGAGAAGCAGGTTATCGTCATCACCGATGGCATCGTACCCGATCAGGAATTCATCCTTGCCGCGCACCGCGTTGTCACGGGCGCGGATCGGCCGCTCGTGGCGAATGACGCGCTGACGGTCGCGTCAACAGTCGGTTCGCATACTGACCGGGTGACAAGCATTGTTGTCGCGCCGATTGTCACGCCTCAGGGCGTCGCAAGTGCGGCCTGTTTCGGTGCAACGAAAATGGATGGCTTCACGGCTGGAAACCGCAAGTTGATGCAGGCCGTGGCGGAACAGACGATTGCGATCGCCGGGCAGTTCGCGCTTCAGGAAGAGCAAATTCGGCGGAGCCGCCTCGCGCGGGACCTCGAACTTGCGGCGCAAATCCAAACCGCGCTGCTTCCCGGCGCCTTCCCCGCGCGCCCGCATGTCTCGGTCGTTGCGACGATGGTGCCCGCGAGCGAGGTCGGTGGCGACTTCTATACACATCCCGATGACCGCGCCGAACCGAGTGATGTGTTGGCGTTCGCGATTGGTGATGTGGCGGGAAAGGGCGTCGCCGCAGCGCTGATTACCACCGTGTGTCTCAGTGCGATGCGTGCCGAGATGCGCCATGTCGCGTCACCCGCGCACGCGCTCCGCTCGGTGCAGGGATTTATTCAGGATGAATTGTCTCGCATTGATTCGTTTGTCACCTGCATTCTCGCGACCTATGACCCATCCTCGCGTCGGCTCGAGTACGCAAATGCCGGGCATAACGCCATTTTTTACTGGTGCGCGCGCGAGAAGAACGTTGAAGCGCTCGGCGCGACGGGTCTGCCGCTCGGCGTAGACGTCGGCATCGCGGTTGAAAATGCGACGGTCATGCTCGATCCCGGCGATGTCCTGCTTTTCTATACCGATGGCGTGACCGAGGCGATGTCCACCGACGGCGAGTTGTTCGGTGATGAACGCCTGCGCACGCTCCTGGCGGAATGCGCCAATCAGGAACCGAACCGGATTCGGGACACGATCCTCTCCCACATTCGGGCGTTCGCGCCGGTGCAGCGCGACGATATCACGCTGCTTATTTTGAAAGCGGAGGCGTGCGCGAATGCCAATACGTGAACTCACGTACCGTTTCCCCGCCTCGTTGCAGTATCTGACGGCCGTGCGAGATACGGTACACGCGTTCTGCGTTGACGTGCTCGAATCGGAGGCGTACGAGGAGCAGGTGTACCAACTGCAACTTGCCGTCTCTGAACTGGCGACGAACATCATTCGGCATGCCTACGGCGGCCAGGAGATCGGAGCGGTCGAACTGCGCGCTCACGGCGACGGCAGCGCGGTGACGCTGGATTTTTACGACACCGGCAAGACTTTCGAGCGGAAAACACCGACGCTTCCCGATCTCGATAGCCTCGCGGAGGGGGGCTACGGTTCGTACATCATTCAACAATCTGTCGATCAGGTGACGTACGAGCGCGCCTGCGATCGCAATCACTGGCGGCTGGAAAAACAATTCACCGGAAAGCGAGGCGAGTAAATGGACGTCACCGTTACGGTCGAGGAGGGTGTCGCCATTATTACGATGGATGGGCACCTGGACGCACTCTCCGCTCCGCACGCGAAAGAGGCGTTCCGCGAATACGGCACGGGGGCATACCACGCGGTCGTTGATCTCGCGAAGGTATCGTTCATTGATTCCTCCGGCCTCGCGTCGCTCATTTCCGGGCTAAAGACGTTCCGCGCGCAAGGAAAGCAATTTCGCCTTGCGGCGGTCCAGCCAAATGTCCGCCAGGTCCTCACGTTGACGATGCTCGATCGTGCGTTCGATATCGCACTGGATGTGCGGACAGCAGTGGGTTCGATCGGCGTGTAATGGGTTTTTGAATGGGGTGACGCGTGGCGAAGGTGCTCGTTGTAGATGACAATCCGGTCAATCTGCGGGTCTGTCGGCTCATTCTCGAGCGGTACGGTCATGCGGTCGAGACCGAAACGAGCCCGGTCACCGTCCTCACGCGCATGGCGACGCAGGTGCCCGATGTGCTGATCACCGACCTTATGATGCCAATCCTCGACGGCATCGAACTGACACGACAAATCCGCGCGCTGCCCACGGGACGGGATCTGCCGATCATCGTCCTGACGGCACGAGGAGAAGAATCCGATCAGGACCGCGCGATGGAGGCTGGGGCAACGTATTTTCTCACCAAGCCCGTCAGTTCCGGCGCGCTGACCGCGGCCGTGAACGACGCCTTGGCATTGCCTCCCGCTGGATCGTGATTTTCACGCGACGTGATTACAGCGTTTTGCAGAAGCATTGAGTCGGTGGTGGCGGGCTTTAGCCTGCCGTTCCTTGCTGTGGCAGGCTAAAGCCCGCCACCACCAATACGATATTTGCGCTAGCGTTGCTGTCCCATTTGCCGGAGCGTGCTTAGGACGCGTTCCTCGACCGTCATCCCCTCGGTAATCTCCGCGTCCCGCAGTGCGGTATATGCTTCGGTCGCGGAGTAACCGAGCGCTTGAAGCGCGGCGATCACCTCGGTGCTATCGTCTCGCTGTTGCGAAGACGGGCCGCCACTCACCGGCAGCGCGCCACCGACGAGCGCATCCAACTTGCCGCGCAGTTCGAGGACGAGCCGTGCGGCGGTCTTCTTGCCGATGCCGGGGATGCGCGCGAGGGCGTCAATGTCACCGGCGGCAATCGTTTGCAGTACGAGATCAGACTCACCGGAACCGCAGACATTGAGCGCGACTTTTGGCCCAACCCCCGTGACGCCGAGGAGCAGGCGAAAGAGGCCGAGTTCCGTCTCTGTCGTGAAGCCATACAGGGCGATCTGGTCTTCGCGCAGATAGAGATGCGTCACAAGGCGAACCGGTGTGCCGTCGCGCGGGAGCGCGCCAAGCGTCGTATGGGAGACGGCGATTTGCAGCGTGATCGGGCCGACTTCGAGGAAGACGCCATCGGGGAGCACGCCGACGACCACGCCACGGACACCGGCGAGCATGGATGCCTCCTATTCGCCCTGCGTCGGCCTGGCGTGGCGCATGTCGGGGTCGTTATAGAGTCGTGGCAGCATGTCGTACGGCGACCATTCGCTGCTCTGGCCGTATTTGCCTTCGTAGTGCTTGTCCGTTTCACCAACCTCGAAAAAGAGGATTTGCGCGACGCGAAGACCGACAGGTAACTCGATCGTCGCGTGCGAATGGTTGGTGATTTCCATTGTCCAGCGTGCGATGTAGCCGACATCGCCAACGCCCGCGCATTTGCAGACGCTCATGCACGACCGCCCGATGCTGGAGCGCGCACGCATCGAGGTAGTGTACCCATTGCGGCCGCCGACGGTTTCGAGCGTGTGTGCCAGAATCGTATCGCCGGGGCGAACGGCGATGATGCCATTGGCGCGGATCGGCTCGCCCCAGAACTTCTTTGTCTGTTCCTCGGAGAGGAAACTGACCGTTTGCATGTTCCGGTTCGGTTCGAAATAAAATTCACCGAGCCGCACATCGTAGGAGTTCGTGCCGAGGTTACCCGGTTCAAACGGCTCGATGACGATGTCACCGGCCTCCATCGCTTGCCGAATGCGACGGTCTGAGAGCAGCACGTACCCCTCCTAGCGGAACAGGAAGAAGAAAACAAGCAGCGCAATGATCGCGAGGAGCACGACGACAATGCCGATCACCACCGCGATCGGTACCCCGCGCTTACTTGATACGGCGGGCAGGCGCTCGGTCGTGGCTTCGGAGAGCGTCATCGGTGGCGCAATTGGCGCGGAAATCGGGGCCGATTCAAGCGTCGCTTTGACAATGACGACCGAGACATTGTCTGATGCATTCCGGTTGTTGGCGAGATCAATCAGTTCATTTGCCGCCTGCTCCGGTGGCAATGCCTGGACGACCTGCTTCATCTCTTCGTCATCAATGATTCCATGGATACCATCCGAGCAGAGCAAGACGATATCGTCCGCCATCAAGTCCACTTCGAAGATGTCCACATCCACTTTTTGCCGCTGTCCGAGGGCGCGCGTGATGACGTTCCGCTGGCGGCTGCTCTTCGCCTGTTCTGGCGTCATTTGCCCGGCACGGACTGCCTCCGCGACGAGCGAATGATCCTTTGAGATCGGTGTCATCTGTGTCCGGCCGCGCGAGAGATACGCGCGGCTGTCTCCGACATTACTGATAACCAGCGTCGGGCCGCGGATGACACCGGCGACAAGTGTCGTGCCCATCGCGCGCTCCTCGCTCTGGCTCAGGCCACGCTCGTAGACGGCCTCGTTCGCCAGCCGGACGGCACGTTTGAGGGCAGCGGGTATCTCCGTCGTGTCACCGCCGTAATAGGTGTGGAAGAGCGTTTCGAGCGCGAGGGCACTCGCAACTTCCCCCTGCTCGTTGCCGCCGACACCGTCCGCGACGGCAAAAAGATACCCGCTCTCGGCGAAGGGGATCGTCTGCGGAAGGTCTTGCCAGGTACCGACCGCATCCTGATTATTCGCCCGGACTCGCCCGGTATCAGTACGCGCTCCCACCCAAAGGTGGAACTCACGGTTCGGTGAGGCCCCGCTCCCTACCGCGTCATTCACGCTTCTCCTCCGAACTGTCGTGGCATTATGCCTCCTCACCGACGGCGTCTATTTGCGCCTTTTGCAGTTTACCGCTGTAGTCAATATACACCGCCTGCCATTCCGAAAAGACATCGAGCGCGGCCGTGCCCGCTTCGCGGTGGCCATTGCCGGTCGCTTTCGTTCCGCCGAATGGTAACTGAATTTCCGCACCGGTGGTCCCCGCGTTGACGTAGAGAATGCCGGTGTCCACATCCCGCATTGCCTGGAATGCCCGATTGACATCGCGCGTGAAGATCGAGGCAGACAATCCATAGTCGCTTTGATTGACGATCTCAATCGCTTGTTCGAGCGACTGCACCGGCAACACGGATACTACAGGGCCGAAGATTTCTTCGCGCGCGATCCGCATATCGGGCATGACGCCCGTGAAAATTGTCGGCTCATGGAAGAACCCTTTGCCGAGCGACCCACTGCGCGCCACATTGCCGCCGACGACGAGTTCCGCGCCCTCGCGCTGTCCGACGGGGATATACGAGTGGATACGTTCCAACTGTGCGTCGCTGATGACCGGGCCGACATCCGTCGCCTCGTCAAGCCCGTCGCCGAGGCGCAACTGGCGCACCTTTGCGACGAGTTTGTCCGTAAGGTCGCGATATACCGCCTGATGGACAATCACCCGGCTCGCCGCTGTGCATCGCTGCCCGGAGGTGCCGAAGGCGGACCAGAGGATGCCCTCCGTCGCCAGATCGAGATCCGCGTCATCCATCACCATGACGGCGTTCTTGCCACCGAGTTCGAGCATCACTCGCTTGCGCCCGCGCGCTCCGGCCATTGCCACTTCGTCGCCGATCTCGGTGCTGCCGGTAAACGAGACCAGTTTCACATCGGGATGCTCGATGAGCGCCGTGCCGACTTCACCGCCGGCGCCGAAGACAATGTTGAGCACCCCAGGCGGCAAACCCGCCTCCTCGAATATCTGCACGAGGCGGTAGGCAAGCAGGGGAGTATAGGTCGCGGGTTTGAAGACGACGGTGTTGCCACAGATCAGCGCGGGCATGATTTTCCAGGTCGGGATGGCCATCGGGAAGTTCCACGGCGTGATGAGGCCGACGACGCCAATCGGGCGGCGTTGTGCCATCGCCCACTTGTTCGGTAATTCGGACGGCACGACCTGGCCGAACTGGCGGCGACCCTCCCCGGCCATGTAGAAGGCCATATCTATGCCTTCCTGCACATCGCCGCGCGCCTCAGCCAGCACCTTGCCCATCTCTCGCGTCATATCCCGCGCGAGCGATTCTTTCTGCTCGTTGAGCATCTGTCCGACACGATAGAGGATTTCTCCTCGATGGGGGGCGGGGAAGAGCCGCCACTTGTTGAAGGCGCCCTTCGCGGCGGCGACCGCGCGACCGATTTCCGCCGCGCCGCCCCGCGCAAATTCGCCGACAAGTTCGCCATTCGCGGGGTTGCGGTTCTCGAAGGTCGCGCCATTCACCGACTCGACCCACTGACCGCCGATGAAGTGTTTGAAGAGATCAGGCACCGCGCCGCCTCCCGTGGTTGCGAGAGCCGCAACAACACCAAACATTCAGGTGTTTGTACAGCCAAAACCGGCGTAGGTCAATGCGTGCGGTCCGCCAGCGCCTGATAGGCGGCTTCCGCGCCGATCCATACTTCGCCGTCCGCATACGCTTCTTTCTTCCAGATCGGCGCGAGTTGCTTCAGCCGGTCAATTGCGTACTCGCAGGCCGCGAATGCGCCGTGCCGATGCGCGGACGAAACAGCGATGACGACACTCGCGTCGCCGACGGAAAGATGACCGACACGATGATGAATCGCGACATCGAGGACCTGCCATCGCTCGCGCATCTCCGCCGCAATCTGGGCAAAGATCGGCAGGCATCCCGCCGCGTATGCTTCGTATTCAAGCCAGAGGACGGAACGGCCCCGCGCGTGATTGCGCACCGTGCCGATAAATGTCACGATCGCTCCTGCCTCCGGCACGGCGACGAGCGCGGCGACGACCTCACCGACGAGCGGCGATTCGCGAACGGCGAAGCGCGCGTCATCGCGTATCCCGCCCGCGACGGGTGGAATGAACGCGACCTCGTCGCCGTCCTGTAACGGCGCGCTCAGGTCCGCGTACGCGGCATTGACCATCACCGGCGATGTCCGAAGCAGCGCGGCGATACGCGGATATTTGGCGCTCATCGCCAACGCGATGTCCGCCGCAGTCGTGCCATCAGGCACGACGCGGGTCTCACTCTCTGCCCCGACTGTTTCCCGGACGATGGCAAAATGGCGCAGCGTGATCGTTGGCATCGCTAAAAGGGGATTTCGGCATCGGGGTCTTCCGCCGCCGGTTCGTCCCAGATCGAGCGCGGCTGCTCCGACCCGGTCCTTGGGGAAGAGGCCGGTATGAGCGGCTCAGGCTGCGATGTGCCACGATAGAATCGCCGACGAAGGGAGCGTACGGTATCCGACCACGGCCCGTCGCCGGCACTGGATCGCGCTGCCGCAGTGAGCGTCGTATCCAATTGATTGCACGCTTGTAAGACGACAGCCTCAGCCGTTTGCGGCGGCGCACCATTGAAGCCGCGCTGTTCATGCGTCGCGACGGCATGATACAGCCGCCGCCGTGACTCCTCCGCCAGCCCACCGGCTTCGTCCACGAGGCGATCGAGGCGGATGAGCGAGAGCGTGGACGGATCGAGGAGTTGCCCCTCGATGGACTGCGCGAACGTCAACGGCTCGTAGGCGTCCACCTTACCGATATCGTGGAGCAAGGCCGCGGTCAGCAGCAAATCGGCATCCACGTCCGTCCGCGTCGTCGCGATGGCAAGGGCGAGTTGCGCGACATTCAGCGAATGTTCGAGCAAACCGCCGAGATACGCATATGCCTCGACATGCGCGGCGGGCGCGCGGACAAACTCGTCGAAAAAGTCAGAGGCCATGAAGACGCTCAGGAGGTGGTGCAACTCCCGGTTCGCGACCGTTTCGGCAAGCCCCGCGTACTCCTGAGCCATCTGCTGATGGTCGCGCGCGGATGATGGAACGAAGTCCATGAGGTCCGCGTCCTCGATCGCCGTGGCATCGGAGATGATGAGCGAGATTTCGTTTCCGTATGCCTGCGTCGTGCCGATCACCTGAACGACGGCGTCTTTGAGGAGAATGTTCTCAACGAACGGCAGGTTTTCCGACCAGACCCGACCGGGTACGATCCCTGTACGATCCGCGAGTTCGAGCGAGAGGAAGGGCTTCGAGTCACCGAACTTATTCGGCTTCGTCATCTTGCGCTCGACGCTACGGACGAGGAAGGTCGTGTCCACGGTCATATTCGGTTCAATATCGCTCGCATATAGGGTCTTGTCGGCCATGTGGTTGCTCCTGAGGAGAATGGCGCCCCTGGCAGGGCTCGAACCTGCGACCTAGGGATTAGAAGGCCCTCGCTCTGTCCGCTGAGCTACAGGGGCGCAAGCACAAGCACCGACGTGATTGTACGCCGAAGGGGTAGTGCGATGCAATGCGGGCGATCATTCGTGCGCCACTTCACGAAGTTGACAGAATATGCGGATGCGCGTACCGTAGAGAAACAGAGAGGTAGCCCGTCGGCCCCACCACGAGTGATGCCCCCGGGATCGCGCCTACGCAGTTACGCTGCCGGTGGCGCGCAGCCAGTGAAACGATCCGATGCACGCAGGATGCGCGGGCTTGCAGCGGCAAAGCGCACCACCCTCAAGGGTTTCCAGCATCGCGAGGCGCACACCGGCACCGAGGCGGCCTATGACGACCGACGATTTGGCCCTCTCTTTTTCTGTGCGCGGCGCACGAGTATCCCGCGGCGGATCACATCGCGGCAAACGCGGACGCGCCGAGCAAGAGATCGGTCGCGTCGCGCCGGAGTAGGGCGCTGGTGCCGTCCGGTTGCGCCGCCACCGTCCAGACTTCGTTCATCAGTGGCGACAGCCGGACATCATCCACATGGCTGATGATGAAGAGTTGGGGTACGATATCGCCCATCGCGGCGAGCGCCTCGAGGACGAGCGTCCGTCGCTCGGCATCGAGCGAACCGAAGACCTCATCGAGCACCATAAAACCGATCGCGTGGCCGCCACGCGCGGCAAGCAGTTGGGAGAGCGCGATCCGCGCCGCCAATGCGGCAATGTCGCGCTCTCCCCCGGAGAACTTTTCGACGGGAAACTTCTCCAAATCGCCGTCGTACAGCGCCGGTGTGTAGTTCGTGTCGAAGGCGAGGCGGTTGTAGCGGCCATTGGACATCCGCTCGATCAGTTCACTCGCGTACTCGCCTAGTTTCGGCTGGATGCGCGCCGCGAGCGCGACGGAAAAATCGGTGAACCCGTCATCCATCAAGTTGTACCGCGCCACTGACGCGCCGAGCCGGTCTACATCCGCGCGGAGGACCGAGAGGCGCGTCTGCTCGGCTTCGATCCGCTCAACGCCGTTGTGGGCATTTGCGGCCGCCACGCGTGCATCGGACAACGCGCTTTGTACCTGGTTCGCCACCTCGGCCGCCGCAACCGCTTCCGCCTCCATCTGCGCGACCGCGTCCGGATCATAGGCGAGCGCCGCCTGCTCGCCAGCCGTCCGGGCAATTGTTGCTTCACACTCCGCGATCTTCTGAAGCGCGGCATCCCGACGCCCCTCCTCCGCGGGGAGAGCGATCAGTTCCTCGGCAATCCGTGTCGCTTCTGATTGTAGTGCAACGAGACGCACCCGTTCCTGACGCAGTTCCTCGTGCCGCTCGACATCATAGGTAACCGGGCCAAGGGCAGCGAGCGCTTCGCGTTGTGTGGCGATCCGCGCGTTGATCTGATCGAGTTGCGTTGCGAGGCGGTTCGCCGCCCCCACCGCGTTCGCGGCGCGTTCGAGTAGGGAGAGTTCGGTCTCCAGCGCACTGACATCCTGCTCGGTCGGCGGCTTGCGCCGTCCTGTCGTAGCGAGCGCAGTGCGTAGGGTCTCGTCGGCGCGTGCGGCACGGTCGGCGGCGTCGCGCTCTTCGGAGCGCGCGCGATCCCATTGGGCTTTGATCGTCTCCGCTTGCCGCAATCGCTCTTGTTCTGCCTGCAATGCCCCATTCGCGGCACGACCGGCAGTCCGTGTCTCTTCAAGGCGTGTGCCAACCGCCTTGCCTGCCAGCGTGCAGGCGTCCATTGAGCGACGGAGCGAGGCGAACATCACGTCGGCGTCATCCTCGGTGAAGGGCCGTCCGCAGGTCGGGCAATCGGCGTCGGGTTCCGCCGCCTCCCACCGCTTGAGCAAGGTCGCATATTTCGTGTGCTCGGCGCGCAGTCCGGCCAGTTCGGTTTCCAGCCGCGTGACATCCTCAGTGAACGCGCGCTCTTGCCGCTCAAGTTCGGCAACGCGCTCCGCCGGATCGCCCCCCGCGACAACAACCGCCAGCCGCGCATCGAGTTCGGCGCGCTTGTTTGCCCGATGCTTCGCCTCATCAGCGGCGCGGGTGGCATCCTCAGCAACGCGGATCAGCGCGCGCAACTGATCCCGTTCCTTGACGCGCTCGATGGTGAGCGGTGCGGACGCAGTCAACTTCGTCGCAAGCATGTGCGCGCGCGCCGCACCTGGCGCTTCCTCGTCAAGCGTTTCCCAATCGAAGAGCAGGTCACGCAGGGCGTCGAGATCGGCAATCATCGCGTCCGCCGTCGCGCTCAGTTGGTCCGCCCGATTTTCGGACTCCCGCAGATCGCGCGTACTGTCCGAGACACGTTGCGCGTGCGCAGCGGCGATCTCGGCTGCCGCGAGCGCGGCCTCCGTTTCGTTCACCGATGCGAGGAGTGGCGCGATCTCGGTAGCACGTTGGGCACGCGCGTGGAGCGCGGCAATCCGCCGCGAAGCATCGTCGCGCGTAGCCTCAGCGGCGCTCCTCGTCGTTTCCTCCGCACGTCGCTCGGACGCAAGCAGATCGAATTGGCGCTGCACCGCGCGCACCGTATCCAGGCGCACCGCAACGGTTTCGTATTGGCCGCTACACACATTGAACTCCGTCGTCAACCGCGCGACGGTCGCGACCGCATCATCTTCCACGCCGTGCGCGAGGCGGAGTTCCTCATCGAGATCCCGTGCTTCCGTTTCGTCCGCGAGCTGGCTGCTCCGCGCGGCGAGCGTGTGGCGCTCGCGCGTGCGCTCCTCGCGCAGTTTCGCTTGCGCGCGCTCGATGGCATCGAGGTCGAGCAAGCGCTGCATCTCCTTGCGTCGTTCGGTATCGCCAACATCGCCGAAGAAGGCGAGTTCCTTTTGTCTCGTGAAGAAGGTCGTCGTAAACGACTGTGGGCTCATCCGTAGCAGCGTTGTGCGGATGTAGTCCGAAACGGGATTCGCGCCCGTGACGATTGGTTCCTGATCGTCGCCACGGAAGACACTCGCTTCAACACGCTGGCTGCCACCGGCGGTGATACGGAGACTGCGCGTGATCGTGTAGACATTCTCGTCGGTCTCCACGGTCAACTCGACCTTTGTTGTAAGCCCATTGCTGCGACGCGGCACGACATCCCGGTTATCCACCCCAATAGCATTCGGTCGGAAGAGCGCCCAGAGCATCGCTTCAAAGAGCGTACTCTTGCCCGCGCCATTCGTGCCGACGACGCCGATGATGCCGATAGATGGAAATTGGATGTCCACGTCGCGCAGGCGCTTGAAGTGCTCGATCTTCAGACGTTGAAGGATCATGCCATCCCTCCGGCGGCGACGGGTTCGGGCGCGACCGCGACGGGGTGCGCCTCTTCGTCGCTTCGCAATGCGTCTTCGAGCAGGGCGCGACCGGCCTCGCGGAATGACGCAGCGAACGCCGGTTCGTAGAGCCCGTCGGCGGCGCGGGATGCGACGAACTCGTTGAACTCATCGAGCAGTTGCCCGATGGGGCTGGATTCCTCGACCAGGGCACCGGGAGCGCGCACGGCGCGGACATCGGGTACGAACGCCCAGCATTCCCTGACGATGTCAAGCCCGCGCAGCATCCGTACGACCTCGCGATCCACACCGAGGGCAGTGTCCCGAACGCCACACAGCACGATCGCCTCCGCGCGTCGGGCGTCCGGTTCCCGTTCAAGATGGCGCACGACCTGGGCGACAATCGCCTCCGCGCTCAACTCCTCGCCGTGGACGATCGGCAGCGTGAGATGATCCCGCGCAGGGAGCGGCACATGCTCGATCGCCAATGCGTCGGCACCCCCGACAGTGACGCGGACGTAGCCGGGTTTCGCCGAAAGGTCGGAAAGGCCGATGCGCTCCGTGCTGCCGCTGTAGAACGTGTTGGTGCGTTTCCGCTCGTGGATGTGCCAGTGGCCGAGCGCGATATAGTCGTAGCGCGGGTCGAGCAGGGCGTCCTCGATCTCGTCCGCGCCGCCGCGCCGGTCGTGCTGGACGGCGAGATCGAACGAACCATGCGCGACGAGCAGATTGATCGCGTTGTTGTCTGTCAACATCGCATTCGGTGGCTGCTCGTTGGTGAACGCGCCGTGCGGCACCGCCGTCACGACGACCTTGCGATCCTTGAGGATCAGCGGAAAGCGATCCCAATCATAGCCCGTGGCGAACTGGACATTCCGGCAGGCGACGGCGCAGAGATCGAGCACGCTCCCGGCATGGCGCAGACGTGGCGTGTCGTGGTTGCCGCCGACGACGATGGTCGGGATGCCTGCCGCCTCCAACCGTCGCATCTGCTGCACGAAGAAGATCAGCGTCTGCATCGGTGGGCGGCTGTGATGGAAGACATCGCCGGCGTGCAGTACGAGATCAATATCGCCGGACGCGATGATGTGATCCACCGCCGCCTCGAACGCGTGCTCGATGTCCACGGCACGCTGATTCCTGCCCGTTGTCGGGCAGAGGCGAGTCAGCGCGCTGAAACCGAGATGCGTGTCGGCGAGATGGGCAATGCGAAGTGGGGCGTCAGTCATCGGTCGTTAGCCTGTCTTTCCGATACGGTTCTTGCTGATCGTGTTACAGAAATACTGCCAGGGCGTCATGCGAGAGCCGGAGCGATACGTACGGCGAACTCGCTGCATCAATTCGTCGCACTGCGCACTCGTCAAGTCATGCTCGCCGAGTACCGACTTCACTTCGGCCATCGTTGGTTCCCGCACGTCCGCGTGCCGCGACATATCGCGGAGCACGCGGTACACGGATTCCTCCGGACCGAAATGGACTGACGCGCCGTACACCTTCTGTGCGTCGCTCCCTGCCAGCGCGGGCGGGCGCGGGAAGACACCAAAGACGGGAACCGGGATGTGCGCGTGGCGCATGAGCAGCGTGCCCTTCGGCACACGCAACAACTCCGCCCGCGTGGACTCAGTGAGCGCGCGATAGGAGGGGCTGATGATCTCCTCATCGCCGATCCGGCCGTAAAATGAGGTCGCGGCGTTGCCGACCACCTCGTCGTCCACCTTCGAGCGGAATTGCTCCGCGCCGAAGAGCACGACATTGAGGTGCCGACCGCGTGCGGCGATGTCCACAAGGGTGTCACGCAGGCCGCCACGCCCGCCGCCTGGCGCGTACTTGTTCAGTTCGTCCACGAAAATGATAACCTTCTCGACACCCAGTTCAGAGCGTTCCGCGCGCTCCCAAATCCGCTGTATTGTCGCACTAACGAGCAGTTCTTGCACGGTCGTATTGCAGTTCGCGATGTCCACAACGCGCAGTTCGCGATCGGCGAATGTGCCGTCGCAGCGCGGCAATTCGCCGTAGTTGACGAGGTTGCGCGCGAGAAGCCCCCCGCACTTATTCGTCAGGTTCCTGATGCGGTTGTTCGCCTTCAGGATCGTGAACCGATGATGATCGTTCCATGTCTGTGGCTTCTTGCCAGTCTCATCATCCTCGGTGTTCAGGTAGTCCATGATCTCGCGCATCTTCGCCTCGAAACCCTTGACGGTCTGGACGTTCTGCTCGCGCAGTTCGGAGAGGAAGCCGAAAAACTTGTCGTCCAGGTCGCCACCCTCGAAGACGCGATATGGGTAACGCAGCACTTCCTGGAGGTTCCAGAGGATCGGATAGACGCAATCGGTTTCGTGCCGCGCGGTGCGGAGCGTATTGAGGGCGGCGTGATCGAACAGGCCATCGAGATTGATCTGGTCGCCATGCTCGTTGTGTGGCTCGCCGCCCGGTTTGTAGGGCGCGAAGATGCGGAGGTCCGCAAACGGTGCGGGCGACATCGCCATCTTCTCGTACATCAGGCGGTCGAGCGGTGTTGGCATCTTGACACCGCGCCCGGCAAGCGCATCCGCCGCCTCCGGCGAGACGTAGGCGGCCTTGTCGAGCCAGAGAAGGTCCGGCCCCTTGACATTGAACATCAGCGCGGCGACCGAGTGCGGCGACTTCTGGAAAACGCTGCTGATGACGAAGAGCGCATGGCTCGTCTTCGTCGCGAGGCCGGACTGACCCGTCCAGTTTGCATGCCCAGCCTCGGGCCCGAGCAGATAATCGCTGTCCACATCCACTGGCGTGTGCTGAAAGACGAGGCGGCTCATGCCGTCGTCGGTCTTCTCGAAGATTTCCTCACCGTCCGCATCGCGCGCCGCGTTGCCATTCCGGTGCAGCAGAACGGGGATCGCCGTACCGCTGTACCCCTCCTTGCCGAGCGCGAGGCGGATCGCGTCCGGTGTGGCGTAGTAGACCGGGCCGCTGCGGGGTGGCCGACGGGAGCGGACATCATCCCGCAGATGGCGCGAGGCGAGCACACGGCAGGTGAAGACGAGAATCTCGGGCCGTGTCGAGGCGAGCGCCGTGCCGATGTCGTCTTCGCCCTGATAGTCGAAATAATCATCGAGGAAGGTCTTGAGATCGCCGTACCGTTGTGGCTCGTCGAGAATGCCGATCACCGCCGCTTCCTCACTGAACGCGACGACGATGTGCCCGATATCGAGTGCGAGTGCGGCGGCGGGCGAATCGGCGGCCCAGAAGGAGAATTCGTGGGCGGCGGCCGGATTCTTCTCGCTGGTAACGACGCGCCCGATTGGGCCGGTGAAGGTATCAATCAGCGTGTCGAAATGGGTGACGAGCGACGGAGCGTCCATTACGCGACCTCCCGCAGGTAGCGACGGAGCGCGGCGGGGACGCCGAGAAGCGCGCGCTCAAGTTTCACTTTCAGGATGCGCTCGGCGATGTGAATCGGATAGAGCAGCGTCGGCCAGCGATCATCGTTCGTCGCGCGCGGCGTCCGCTCGGCAAAGATTAAGTGGGACAGGGTATCATAGTCGCGCGGGTTGGCCGTCTGCGATGGAGCCTCGATCCGCGCAAGACCGAAGAGCGGATCGGCGCCCGTTGCCTCATGCAGCCGCAGATACCAGGTGATTGGCCGCAACCCGCCGGAGACAGCGCGTTGGAACGCGCTACTGCGATGGCCAACCGGCATATGCAGCAGATCCGTCATCTCGGTGTTGGTCAGGTCGAACCGGCTATGCCGCTTAATCAGACCCATCGCGTTGCCGATGTCAGCGCGCGAGAGCGAGCCATCCATCACAAGCCATCCTTCGCTGCCGTCCGTCCGTTCGATCCATGCTTTGAGCGCCTCGTACTCGCACGCTTCGCGCACGGTGCTCACGACGGGCCGGATGCGCGATTGCAGGGCGATGAAATCGCCATCATGCAACGAACCGGTAGTCGGGTTGTCGGCAGTTTGCACATCGAGACCTGTCCGCGTGAAGGCGTCGTACAGATCGTCGGTGTGCGTGTCATTGGCGGCGGACGCGATGATGATGCTGCTCGCGATGTGCGTCATGCCGGGCACGGAGCGGAAGACGCCATCTTGCGGCCGCCGCTCGATCACGCCCGCGACGACAACGACGAGGGCGAGCGCATTCATGCCGCACCACCCGATTGGCAGGGTGCGCTGGACACCGTCGAGAAAATAGCGGACGCGCCATGTCGTGTCGGCAGGCAATGCGGGGATGATTGGGATAATCGAGAGGTGCGCACCTTCGAGATGAGTAATACTTGGGCCTCCGCGCTCTCGCGCATCATCGCCATCGAATGAGACGAGATCGTGTTCGAGTCGCACGGCGGCGGGTGTCGCGACGAAGGGTAACCCACTCGCCTGCAGCGACGCGAGCGCAGTCGTCAGTCGCCCACCGAGTGTCAGTGTGTTGTTTTGGACAGACATCTCGCGTGAGCCCCCCTACGTGAACGGACACCTAAGCATAGCACGCATGTACTACTGCCGCAAGCCGATTGGGTCGGCTGTTTCGGGGCAAGAGACGCCTTGAACCGTATCTTGACAGCGGTGTATCCGTGCCGTATGGTAATGCAGCGCTGCGGAGGCGTAGCTTAGTGGCTTAAAGCGCTGCCCTGTCAAGGCAGAGATCGCGGGTTCGAATCCCGTCGCTTCCGCCAATCTTGCCTATACTGTCGGCGCGACGACGCGGACGTGGAGCCGAACGATTCAACGATGTGGGCCGCTAGCTCAATTGGCAGAGCAGCTGACTCTTAATCAGCGGGTTACAGGTTCAAGTCCTGTGCGGCTCACCACTCTTTCTTCAACTATAGCAAGGGAAATGAGGCAGCGCATAGCCCATGCGCTGCCCCGCTTTACGTCTCCTGTACCGATTACTGTACCGATTCGTTCCTCGATACGGCTTTGCGTGGGGTGAGGGCGGCGTCCATCTTCGCGGCGAGTTCCACCCGCCGTTCGTCGTAGACGTGGGTGTACCGCGCCGTGGTGCTGATCTGCGAGTGTCCGAGCACGTCCATGATTTCGCGCCCCGTCGCGCCCTGAGCGGCGAGCAGCGACCCCGCGCTGTGGCGAAGGTCGTGGAAGCGGATGTGCCGAATCTTCGCTGTCGCGAGCAGGGCGCGGAACTGCCTGCGTAGGTTGTGTTCGTCAATCGGCGTGCCGATGGTGGATGTGAATACCAGTCCCTGTTCCTGCCACCGGCTGCCAGCCCACAAGCGTTCTTCCAGTTGCCGGATGCGGTGCCGCCTGAGCGCGTCCACCGCGAGGGCGGGCAGGGCAAGGGTGCGGCGGCTTTGCGGCGTCTTCGGTTCCACGAGCGCAGGTTTGCCGTCCACCCGCTGCAACTGGCAGCGTACGGCGAGCGTCCGCGCTTCCAAGTCCACATCCTGCCAGCACAGCCCTAACGCCTCGCCCTGTCGCAATCCGAGTGAGAGAGCGACCGTGTAGAGGGCTTCCAGCCGGTCGCCCGCCGCCGCCGCGAGGAAGGCGGTCGCTTCCGCAGGGGTGAGGGCCGTCGTCTCGTTGTGCGTTACCTTCGGCGCGTCGGTGAGCGCGGCGGCATTGCGGGCCACGTATCCCCATTTCATCGCACGATTCAGCGCGGCGCGAAGGATGCGACGTGCGCGTAGGGCCATCGGCGGGCTAACATTTGCCGCTACCGTTGCGAGCATCTTCTGTACGTCTTGCGGCGTGAGGCGGGCGAGCGGCACGCGCCCGATGTGCGGCTCGATGTGCCGCTTCACAGTCTCGGCATAGTCCTCATACGTGCGGGGCGCGAGACGCGGCTTTACGCTGTCCGACAGCCACGCCGCAAGGAATTGCTCGGTGGTCTGCTCCTTCGTGCTCATCATCAGCCCTTGCGCGGCGTCCTTCTGCATCTGCGCGAGCAAGGCGTTCGCGTCGTATTCGGTCTTGGCGGTCTTGCGCTTCGGCACGCGCTTCCCGCTCCCATTGGTGATGGGGAACGAGGCAACCCATATCCCATCTTCCTTGCGCTGGAATACGCTGCCCTCGCCATACGCCCTCTTCACCGATGCTTTTTTCCGTGGCATTGTGCGATTCTCCCTACGATACTGCGGGGGCGGCAACCTCCAACAGATGCCGCCCCGCTACTCACCTATGCCGCGATCTCACCCGGCATCGTCACGACATGGACGCAGGCCATCCGATCTGCCCGGAAGCACTTCGTCTCGCGGCGATAGGTGCAGAAGGCGCGCACGCAGATGTGGTTCGCCTTCGTGAGGAAGATCGCAGATGGAAAGAGGACGCGCGCCGTGATCTCGTCATCGTGTTCGTAGCGGACGCATACCGCCGAACCTTCGAGCATCGCCGCCGCTATCACCGCAAGGTCAATCCGCGAATAGTAGAACGCGCCGGGGGCATTATCCGCGAGCGAAACGAAGGCGTCGAGCGCATCATCCACGAGTTGCGGCGATGTTTGCTCAGTAAGCGCGCGGGGAAGGGTTAGTATCACAGGGCGCATGAGGGTGACAGTGACGGTGGTATTCTGAGCCTGCATCGGAAACCAATCCTTTCCGGTGTCCGCCCCGTTCGATGTTCGTAGCATCGGGCGGGGAATCAATGTGACCGGGGAACGTCCCCTTGCCATATAATATAATCTACGCTATCGTAGTTGTCAATATCCGGATCGCCGGAATATCTGCTACGCTAGTGGGGTGAAAGGCTATATGACGCTCGCGCAGTTGGCACAGCACTTAGGAATCACGGCGGCAACGTTGCGCCAGCAGGTCGCGCGGGGGGTGCTGCACGCGGAAAAGAGCGGGCGCGATTGGTTCGTGACCGACGAAGAGGCGGCGCGGTACGAGCGCGACCACGCGGGTAAGCCGGGAGCGGCATCGCCGCGCCACCCGAAGCAGGGACTAGGGCGTAAGCGGCGCATCCAGGAAGTTGAAGGGGGGAAATAGAGGCGTTATGTGCGCCGCTTATTCCCGATGATTTCGTAGTTCGTGTCGGTTGTTGATGACGATACGTAGTCGTCATTCAACAGTTTGAGTATTTTCCACTTCTGTTTCGGGTCGTACACGACCTTGAAACCGCCGTTACTGTCCGGCTGGATCATGTCTCCGAGGTGATGCTTAGCACATGTGGCCTGCAACTTGGTGAAGTCGAGGTGCTTGAAGTGCTCGCTCTTGATGATCGAATTCAACTTACCCATTTTACGCCGGTCACGCTTGCAATCGGTGAGAAGTTCATCGTAGCCGTCAATCGTGAACCGTTCATTGATATGTGACAGTACGTCTTCCGCTTGGGCAAGAACAGGCTCGAATTTGGGGAACACCTTGCTGAATGCGTTACTGTCAATCACAAACAAGTCATCTTCGAGCATGAAAATGTCAACCCCTTCATCAAAAATAAGGGGGCGATCTTCGACAACGTCATATTTGTTGTATTCGCCAGTAGTCAATCGAGCCACGATAGTGCGGTTTGTTTCAAACGATTTGACCCATTCCCTTGCGCGGAAACAGAAGACCCTTCTATCGTTCGGCATATCTACTGCGACCACATAGAACCGCAAATTATTTAGAAATGGACGCTCGCTATGGTCAAACAAAGGTATTGTATCCAGGCTGCGGAGACTCGCAAGTCGAGAATGAATGACTTCGCTATTTTCGAGTGCAGCAACATCAAGATGTGTGAAAATTCCTTTGTCGGCTTCAATGGTGGTGCCCGCAACGTATGGATGGACTTCATGTCCGGTGTCACGTAACGCGCTCAGTTTCTCGGCAGTTATCTCGGCAAAGCGATTACGCAATCCATTGTCCATGTTCAGACGACGGTATTCTAGACCGCGAACCTTAGACGGTTCACCGGCTAGCAATACATTCAACATGACATCGTGGGAAGTGAGATCGCTGGCTAGGGCTTCCGTAAGAGCGCGAGAGAAAATCTCTTCACTCGATAGCGGGCTGTCAGTGGGTTGGGACTGTGACCCCTCCACCATTCTCTACCTCCGTGAATACACCATCCCCAATCGCCGCCGCATACAGAACGGACGCGGAAAGTGTGCGCCGCCGACTTAGCAGAAAATGGGTTGCCCCCTGTGTGGTCTTGACTTCATATGAGAACAGCCCCATGAGCGCCAACACAGGGTTAGTGTAGACGATATTAAGTCGAATCTGCAATATGCCCGTTACGACGAAGAAAACCAATACACCGACCCATCTCCGTGGATCGTCAGAGGGAGTGACAAGGAGGGGCACAATATATGTGACCGTGTATGCCACAACCTCGCGGTCGCGGGGGTCAATAGCGGCAACGTTAAGCCGTAGAGGGTTGTTACTGCTCGCCCTCCGGAAGAAAAACGTGGTATACGCGACGATGAGCGCGGTTGCGATGCACAATGCGATTGCCAGTCCCCTCCGAGAGTCATAGGCGTAGTAAGCCCAGATGAGATACAACGGCGTATACGAACTTAGAAATAGCAATGTTCGCGCAAATAGGCCGGTCATTGTATCCCTCCTGAGAGTCGCATCCTATAGCATAGCGCATACTGCAACGCGCGAGCCATCCATCGCAAGTACGTGACGCCTCCGAAGTGCGGAGTTTGCACACGGCTTTGCGACTCAGAACAGTATAGCACATTTGTTCTGTCAATGTCTCGTTTTGCTGTTCCGGGCGGACAATTCTGGCATTCCGCGACGCGATTCTGCGCCATAATCTATGTCCTCGTAAGTCGCCGCAATTCCGCCAACGCCGCTTCAACTTCTTCGCCTTTGCGGGCGATGATGTCCAGCAATTCGGCGGGAGTGCGAATATCGGTTTCGTCTTTGGCGTGCGGGTTGACGGCTTTGAGATCGTAGTGCTTCGCTTCGATCTCGGCGCGCGTGATCGTCCAACTTCGGTCACTATCTCCACGGGTGGACAAGAGAGCGAAGAAATCGTCGAACCTGTTGAGGGTAAGCGGCGTTTTCTTTCCCACCTTGATGTCGCTGAGATCGTAGTACCAGGTGCTCTTCGTTGGCTCGCCCTTCGTGAAGAAGAGCAGGTTCGTCTTGACGCCCGCACCGGCAGCGGTGAAGACGCCACCGGGTAGGCTGACGATTGCCCACAGGTCGCACTCATCGAGCAGCCACCGCTTCGTGTCGTGGAACGCGCCCTCGCTCGTGCGGAACAGCACGCCCTCGTCAAGCACGATGCCACACGTCCCGCCGCGTTTCAGGCTCTTCACTACCTCTTGCACGAACAGCACTTGTGTCGCGCTCGTCTTGTACGAGTAGTTGATTTGCGCGTCCTTGCCCTCTTTGCCGCCGAAGGGCGGATTCGTCAGAACGATGTCGAACTCGCTTGGTGCACCCTGCCACAGCCCACCGTAGGTCTCGTGTTTCGTGAGGGTGTTCCCGTGCCAGACGCGGGGCGTGTCTATGCCGTGCAGCACGAGGCTGGCGAGGGCAATGGGATAGATGGTGTTGTCCTTCTCGCGCCCATAGAAGGTCTGGTTGGCGAGCGCGTCCAGCAGCGGCCCGGTGAGGTTTTCGCCCGTCGCATCGAGGATGTATTCGTAGGCTTGTGCCAGGAATCCGCCCGTACCGCAACACGGATCGTACACAGTCTGCCCGTTCTGCAAGCCGCCTGTATGGGTGAAGACGGCGCGCACCATCGCCCGGATGACCTCGCGCGGGGTAAAGAATTGCCCGCCGTCGTTACCCTTCTCGCCCATCTTCAGCAGCAGGCCCTCGAAGACCTGCGACAAGGGGAAGATGTGCGTCGTGTCCACGCTCTCTTCGTTGATCGTGTTCACCTTGTCGAGCACGTCCAGAAGGTTGCGCTCGGTGTCCACACGGGTGCGCTCTACGCCGCTGACGATCTGGCTGATGATCTTTTGCCGCGCCGTCGCGTTCGGGCGGTCGCGCAGCCCGCGCAGATGGGGGAGCAAATCGTCGTTCACGAAGGTCTTGTATGCTCCCGCCGTGCCGCGTTCCAGTTCCACCCGCTTCGCGCCACCCGGTGCCGCCCAATCCTGCCAGCGGTAAGGGTACGCGAGCGAGGGCGTGAAGGTGATGTCATTCGCGGCGTAGAAGAATGCATCGCGCGCCTCGCGCTGGTCGAGGATACGCAGGAAGAGCATCCATGTCAGTTCCGGGATGTAGGCCAGTGCCCCTGACGCGCCGCTGCGCCGAAGGATGTTGCACGCGCCCCACACGGCGGCATCGAGCGATTGCTGCGAGATGAATCGCTTGCCGGTCTTCGCCACTACTCCCTCAGCCATGCTGCCCTTCCATCCACGGAACCGTACGCGGCTCAGTGCCGCGTGGCGTCAGGTCGTGCGCGCGCATCCAAGCGAGCCAGTGTTCCCACGCAGCCACGGGTATCTTCGCCTTCTCCGCGTGCCAGTTCTCGCGCACCTCGCGGATGATCGTCGCATCGTCAGGTTGCACGTCGTCAAGCAAGAAGTCATTCCACGCTGCGTAAAGTGTTCCTACCGCTTCCGCGCCGTCAGTATCGAGGCCCGCAAGTAGCGCCGCGATCTCGCGCATTGCACCGGCCCGCCCGTGCAAAAAACTCGGCGCGAACGCGAGGGCATTAGTGAAGGCGTCCCCCGGAATGTATTCGACGCCCCATTGCCGCGAGTGATTCGAGAACCATCTCCGGCCTTCCGCATAGGTCTCCACTTCACGGATGCCGCTGTAGTAGGGGCCGTACTGCCAGCGGCGGAAGGGAACACCGAGCGGAACGCCCGCGTGCGCCGCCGCGAGATAGAGACTTTTCGATGCCACCGTGCGCCCTAATGCACGCCCACGCTCGCGACATTCTTCGAGCAGCACGGCGATAATCGCCGCCATGCGTTCCCTCTTGCCTTGCATCGTTTCAGGTGTGGGTGCCGGTGGGCGGCGGGCGGATAGCGCGCCGCTGCATGCCTCGCGTAGCAGCGTTCCCGGAAGGGCTTCAATTCCTCGTAGTTGCGCGGTTGCTGCCATCTCCATTCGCGCTACCGTTGTCATCTGCGTGGCGAGCGTTTCTGCGATGTATCGCTGCTCATCGAGAGGCGGCAAGGGTATTTCTAACGCGAGCAGTTTGTCACGCTGCACCGCCGATTGGCCTACCCACCGATTGCAGATCGCCGCGAAAAGTCCTTGCGTCCACTGCTGCTGGAGCCAGCGCGCGAGAAACGCAGGTTCAAGCGCCGTCGCATCCGTGCGTAACCGTGTGAAATGATTGCTGAAAACGATAGGCTCATCGTATCCGACGAACAGCGCGGACTTCCCGACTAACTCGGTACTATTCGTATTGTTGAATAGCACATCGCCGGGGCGAAGGGAATAGCGTTGCAAGGTGTTCGATTCGGCAGGCACGCGGATGAATGATGACCAATCGAATGCGCCGCGCGTGGTCACATTGTTCATGCGTAGTTGAATGATGCCCCCACCAAGACGCTCACTGGTCGCAAACCCCGATTGCGCCTCGCTGATAACGTCCCGTAGCCGAACGCATCGCCATCCCGAAGGCAGCGCGGTCGTCATATCGCGTTGCGCGCTCATACGGCGAACACCCGCACTTTCGCCTCATGCAGAATGGTGGCGGGTGTCCCCAACGCCGCGAGCGCGGGCAGGCCGCCCGCCTTCCGCACCTGTGGTGTTTGCCAGACGCGCGGGTTTTCGAGGCCGTCCGTGCCCGCGTCCGCGAACTGATGCACGAGGGCTTTGAGCGTCTTCGCGGCGTCGGGCGAGAGCGATTCCAGCCACGCGGCGTGTTTGTAGCCGAATGCCCCGGCCCGCTCGACGCGCGTACTCGGTGCGAGGCCGTAGCCGATCTCGCCCAACACATCGTAGAGGTCGTATTCGTCCATTTCTTCCACCGAGCGCAGCAGCAGGGCGGATTGCTCGCCTTCCGGTAGGGCGTGCAGCAATTCCTCGCGCCGCGCCGGGTTCACCCATCGCTCGCGGAAGGCATCAAGCGTCGGTGCGGCATTCACCAGTCGCGACGCGATGCGCTCCCGATATTCTTCCAACGTCACGGGGGCCGCTTTGCCGTCCACCATCGTGACGATCATCTTCCCCGCATCCGTCACGAGCACCTCGACGCCCTGCACCATCACGGTATGCACGGGCGGGCGCGGGACGATGCCTTCGCCCGCGTCTTCCACGCGCGGGGCGGCGAGTTTGGTGCGGAATTCCTCGCCAAACAAGCGGGTAGCGTTTGTGTAATCGTAGACGCGGAACATCAATTTGCCGGTCGCGGGGTCAAGTCGCGCGCCGCGCCCGATCATCTGATAGAAGGAGATGGGCGACGTGACGTACTTGAAGAAGACGACGTTCCGCACGCTCGGCACATCCACGCCGGTGGTGAGCAGGTCAACCGTGGCGGCGATGAAGTGGTGCCGCGATGCATCCCGCAATTCCCCTAACTGATCGCTGCCGCCCGCCGCCGTGCATTTGAAGGCGTAGTTGCCCTTCGGTTCGGTGCCGGTTTCCTCGCACCAGTTGGCGTAGAGGTTGTTGAGGGCAATCGCCACGGCATCTGCATGGCGGTCTCGCGTGCAGAAAATGATCGTCTTCTGCTCCGGCCCACCTGTGTCCAGAAAGTGATTGAAGAGGTCTTCCGTCATTGCCGCCACGCGGTCGGGCAGCATGATTTTGCGCTCATAGTCGTTGCGCTCGTATATCTCCGCGAGTTCGTCGCGCGTGAGCGGCTGCCCGGTGTTGGCGTCCCTCGGCTCGTGCGCGAGAATGTCATCAATTGTCAGGCCCGTGTCGTCAATGTCCACGGTGCCGCGTTGTATCTCGCACGCTGCGAGGTAGCCATCCTCGATGCCCTGCGCGATGTCATATTCGTAGACCGGCTCCCCGAAGTAGGCGATATTGTCCGCCGTGATCTGGTCATCGTCCGCGTTCGCCGCGCCCGCCGCGCTGACAGCGATCTGCCGGGGCGTGGCGGTGAGGCCGATCTGCACCGCTTGCGGATTGCGTGTCAGCACCGCAGACCACTTGCCCCACGCGCTGCGGTGGCATTCGTCCACGACGATATGCGAGAAGTAATCGGGCGGATAGTGCGCGGTGAGGAAGGTCGCTTCCGCCTCGTCGCTGTCCACACCGAGCGTCTGGTATGTAGCGACGTGGATGCGGGCATTCTTCGCGTTGTTCGTGCCATCGGCGCGGCGATAGACCGGGGCGGCGTCGGCACTGAAGACATTGTGGAAGGCGGATTTCGCCTGCTCGCGCAGTTCGTCGCGGTCGCAGATGAACAGCGCGCGGTGCAACTGCCCCGCGTCCGCGATGCGTTTCAGCAGATTCACGGCGATGAAAGTCTTGCCCGCGCCGGTGGCGAGCGAGAGCAGAGCGCGTTTCTCGCCCCGCGCCAGTTTCTCGAAGACGGCGCGGATAGCAGCGTCCTGATAATACCGCCGCCCCGTCTCGCCGTTGGCGTAGCGTGTCAGGAGTGGGCGGGCGGCGGGGTCTTCGAGCGAAAAGCCCATGCCCGCCTCGTAGCGCGTTCTCAACATCGCGGGTGTGGGGAAGTCCGCGAGCGGGCGCGGCTCGGCGGTTTTCTTGGAGAAGTGGTCGTACTCCACGAATAGATGCCCGTTCGTGCTGAAGACAAAGGGAACATGGAACCGCTGCGAGGAAGCGTACGCCTTGCCCTGTTCAAGGCCGTGGGCGGGCGGTAGGTCTTCCGCCTTCGCCTCGATGAGCGCGACGGCGACAGGCTGCGTCTGCGGGTTTACACGCACGCGCAGCGTGTAGTCTATTCGCCCGCGCCCCTGCCGCCGCGCCGTCTCCCCAACGATGTGGATTGCGCCCAGCGTCTCTTCACGCTTGATGAGGTCTTCCGTCCAGCCGCACGCGTGTATCGTGGGGTCAATCAGTTGCGCCCTTGTGTCGGCCTCGTTCCTGCCCATCTCCCCGCTCGCCCTCTCCCCGTCGCGGCACAAGCGGCGCGATGCCCGCCAAATCCGCGCGTTCCCCGCTACAGCCGATGGTACGGAACCTTCGTGCGGAGTATAGAGGGCGGGATATGCGGCGGCAATACAGTAGACGATATTCGTTCCGGGCGGCGCATCAGCGCATGTCTTGCCGGACGAGCCGCGCAGTGTTCGCGCCTACGGCGATTGTGACCATCGCACAGATCGCGCGGCGTTGCGCGCGCTCCGCTGCTTCCCCGAATCTACCCATCATTAGCACGCTCGGTTTGTGAGCGCGACGTATCACCGCCGCGTTTGTGCGGCATCGCGCTTCCTCCACCGGGCTGTCAGACGCACGAATGCGGCGTCGAGCACGGCATCGCGCCGCATCTCGCGCTCGATGATCTCATGGCGAATTCGGGCGTAGGTCTTGTTGTGCATCCCGTTCGGCCTCGGCGGGATGTGGAAGGGATTGTATGCGCCGGTGTCGCCCAACCGCTTGTGCAGGGCGTGGATGCGGTGTATGTGCCGGTCGAGCGCGTCCATGCGCTGCGTGCTATAGGCGAGTCGGTGGCATTCGCGGCAGCGGAACCGCCGCGCCCCCGGCGCGAGGTACAGCACGCGCCGCCGCACGCCGCAGCCGGGGCAGAGGAACCACGCTCGCGTACCGCCGTAGGTGCAGGCCGTCCGTGTCACTGCGACGGCCTCGCAGATGCGCTCAGGCTCATCGCCGTCACGCGTGGCGATGTAATCGAGCGTGACACGATCCGTCGCGACGTGCATTCCGATGCTGCCTACTTCCTTCTCGCCACATTGCCAGCGCGAAGCCAGATGCCAATTGCCGCCGTTGACATACTGCCCAAGCGTGGCAATGTCGAGGCCGAAACTCGTGTCGGAGGTGCGCTTTCTCGCGTCACTTCCCCATCGTGTGCTGCCATAACCACCCATCTTCGGACAACTTTCTACGAAGTGTTGTCTATCCTTTTCGTTGCTGTGCAGGGGGGAATCGGCAGATGCGATACACAGCGGAGGCGATTTGCCTAGTGATTTCGATAAATCCGCACGCGCGTGAGTGTTCGCGAGCGAACTCCGAGCAGAGGATTCCGAATTTTGATCCCCGCGCGTGAGTTCGTTCGGCAGTTTTATCCCGTCGTGTCCAGCCCGCTCACGTCCAGCCGCGCGAGGGGTGCGGTTTTCCCGGCTCGCCGCTCCTGCATCGCTTCCAGTTCGTGCAGCGTCTGCACCATCTGGCGGTGCAGGTGCGCCTCGTAGCGCATCACCCGGTCCAAATCCGGCCCTTCCAGCAGGATGCGCTCGCGTCGGAAGCGATCGGTCTGCCGCTCCCACAGTCTCGCGGTTACACCCGCGCGGATCATCGTGCGCGTACTTGTGTATACGCACGACGCGAGCAGGTCTTCCACCGTCCGCTCACAGGATTGGGCGAGCGCATCAAGGCACCCACGCACCATGCCCGCCGTCCACCGCTTCACATCCTCAATTGTCACACCTGCGGGCAACACCGAAACGGGATAGTCGAACTCTTCCTCGTCAATGTCCGCTTCGTTGCTCACGAGGTAGATGATAGTTTGTGCGGCATCTTTCGGAACGGTGCGGTCGTCGGGGATACGCTTGATGCGTTCAATCAACTTCAAATCATGCGCCGCGTCATCAACATGACCTTTCACCGATTCGAGCGTCTTGCCGTAATCAGTCGTCTCGTATTCGTCGCTCGAATACTTCCAGCGATTCGCTACGGACTCGTCAATCTCTTCCTGCGAGATATGCACCGCCTCTATCTCGTAGCGCGCCACGCGCCCCAATCGCCAAAGTAGTAGCGCGATGCGTTCCGCGAGGGCCGTTTCCATCGCGCCCACGGGTGCGAGCGCGCCCACGACCTCGCCCCGGTGTCCTTCCCACACGCTCGCCTCCTCTCCGGGGATGACTGGCACCAACGCGCGCAATCCGTGCGCCGTCGCGTTCATTCTTGTGATCGCCTTGCCCTGATCGGTCTTCGGCCCGCCGCTCATCTTCCTGGCTCCTTTCAACGCACGCATATCCCACGACTACACCGGCTGCTGTTGTCAGGCATTGACATGGTGGGCCACGACGAAAGAAACGAAAGAAACGGGAAAAGTGGGGGAGGAACGGCCTTTCTTCGTTTTCTTCGTTTCTTTCGTCGGTGTTCACAGAGCGAACCACCGCTCGCTTGGCCTTCCTTTGCCGCCTTCCGGTGCTTGCGACTCGCACCGGGCCAATCGTGCCCCATCGAGCGCGGCGAGCACCTGCCCGATGCGCGCCGCACTGCGGTTGTTGCTGAATAACTGGCTGATCTCGGTGCGACTCATGCCCGCCGCGCCCGCCGCACGCAAGGCACGCAACACCTCATCGCCCTCCGGGTCTCCGAGACTGTCCCCGAAAATCCATCGCACCGACGCCGCCGCGTGTCCCCACACGGCGAGGGCGGCGCGAAGGTGTGGCTCCCCCACTTCCTCACATTCGTCCAAGAGGGCATAGATCATGCTCAATCGAATACAGATCGGCGCGGCGCGGGCGAGCATCGCTCCGACCATCCCCGGCACGTCTGCGCGCAATGCCGGGTACATCTCATGCCAGAGGGCGCGCGCGGCTTCATTGCGCTTCATTCGCCCAACCGCGCGCGCACGCGTGATCGCCTCGTACAAGCGCGGGATGAATGGCGCGAGGTGAACATCCCCGCCGCCGTCCGGGAGCAACTTCGAGTTGCGTACGGCAATCCAGAGAATCCGGTTCCCCATGCCGTTGGCTGCTTCGGTGCGGTCGAAATAGCGCGTGAGTTCGTCGCGCGTGATGTGACCGATGAGCGAGATGTGCGCGCCGGTTGCCCGCGCGGGCGTGTTCTTCGTCATGCTGCTGAGGGTGCGACCATCCCAGCCGTTGCGAAGGAGCGGTGACAGGGCATTCCCTTCGCGCTGGAACTGCTTCAACACGCTCGCGAACTCGTTTTCTACCACCATGAGCCGCTTATCGGTGATGCCGGGGTCGGTGATGACATATTTCCCCTCGCCGGTCTTCCTGTCGGTCTCCCATGTTTGCACTTCGTCGCGGACGCGCCACAGCATGCCTTCGGCACTCGACAAGCCGCCCTCGATACAGGTGCGTACCCATTGCTCGTCTATTGCCTCGAACGGCTGCTGCGCGCGCCCATAGGCTGTGCCTTTGCGAGAACCGGCACTGTTCCCCACGGTCGCGACAAAGAGATTCAGATGGTGGCGGTCGTTCTCAATAGTGAAGTATGGGCCGGTGCCGATGCAGTTCCCAGCAAGTGCGAGGAACTGCACGAGCACCGCCACGGGGTCTGCTTCAGTCTGCGGCTCGATGGCACGCACGATCTCCCCTGCTAATCCGTGGTACGCATCGTCATTGATGGTAGGCCACGGCATGACGGGTGGTATCCACGTTTCCCGCGCCGATACCGGCGCGGGGGAAGGATGATGCGCGTTCGGCGGTGGCGCGAGCGCGGACAGGTCGCCGGGGTAGAGCGCAAGGGCGGCGGTGAGGCCATTCGGCACCTTCACACCGGGCGGCGTATCCAGCACCACTTTCCCCGCCTCACGATGGGCAACCGTGCGATGCTCATGCAGCCACGCGAGGGCGTCGTCAAGATGCATTATCGCCGCCCCCATTTCTGCGTGTAGGCGAGCGTGGTGAGGCGTTCCCGCACCTGCTCGATGCGTTCTTCGAGCCACATCCGGTTGCGTGTGTCGGTCTCATAGTCGAGACGCAACTGCACGCGGCGTCCCTCGCGGCGAAGGGCGGGCGTATCCATTTCCGCGAGGTCAAGGTGATAGGCGCGATACCAACCGGCGTCATCGTAGTATGGGCGAGGCATCGGATAGAGCCGCGCCAGATATGACGCGGGAAAGGTATCGGGGCGTGTCTTCATGGGGCGAGCCTTCGTGCGGCAACGCGCCGGGGATGCTACACTGCGGGTGCCTACCAAAGCACGCCGCGCCCCGGCCCGATTGCCGGGGTTAGCGGTCATGCGTTCCATCGTCGTGCGCCCGTACCTCGTTGCGGGCGAGGTAATCGAGCAGGGCGCGGCGCGGCACGCGCACGCTTCGCCCCAAGCGGATGTGAGGCAGGGTGCCGTTCTCGATCAGGCGGTAGGCTTGGGTGCGCGAGATGTTGAGGAATGTCGCCACTTCGGGGGCGCGGAGATATGCCGCGTGTTCCCCGGCGACGTGGGCCGTAAGCGGCGCGAGCATCGCCGTAAACAGCGAGGAAACAGAGAAAAAGAGCAGCAGCGCGAACGCTGGCATAACGAACCTCCCATGCGAAAGACCAAACACATTCCCCGTGGAGGAAATGCATCCTGTGTCACGCTGGGCTATCTCCCGCTTCCCCTCGCCAATGGGGAGCGGGGCGGCTCGGTGTATGTCCGGCGTCCGCTTCAGATTAGATTGTGGTTGCTATTGTGACGCCTCCCTGCTGCCAATCCATCGAGACGACTACTGTAGTGATCTGCACTCCGTTGGGTGCGCTTCCTGCGTCACCTCGATGCGAATTGTGCTCGGCTCCCCCCGTTCGTGCTTCACGAATTCACGAAGCACATACTTCGTCGGGTCGGCATGGGCAATTGTTTCAGCCCGCGCCGCGTTCGGGTCGAGCAGGTTGTGTTCTTTGCAGCGGTAACACCGCACAACGGCGGAATGGCGAGTATCGAGGATTCGTCCGTGTTGCCCATCCCCCCACGAATCGCGCAACCCGTTCACAATGGTTCGCAGCCACTCAACAGGGAAATCGGGGCTGCTCATTTGACACTGCGCGAACGCTTCATCATCGCCCCGTGCGGCGGCGGCCCACATATTGAGCGGGCGACGTGGTGGACGCTTCCAGACATAAATTCTGCCTGCGTTCGGCGCGTAGCCCGGACGCAACTCGAAATATTTGAGATAATCTACGCGGTCAAGGTCGGTATGCCCGCAATCAGTGATGTGCATGACCGTGGCGAGAGGCTTGCCGCAAGCAACGCATGCGAACTCGTACAGAGCCTTCATCGCCCCCGACAGTTCCCATGTAGGAATGTGTAGGAGGGCGTCAACGTCCAAGAGGTTGATGATCGCCTTGCGAACCTTCATATCCCCACTTCTCCGGTGCGCGGATTCCGCCAGATATTGAACGGTGGGATGACATTGCGGCGAGGGCAACGTGGGCATTGCACGACGATAGGTAATTTCGATACATCGAGGGCAACCCCGCTCGCCTCAGAAGGTAGTACGACACTCGGCTGCACTCCCGGTTCGTCGTCTATAACTATTCCCGGCAATCGCCGTGGCGCACGATTTCGCACGAATGTACCTGCCGCATTCCTGCGGAAGCCGGATCGAAGCACAACCGCGCCGTGATCGAGGAAAGGGCCACCATCGGCAGCGAAGAGCGCGTCCGCGAAACACGAACCGAACTCATAGCCGCAACCGCAGCAAATGAGCGCGTGACGCATCTCGCAGCGTTGGCCCTGCTCGCCCTGCGCGACGATCTCTTTGTTTTGGAACAGTATCCGCCCATCCATACTTGCCCCCTGTCCCTCATGTTCGCAGTGTACGTTCCGTTCACATAACGCGCAAATACTCATTCGTCAGTGGGTTCGTCGTCCCATACGTCCGCGCGGCAACTACTGCACCGATTACTGTACCGATTCGTACCTCGATGCGTTCGCTGTGGCTGGCAAAGGGCGTTCCCGCCAAAGCCGAATTTCCTGTTATAGCAAGCAATATGAGGGACAACGCGCACGGATGGCACAACGATCTAGTCTTCTCTTAATCAGCGGGTTACAGGTTCAAGTCCTGTGCGGCTCACCACTTAATCCTCTTATATAGCAATGAATATGGGTCGGTGTCGTACATCTGACACCGGCCCATTTCTCGTCTCCCTAGTCACCGCCCTATTTGCTTGTCGCACTCGCGCCCTGTACCAGCATCAGCGAAGGTAGGGGCGTTCCGCATCGCCTCTCCGTCGCAAACTCCGCTCGTTTGGACGGACGGCGCGCCATTCGCTATACTGCGCGTGTGAGCAGACGAGCGTGGGAGTGTGGCGTGAGAGATCGTGATCGCGCGAAGGACATCGCATCGCCGCCCGCGCCGGTGCGGGGCCGGGCGGATGTGCATCTGCATACCGATGCGGTAGACGGCCTGCAAAGCGTCGCGGAACTGCTCGATTACGCCGAACAGCAGACGGACCTCGATCTTGTCGCCATCACCGACCACGATGAAATCCGGGGGGCGCTCGATGCCCGCGCCCTCGCCGAACTGCGGCAGGGCCGCGTGCGCGTCATCACCGGCACGGAAGTGACGACGCGGCACGGCCACCTGCTCGCCCTCTTCGTGGACCGGACATTCCCGATGCTCAAGCCGATAGATGCGACGCTGGCGGCGATCCACGCGGTGGGCGGTATCGCCATCGTGCCGCATCCGATGTCGTGGCTGACGACCAGCATCGGCGAGCGGACGCTCCGCCGTATCCATGCCCTCGGCGCCGAAGGTCGCAAGCGGGGCGTCTTCTTCGACGCGATTGAGATGCTGAACCCCAGTGTCGCGGGGCGGGTCGCCTGTCGCCGCGCCTACGACCTGAACCGCGCACTGTTGCATCTGCCGGTGATGGCGGGAAGCGACGCCCACGCGAGCAACCTAATCGGATCGGCCTACACGACCTTTCCGGGCCGAACGGCCGAGGAGTTGCGTGCCGCATTCGTCGCTCACACGACCCGTGCGCACGGCCGGTTCTGGACATTCTCCGAGCACCGCGAAATCGCCGGGACGAGCCTGTACCGGGCGTGGGTGCTCGTCCCGGCGCGCAAAGCGCGGCAGGTGTTCGGGAAAGTCGGCAGTCAGCGCTCGGCAGTCGTCGGTCAGCGCTCCGCACTTGGCCCTCCGTCCTCCGTCCTCCGTCCTGAGCCTCCCACAGGAGGCGACTGATGAAGGTCGCGCTCGTTTCGCCGTATGATGTCCGCTATCCGGGCGGCGTCGCCGATCATATCAAGCATCTCTCCGATGTGCTGCGGAGGATGGGCCACCAGGTCACGGTGATCGCTCCCGCCGGCACCGGCAACGATGAGGACTTCGTCGTCGGGCAGGATTTCTACGGCATTGGCCGCGCCGTGAAGTTCCCCGCGAATGGCTCCTCGGCGTGGATCACGCTGCAACCCTTCGCGCTTACCCGCCCGGTCAAGGAGGTGCTGCGCTCCGAGCAATTCGATATCATCCATCTCCACGAACCGCTGATGCCGAATCTGCCCCATGTCGTCCTGCGCCATTCGACGAGCATCAATGTCGGCACGTTCCACGCCTTCAGCGAGTCCAATATGGGCTACGCGACGTTCCGCCCCTACCTGCGTCGGGATTTCCGGCTGCTGCATGGGCGCATCGCCGTGTCGGACGCGGCGCGGGCATACGTGCAGAGTTATTTCCCCGGCCGGGTCGTCGTCATCCCGAACGGCATCGAACCGGAGCGCTTCGGCCCGCATGTCGAGCCATTCACGCGATACCGGGATGGCCGACCGACGATCCTCTTTGTCGGCCGCTACAATGACGCGCGCAAAGGGTTCAAGTATCTGACGCGGGCGATTGCCCTTGTCCGCAAGCAGTTTCCCGATATCCGTCTGCTCGTCGTTGGCCGGGGGCAGCCGAAGCGGTACCTCCGGTTCATCGAAAGTCACGGTATCCAGCGCAATGTCGAGTTTATCGGCTTCGTCAGGAGCGACGAATTGCCACGCTATTACGCGAGTGCCGACCTCTTTTGCTCGCCGGCGACCGGGCGCGAGTCGTTCGGCCTCGTCGTGATGGAGGCGATGGCCTCGGGGACTGCGGTGGTCACGACGGCGATCTCCGGTCATCAGGGTATCCTCACGAACGGCGTCGAGGGGTTGATGGTGGAACCGGAGTCCGCCCAGGCGCTGGCAATGGCGATCGTACGATTGCTGTCGGATCGCGCGCTCGCCCGGGTGATGGGCGCGGCCGGTCGCGCCACTGCCCTGCGCTACTCATGGGATGAAGTAGGGAAGCAGGTCGTGGAGCAATACCAGCAGGCCGGGAAGATGCAACAGCGTGTGGCATCATTGAGTGTCGCGCTGCGATGATTTCCAACCTCGTCAAGGACAGCGTCCGGACGCGCATGGATCGGGTGGGTAGGGTGCTGGCGCGCACCGGACTCACGCCCGATTTGGCCAGCCTGCTCGGTCTGGTGGTGAATGGTGCGGTCGCTGCGGTGCTCGCGACGGGCCGCTTCGGCCTCGGTGGCTTGCTCCTCCTGATCGCCGCGCCACTCGACATGATTGACGGCGCGCTCGCGCGGGCGACGGGCAAAAGCTCGACGTACGGCGCGTTCCTCGACTCGAATCTCGACCGCTACTCCGAGGTGATCCTGTTTTTTGGCCTCCTCTGGCATGCGCAGCATGATCCAACGCACGCAACGACGCGCACGCTGCTGCTGTTTGGCTGCGCGACCGGCTCACTCCTCGTCTCGTACGCGCGCGCGCGTGCGGAATCGCTCGGATTCGATAACGAAGTCGGCATCCTCGCCCGACCGGAACGCGTCGTGGGTCTCGGTGCATTCCTGCTCTTCGGCTGGACCGATGTCATCTTCTGGCTGCTTGCGGCCCTCACCTATGTCACGGCGGTGCAACGCCTCGTGCATGTCTGGTTGCGGTGGCGTCGGCAGCGCCCACATGCGGAGTCGGCGACCCCCGCGGCCATCCCTGACTGAGAGCCGCATCGCCAGGCCACGAAAACCACACAATAGACAACCGAAAAGAGCGGATGGGAGGGTAAATATGCTCTTAAACTCTGTTTTGGGCATAGATCTCTTTTAAATCTTGAAAATAATAATATCTGAATCTGTAATTATTATCTGTAGGACTTGATTCGCCCAAGCCTTGATGTTATAGTCGTGAAGGATGGAACGCTCACGTCCATTCGTGAGTAAAAGTCCACCGAGCGATGTCGCGCAGTGAAGATGATTTGTGTGGTTCTGATCGCTCAGAGGTTTGAGGAACGCGTGGTATTTGAGGCAACGGGCTGGAGGGCTACGATGAAATGGACAGACCTTCTCTGGAACTAGTTCACGGGCACCGCAGGACGGTGTAAGGAAGAAGGCCCCGTTTCTGGGGGCTTTCTTTTTTTTTGTCTCCAATCGTTCCCACCATTGCTCGACGCAAAGCCGTTGCATACGGTGAACGCGTCGAGCCAAGCGCACACCACGCGAGACAATACGGGTACTGGAAAACCTTATCGTGTGGTACAATGTCGTATCGTAGGCGTACGTGCGCCTGCGGCATCACCCTTCGTGCTGTCGCGCAGTGGATGAGTGGGACGCGGTAACGGATGAAACGGGCCAGCCAGACACGAACGGACGTCGCAATCCTCGCGGTGATCCTCCTCGCGGTCGCCGTGACCATCCAGAGTGTACGACAGGCGCAGGGGGCGTGGTTTCGTCCGCTGCACATCGTGGACTACGGCATCCTCACGGTCATGTTGGCGCTTGTCATGGTGATGGATCTCGTCCAGATTGCCTTGCCGCAATCGAAGTTCAGCGTGGCGTTTGCGGTCTCGGGCACAGTATTCTTCGCGGCGAGTGTCGCGTACGGCGCCATTGTCGGCGTGATCCTCGCTGGCGTCGGCACACTGGTGACCGAGCTCTTTTTGCGAAAGAAGTTTCGACGCCTGCTCTTCAATGTCGCGCAACTTGTCTGCGCGGCAGGGAGCGCGGGTCTTGCCTACCATGCGGTCGTCCAAACGAATTTCCGCGCACCCCTTGCCAGTACGGTCACACTCATTGCAGCGCTGCTCTCGGGAGCGCTTTATTTGCTTGTCAATGCGGCGCTCGTCTCTACCGTCGTCGGTATTGACATCAAAAAGTCGCCCTTGCAGGTCTTTATTGCGAACATTCCCGGCGTGCTGATGCAGAACATCACGTTGTTCTCGATTGGCATGCTGCTGACAACGGTTCGCGATCTCACACCGCTGTCGTTATTCTTCGCGGTGCTGCCCCTGCTCGGCCCCTATCTGGCGATTCGCGGCCATCGCGATACGCTCGTGCAAATACGGAAGACCATCGAGGCGTTGGCTGATACGGTTGACCGGCGTGATACCTCAACGGCGCAGCATTCGGAGCGTGTGGCGCGGTACACGCAGCAAATCATTGACGAACTCGGCACGCTTGGCTTTGCCGAGGCGGAGGCGATCATCCTCGCGGCGCGCGTGCATGATCTCGGCAAGATCGCCATCCCCGATGCCGTGCTGCTCAAACCGGGTCGCCTGGATGAGGGTGAATATTGGCTGATGCGCCAGCATCCCGTCGCCGGCGATGACATCCTGCAACAACTCGCGATCTACAAAGACAGCCTCGGTGTCGTCCGGCACCACCACGAACGGTACGACGGCACGGGCTACCCGGACGGTCTGAAAGGCGAGGAGATCCCGATTGGCGCGCGGATCGTCTCGGTCGCGGACTCCTACGATGTCATGACCTCCGACCGCCCGTATGCCCGTGCCCGCACGGTGCGCGAGGGGAAAGAAGAACTGATCGCGTGCAAAGGCACCCATTTCGATCCGAAGATCGTCGATGCCTTCGTCCGGGTACTTGACCGGCAACACGCCCTCGAACCGGCCGATATGGTCGAGATGGCGTCTTCCGCCATCTCCTCTCCGGTTGCCTGATCGCTCTCCCTTCGCGCTGCGGCGTGTGCTGAAGCGTGCGTGCTATACTTCGGCCACGCGCGGCGTGGCGTCGCGATTCGTGGGGGGATGAGCGGCATGGGGCGGCGCATGAAGGGCGGGCACGCGGTCGTTGCGACCCTCGAAGCGAACGGCGTGGACACCGTCTTCGGCATTCCTGGCGTGCATACGCTGGACATCTATGACGCGCTCTACGGCAGCCGGATCCGACACATTCTCACGCGCCACGAACAGGGCGCGGGCTTCATGGCTGATGGCTATGCGAGGGCGTCGGGCAAGCCGGGCGTGGCAATTATCATCACCGGACCGGGCCTGACGAACGTCAGCACGCCCGTCGGGCAGGCGTACGCCGATTCGTCACCCGTGTTGATTATCAGCGCCGAGGTCGAGCGCGAGAACGCCGCCCGCATGCGCGGCAACCTCCATGACATGCATGACCAACTCGGCCTGATGAGCCACCTGACGAAATGGAATACGCAAGTCAACGATGTCACCGAAATCCCCTGGGCGATCAATGAGGCGCTCCGGCAGATGCGCACCGGCAGGCCACGGCCAACACATGTGCAGGTACCGATTGATGTGCTGGCGGAAGAGGCGGAGATCGAGATTGCCGCCTCGCCCGAGGGGATTCGCCGCCGACCCGCGCACGACGCGATTAGCGCGGCAGCATCGGTCATCCGATCGGCGCGGAAGGTCGTCATGTACGCGGGTGGCGGCGCGGTACAGAGCGGTGTGGACGGCGTCCTCACCGAACTCGCGGAAGCGCTCGACGCTCCGGTGATTACCTCGGTACCCGGCAAAGGGGCGATTGCCGAAGACCACCCGCTCTCCTTCGGCGTCGCTTTCTACGGCTGGAGCGCCGCGATGGAAGACCTCTTGCGCGAGAGCGAGGTTTGCATCGTCGTCGGCAGCAAACTCGGTGCGCAGAGCACGAGCCATTGGACGCTGCCGCTGCCGAAGCGGATCATTCACATAGACATTGACCCGACCGAACTCGGCCGGAACTATCCCGCCGAAGTGAAAGTGCAGGGCGACGCGCGACTGGCGGTGGAGATGCTGCTGGATGAGATGCGGGCGAACGGTGGCCCGGCGGTGCGTTGGGGGCGCGAAGACCTCGCACAACGGCGCGCTGCGGCGATTCCGCCCCGCGACACGCGGTATCAGGATTACATCGCGGCCCTCCGAACCGCGATCCCGCGTGACGGCATCATCACGCACGACATGACGGAACTCTCGTACATGTGTCATCAACTCTTTCCCGCGTATGGGACGCGCACGTATCTCTCGCCACATGGCTACGGGACGCTCGGCTTCAGCGTGCCGGCAGCGATTGGCGCGAAGATCGGCGCGCCGGAGCGTGCGGTCGTGGCCGTCGTCGGGGACGGAGGCTATCAGTTCACGATGGAAGAACTCGCCGTCGCCATTCAGCACGACGTGACGCTGCCAATCGTCATCTTCAATGACAGTACATACACGGCGGTCAAGCGGGGTATGGACGCGTCGCAACGCTATATCGGGGTTGACCTCGTCAACCCCGATTACGTCAAACTGGCGGACGCCTACGGTATTCCCGGCGTGCGTGCCGAAAGTGCCGACGCATTGGCGGCAGCAATCGGCGATGCGCGGAAGCGACATGGGCCGACGATTATTGATACGCCCATCACATCACCCGGCGTGCCCGCGTAGCGCACGCTGGCGCGCCCGGACGCAACCGCCTATACTCTCCCTGCATGTGTGAACGTACAGGGAGTTACTCTTGATCGAACGCCGCATCATCGAACGTGAAGCGCCTAATGAGGCGGGCCGGCCGGGAGTAGATGGCAGGCGGTCGCGCGTGCCGGCGGAGACCGGTTACACGGTCGCGTCCGTGAGTGTCAATGCGATCGTCCCGGAGTACTGGACGGAATGGACGTATGCCGTGCCGCCGGAGATGCACGGCGCCGTCGCGCACGGCCAACTCGTCTGGGTGCCACTCCGGGAGAAAGTCGTGCTCGGCGTCGTCGTCGAACTCGGTCATCGGGATGCGACGATCGGAATTAGGCCAATCCACGCCGTCGTCGAGCCGACATTTTGCCTGACGCCGCGCCAGTTGAATCTCGCGACGTGGATCAGCGAGCGGTATTGCTGCTCGCTCTTCCACGCGGCGTCGCTGATGATGCCGCCGGGCGTCGAGCGGCGCGTGATTGAAACCTACCGCCTCACGGACGCCGGGCGTGCTGCCGACCGCTCACTCCTCACGCCAACGCAGCAGCGGATTGTCGAGTTGCTCGCCATCCATACCGACGAATCCGGCGCGAGCCTCACCGAACTGCGCGCCGCGCTTGGGGGGGCGTTGACATCGGTGCTTCTCGCGCTGCGGAAGCGCGGACTGGTCGCGATGGACGCGCGAATTAAGCAGGAGCGCGCCCCTGCTCTCAAGCGCGTGCCATACGTCCGGGCAATTCTCGGCCTCGGATTCGAAGCGCCGCTCACCGCGCCGAAACAGCAGACCGCGCTCGATTACCTCCGCCGCCGCGCGCGGCTCGACATGCCATCGCCAACCAATCTCCCGCCGGGGGCCGTGACCGTCGCGACATTCCGCGCCGACACCGGTCTTGGCGCGCCGATCTTAAAGCGCCTTGCCGATCGGGGCTTGGTGGAACTGGGCGCCATCGCGGGACAGGCGAGCGTCGTTGAGGAGCGGGTCGTGCCTGCTCCGGTTCTGACGGTCGCGCAGCAGGCGGCATGGGATCGCGTCGCGGACGCAATGCGCGAGGCGGCGGGCACGACCTTTCTGCTCCACGGCGTGACCGGCAGCGGCAAGACGGAAATCTACCTGCGCGCGGTCGCGGCAAGCATGCGTGCCGGGAAAGGAGCGATTGTCTGCGTCCCGGAAATCGCCCTCGCGACACAAATGGTCAACCGCATTCTCGCCCGCTTTCCCGGCCAGGTGGCGTTGCTGCACAGTGGCCTGAAGGACGCGGCACGCTACGCGAATTGGGAGCGGTTACGGCGTGGCGAGGCGACGATTGCCATCGGTCCGCGGTCGGCGCTCTTCGCGCCCATCGAACAGATCGGCTGCATCGTCCTCGATGAGGAGCATGATGCGGCCTACAAGCAGGACGCCTTGCCGCGCTATCACGCCCGCGATGTCGCGCGCGAACTGACGCGAGCCATGGGCGCGGTCTGTATTCTCGGCAGCGCAACCCCCGATCTCGGCACCTACGCGGCCGCGAAACGGGGCGAGATCGGCTACCTCTCGCTCCCGGAGCGGGTACGGCCAACGGCATGGAATGGCACAAATGGCACGTTGCAGTTGCCGCCCGTCGAACTCGTAGACATGCGCGAAGAACGTCGGAATGGGAACGGCGGCGTATTCAGCAGCGCGCTCGCTGATTTGCTTTGCCGGGCGCACGCGGCGGGCGAGCAGGCGATCTTGCTCCTCAATCGCCGGGGCAGCGCGACGTTCAGCCAATGTCGTGCCTGCGGCCATGTGCTGATGTGCCCGCAATGTGCCGTGCCGCTCGTCTACCACGCCGACCGCGAACGCCTCCGCTGCCATCGTTGCGACTTCGAAATGCGACCAAACATCCGTTGCCCTCGATGCGGCCTGCCCGAAGTGCGCGCGTACGGCGTCGGGACGCAGCGTGTGGAGGAGGAGACGCACCGGCTGTTGCCGGGTGCGCGCGTCGTGCGTTGGGATCAGGACAGCCTGCGTGCCGAGGGCGGGCACGAGAGCATTCTCCGGCGGCTCGAAGCACGAGAAATTGACGTATTGGTGGGAACGCAGATGGTAGCAAAAGGGCTTGATTTGCCGATGGTCACGGTGATAGGGGTGATCAACGGCGATACGCAACTGCATTTGCCGGATTTCCGATCGGCGGAGCGGACCTTTCAACTGCTCACGCAAGTCGCGGGGCGGGCCGGTCGCCGGTCGCCGGGCCGCGTGGTGATCCAAACGCAATCGGTGGATCACCCAGCGTTGATTGCCGCCCAGCGACATGATTACGCGCTCTTTGCCCATGCCGAACTGCCGAACCGGGAGCGGTTTGGCTTCCCGCCATACCGGCAACTGGTGCGCTTTGTCCACAAACAACGCGATGACGCGAAAGCGCGCGCGGAGGCGGACCGGCTCGCATTCGCACTCGCGCGGGTCGCATACCGCGGCGGGCAGGACGATATCGAGTTGATCGGGCCTGCGCCGTGCTTCACTGCCAAGGTTCGTGGCGAGTATCTCTGGCAAGTCGTCGCCTGCGGCAATGATCTCGCGCCCCTCGTGCGATCATTCCCCATCCCGTATGGCTGGACGGTTGATGTGGACCCAATCAGTGTGCTGTAGCGATTCATCACGGGCTTACCGACGCGCGGCGCCCCGAATCACTTCCAGTGTCGCTGCCGCCGTCCGCCCCCACGAATATGCATGGGAACGGGCGATTCCCGCTGCCGACATCTCGTTTCGTCGTACCTCATTGGCCAGGACGGATTTCAAGGCACGCGCGAGAGCGGACACATCGGTGGGATCAACGAGGACCGCAGCTTCTCCTGTCACTTCTGGGATGCTGCTTGTCCGTGATGTCACGACCGGCGTACCGCAGGCCATTGCTTCGAGTACCGGGAGACCGAATCCCTCATAGAGCGACGGGTAGCAGAAGAGGGTCGCTGCCTGATACCAGCAGGGAAGATCATCATCCGAAACATATCCCGTGAAGATGATCCGCTCACCGAGATTGCGCGCGTGGACAAGCGGTGCGAGGTCGCTCGTGAGCCATCCCGACGCACCGACGATCACGAGTTTGATATCCGAATCGTCGGCAATGAGCGAGAAGGCTTCGATGAGACGTCGCAGATTCTTGCGCGGTTCGAGTGTGCCCACAAAGAGGATGAAGCGGTCCGGTAGATTATGTGCAGCCCTGAATTGGGCGACGCCGATTGGATCGTCGCTGGGCTTGAACCGCTCGTCGGCAGCATTCGGAATGACTGCGATGCGTTCGGGGCGCACACCGAACTGATGGACCAAATCGTCGCGCGTGTGAGCGGAGACGGCGATGATGCGACGCGCGCGGTGTACCGACAGGCGGGTCATTACGGTAAGGTATCGTCGTTTCGCGGGGTGATACGCTTCCGGGTAGGCGAGGAACGCGAGATCGTGAACGGTCACAACGGATGGCACGGTGGCCGCAATCGGCACGACGTTGACCGGGCAAAAGAGCACATCGAGGCCGGTACGCACCGACAGTACCGGTGCGATGAACTGTTCCCAAAGGATACGATAGAGTGGTCTACTTGTCGGCAGGTGACTGGCGCGGTAATGGATGGCGTTACGCTCCGAACTCCACATCCGCGCGAGACTGCCGGGACCGACGAATAATGTGATCGAGTCGTTGGGATCAAGAAGATGATCGGAGACAAAGTGCCGCACCATTTGCTCTGTATATTGGCTGACGCCTGCCCGCCGGTAACCGGGGGTAAACGAGAGCAGATGCGCATTCACGCCGATGGAAATTCCGGTCATCGCGCACGACAGATCAATGGCGTTGCCAGCATTTGCGAACAGGTCATGCACCATCCGCGCTCTCTTCACCGATCACTCCGTGCGTCCGCGCTACTATTGTACATGATCAACGCGGACGGACGTGAGGCAATGGACGAGGGGCGCGTCGCGCGCTATGATGCTCGACTGTGGAGAGCATGTATGTGGAGCAGATGACCCAGGTATCGCGAGACGTGCCGCGCCAACGTGAGGGCAGGCGCGTCCTCGGCGTTCGCGTGGATGATGTGACGCTGTCCGAGGCGATGACGGCGATCACGCACGCGGTCCGAACGGGAACGCGCTGCCATGTCATTACCCTGAATCCGGAATATGTGATGCGCGCGCGACGCGATGCGGAGTTGCGAAAGATCATCGAACGGGCCGAAATCGTGACGGCGGATGGGGCAGGTATCATGCACGCCGCCCGTTTTGGTCGGATGCCGCTTCGTGCCCGCATCACCGGCAATGACCTGACCGATGCGGTCGCGGCAGCGGGTATCCCACTCTTTTTGCTCGGCGCGGCTCCGGGCGTCGCGGAAGCCGCAGCGGCGGTAGTAGTGCGCCGTTTCCCGTCCGCGCACATCGCGGGACTCTGGTCGGGCAGCGCTGATCCGACCGATGACATCATCACGCGGAGGCAAATTAATGCGTCCAGCGCCCAGGTGGTGCTCGTCGCGTTCGGGATGCCAAAGCAGGATCGCTGGATTGATCGCAATCTGCCATCCTTAAATGCACCGGTGGCCATCGGAGTTGGCGGGACCTTCGACTATCTCGCGGGGCGGGTATCGCGCGCGCCGCGCTGGATGCGGGAGCGCGGGCTGGAGTGGCTCTATCGCCTCGTGCGGCAGCCGTCGCGCTTCCCGCGCATCCTGCGTGTCTGGCAGTTCGGATTCGTCTCCGTCGTATCGGCGGTTGCCGGGCGGTTGCGGGGCGGGAAGGCGTGAACCCGGTGTATCGCACCTCGCCGCAGTTGGTCACGCGGGCAGCGTTGGCAGCCGGAGTGATCGCGGTTGTGCTCGGCGTCGCGTGGGGATTCCAGCCGTTTTGGTCGTTTTGGTTCGCGATTGGCGGTGGTTTCGCGATTGCTGAGGCGATCGTCCGTGTGACCGGTGCGAAGCGAGGGAATACCTACCAGACCATCGGCATGGTGGGCGTCCTCGCGTGCATCGTCATTTGCCGCGTCATCCTCGCGAACCGCCTTGGTATCGGCCTCAACGACATGTTGAATGTCGTGACGACGACGCGCGTTGATAGCCCGCAGTCGCGCGGCCTCCTGCATCTGATGGCGCTCGATCTGCCGAATATCGTCTATATCGCACTGGCGCTCGCGATCCCGTACATCCGGTTTCGCTAATGAAGGTGCGGCGCGAGACGCTCCTCGATGCATTGCCACGGTTGCGTGGCCGACGCGTCGTTGTGGTCGGCGACATGCTCCTCGATGAATACGTCTTCGGCACGGTAGCGCGCGTCTCACGCGAGGCGCCGGTGCTCGTCCTCGAACACGAACGCGATGTCGCGCAACCCGGTGGCGGGGCTTTTCCCGCCCTCGCGGTGCGTGCGATGGGCGGCGAATCGGTGATGATTGGCTGTGTCGGCGCAGATGCGGCTGCCGCAACGCTCGTCGCTGCGCTCAATGACGCGGGTGTAGATACGTCGCACGTCCAGCATGTGCCCGACCGGACGACGACACGGAAGACGCGCTTTCTCGCTGAAGGGTTCTTCCGCTTCCCACAGCAGGTCGCGCGCGTGGACCGTGGTACGCGTGCGGCGCTCGAACCCACTGTCGAGGCGAGCGTTGTCGCCGCGATCCGCGCGATCCCACATGCCGACGCGTTCCTTGTCTCTGACTACCGGTACGGGACGATCACGCCGCCGGTCGCGGCGGCGGTGCGTGCAGCCGGTGGGACGCACGGCGCGGTGATGGCGGTTGATTCGCAAGGTAGCCTCGACCCCTATCAGGGATTCACGCTCGTACGCGATAACCGTGCCGACGCCGCCGACTATCTGCGCGAACCGCTCGACACCGTGCCCGCAGTGATCGCTGCATTGCCCCGTTTGCGGGAGCGGTTGGGTGCCGCGAATATCGTCATCTCGCTGGCGGGAGAGGGCCTCGCGTATCTCGATGCGGCGAACGTCAGCGGTCATATCCCCGCCCATCGTGTGGATGTCTTCGATGTGACAGGGGCGGGAGATACGTTGATCGTCGTGCTGACGCTGGCGCTGGCAGCGGGGCTGTCGCTGGAAGTCGCGGCCCATCTCGCCAACCTTGCCGCAGGGATCGCGGTCCGAAAATTGGGAAACGTCGTCGTTACCGCCGAGGAACTCCAGCGAGCGATTCTCGAAGCGGACGAGACGATGTTCGACCCCAATGCGCGGGGAATGTAGCGTGGGCGCCATACTGCGATTGGCAGACCTCGCGCGGTTCGGGCGGGAGCATCGCGCGCGCCGCACTCGGATTGTCTTCACGAACGGGCATTTCGACCTGCTCCATGTCGGCCATATCCGGTACTTGCAGGCAGCACGGGGATTCGGTGATCTCCTCGTCGTAGGAGTGAACGACGACCCAAGCACAACCGCGCGAAAAGGAGCGTTCCGCCCGATCGTTCCCGCGTCCGAACGTGCGGAGATACTTGCCGCGCTGGGCTGTGTTGACGCGGTTGTGCTCTTCGCAGGGCTGACCGCCGATGAGCCGATCGCGCTGCTTGAGCCTGATGTATACGTGAAAGGCGGCGATTACGCGGTCAGCGAAGCCGAGGAAGAGGGAGGCAAAAAGCCGCTTCCCGAAGCGCCGCTGGTGCGGGCATACGGCGGCGAAGTCGTGACCGTACCGCTCGTGCCGGGACGGAGTACGACAGATATTGAGCGCGCGATCCTTCGCGCGCACGGCTGCGTCGGGGCGAATGAGACGGATGGCTAAGACGATTGAACCGGTAAACGTCAGCGAATCAGGGGCAGCCGAGGCCGCCGGCCTCGCCGCCGCCCGCGATCACACCACGACAGGGCGCATCGCGGGGGCGGCCCTGATCGTCATGATCGGCACGATTATCAGTCGGCTCGTCGCGATCCCGCGCGAGTCGCTGATCGCGAGCATGTTCGGCGACGCGGTGGTGACGAACTCGTTCACAATCGCCGAGAATGTCCTGACGATCTTTCTCGATCTGTTGCTCTCCGGGATCGCGAGCGCGGTGCTGGTCCCGGTGCTCTCCGAATACGTCGGTGATGACCAGCGGGACCGCCTCGGTGTCGTCGTCGGTAAATTGCTGACCCTGGTTGTCGTCGGTGGCGGGGCGATGCTGCTCGTCCTCGAACTGGGCGTGCGCGGCGTCGCGTGGGCAATGACGGGCATCGGCGGGAACCATTCGTCCTATGATCGGGGACTGATTGTATCGCTGACACGCTGGATTCTCCCGGCACTTCTGCTGCTCGGTATCGCATCGGTGCTGCAATCCACATTGTATGCACTCCAGCGGTTCACGATGCCAGCCTTGTCACTCGCCGCGCGAAACAGTGCGGTCGTCCTGGCGGTGCTCATTCTCGGGCGGTGGCTCGGTGTGCGTAGCCTCGTCGTCGGCATTCTCGTCGGCGCGTTTCTGCTCGTCGCACTCCAAATCCCCGGATTCCGGGGCACGGGCCTTCGCATTCGTCCCTCATTCGCGTGGCGCGACCCGGCGATCAAGCGCATTGGTATCCTCTATCTTCCCGTCTTTCTGGGGCTACTCCTCAACTCGTGGGCGCTGATCATTGACCGCAATCTCGCCGAAACGACCGGCGAGCACGGCATCGCCGCGATGCGCTTCGCGACGCAGGTGCAGCAACTGACGGTCGGCATGGTCGTCACAGCCATCAGCATCGCCACCTTGCCCAGGCTCGCCCGCGCCGCTGCCGAGATGGACGAGGATGTTTTCGGGCGTACGCTCGCACTCGGTATGCGGCTGGTGACAACTCTCGTCCTTCCCGCGACGGTTGGTCTGATCGCGCTCTCGTGGCCGCTCGTCAATTTGCTCTTCAATCGCGGCAAAGCGACGCCCGAAGGCGTCCATGAAATTCGTATCGCGCTGATCGGCTATGCGATCGGCTTGCCCTTCCTCGCGTGGGATCAACTGTTGCTTTTCGCGTTCTATGCACGAAAAAACACCCGCACGCCCGTGATTGTCGGGGCATTCTCGGTCGGCATCCTGCTCGGTGTCTCCTTCACGCTCATTGTGCCGTTCGGCGTGCTCGGGCTTGTGCTCGCGAATTCCGCGCAGTTCGCCTTTCACGCTGTCGTGATGTTTATCCTCGCGCGGCGCGCAATTCCGACCTTCCAAACCGGCGGATTGTGGCAAACAGTCGGTCGTGCGGGCGCGGCATCTGCGATGATGGCAATCGCCGTGGCCTTTGTCAGTAGCGCATTGAGCCACAGCGTCGGTGCGGCCGGGTTTGTTGCCCGCACGACGATCGTTCTCGTCGCAATTGCCGCCGGCGCGGTCGTCTATGTCGGCGGCGCATGGCTGTTCCGGCTCGATGAAGTCCGATACTTCGGGGACATCCTGCGTACTCGCATCCGGCGCGGCGGCTAATCCTCGGCCGGCCGGAAGTCCTTTACCCGCAGTTGCAGGCGTTCGTCGCCGCGCCAGACATCGCGCTGGAGTGTCGCTGCGAGGTCCGCGGCACGCAATCGAGATAACTCTGTCTCCCGTTCTCCCGCGCCAAAAGCAATGCAGCGCACGCTCTCTCCGGTCTCCAGCCCGATGGTAAAGGAAAGATGCGCGCCGTCCGCTCCTACCCGGCGAGTATCACTGATGCGGACGTGTGGCACCAGAAAGAGTGGCTCAGCATTGCCATGGCCGAAGGGTGCGAGCGCGGCGATCTTCGTGCAGACCGCGAGCGATACGTCTGCGTGGTCGAGCCGCCCATCGAGGCGCAGCGTGGGTAGCAAGTCCTCGTCCGACAACGATGCCGCGTGCGCGAGCAGGGCGGTATGGAGCGCGGCGATCTTGTCATTGGCGACGGTGAATCCGGCCGCACGGGGATGGCCGCCGAAATGTTTCATCAGCGGCGCATTGGCTTCAAGCGCCTCGATGATATTGAAGGCGGCAATGCTGCGCGCGCTTCCACGGCTCACCTCATCGCCCCACGCGTAGACGAGGGCTGGTCGGTGGTAGCGCTCGACGAGTTTCGCGGCAACGAGGCCGACGATGCCGATGCTCCATGAAGGATCGCCGAGAAAGAGCACGCGATCCGTCTCGTTGAGCCTGCCGGATTCGACCATCGCGACCGCTTCGGCGATTGCGCGCTGCGTCTCCGCCTGTCGCGCGCGATTCGCTTCATCGAGCGCGACGGCTGCCATCCGCGCCTCGACATCAGACGCGGGTGCGAGCAGGCGAGATACATCTTCCACACCGCGCACGCGGCCCGGTGCGTTGAGGCGCGGTGCGATCCCGTAACTGATATGACCGGCGTCGAGCGAGGCGACGGGAATACCGGCGCGCTCGCACAGTGCCAGCAATCCGGGATGGCGCGTTTGCCGGAGCGCGCGCAGCCCGGCCTGCACAAGGATGCGGTTCTCGCCGACCAGCGGCACGACGTCCGCGACAGTGCCGATCGCCACGAACGCGAGCAAGGTATTCAGTGTCGTCACGTCCGGCCGCGCGAATGGCGCGCCGGAGGACGCGAGTGCGCGAACGAGCGCGTACGCGACCCCGACACCGGCGAGATTGCGAAACGGGTAGGCGCTATTGGCCAGATGAGGATTGATAACTGCCGCTGCCGCAGGGATCGTCTCCGGCACCGCGTGATGATCTACGACGATCACATCGACACCGGCGTCATGGGCGCGCGCGACTTCTTCCGGGTTGCTAATGCCACAGTCCACGGCGATGACCACGCCGACCCCGTCGCGCGCGAGGTCGGCAAGCGCGGCGTGATGCAACCCGTAGCCTTCGCGCTCGCGGTGCGGCGTATAGATGCAGATATCGGGAAAATTCCAGGCGCGGAATGACGTGACGAGTAACGCCTGCGCGGTGAGACCGTCCGCGTCGTAGTCGCCGTAGATACAAATCTTCTCCGGCCGCTCATATGCAGCGCGAATCCGCGCCACTGCGTCGGCCATGCCCGCGAGCAGGTACGGATCAGCAAGCAGGCTGGCACGGTCATTGAGGAAGGCTGGCGCATCGTCCGGCGCGATGCCGCGCCCACGAAGCAGCGCGGCGACGACCGACGGGATACCCTCGTATCTATCGAGGCGTTCTCCCGCCAGGTTATCGGCAAGTAACCAGCGGGTCGCGGGCGTTCGCACAGTCATGCGGCGCGCTCCTTCGGTGTTTCGAGCACTGAGTCTGCCGCGATCGTACCGGAGAGCAGCGCGAGCGGCACGCCGCCGCCGGGATGCGTGCTGCCGCCCGCGAAGAAGAGGCCGCGCATGATTGGCGACTGATTCGGCGGACGGAGGAATGCCGCGCCTCGGCCATTTGAGGCAAAGCCGTAGATCGCGCCGCGTTGCGCGCCGTACGCGCGCGCGATCGTTTCCGGCGTCCACATCGCTTCGACAGCGATTGACGGCGCAATGTCTATCCCCCGCCGACGGAGCGTACGGAGGATATGATCGCGGTAGCGCGGTCCGAACGTCCGCCAGTCCGTGCGGCCATCAAGATAGGGCACATTTACCATCACGAAAAGGTTGTCGCAGCCCGGTGGCGCGACCGATGGGTCGGTCGCTGTCGCGCGGCAGAGATAGATTGTCGGATCGCTCGGCGGGACGCGGCGATCGAGGATATCCGCGAACTCGGCGCGATAATCCTCGCTAAAGAAGATCGAATGGTGCGGCAGTGCGGGAAAGGCTCGTGTCGTGCCCAACAACAGGAGAAACGCTGAGTACGAGGGTTCCCGTTTCCGCAATGCGGCCCGCGCCGTCCACACGCCGGGGAGATCAACGTCCAGCAGGCGCTCGTAGGTCGTCAGCACGTCAACGTTTGCGATCACCGCGTCAGCCGCGATCTTTTCCCCGGAACCGAGCCGTACGCCGGTCACGGTTCCATGATGGTGCGTGATTGCGGTGACGGGTGTATCGAGATGCACTTTCACTCCGAGGCGTTCCGCGAGCGCGGCCAGTTCTTCGGCGATTCGATACATCCCACCGCGCGGATGCCACGCGCCGGTGGCGAATTCCGCGAATGGGATGAGGCAAAATGCCGCGGGTGCGTGATAGGGAGACGAGCCGTTGTACGTCGCATAGCGGTCGAAAACATACTGTAAGCGAGAATCGCGGAAAAATCTTTGCACGGCGCCGTGGACACTGCGGGGGGAGGCGACTTTCATCAGATCGCGCGGTCGAAAGCCGAAACGAAAGAGGTTGTTGCGATCTCGCGCGATGATGGCGGCCTGCATCGGGTGACGCAGGAAGGGTTCGGCCGCTGTCGCATAGAGATCGCCCGCATAGGCGAGGAAGCGGAAGAACGCCGGAACATCGTGGGGTGAGATCGCTTCGATACTCGCGGCCATGCGCGCGCAGTCTGTCGTGACATCGAGGTGCGAGCCGTCGGCGAATGTGTACCGGCAGACCGGATCAACAGGATCGAGCGTGAGAAGGTCGTCCAGATCGCAACCGGCATCCGCGAAGAGATCGCGCAGTACCCACGGCATCGTCAAGAGCGACGGGCCGGTATCGAATGTCCAGCCGTCCTGGATCCATCGGTTCATTTTGCCGCCCGGTCGCGGACCTTGCTCAAACACCGTGACGGCAACGCCCCGGACGGCCAGTCGCACGGCTGCCGCAAGCCCACCCATCCCCGCGCCAATTACCGCAACCTGCATCGTGAGATGCGCCCCCGCCGATCAATGCCTATACTGAGGATCAGGCGATCCTATCCATGCCCATTGTACTCGAACTTTCGCGGTAGGTGTACGAACAACCGTGACGATTCAGCATTCAAGCCACCGGTGTTCGATAGCGCCACGCTATCAAGCCCGCAAGAGCCTATGGGGTGAATTCGCGGTGTGGGCGCTTGTGTATGCATCCCTGCGGCGCATGTTCGTGCGTGTGCGGCTACGCGAGGTGAGCGGAGATCCCCGAGCAGCCGGATTGCCGCTGCTCGTCATCGCGAATCACCCATCATGGTGGGATGGTTATCTCGCGCTCCTGCTTTCCCGCCACTACGGTGTGCGGCGATACTTGATGATGGACGCCGCGCAACTGAAGCGGTACGGCTTCTTCGCATGGGCGGGTTGTTTCGGCGTCGAGCGCGGTGATGCGCGCGATGTGGCACGCAGTATCGCCTATGCGGCGGCGTTGCTTCGGCAGGAGGAACGGACATGGGTGTGGCTCTTCCCCCAGGCCGAAATTACGCCGCCACAGGCCCGCCCGCTCTCCGTTCACGGCGGTGCGGCGCACGTTCTCCGGCGCGCGATGACAGGCGGTCGGACGATCGGCGTCTTGCCCGTCGCCTGGGAATTGGTCTTCCGGGGCGAGCAGCACCCGGAAGTCGTGATCCTGGTGGGCGACATCAAAATGTTCGACGAGGGGGATGTGCGTAACGCCTCGTCTGTTACCGCATATCTGACGGAGGCGTTGAGATCGGTAATGGACACCTTGGCGAGCGACATCACGCGGAACGATCTCGCGGTGTATCAGACGATTCTCCGGGGCCGGGTCGGCGTGAATGACCGGTTCGATCGGCTGCTTCGCCGCCATCGTCTCGTGGCCGATCCATGAGCGTTCTTTTCTGGCTCGAAATCGTCGTTTGTGCGGTCGCGCTGATCGTGACGGCGAACACGATCAACAATGCGTTCGCGTTTCGACGGTTGGCCGACTATGCATCCGCCGGCACGGCAACATCGCGCGTCTCGGTGTTGGTGCCCGCGCGCAATGAAGAACGAGCTATCGGCGCGTGTCTCGATTCCCTGATCAGTCAGGAGTACGGCGAGTACGAAATTATCGTGCTCGACGACGGCAGCGACGACCGCACCGCGTTCATCGCCCGCTCCCTTGCTGAGCGGTGCGGCATTCTGCGGGTTGAGACGGGGCAGGCGTTGCCGTCGGGGTGGTTCGGGAAGGCATACGCCTGCGATCAGTTGGCAGCGCTGGCACGCGGCGATGTGCTGATCTTCACGGATGCGGACACCGTCCATGCGCCAACGATGATCCGCTCGGTCGTCGGCGCGATGGCGGCAGGCGCCGATGTGGTCACGGCCTTTCCCGAGCAGCAGATCGGCGGCTGGAGCGAAGCGCTGGTTGTGCCGTTCATGATCTTCACGGTCTGGGCGCTCTTGCCCATCGGACGGGTCTGGTCCGATCCATCACCCCGTGTCGTCGCGGCAAACGGCCAGTTGCTGTCGTTCACGCGCTCCGCGTATGAGCGCGTCGGCGGTCATCGCGCGGTACGCCTGTCCGTTCTCGATGATATGGACCTCGTGCGACGAGCCAAGAGATGCGGTCTGCGCGTGCGGCTGGCAGATGGCGTAGGTATCGTCCGCACGCGCATGTATCGAAGCGTGGCGGAGGTGTGGCGCGGGTTCTCGAAGAACGCATACGCGCTCACGGGTTCGTCACCGAGTATCGCGCTCGGTTTCGCGATGCTGTTGATGTGGCTCTACCTGATTCCCTCCGTCATCCTCGGTATTGGGCTCATCACAGGACGTGATAGTTGGACATGGCGCATTCTGCCAATGGTGCTCGTGATTTTGATGTTCGTTCAGAACGCTGTCGTTGCCCGACGGACACGACGCCCCTTCTGGCAACCCGTCGTCCATCCACTCTGCGTTGTCTGTTTCATCGTCATTCTTGCGAATTCGGTGCGGTGGCGCCTGCGCGGTGCGACCGCGTGGAAGGGTCGGATGTATGCAACAACGTCGCCGTCGGTGAGCGACGCAGTCGAAGGAGGGGAGGAAGCGCTGAAAGGCAGATCACCGCACCGATGAGGGCCCCCCCTGGATAGCCTCGGAAGCCATCAATCGTGGCGAACATGATGATGGTCGCCCAGTAGAGACTGATCGGCACGAAGGTGAGCGTTGGACAGATCACTGGCTGACGACGCCCGAGAGCGGACGCGGCGAGCGCCACGATCACGGCGGCTGAAAAAAACCATCCGACGAAATTGATGGCAGGGATGCCGTAGTATCGCCCCGATGTCTCCCAAAGCCAGTACGCTTTGACATGATATGCGGTAGGTTCCAGGCAGGCATCAAGGCCGGTTGCCAACAATGCCGCGACAGGAACGACTTTCCATCTCTTCTCGTCCCGAACGAACAATGCTGCCGTCGCCAGCGTGCCGAGCGCGATCATCAGCCAGGCAAAGGTGATCGGCGCTGGCACCTGCCCGATAATGCTCGGGACGAGCGCGCGCGTGTAGTGGTACGGGCCGAATGGTACGCCAACCGTCACGCCGATTAACTCGACACAGAAGGCGCTGAGCAAAACGACGAGCGCGAAACGAGCCGCGTGTTGCCAGGAGTAGGCAGTCACGATCCAGAGCAGGGCGATCCCGCCTTCGAGGAATAGCATACCGCTCCCTGCCCAGCGTTCATCAATCGGCAATTGCATGTTTCGGGAAATACCGATGACCGCGAGTGCCCAGCCCACCGCGAAGATGCCAAAGAGCACGAACAGTGTCCGCGAGAGCACACCCGATTGCCCGTGCGACTGGCCGCTTTGTGGGGGATTGGCCGTGTGCATGCCGGGCCTCGGTTCGCGGGAATCGTTCAGAGGATTGGCCTGCGTCCAAGAGACGAGAGCGCCTTCGTCTGACGGCGCCACCGGCGTGCATAGGTGAAGAGCCAGCCCCAGTAGCGCGCCGCGGAAGCAGACCGGCGTCGTGCCTGCAATACACGATGCAAATACCAGTATCGTTCAGCAGTGAGGATGCCGCGATAGAGGCCACGCTCAGTGACAAGCACCGCGCCACGATCCGCACGCACCATCGCTTGCTGGGCGAGATAGAGCGACGTATCTACATCCACGATGGGCGGGAAGTGATCCATTACCTCATGCACGCGGACATGCGATCCGCGCGCGCGCATCGCATTAAGGATCTCGACCTTCCAGAGAATGCCAACGACGCGACCGTGCTCGGTCACGGCAAGATCGCGGGGGCCACCGAGCAGCGCCCCCGCGAGCGGCTCGTATGGCCCGATACCCCCCGCCTCCCAGGTAATGCACTGGCCGACATGCATCCGACGCAGCGCTTCTTCCATAGCGACCGTTCGGCCTTCGAGATGCGCGCCGACAAAGATGAAGACGCCAACCATCGGCAGCGTCCAGTCGCGCAAAATAAGGAAGCCGACGATCACGAAACAGACGGCAATCACTTTGCCGATGGTGACGGCGATCTGAGTCGCCAGTGAACGACTGATGAGCAGACTCATGAATGCACGCAGAATGCGACCGCCGTCCATCGGAAAGGCGGGGATGAGGTTGAAGACAACGAGCGAAACGTTCGCGAAGAGAAGATAGGCGGCGAAGCCTGACAAATCGACCTGACCGACGGCAGCAATCATCCCGGCAACGCCGTTCGTGTGCCGAAACCAGCCGATCGTTGCAACGATCGGCAGCAATAGCACCGCGAGGCCGACGTTGACGGCGGGGCCTGCGAGGGCCAGCCAGAACTCATCACCGGGGTGAACAGGGGCTCGTTCGATACGGGCCATACCGCCGATCGGGAGCAGCGTAATATCGTGGACGCGAATGCCCGACCGACGTGCGACAAGGCTATGGCCCAGTTCATGGAGAAGGACGCAGGCGAAAAGGCACACGACCATCAAAAGGCCGAATAGCACGCCCCCGAGGCCCGCTCCCGTTTTGACGCCCCAGATGTACGCGAACCAGAGCACGATGAGCGCGAAGGTGGGGTGGACGCGGACGTCAATCCCCGCAACGCGCGTGAGGCGGAATGCGCGCACGCGGTCCTCTTTCGTTATCCCAATATTCCCACGCGGGTGTCCCCATGGCGGCGTTCCGTCATGACACCTGATGATAGCACCCTCTCGCCGTCTGCGCCATCGCTATTTGGGCCTAATACATGTGCCCCGCTCAGGGGCGGAGGTGTTTGACCGAGTTAATGAGATCGGTGCTTTGGACGAGATCGAGGAAGGTGAAGAAGAGCAATAAATCAGCGAGGCAGAGGCTGACACAGAGCGCGATTGGGAGCGCGATGCCGACGCGCCGCATGTACGGGCCAAGCCCCAGCCATTCGACACTGCCGACCGTGAACACTGCCCACGGCAGCATCAGGAGGAACGCGGCGAGAACCTGGACGCTCCGGCGTGGATACTTCGCCCAGAGGAGAATCGCGACATTCGCAAGCAGCAAGACCAGGCCGGGCAGGAGCAGAATCATCACGGCAAACCAGACCGTTGGATTGCCCATCGCGATCGGTCGTCGCTCGCGGTCGCGTTGCAATTGCGGCCACGGCCCGTTGGCATACGCCTGCACGCGCTCGATCGTGAGGAAGAGACAGAGGCTTGTGAGGACGACGATCCAAAAGCGGCTGTCGTGAGTGAGATTGCGGAGAAACACGCGCATGCTCCCATTCGCATCTGTCGCGGCAGATCGCGAATCCGATAGATGTGTCGGCGGGAGGCTAGCACAAATGCGCGATGAACAGCAACGTATGGCAGGGTACGCGCGCCGCTTTTCCAAGCGCGCGCGTGAAAAGTATTGACATGCCTGGAGCAGGGGTGTATATTCCCTAGGCCGCCAGATGAGCGGTATGCGCAAGGGGCCAAAAGAGCCGCCTGTAGGCGGATTTTTTATCCCCGGTGCGCGAGCCCATTACCAGCAGAGGGGAAGGGAGAGAGGCAGCAGAGACTCGGAGACAGGCTTTCGCTCTGGTGACAGGCGGAGGTCTGAGGAGAGCATACTGGTTTGAGAGTTTGATCCTGGCTCAGGATAAAC
>Ga0102924_1000185_pt1 | contig 79230 bp, 73 predicted proteins | sample PaiPotPPM11metaG_FD_80116 | JGI IMG/M metagenome (GOLD analysis project Ga0102924, IMG submission 80116) | Iron sulfur acid spring bacterial and archeal communities from Banff, Canada, to study Microbial Dark Matter (Phase II) - Paint Pots PPM... ...
AACGGCTCGTCGAGCAGCAGCACTTTCGGATTTTGCGCCAGCGCCATGGCGATCTCGACCCGCCGCCTTTCGCCGTACGAGGTCTGCGCCAGCGGCCGCGCGGCGATATGACCGAGGCCGACACGCTTGAGCGCCTCGCGGCCCTGCGCGGTCAAGTGACGTTGCCGGTCGAGCGCAAGCAGCGGATTCCAGCGTAGCGGCGACAGGCCGAGCAAGGCGAGCGTCACGTTGCGCTCAATCGTGTCGTTCGCGAACAGCGTGATGATCTGATAGGTCCGCGCCATGCCGAGATGGGTGCGCTTGCGGCTCGGGGTGCGGGTGATATCGCGGCCGAACAGCGACACCGAGCCTGAGTCGGGCGCGATCTCGCCGGTGATGAGATTGAACAAGGTGGTCTTGCCGGCGCCGTTCGGACCGATGATCAGACGGCGTTCGCCCGTCGCGACAGTGAGATTGACATTCGTGGTGACGCGCAAGCCGCCAAACGACTTGCAGAGATTGCTGACGGCGAGCGCGGTCGTGGCTGCGGTCATGCCCCCGGTCATGGCTACGGTCATGGCTGCGGCCCCGCGGCGGATGCGGCGGCGTTTTGCCGTTTCGTCTGCTGCCGGCTCGCCGTGCGCCATGCCAAGCGCGTCAGCCGCACCGCACCGGGCACCAGCCCTTCCGGCATGAACACAACGATGGCGACGAAGATGGCGCCAAGCATGAAATTCCAGCGCGTGATATAAGCGCTGACCACGTTCTTGACGATGACGACCAGCGCCGCGCCGGCGACCGGCCCGAGCAGCGTTCCGGCGCCGCCCGAGATCACCATCAGCAAACCCTCCGCCGAGGCGGTGAGCGCCACCGCCTGGGGGCTGATGAATTCGGTGTAATAGACGAACAGAATACCGGCGACGGAGGTCAAAAGGCCGGAGAACATGAAAGCCCCGAACCGGGTCATCCAGACGTGATAGCCAAGCGCGTTCATCCGGCGCGGCTGGTCGCGCGTGCCGCACAGTGCGGCGCCAAACGGCGAGCGTACGAAGATCGCCACCGCGGCGACCGCCAGCAAAAAGACGATAAGCGTCGCGTCATAAAACGCGCGCGGCGAGTCGAGCGACAGCCCGAACGGCGCCGGCCGCGTCGACACGCCGATGCCGTTGTCGCCGCCGGTTAAGCTGATCCAGCGATAGGCGAGCCCCCAGATGATTTCGCCGAGCGCAAGCGTAATCATGATAAAGCTGATGCCGCTCGCCCGCAGCGATAACGCGGCAAAGCCCGCGGTCGCGACCAGGCCCACGGCGAGGCCGCCCAGGATCGCAATCGCGTGGCCGCAGCCGGCCGCCAGCAAATAAGCGACGACGTAAGCGGCCACGCCGAACAATCCGGCACTGCCGAGCGACACCAATCCGGCGTAACCGACCAGCACATTGAGTCCGAGCGCAAAAACGGCGTAAAGCAGAACCTGACTCGCGATATTGACGTAATAGATTTGGTCGATCGCGTAGGGCACCGCGATCAGCGCCAGGATCGCGACGACGACGGCGATGCGCCGCGCGACCGCAGCGCGTGTCGCGGTATTTTCCGCCGCACTTGCCGCAGGGCTATTCACAGGACCTGACCCCCAAACAGACCCTGCGGCCGCAGCACCAGGACCAGCACCATCGGCAGGAACAACACGAAATAGGCAAGCTCCGGCAACAGCGCCTGGCCGAAATTGTAGATGAAGCCAACCACGATGCTGCCGACGAACGAGCCGAGCAGGCTACCGGTGCCGCCGAGGATGACGACAACCAAAGCGAGCGGCAACATGTCCTGGTCGAGGCCCGGATAGACCGACAGGATCGGCCCGCCGATCATTCCGGCGAAGCCCGCCAGGCCGGCGCCGAGCCCGAAGACGAGGGTGAAGAGCTGCGAGACGCGGATACCGACGACACGCGCCATCTGCGGGTCGTCGACGCCGGCGCGGATCATGGCGCCGAGCCGCGTGCGTTCGAGCATTAGCCACAGCGCAATGGCGAACACCACCGCGATCAGGATGACCGCCATGCGATAGAGCGGGAATGCCGCACCGTCGACGCGGATAAAGCCGGTAAGATGCGGCGGCGTCGCTACCGAGATCGGATCGCCGCCCCAGCCCATCAGGCAGAGATCGGCGGCCATGAAGGACACGCCCAGCGTCACCAGCACTTGCGCCAATTGCTGGCCGGCCAGCCGCCGCAGCAGCAGGCGCTCCATCAGCGCGCCCAAGACGGCGACCTCGAACGCGGCGATGATCGCGGCCACCCAGAAGTTTAAGGTGAATCCCAGCGCGCCGGACAACAGCGAGGTGCCGAGATAGGCGCCGACCATGAACATCGAGCCATGCGTCAGATTGGGGATGCGCATCAGGCCGAAAATCAGGGAAAATCCCGCCGACAGCAAAAACAACAGACCGCCGAACGTCACGCTGTTGACGGTGAGCAGCAGCCAGAATGTCATGTCTTACCCTTACGCTTCCCGGCCGCCGCATTTGCGAGCTCTGCACTCGCGATTTTCATTTCCCGCGCGTCGCCGCGAAAGCGGGTGCGCGCGCTTGTTGCCTTCGTTTCGATCGACTCTCAACTGGATTCTCGCTGGCGCGGGAATTAGGTGAAGAATCGAATGTTCAACATTTCGCCAGCGGCGGATAATCGCGTGAATAGACCGGGTGCGCGAGGAATTCTTGTTCGGACCAGGTCCAGAACTGGCTGACGTTTTCATAGGTCTTTATGGTCTTGTTCCAGAGCTTGAGTCCGTATTTGGCGCCGTCTTTGACAAGGCGCCGGATGTAAATTGTCCCGATCACATTGTTAAGGTGATCGAACTTGAGCGGGCCGCGCGGCGTGTCGGCGAGACTGACCGACTTCAACACCGCCATGAACCCTTCCCGATCGTCCGCGTGGCCGCCGTTCGTCTTCAGGGCCGCGTCCACCACCTCGCAATTGCCGTATAGAAGAGCGGCATATTGGCCGGGAATAGTATCGAAGTTTTTCAACATGCCGTTGACGAAGCGCTTATTGCCGTCGGTGTCGAGATCCAGCGTATAGGGGGCGGCGCTGACGAGGCCGAGCGCTTCATCGCCGAAGCTCTTGAGCAAGGAATCGTCCGCCCCGGCTTCTCCGGACACGACCGGGTATTTGAGCCCCGCGCCGACATATTGCTTCATGAAACGCAACGGATTCGAACCGGCAAAGCCCTGACAGACACCGTCGCAATCGCCGATCTGGGCAATATAGGGCGTATAGTCAGGAGTCACCAAAGGCGGCCACAGCTTGTTGACCACGCAACCGCCGTCCTTTTGGAAGGCCGCCTGGAAACCGCCCATCTGCTCGTAGCCGAAGGCGAAGTCCTCGGAGATGGTGACGACTCGCTTGAGCTTCAATTCGGTCGCCGCATAGTGGCCCAGCGGCTGCGTCGCTTGCGACGACGTCGCCGAGGCGCGCAACAGAAATGGGTTCGGCGTGCGTTGGGTCAGATTGTCAGCCGCGGCGAGGCTGAGCGTCGGCATCTTCTGCTGTTTAATGTACTCGCTGATGGCATAGAGCTCGAACGCGGCGAGCGGGCCGACAACAACGTCAACCTTGTCACGCTCGACCAGTTCCTGCGCCTTGGTCTTGGCGCCGGCCGGATTGCCGCCGGTATCGGCGGAGATGAAGTCGACCTTACGGCCGCCCATCATGTAGTTTTTTTCTTTCAGATAAGTGAGAACGCCCTGCTCCATCTGGATGCCGCCTTCGGCGAGCGGGCCGGTCTTGACGGTGAGCAGGCCGAGCTTGAACGGCGCAGCCTGCGCGACGGCGGGCATCGGGAAACCGGTCAATGCGGCGGCGGCACCCGCTGCGCCGCCTGCAAGCAGCGTGCGGCGACTTAGACTGCGCGACATGGTTTCCTCCCTGGTCGTCGCCCGAATTGCGCGAAGCGCAATCCGGGCCACGAAATATCAGCACTTCGTCAGTGGCGGATAATCCCGCGAATAGACCGGATGAGCGAGGTATTCCTGTTCGGGCCAGGTCCAGAACTGGCTCACGTTTTCATAGGTCTTGATGACCTTGTTCCAGAGTTTCAGCCCGTATTTGGCGCCCTCGGTACCGATACGGCGGATATAGAACGTGCCGATCACATTGTTGAGGTGATCGAACTTCAGCGGCCCGCGCGGCGTGTCGGTCAAACTGACCGCCTTCAGCGCCGCCATGAATTTTTCCTTGTTGTCGGCATCGCCGCCCGTCGCCTTCAGCGCGGCATCGACCACCTGGCAATTGACGTAGAGCAGCGCGGCATACTGACCCGGAACCGCGTTATAATTTTTCAGCATGCCGTCGATGAAGCGTTTGTTGGCGTCCGTCTCGACCTCAAGCGTGTAGGGGCAGCAGCTGACAAGGCCGATCGCCTCGTCGCCGTAGCTCTTGAGCAGCGCGTCGTCGGCGCCGGTCTCGCCCGTCACCACCGGATACTTCAATCCGGCGCTGGCATAGGCCTTCATAAACCGCAGCGGATTCGAGCCGGCAAAACCTTGGCAGACGCTGTCGCAATCGCTGATCTGCGCGACATAGGGCGTATAGTCAGGCGTCACCAGCGGCGGCCACAGCTTGTTGACGACGCAGCCGCCGTCTTTCTGGAACGCGGCCTGGAAGCCGCCCATCTGCTCGTAGCCGAAAGCGAAATCCTCGGTAACGCAGAAGGCGCGCTTGAGCTTGAGTTCGGTCGCCGCGTAGTGCCCCATCGGGTGCATCGCCTGCGACGAGGTCGCCGAAGCGCGCAGCAGGTACGGATTTGGCGTGCGTTGCGTCAGGTTGTCGGCCGCCGCCAGGCTGAGCGTCGGCATCTTTTGCTGCTGAATGTAGTCGTTGATGGCATACAGCTCGAAGGCGGCGAGCGGTCCGAGAATAACGTCGACGTTGTCGCGCTCGACCAATTCCTGGGCCTTGGTCTTGGTGCCCGCCGGGTTGCCGCCGGTGTCGGCGGAGACGAAATCGACCTTGCGGCCGCCGATCGTGTAGTTTGTCTCCTTCAGGAACGTGATCACGCCCTGTTCCATCTGGATGCCGCCCTGCGCGAGCGGCCCGGTCTTTACGGTAAGAAGGCCGAGTTTGAACGGCTTATTCTGCGCGATGGCAGGCGCCGGAAAACGGCCAAGCGCGGCGGTCGCTCCCACGGCGGTGCCGGCCAAAACCGCGCGGCGACTGATATTCCGAGACAAAAGCTTGCGAGACATTCGTATCCTCCCTTTGGCGCCAGAGCTTCGATGCGGCGCCTGCGATGCCGATGCTCCCCTGTGCGATAGCCTTTAGGCCATGACTTTCACGTTATCATTTCATGCATCTGGGGCGAAGCCCCATCCGGCCGGTAAAGATCGGCTCTTGTCGCGCCTTTCTCAGCACTTGCGCAGCGGCGGATAGTCGCGCGAATAGACCGGATGCGCGAGAAGGGTGGTTGACGTTACGCGCCTTCATATCCTTCCCCTTGCGCCTCACTTGTCGAGGCGCCGGCCATGTCAGCCCCTTTTCGCACCGCTGCTTTGATACGATCATTTTTGCTTAGGAGGAATGACGGGAAGCAACAGATAGGGCCGCGCCGTGCCGCCAAAATGCAGGCCGGTGACGCCGCCGAAAATCCGCGGCGGCCGGTCGCGCGGATCGTCGTGCAGGAACGGCCCGCAGCCGGTGAATTCGTTCTTGAAATTCGACAATCGCCCGCCGCTTGCCCCGGGATAGACGTAGTCCTTGCCGCGCACGGTGAGCGCAACGCGGTGGCCGGCGGGCACGACAATCGACGTCGGCCAGATTTCAACGTCGAGCGCGACCACCTCGCCCGGCTTGAGCGGCTGTTTTTTGGCGTGGCTATGATAGGGCCGGTATGGTTTTGACAGCGTCTTGTCGAGCTGGCGATGCGAGGCGCGCAGCCAGCCCTGGCCGACCGGCGTATGCGGGTCGAGGGCGCCCTGGAACACCACTTCCTTGAGGTCGGGCGAGAACACGCGCAGCACGACAAAAATATCGGCGTCGCCGGTCGAGGACGACACGAATAGCTTGACCGCCGACGGGCCGGTGATTTCGGTCTCGCGCGCAAGCGGCGGCGTCAGAAAAGTGACGCCATCGCCCATCGCCGCGAAGCGGATGACGGCCTTTTTCTTGGTGGGTTTCGCGCTGAGCGCTCCATCTGACGGATCGAGATGCAATCGCGTCCATTTGGTGCGCTTGAGCGGCCATTCCTTTTCCGCACGCTCGACGAAGCGATCGACATGCCGCACCTGGAGCTGCACCGGCGGTTGCCGGTCCCAGTCGTTTTTCTTGCCGTGCAAAAAGCGATCGAAGAAGCGCAGTTGCAGGTTGCGGCCGTAATCGGTGTAAAAATGCGTCCAATGCTCGATGCCGTGGACTTCGAGCCACTTCTGTTTCGAGGCGGCGCGCGTAAAACCTTCGAAATTGCCGCGCGGATGCAACGGCTGGCCGCCCCAATTGGCCGCCGACAAAAACGGCACTTTCACTTTCGGCCAGACCGGCGAACGGGCGCGGTGATACGCGTCGTCGAGCGGATGGGCGACGATATCGGCGCCGAAATTGCTGCGATTTTTTGCAAGTTCCGCGTCGGAGAGGATTTCCGGCCCGCAAACGAGCTCGCCGTGCACGCGGCTTCTCTTGCCGCGCTCGCCTGAGCCGTACTGCACGGTCTTGACCTGCATGTCGTACCAGTTTTCCCAGAACGTGCAGAGGATCCCACCGTGGTGCGTCATGTCGCGATACCAATCGGCGGCGCCTTCCCAGATGCACATGGCTGCGAGATGCGGCGGTTCGAGTGACGCCACGTGCCACTGATTGATGCCGTAATAGGAAATGCCGTTCAGCCCGACCTTGCCGTTCGACCACGGCTGCACGCCGGCCCATTCGATGCAGTCGTAAAAATCCTTAGTCTCGCGCGGCGAAAAATGATCGATGAAGCCGGGCGAGCAGCCGGCGCCGCGCGAATCGACGCGTATGCAGGCGTAATCGTGCGGCACCCATTTCTCGGGATCGACGACCTCCCAGCTCTGATAGAGGTTGCTGGAGCCGGCGGCGACGTCGGGATGCTTTTCCGCCATGCGCTGCCAGGCGCTCGGATAGCCGTCCTGGAACGCCAGCCCCTTGGCATAGGGGCCGTAGCTTAAGATCGCCGGATAGCGGCCATCGGCGAGGGGACGAAACACATCGGCGCGCAGCACGAGGCCATCATCCATCGTTATCGGCACGTTCCAGTCGATGCGCATGCCGTCACGGGTTTCGCTGCGCGCTTCGAGCGTCTTGCGGTCGCCAGCGGCCGCCGCCATGCGGGCTTCGCCTTCGAGCGATGACATGCGCTTTCCTCCGAGACTTTATAGTTTGAGCCGAAGTTTAATCAGTCGCAACGGTCTGGACAATTGTAAAGCACCACCTTACAATATCGATGTGATCCGATCGTTCCGAAGCTAAGGGATTACGGCGCTTTGCCGAGCGGGACGATTCTTCCAGGCTGAGCGTGCAGAACCCGGATCGCATTCGCCGCATTGTGCTTGCGCTTAACGCCGCCAAGTCGCCGGAAGGGATGAACATACCGGGTTTCCGCCTTCACCCGTTAAAGGGTAAGGATCGCGGTCGGTACGCGATCGATGCGAGTGGAAATTGGCGAGTGACTTTTTCCTGGGACGGTGAGGACGCCGTCGACGTGGATTTGGAGGACTATCACTGATGAGCAGAAACCGGCTCGTTCGCGGCCTAAAACCGATGCATCCGGGTGAGATGTTGCGCCAGGACGTGCTCCCGGCGCTTGGCAAGTCTAAGACCGAGATTGCACGGTTGCTCGGCGTTTCGCGGCAGACACTCTACGACATTCTCGACGAAAAGCAGCCGGTGACGCCGGGCATGGCATTGCGTCTCGGCAAGCTGCTTGGCAATGGTCCCGATCTTTGGATCAATTTGCAGCGCGCCTATGATCTCGCTGTCGCCGAGCGCGATCTCGCCGGCAAGCTCAAGAAAATTCCGACACTGACGGCGGCGTAGCTCGTTCTTCGTCTTTTCCCGGTGCGTGAGAAAAATCGCGCTCAGCGCACTTTCCTCTTGCCCGATTTGCGTTTTACCCCCGCCATCCGCTCCAGCACGGCGCAGACGGCGGCGGTGTCTTCGCCGCCGTGGCCGGCTTTGAGCGCCTTGTCATAGATCGCACTCGACGCATCGAACATCGGCGTCGGCACTTTGATCTTGCGGGCATAGCCGCCGATGACGTCCATGTCCTTTTGCCACACCGAAATTTTCATGGTCGGATTGTCGTAGCGGTCCTTGACCATCATCGGCGCGCGAAGCTCGAAAATGCGCGAATTGCCGGCGCCGGTTTTGACAAGATCGAATATGAGCTGCGCCGGCAGGCCGGCCTTCATGCCCAGCACCATCGCCTCGGCGCTTGCCACATTGTGGATGGCGACCAGGAGATTGGCGACGTATTTCATGCGGCTGCCGTTGCCGAATTCGCCGACGTCGTGCACGGCGCGGGTGAAGCCCGCAAATAGCGGATGCAATTTCTTGATCGCCGCCGCGCCGCCCGAGGCATAGACGACGAGATCCCTGACCTTGGCCTGGGCGCCGGTGCCGCTCATGGGACAATCGAGCAGCAAGTGCCCGGCTTTGTGCAGCGCCGCCTGGGCTTTGGCTTTGTCCTCGATGGCGAAAGTGGACGCCTCGACCACCACGCGGGGCGGCACGCCGGCTTTGGCGATGGCGGCGGCAGTCGCCGCGAGCGCTGCGGGGCTGGGCAAACTGGTGATGATGGTCTTCGCCTTGCGCGCAACGTCGGCGGCATCGGCGGCGATCTCGACGCCGATGCGCGCCAAGGCCCGCCGCCGCGCCGGCGCGAGGTCATAGCCGATGACGCGCCAGCCGGCGGCGACGAGATTCTCCGCGAACGCGCCGCCCATGATGCCGAGCCCGATGATGCCGACGACGCCTTTCTTTCCCGAAGCCATACCGCGCGCGCTCCTTTATTCACGAGGAGGCGACGCTATGACATCCGGTCCTCGTATGCGCAAGCCGCTTTCTCGCTGCACGCCAATCGCCTATCGTCCGCACTGGGACGGAATTGTCAGGGAGAGCGTGCATGCGCATCGGCGTCGCCGGCATCGGAAAAATGGGCGCGGCAATGGCGGCGCGGCTGATCGAGGCCGGGCATGAGGTCGCGGTGTGGAATCGCACGCCAGTCAAGGCCAAGGCGGTCACGGGCGCGACAGTGGCCGCAACGCCGGCGGAGCTGGTGAAGCACGCCGACGTCATCGTCTCGAGCCTCACCGACGCAGCCGCGCTCGACGCGGTCTATAAGGGAGCATCGGGTCTGCTCAGCGGCGAGGTGGCCGAAAAACTGTTCATCGACATGAGCACGGTATTGCCGGCGACCGAGGCCGCGCTCGCCGAAGCGGTGCGCGGCAAGGGCGCCGCTTTCGTCGAGTGTCCGGTCGGCGGTTCGACCGGACCGGCGCGGCAAGGCAAGCTCATCGGACTTATGGGCGGCAACGAAGCCGATGTCGCGCGCGCCCGGCCCATTCTCGAGCAACTCTGCCGACGCCTTGAACATGCCGGTCCGGTCGGCTCGGGCGCGGTGCTCAAATTCGCGGTCAATCTGCCGCTCATGGTCTATTGGCAGGCGCTGGGCGAAGCGCTGGCGCTCGCCCATTCGCTGCCGGTCGATCCGGGACGGCTGATGGATTTGCTGAGCGACACGTCCGGCGCCGCCACCATTGCCAAAGTGCGCGCACCCGGCATTGCCGCAATGCTCAAGGGCGGCGATCCCGGGCCGGTGACGTTCAATGTCGACGGCGGCATCAAGGACATGCGGGCGATGCTGGCCGAAGCAAAATCGCGCGGCATCAACCTGCCGCTCGTCGACAAGACGCTTGCCTGTTACGAGGAAACCAAGCGCCATCGCTCGGGCGCCGCCGAAATCTCGACAGTTTCGGCTTATTGGGCGAGCCGCAATCAGAAATGAAACGTACAACACATTGGAGCCAACATGTCGGTCATCACGCTTGCGCAAGCTTCCACCATCGTCGACGTCGCGCTGAAGAAGGCGCGGGAGCTCAAACAAATGCCGCAGACGGTGGTCGTGCTCGATCCCGGCGGACATGTCGTCTGCGCCAAGCGCGAAGACGGCTCGGGAATCATTCGTTTTGAGATCGCGACCGGCAAAGCCTATGGCGCGCTCGGCATGGGCTGGGGCTCGCGCACGATGATGGAACGGGCGGCGCAAAACCCCAATTTCCTCGCCGCCATCGTCGCGGCGAGCGGCGGGCGGCTGGTGCCGAATCCCGGCGGCGTGCTGATCCGCGACGCGGGCGGTCAGATCGTCGGCGCAGTCGGCATTTCCGGGGATACCGCAGACAACGACGAGATCATCGCGGCTGTCGGCATCGAGGCGGCGGGGCTGAAGGCCGATCCGGGCGGGGCGAAGAAATAGCATGCACGCCATCGCCGAGCCGGTCCCGAGCTGGGCGGCGCCAGGCGGGCGGGTCATGACAAAAAAGGGAAATGCGCGATGAAACTGTTTTCGTTCTGGCGGTCGCTGGCGACCTATCGCGTGCGCATCGCGCTCAACCTCAAAGGCATTACTCCCGATGAGGTGATCCAGGTCAATCTCATGAAGGGCGAGCAGCGGCAAGCGGCTTACCGCGCGATCAATCCGATGATGGCGATCCCGGCTTTGATCGACGGCGATGGGCCGGCTTTGTTCGAATCGCTGGCGATCGTCGAATATCTCGACGAGGCCCATCCCTCACCGCCGCTGTTGCCGCGCGACCCGCGCGGCCGCGCCCGCGTGCGGGGCTTAAGCCAGCTCGTCGCCTGCGATTCCCATCCGCTGATCGTGCCGCGGGTGCGCGAATATCTGGCGCACGAATTCAAGTTTGACGAAGCCGCGGTCGGCAAATGGTGCCGGCATTGGCACACCGCCGCGATCACCGCGCTGGAGACGCATCTCAAAGACAAGGCCACCGGCCGCTATTGCCACGGCGACACGATCACGATGGCCGATATCTGCCTTGCCAGCCAGGCGGCGGGCGCAAAATTTTTCAATGTCGACACCGCGCCGTTCCCGAACTTCACGCGCATCGCCGATGCGCTGTCGCAAATCGACGCTTTCGCGCGCGCGCACCCCCTGAAGCAGCCCGGCGCGCCGGCGGCATGACGGCCGCTACCACCACTTGAAGAAATGATGCAGCGGGCCGCGGCCGGTGCCGACGTCGAGGCGGTCAGCGGCGGCAATGGCGGCGCTCACATAGGCTTTAGCCGCGTGCACGGCTTCGTGCAGGGCTTGGCCTTTAGCGAGTCCTGCCGCGATCGCTGAAGCCAGCGTGCAGCCGGTGCCGTGCGTGTTCTCGGTCGCGACGCGCGGCGCCGCGAAGCGCGTAGCACCATTGGCCTCGACCAACAGATCGACGGACTGCGGACCGCTGCCGTGACCGCCCTTGATCAGGACCGCGCCGGCGCCGAGCGCGAGCAATTTTTGCGCTTGCGCGCGCATTTCATTTTCGTCGCGCGCTTGCGGCGCATCGAGCAGCGCCGCCGCTTCCGGCAGATTCGGCGTCACCACAGCGGCGCGCGAAATGAGCTTGCGCAACGCGCCAATGGCATCCGTGCGCAAAAGCCGTTCGCCCGAGGTCGCAGCCATCACCGGATCGAGCACAATGTTGCGTGCGCGATGGCGTTCGAGGCCGGCGGCGACGGCGGCGATGGCAGCCGCATTGCCCAGCATGCCGATTTTCACCGCGCCGATGTCGAGATCGGAAAACACGGCATCGATTTGCGCCGCGATGAAATCCGCCGGCACTTCGTGAACGGCGAACACGCCCTTGGTATTTTGCGCCGTCAGCGCAGTGAGCACGCAAGCGCCGTAAACGCCGAGCGCGGAGAATGTCTTGAGATCGGCTTGAACGCCGGCCCCGCCGCCCGAATCCGAGCCGGCGACGGTGACGGCGATGGCAACGCCCATCACGCGCCCCGCTTCGCCAGCATGGCGTCGACGATGCCGCGCAAGGTGCGTGCAGCACCGGCGGGATCCGGCGAAAGCGACAGCGCCGAGATGACGGCGACGCCGTCGGCGCCGGCGCCGATGACCGCCGCGGCATTGCCGGCATCGATGCCGGCGATGCCGCAAACCGGCAGTTTCGGCGCGCGGCGATGCAGCGCGGCGATAATGCGCGCCAGGCCTTGCGGACCGATCGGCGCCTTCTTCTGCTGTTTCGATAACGTGACATAGACGCCGCCGGAGCCGACATAATCGATCAAATCGAGCGGCGCAGCGTCGGCTTCCTCGACCGATTTGACCGACAGACCCACGATCGCGTCCCTGCCAAGGAGCGCGCGGGCGTCTTCGATCGCCATGTCGTCCGGCCCGAGGTGCACACCGTCGGCCTTGGCGGCCAGCGCCACGTCGATACGATCGTTGACGACGAACGGCACGCGAAGCGGCGCCAGCGCTTGCTTGATCGCCCGCGCCGCTTCGACCATGGCGCGCGTTTCGCTCACTTTGTCGCGCAATTGGACGAGCGTCGCGCCCCCTTGCGCGCAAAGCCGGGCCAGGTCGGCGAGATCGTGGCCGCCGGCGCGCTCGGGATCGACAATGGCATTAAGGCGAAGATCGACCGGCATCGTAAAACCCCTTTCATCTGCAAACGTTACACCGTCCGGCCGGGCTCGTGCAGTCCTTGCGGTTTGGTATAAGCTTGTGTCGACGGTCCCGGAGGCGCGTATGATTCCCTTTTTCGTGCAGATCAAATGCCAGCTCGGCAAATCCTACGAGGTCGCCAATAAGCTCGCGGACGCCGAGATCGCCTCGGAAATCTACTCGACCGCCGGCGATTTCGACCTCCTGGTGAAGTTCTATGTCGAACCTTCGACCGATATCGGCCATTTCATCGCCGAGAAGGTGCAGTCGATACCGGGTATCGCCGATACCCGCACGATTATCACGTTCAAGGCGTTCGGAGCGGGATCGTAGCGACTTTTATCGGCGCTTGTGGCGCGCCGCGCCGGCGCGCCGAAGCCAGTCGATGCTCGCGCCAGATCACGAACAGGCCGGCAGCGGCGATGATCGCCGAGCCCAACACGATCATCGGCGTCGGTGTCTCGCCGAACACCGCATAGCCGAGCACCAGCGCCCAGATCATCGACGTATAGTCGAACGGCGCCACCACCGAAGCCGACGCGTAGCGGTAGCTTTCGGTGAGGAAAATATGCGCGGTGCCGCCGAGAAGGCCGATTGAGGCAAGCGCTGCGAATTCGCCTTTGGTCGGCGTGAGCCAGCCGAATGGCCAGGTGACGAGACCGGCCAGCGCGCAGCTGAGCGAGAAATAGAACACGATCGAGGACGTTGACTCGCTCTGCGTCAACCGGCGGGTCTGGATCACGGTGCCGGCGTTCGCCAGCGAGCCGGCCATGCCATAGACGACGCCGGCGAGGCTCGTCGCGCTCGCCATGGCGACGGTCAATTCGTCACCCGACAAATGCGGCGCCAGCACCACCAGCACGCCGACAAATCCGATGACGACCGCGGACCAGCGGTAGATGCGCACCCGCTCCTTGAGCAAGAGCGCCGCAAACGCCACGCAAAACAGCGGCGAGGTGAATGAAATGGCGTTCGATTCCACGAGCGGCAGCCGCGCCAGCGAGCCGAAATTGCAAAACATGCCGACGATGCTGAGTATGCCGCGGCCGGCCTGGCCGAACGGCCGCTCGGTGCGCACCACCGCAGCGAGCTCGCCGCGCCACGCATAGACCAGCACCACCGGTAAGACGGCGAACGATGAACGATAGAACACCACTTCGCCGATCGGATAGCGCGCGCCGAGATAGCGGATCAACGCCGACATCACGGCGAAGAGGACCGCCGAGATCAGCTTGAGCACGATGCCCTTGCCGGTGTTCATTCTCGGTTCTGGTTCGGCAGCGGCGGGGCGCCGTTATCGAGGTTTGGCTGATGCGGCGGCAGCGCCGAGGCGGGCACGGTGCTTCGGGTCATGCCAGCTGCGGCTCCGGCTCGGCCCATTCTTCAGCACCCTGCGGGTCGACCAGGCTCGCCAGCACCGTCGGGTCGGTCGCGGTGAAGACCGTCATGGTCTCGACATGGCCACGGATCTCGACGTGCTGCCGGTTCAGCGCATCGACCGCTATGCCGGCGGTTTTGCAGACTTCCTCCGAGACGACGACCCGGCATTCCAGGTTTTTCGTCATGTCCTGCAGCCGCGCGGCAACGTTGACGGCGTCGCCAAGCGCCGTGAACACCGTGTGGCCGCGGAAACCGATGTCGCCGACGATGACTTCGCCGGCATGAATGCCGATGCCGTATTGGATCGGCTCGCGCACTTCGGTGGTGAATTGGTGGTTCAGATAAGCGACGTTCGATGCGATAAGCGACGCGGCCCGCAGCGCCTGCCGGCACGCCGTCGCCGGATCGACGTCAAGCCCGAACAAGGCGAGCACGCCGTCGCCGACGAACTGGTTCGGCTGACCGCCAGCGTCGGTGACTGCCTGCGAGGCCGCGTCGACAAATCGATTGATCAGGAAAACGATGTCGAACGGCAGCCGCTTTTCGGAAAGCCTGGTTGAACCACGCATATCGACGAACATGCTGACGACATAGCGCTCGTCGCCGATATTAATGCGGCGACGGCTGCGCACGAAGTCGGCGCCGACATGCGGCGGCAGCACTGGAATGACGGCGACGTCGGTCTGCGGGTGGAGCTGGCAGCCAAGACGGATCGCGGGATCGCCGCTGGCGCCGACCCGCGCCAGCACGAATGCCTCGCGCGCCGAAGGGCGCGGCAAGACGCTGCGATCGCTGACGACACGAACCCGGCACGTCGAGCAGCGCGCACGGCCGCCGCAGACGCTGGCATGCGGCACATTGAAGCGCAGGCTGGCTTCGAGAACGCTCAACCCCTTCGGGACGCGCACCTGGCGGTCGGGATACGAAAGCGTGAACATGCCGCGCCGGCGTTCGCGCAGCACGCGCACGCCGCGCGCCGCGAACACCAATGCGAACGCAATTCCGTACCCGATAGGGAAATAGAACAACGTGATATCGTCGATTGCCGCACGCTGCGGCGGAGCCAGGACGTGCAAATGCTGCACGCGCCATTGCGGGTCCTTAGCGAGCGCAATGACCTCTTCCGCTCCGTGGTGCGCGCCGAGCATCGCCAGCGGTGGCAGCAGCACCGCAATGACGAACAGAATAGGCCACGCCCATTTGAAGAACGGTTTGAGCCGCAGCCAGAAATAAAGCCCGATGCAGGCATGCGTCCACGCCACCGTCAAAAGCACGAACTGCACAGCAATCATGTACCGACGCACAACCCAATAGGCAAACAGCGGCAATGCGTAATTAACCGGCTCGGCGCCGTAGACCCAGCCGGCAACCCGCACCACGCCGAAATGGCTGGCAAGCCAGAGCGGAATGCTCAAGCCCAGGATCAGCTGAGTCAGCTCCGCGACGGTGTAGCGAAAATGCCGCCGTTGATAGAGCGCCCACAGGCCAAGCGAGAAGTGCGTCGCCGCCGCGGCATACAGCGTGATGTTGACGACCGGAAGCCGCCACCACCAAATGTGGAACGACAGCCACCATTCCATGGTCGCGTAGGAAATGTTGCCGAGCACGTGATTGAAGAAATGCGAGAAAATGTAAGAGAACAGCACGAGGCCGCAGGCGAGCCGCACTTGGCGGACCCCGATACCGCGCAACCATTCGGCAATTCCGGCGCCCACGCTCGCGCCGGCCGGATGCACGTCAACGATTGCCGCTGCCTCGAGCGCCATGCCCGATCGACCTTCGCTCTCCGGGTGAACTAAAAAAAGAGAACAGCGCCGCCCGCAGGCGGCGCAAATCACGGCCATAGTAGGGGCGAACGTCAACTCGCTGCAATGGCCTCGCAACTGCGGCGGAATCGTTCGGACCGCCGACCTTTAAGTCGACTGTTTAGGACGAGGCATGTGCCGGTTATTCGGCCGGCTGCACCGTATTTTGCCGCCCTTTGCCGCGGCGGCGCCCCAGCTGGGCGATGTAGCGGGCGATGACATAGAACACCGGCGTAAAGATCAGCCCGAACGCCGTCACTCCGATCATGCCGAAAAACACCGCGGTGCCGAGGGCCTGGCGCAGTTCCGCGCCGGCGCCGATCGCCCAAACGAGCGGCGTGACGCCGAGGATGAAGGCAAACGAGGTCATCAGAATCGGCCGCAGCCGCAATCGGGTCGCTTCGACGGCGGCTTCCCAGCGCGTGCGCCCCTCCTCCTCCAATTGCCGCGCGAATTCGACGATCAGGATCGCGTTCTTGGCCGCAAGCCCGATCAGCACCACGAAGCCGACTTGGGTGAGGATGTTGTTGTCGAGACCGCGCAGGATGACGCCGGTGATGGCGGCAACGAGACACATCGGCACGATCATGATCACGGCAAGCGGCAAGGTGAGGCTTTCGTATTGCGCCGCCAGCACCAGAAAGACAAAGACCACCGCCAGCACGAATGCGAACATCGCGGTATCGCCCGCCCTGATCTGCTGAAACGCGAGCGTCGTCCACTCGGTGGCAAATCCCTCCGGCAAGGTCGCGTCGGCGAGCTTGTCCATGATTTCGATCGCCTGGCCCTGCGAGTAGCCGGGCGCGGCAGCGCCGTCGACCTCGGCGGCCGGATAGAGATTGTAGCGCGGCACGCGATAGGGGCCGGCAATATTGTCGACGGTGGTGAAGGAGCCGAGCGGAACGGTTTCGCCGTTGGAATTGCGCACCCTGATCTTGAGCACGTCGGCGACATGCTGGCGGTCCTGGTCGCGGGCCTGCGCCATGACCCGGAAGGTACGGCCGAACAGATTGAAGTCATTGACGTAGGACGAGCCAATATAGACCTGCAGCGCGTTGAATACGTCCTGGACGTTGACGCCGAGGAGTTGCGCCTTGATCCGGTCAATGTTGAGATAGACCTGCGGCGTCGAAGTTTCGAACAGCGAGAACGCTTGCGCAATACCGGGCGTCTTGACGGCGGCCAGCACCAGCGACTCCGTGGCCTTGCGCAGGGCTTCGGATCCCTGTCCGGAACGATCCTCGACCATCATGCGAAAGCCGCCGGCGGTGCCGATGCCGAGCACCGGCGGCGGCAGCACCGCGATGGTAAAGGCGTCCTGGATGACCGACAGCCGGCGGTTCAGCTGCGCCTGGATGGCGGCCGCCGATTGGCGCAAATCGAGGCCGCGCTTGGTGTAATCGTCGAGCACCAGAAACAGCGCGCCGGAATTCGGCGCATTGGTGAAGGTCGCGCCGGAAAAGCCGACGATGTTCACGGCATGGGCCACGCCCGGCACGCCGAGCGCGATGTCGAGCGCCCGCTGTTGCACCTGATCGGTGCGGGCGAGCGAGGCGCCCGGCGGCAACTGCACGATGACGATGATATAGCCGCGGTCGACTTGCGGGATGAACCCGACCGGCGCGATGCGGAAAGCGTTCAAGCCGAGCGCGATGACGACGAGATAGATTGCGGCCATCATGACCGCGCGCCGCACCGTTCTTGTAGCAAGCCAAGAAATCCAGGACCCGACGCGGTCGAAGCCGCGATTGAAATAGCCAAAGAACTGATGAACAGGTCGCTCCCACCAACGCTCGCGTCGGCCGCCGCGGTGCGGCTTGAGCAGCAGCGCGCACATCGCCGGCGACAGCGTCAGCGAGACGATCAGCGAAATGATGGTGGCGCCGGTGATGGTCAGCGCGAATTGCCGGTAGAACTGGCCGGATATGCCGGTGATGAAGATCGACGGCACGAACACCGCGCAAAGCACGAGTGCGATGGCGATCAGTGCCGAGCCGACTTCGTCCATGCTCTTGCGCGCGGCCTCGCGCGGTGCGAGCCCGGCGGCGATATTGCGCTCGACGTTCTCGACGACGACGATGGCGTCGTCGACCACGATGCCGATCGCCAATACCAGGCCGAACAGCGAAAGATTGTTCAGCGTGAAGCCGAAAGCCGCCATGAAGAAGAAACTGCCAATCAACGAGACGGGTATCGCAACAAGCGGAATGACGGCGGCACGCCAAGTCTGCAAGAACAAGATCACTACCAGTACGACGAGCACGATAGCCTCGCCGATGGTGTCGATCACGGCATCGACCGATTGCTGGATGAATTGCGTCGGGTTGTAGACGATGGCGTATTTGACGCCGGTCGGAAACCGCTGCGCCAGTTTGGCCATCAGCTCGGTGACGCCCTTGGCGGTGGCGAGCGCATTGGAGCCCGGCCGCTGGAAGATCGCAAGCGCGACGGCGGGATCGCGGTCGAGATAGGAATTCGACGAATAATCGAGCGCGGCAAGCTGGATGGTGGCGACGTCGCGCAGCCGCACCACGGCGCCCGGCGTTTCTTTCACCACGATGTTGCCGAATTCCTCGGGCGTATCGAGCCGGCCCAGCGTCTGCACCGCGACCTGGAACGCGCCAGGATGCGCCACCGGCGGCTGGTCGAGCACGCCGGACGCGACCTGGATGTTCTGGCCCTGCAAGGCGCTGGTCACGTCGGTCGCAGTCAGGCCGAGCGATTGCAGGCGGTCGGGGTCGAGCCAGATGCGCATCGAGTAGTCGCGGCTGCCGAACACGGTGATCGAGCCGACGCCGTCGACGCGGGTGAGCGGATCGGTCACTTCGAGCGTGGCGTAGTTCGATATGAACAAGGCGTCGCGCGAATTGTCGGGCGAATAAAGATGCACGACCATCATCAGGTCGGGTGAGGCTTTCTGCACCGTGACGCCGATGTTGCGGACATCGGCCGGCAGCCGCGGCTGCGCGATGGCGACGCGATTCTGCACTTGCACCTGGGCAATGTCGAGATTGGTGCCGAGATCGAAAGTGACCTGAATCGAAAAGCGCCCGTCTGCCGTCGAATTGGACGACATGTAGAGCATGTTCTCGACGCCGTTGATCTGCTGCTCCATCGGTGTGACCACCGTGGAGGCGACGACTTCGGCGCTGGCGCCGGGATATTGCCCGGTGATATTGATGATCGGCGGCGCGATTTCGGGATATTGCGCGATCGGCAAACGCGAGAACGCCACGCCGCCCAGGATCACGAAAACAACCGAGACCACGGCGGCAAAGATCGGCCGATCGATGAAGAAGTGCGAGATGCGCATTTAGTGCACGTTCCGACCGAGCTGACGCAAGCTTCCGCGCATTCCCGCGTAAGCGGGAATCCGGCGGGAACCGGTCGATATCGCGGTGAACCTACTGGGTCCCCGCTTTCGCGGGGACGAGCGGATTATTGCAGCGGATTTGCTCAAAGCGTCACCCGGCCTTCGCGTCGTCGCCCGCCTTGGGCGGGGCGGCTGGGAGGGCCTGCTCCTGCGCCGTCACCTTGATCCCCGGCTGTGCGTGCATCAGGCCATTGACGATCACGCGATCGCTCGCGAGCAAGCCGTCCGTGATGACGCGCAAGCCGCCGTCGAGCTCGCCGAGCGTCACGTATTTCTGCCGCACCGTGCCGCCGTCGTCGACGACCAGCACGTATTTGCGCGCCTGCTCGGAGCCGATCGCCGCGTCGGGAATGAGCAGCGCCAGATGCGGCGGCGAGCCGGGAACGCGGATGCGGCCGAACATGCCCGGGGTGAACAAGCCGTTGGGGTTGGCAAAGATCGCGCGGCCGCGGATCGTGCCTGAGGACGTGCTGATGACGTTGTCGACGAAATCGATCTTGCCGGTGTGGCCGAAATCTTTTTCGTCGATCAGCTTAAGCGAAACCGGCACGCCGGTATCGATCCCGCCTTGCTGCTGGTCTGTGGCTTGCTGGCCGGATGGCGGATCTGACTGTTGTCCGGTTAGTTGACCGGGTGGCCGATCCGCTTGTTTATCGGTTTGCCGAACCGATGGCGGATCCGCCGGTTGGTCGGGTGTCCGATTTTTGGCGAACCGCTCGTAGCGCAGATACGACTGCTCGTCGAATGTGAATTCGAAGCGGATCGGATCGACCGAAACGATGGTGGCAAGCAGCGTGGTGTTGCCGCCGGCGCCGCCGGTGATGAGATTGCCGACGGAAACGCGGCGGTCGCCGATGCGCCCGTCGATCGGCGCGCGCAGTTCGCTATACTGGTCGAGATCGAGCTCGGCGGAATGCACCATCGCCTCCTGCGCGGCGACGGCGGCTTCCGCCACGTTCTTGGCCTGGGTGCGCTGGTCGTAGGTCTGCTCGGTGATGGTCTTGTTTTGCAGGAGTGCTTGGCCGCGTTGCAGATCGCCCTGTGCGAAGGAAAGGTTGGCGCGCGCCTGGGCGAGATTGGCGCGCATCTGTTCCAGCGCGATTTCGAACGGCCGGCGGTCGACGGTGAAAAGAAGATCGCCCTTCTTCACCATCTGGCCGTCGGTGAAATGGATTGCCGAAAGATAGCCGGACAGCCGGGAGCGGATTTCGACCGAATCCACCGCGACGAAGCGGCCGACATATTCGTCGTAATCGACCACCGTGCGCTGCACCGGCTTGGCCACGGTGACCGTCGGCGGTGGAAAGGCCGCGCGCTGCTGCTCGCCGCGATCGCAGCCGACCAAAACGACCAGCAGCAGGGCGGTGGCCGGCAGGACGGCGAGCCGCGCCGCGTTAACGAATTTCATCGTACTTCCCTCGAGCGTCTCGGCATCATAGCCGTCGGGCGCTGTCAAACACACGAGGCGCATCGTCGCCGCGAGGATCGTCGTCCCCCGCTGTTAATCCCGCCGCGGGTCGTATATTGCAGCCAAGCCTGTGCGGGTTAAGCCATTGATTTTATGGGAAACTACCTACCGAACCTGCGGCGCCGCCACGATCGGGTCGGAACTCTCCCGGGGCGACAAACCGCGCAAACATGGCTAAGTCGTGATCGGCCAAGGTGCTTGGAGCGGGATGACTTTATCTTCGAATCGTCATCCCGCTCTGGCTATTTGTTGGAGCATGTCCTTTTCGCAAAACCGGTTTCCAGCCCCGGATCAAGTCCGAGGGCAAGCTTTTGCGGGACATGCTCTAGGATCAATCCCGCAGCAGCGCCGCGACCGCGGCGACCGCCAGCGCGAGCCACGCCGCAATGAGGAGGAAGCCGCCGGACGGTGCGGCAAACGGGAATAGCCGATACGCGGCGAAAGCGCGCAGCGCGATGTCGCCGGAAAACAATGCGGCGCCGAGCACCCACGCGGTCAGCACGGCGATCGCCAAGGGCCGCCATAGCACGCCCTGCTGCATCAGCGCCGCGCCGCCGAGCATGGCGGCGGCGTGGAACAGCAGCATAGAAGCGGCGCTGTCGAGGCCCGAGCCGGGCGCCACATGCGCCCCGGCCGCGGCCAGCATAATGCCCGCCACGCCCATCAAGCCGGCCAGCGCGATCAAGATCGGCAGCGCCATGGAGACGGAGTCCTCACACCGGCACTTCGCCCTTGAGCATCAGGCGATAGAGGTAGCGGCGCTCGTTCATGTCGTAATCGGGATTGGCCTGGTGCATGACGCTGCGGTTGTCCCACAGCACCCAGTCGCCGTGGCGCCATTGATGACGGTATTCGTATTTCTTCTGCGTGGCATGCCGCATCAGCTCGTCGATCAGCTTGAGCGCGTCGTCGTCCGCCATGCCGACGATGGATTCCATGCGCACCGGATTGAGAAACAGCGCCTTGCGGCCATTGTCGGGATGGCTGCGCACCAAGGGATGGATTCCCGGTGGCGGCAACTTGGCCCGGCTTTCCTCGGTGAGATGACCGAGTGGACGCGGGCTATATTTGCTTAAATAGACGTGCATCGCCTTGAGCCCGTCAATTCTCCGCTTGGTCGCCTCGGGCAGGTCGTCATAGGCGTCGTGCATGTTGACATATTGGGTGTCGCCGCCGCGCGACGGCAGCTCGACCGCGAACAGCGTCGTCGCCTTGGGCGGGCGCGGGTGATTGGAGTGGTCGGTGTGGAACGTCTCGCCCGGGATGATGCGCCGCCCGTTGACGAATTCGTCGTTGGATACGTAGGAGACATCCGGGTGGCCGGGCACGTGATGTTCTTTTTTATCGTGCGGCTGTAGTTCGCCGAATAACTGCACGGCAGTCATGAACTCATCCGGGGCAAAATGCTGATCGCGCATGACCAGCACGTGATGCTCGGCGAAAGCGACGCGCAACGCGGCGCGGGTCGCGGCGTCGATTGGCTCGGCAAAATCGAGACCGGTGACTTCGGCGCCCGTGTGATCCGTGAGCGGCGCGATGCTGAAGGCCGTCATAAACGCCGCCTCCCGCGGTGATTTTGCACCAACGCTACAGCCGGCCGCGGGCGGGAGCAAGCGGCCGCATCGCTCGCCTGTCGCCACCGGCGCGGCCGATCGGCAATAGCGCACGCCGGTCGGGGGTTAATCTAAGCGGCAGCACCGTGGCGAGCACTGTCGATTGGCGGACAGTGGCGCCGGCGCTGGCGATTTGCATGGCGGGTGACGATAAACGCCGCGGCATCGGCGCCGAGACGACAAAGAACGAATAACGACCAAACAATCGCCTCATTTGCCGGAGGACAACGCGGCGAGAATTTGGCACGCGTGTCCACCAAACAAATGGTTGTCATGCAAAAACGGGCAGCGCCAAAGCGCGCAATGATGCTATGACGCCGTCCGTGCCTTGACCTGTCTACGAGGCACGCCCATCCGCTCAGCCTCGCCAAGCTTGCTGTTTGGCGGGGCTTTCGTTTGCGAGCGGCAACAACAAACGTCGTGTATAACGAGCAGGAGTTAGCGAATGAAGTCGACGACCTTAGCGGTCGCTGTTGCGGCCATCTTGGTGATTGCGCAATCCGCGCAGGCACGGGAGCGTTATTCCGGGCATGGCCATCATCACATCGCAAGGAGCCGCAGCTTTGCGGATCCGCAGTCGGGACCAGCAGAGGCGGGACAATTTTCCTGGAACGCGCAGGCCGCCTCGGCGCCCGCCGCTTTCGGCTATTCCGAATCGGGCCTTAATGCCTATCCGCAGCACAGCGCCTATCGCGGCGGCGACAGCGGGCGTCCCGCAGCGTGGTGCGGCTGGGAAATGCGGCGGCTCGTCGGCAGCGATCCCGGTCCTTCGTACAACCTCGCGCGCAATTGGGCGCATTGGGGCCGCTCCGGCCCGGTGGGCGTCGGCGCGGTTGTGGTTTGGCCGCATCATGTCGGCAAGATCGTCGGTCAGGAAAACGGAGAATGGGTGATCGAATCGGGCAATGACGGGCACGCGCTGCGGACCCGACCGCGCTCGATTGCCGGCGCCATCGCCATCCGCTGGGGCTGAGCGCGATCGCCCACTTTTGTCGACAAACGAAAAGGGCCGCCCGGTTGCCGGGCGGCCCGATTTTATCGGCGCGGAACGATAGGGGCCTACTCCACCCCCTCGCGCCCGATCGCGACGTAGCGGAACTTCGCCCGCTTCATCTCGTCGGTGCGGTAGATGTTGCGCAAATCGACGATCACCGGGCGCGCCATTATGCGCTTGAGCCGAGCCAGATCGAGCGCGCGGAATTGCTCCCATTCGGTGGCGATGACGACGGCATCGGCGTCGTCGGCGGCGGCATAGGCGCTGTTGCAATATTCAACGGCGGGCAAAAGCGGTTTGGCCTGCTCCATGCCGGCCGGATCGTAGCCGCGCACCGTGGCGCCGAGGTCGTGCAGCGCGGTGATCAGCGCGATCGCCGGCGAATCGCGGGTATCGTCGGTATTCGGCTTGAAAGTCAGGCCGAGTACGGCGACGGTCTTGCCGCGCACCGAACCGTCGAGCGCCGCGACCACCTTGCGCGCCATGGCGCGTTTGCGCTGCTCGTTGACGGCGGACACCGTCTCGACGATGCGCAACGCCACGCCGCGGTCTTGCGCGGTCTTCAACAGCGCGCTGGTGTCCTTGGGGAAACACGAACCGCCGAAGCCGGGACCGGCGTGCAAAAATTTCGCGCCGATGCGGTTGTCTAGCCCCATGCCGCGCGCCACTTCTTGCACGTCGGCGCCGACTGCTTCGCACAGGTCGGCAATCTCGTTGATGAAGGTGATCTTGGTGGCGAGGAAAGCGTTGGATGCGTATTTGATCAGCTCCGCCGTGCGCCGGCTGACATAGATGATCGGCGGCACGTTCAGATAAAGCGGCCGGTAGATTTCCGCGAGTACGTTGCGGCCGCGCGCATTGTCGGTGCCGACCACGATGCGGTCGGGATGCTTGAAATCCTGGATCGCGGCGCCCTCGCGCAGAAATTCCGGATTGGAGACGACCTGGATCTCGGCGTCGGGACGTTTCTGGCGCAGGATATGCTCGATCTCGTCGCCGGTACCGACCGGCACGGTGGATTTGGTGACAACGACCGTGGTGGCGGCGAGTTGCGGCGCGATTTCGCGCACCGCGTCATAGACGAAGCTCAGATCGGCGTGGCCGTCGCCGCGGCGCGACGGCGTGCCCACCGCGATGAACACCGCCTCGGCGTCGCCGATGCGCGACGTCGCGGCGGCGAATTCGAGCCGGCCCTGGCGCATATTGGCCGCGACCAGATCGGTGAGACCCGGCTCGAAGATCGGGATTTCACCGCGATTAAGCGCGGCCACTTTGCCGGCATCCTTGTCGATGCAGGTCACCTGGTGGCCGAAGTCGGCCAAGCAAGCGCCGGAAACGAGCCCGACATATCCGGCACCGATCATCGTCACGCGCATGGCGTCTCGTACTCCCGTTCCATCACGCCTTGTCCAGCCCCTGATCCAGCCCCGCCTCGGCCTCCCCGATCGGAGCCACGGCTGAAATCGGTGCGGATTCGGCGATCTCGGCACTGCGTTTCATCAGCGATATCCAGCGCCGACCAAACAACACCAGCACCAATCCCCCATAGACCAGACCGCCAAGCAACGCCAACAACGCCAGTTCCGATTCGTTGCGGAACCTGGACCACGACGATAACAGTCGCGTGACGAGCGGGTCGGCGACCAACAGAGCGAGCGCCAGCGCGGCGCCGGCGGCGGCAAGCTTCATCAGCGAAGCTTTCAGTTCGGCGTCGGCGGCGATGACGCGCGCGCGGTGCGCGAAAAACAGCACCAGGATGAAATTGATCCAAGCGCCGATCGAGGTGGCCAGCGCCAACCCGACCTGGGCCAACGGCACCATCAGCACGACCTTAAAGACGATGTTGATGGCGGTCCCGATCAGCGCCGCCTTGACCGGCGTCGCGGTGTCGCCGCGGGCGTAAAACGGCGCCACCACGCTGCGGATCAGCACGAAGGGAACGAGCCCGATGGTATAGGCCATCAGCGTCATCGCCGCCGCATGCGCATCGGCGGCGGTGAACGCGCCGCGCATGAACAAGGCCCGCATGATCAGCCCGGGAACGACCAGGAAGCCGACGACGCAGGGGATCGCCAGCAGCAACGCAAATTCGATGGCGCGATTTTGCGCCGAGCGGGCGCCCGACTCGTCGCCGGCGGTGAGCCGATGCGTCATTTCCGGCACCAGCACGGTGCCGACGGCGATGCCGATCACACCGATGGGGAGCTGATCGATGCGGTCGGCGTAATACAGCGCCGAGATCGCGCCAGCGGACAGAAAGCTGGCGATGATGGTGTCGGCGAACAGCGCCAGTTGCGTGCCGGCAGACCCGACAGTCGCCGGAATCAGCGCCCTGAAAAAGCGCCGCACATCGCTGTCCAGGCGCAGTGCGCGAAAGAACGTCATGGCGCCGGCATAAAACGTATCGCCGCCGAGCAGGGCGGCTTGCAGAACGCCCGATATCAGAACGCCCCAGGCCGCGGCGTAGCCGGCGCCCGGGAAGAAGGCGGCGCAGGCGAGTGTCGCCATCATCGTTAGATTGAGCAGGATCGGCGCCGCGGCAGCCGCCGCAAAGCGGTGCAGCGCGTTGAGGATGCCGCCCCACAGCGTCACCAGCGTGATCAGAAGAAGATAAGGAAACGTGATCCGCGTCAGCGATACCGCGAGCGTGAATTGATGCGGCTCGCGCGAGAAGCCAGGCGCCAGCACTTCGATCACTTGCGGAGTGAAAAGCAGCGCCAGCGCCAATAGCACCAGCTGCGATGCGAACAGAAGCGTGAAAATGCGGTCGCCGAACTGGCTCGCCGCCTTCGCCCCGCCTTCGGTGCGAATCCGCGCATAGGCTGGAATAAAAGCGGCGTTGAACGCGCCTTCGGCGAAGATGGCGCGGAAATGATTCGGCAGCCGGAAGGCGACGAAGAAGGCGTCGGCCGTCGGCCCGGCGCCAAGGATGGCGGCGAGCATGATGTCGCGCATAAAGCCGGTCACACGCGACAAAAGCGTGTAGCCGCCGACGGTAAGAAACTTCTTTATCATTGTCGATTAGCTACCACGATCCGCTCGGCCCCGCGAAAGCCGGGACCCCGAAGCCCGAAATTTAGGTCTGGAGTCCCGCTTTATGCGGAAATGAGCGGAGCGAGCCCTAGCCCGCCAGCGCCCGGCGGACGGCATCGATGATGCGATCCTGCACCGGCGGCTCGAGATAGGCATGCATCGGCAGGCTGATGACTTCCTTCGACAATTGCTCGCTCACCGGCACGCCGCCGTCGGCCACCGGGAAGTCGCGATAGGCCGGCTGGCGATGCAGCGGTTTGGTGTAATAGATCGCGGTCGGAATGCCTTCCGCTTTCAGCGCGGCGGCGAGCGCATCGCGGCGCGCTGGCGCCACGCGCAGCGTGTACTGCGCCCACACCGAGCTCGATTCGTTACCCACCCGCGGTACCGCCGCGACGTCGGCAAGCGCATCGGAATAGCGCGCCGCCACCCGATCACGCGCGAGGATCTCGTCGGGGAAAATCTTCAGCTTCTCGATCAGCACCGCCGCCTGGATGGTGTCGAGCCGGCCGGTGATGCCGATGCGCGCCGCCTCGGAGCGGTCGGCGCCCTCGCCGTGCAGGCGCAGGCTCTTCACCCGCGCCGCCAAGGCGTCGTCGTCGGTGAACACGGCGCCACCATCGCCATAGCAGCCAAGCGGCTTCGCCGGAAAAAAGCTGGTCGCCGTCGCTGTCGCCAGCGCGCCGAGCTTCTTGCCGCGATAGGTCGCCCCGAAACCCTGTGCTGCGTCGTCGAGCACCAAGAGTCCGTGCGCCGCGGCGATCGCGCCGATCGCGTCGTGATCGGCCGGCAGCCCGAACAGGTCGACCGGAATGATTGCGCGAGGCTTAAGCCCGCGCTTGTTGGCCGTGGCAACCGCGCGCGCGCAGCTTGCCGGATCGAGGTTGAAGGTCTCTGGCGCGACATCGGCGATGATCGGCGTGGCACCCAGCAAGGCCACCATCTCCGCGGTGGCGTGATAGGTGAAGGACGGACAGATCACCGCGTCGCCGCGCCCGATCTCCCACGCCATCAGCACCAAGAGCAGCGCATCCGTGCCGCTGGCGCAGCCGATCGCATGCCGCACGCCGCTAAAGGCAGCAAGCGCTGCTTCGAATTCGCGCACCTCCGGACCCTGGACGAACTGACAATGCGCCAGCACGCGCGCCACCGCATCGTCGATCGCGCGGCCGAGACGGCGACGTTGCGCCGCAACATCGATGAATGGAATCGACTTTTCTTCGACGCGCGCGTGTTGATTCATGATCGGTCTTGATTTGCCTTTATATCGATCCCGGCAGCAGAGGAAAGTTTATCAACCGACAACGCGTCGCGGGCCTTTGCGCTGCGGCGCGGCCGACTGCGCGGATCGCGCGTCGAGGCAGCGAATGGCGATTTCGAGGCTGGCGACGGCCTCGTCGCCGGTCACGGCGGGAGGTTGACCGCTGCGGATGGCGTTGACGAAAGCAACAAGCTCCGAACGCAGCGGCTCCGCATAGCCGACCGAAAGATGCCGCATCGAATAGCTGCCGTCGGGCTGGAAGCCGAAACATTCGGTAACTTGCAGCGTCAAAAGATCGCCGATGACGTATTTGTCGCGCGTGGCGATGTGGATGGTGCGCGCCTTGAACGGGGTGAGCCAGTTGGTGTTGATATGCGCCAACACCCCCGACGCGGTGCGGAACTGCAACAATGCGATGTCTTCGCGTTCGGCGACTGCGCTCGACGTTTGCGGCTGGATCTCGACGATTTCCGAGTCGGTAAACCAGCGGATGAGATCGATGTCGTGCACGGCGAGATCGATCACGACGCCGACATTGGACATCCGCGGCGGGAACGGGCCTACTCGGGTAATGGCGATCGAAAGAATGTCCTGATCCTGAATAGCCCGCTTGATCGACTGCACCGCCGGATTGAAGCGCTCGACATGGCCGACCATGAGCGTAACGCCGGCGCGCCGCGCCGCTGCTACAATGGCGCGGCTCTCCTCGACGGTCGAAGCGATCGGCTTTTCCACCATCACGTGGATGCCGCGCGCGGCACATGCAATCGCAATGTCGCGATGCAGATGCGTGGGCGCCGCGATGGTGACGGCATCGACGCCGTGGCGCAACAGCGCGTCGGCGTCGTCGAAGGCGGCGCAACCGATACTGCGGGCGACGGTCTCGCGCCGCTGGCGGTCGGGATCGGCAACGCCGACCAGATTCACGCCCGGCAACTCGGACAAAACACGGGCATGGTTGCTGCCCATCACGCCCACGCCAACGACGCCGACACGCAACGTGTCCGCGCCTAATTTCCGTGCATCACTCATGACGCAAAAAGCCCCCTCGCTACCCCGGAGCCGAGCCAGAGGTTTTCCCGTAGCACGGCCGATGCCAACTGGCGACCGGCCACGCCGAGAAATCCGTACACGAATTGATTCAGAGACTTACGCCGCATCCGAGATAGGCGGTTTATCAAGGAATTTCAATTGCTTGCGCAGGAACGCGCAGCTGGCGCAGTTTGCCGGTACCCGATCGTCGCCAAGCTCCGTCCTCATTCCGCCGGGCGAGGCGCGATCACGACCGGCGATAATCGTCTTCGATGCGGACGATATCGTCCTCGCCGAGATAGCTGCCGGTCTGCACCTCGATCAATTCGAGGTCGATCTTGCCCGGATTTTCCAGGCGATGCTTGGCCCCGCTCGGAATATACGTCGATTCATTTTCGTGCAGGACCTTGGTTTCGTCGCCGATCGTGACCCGCGCGGTGCCGCGCACCACGACCCAGTGCTCGGCGCGATGATGATGCAGCTGCAGCGACAGCCGCCCGCCCGGCTTCACCACGATGCGCTTGACCTGAAAGCGCGGACCCCGATCGATCGAGTGATACGAGCCCCAGGGCCGATGCACTTTTAGATGTTCCTCGGTGACCGCCGGCGCAACTTCCTTGAGCTTCTGCACCAGGCGCCGCAAGCCGTCGCCGTCTTCGCGCTTTGCCACCAGCACGGCATCGTCGGTCGTGACCACGACCAGATTGTCGACGCCGAACAGCGCGACGAGTTGCTTGTCGCTTGCGACATAGGAACCGCGCGAATCGACAAAGACCACGGAGCCGGAATCGGAGCCGTGGCCGCTATTGCCGAGGCCGTCGCGCTCGGAAAGCTCCCATACCGCCTGCCACGATCCGACATCCGACCAGCCGTAGGAGACCGGCATCACCGCGGCGCGCATGGTGCGCTCCATCACCGCATAGTCGATCGATTTCGCCGCGGCGCGGGAAAACGACGGCGCATCGAGCGTGACAAAGCCGAGATCGGCGCCGGCGTTTTGCACGGCTGCGGCCACCGCGGCGACGCTGTCCGGCTCGAAGTTCTTATATTCGTCGAGCAATAGACCGGCGCGAAACATGAAGTTGCCGGAGTTCCACAAATAGCCTTCAGTGACGTAACGCGCCGCGGTCTTGGCGTCGGGCTTTTCGACGAAGCTCTCGATGGTGAAAATGTCGGTGCCGAGCGAAGCGCCGGCGCGGATATAGCCGTATTCGGTTGCCGGCCGCGTCGGCCGCACGCCGAACGTCACGATGCGGCCGGCGGCGGCGGCGTCCGCCGCAAGCCCGCAGACTTTGGCGAAGGCGACCGGGTCGGTGACGACGTGATCGGCGGCAAGCGCCACGATCAAGGGATCGCCGCTGCGCTGAACCGCAAAGACTGCGCCCGCCGCGATCGCCGGTCCGGAATCGCGCCGCATCGGCTCCAGCATGATATCGGCCTCGACCCCGATCGCCGCGAGCTGCTCGGCCACCAGAAAGCGATATTGATTGTTGGTGACCACGATCGGCCGGCCGAACAATGCCGGATCCGATACCCGGCGAATGGTTTCCTGAAACGTCGAATGCGGACCGAACAACGGTAGGAATTGCTTGGGCCGGCCTTCGCGCGACGCCGGCCACAGCCGCGTGCCGGCGCCGCCGCACATGATCAGAGGGATGATCGATTGAACCAAGGTGTGCCCGTGACCGGTTGCGGCTGACGGTGCCTTTTTAGAAGACGCCAGTGTGCCGCATTTCAGTTAAGAACCTTTAAGCGATGCCGGAGCCGATCCATAAGCGCAAACGCCGATGAACTCACCGGAGCATTATCTTTGCGGAAAACCTGTCCCACTTTTGCCGATCATGCTCTGCGGCGCAATACGCGGCCGGCGACCGCATCGAGCTTCATCACCAGCTTTGGATCGCGCGCTGGCGGCGCGGTAATGAGCGCATTGTCGAGCGCGCGATCGGAGCCGATCGGGCACGGTTCGTGCTCGCGCGGAAAATCCCTGGCCAGCCGCACCACCAGCCGCGCGGCCTTCTCGGCATTCGCCGTCAACACCTTGACGATGTCCTGCACCGTAACCGCGTCGTGGTCGGGGTGCCAGCAATCGAAGTCCGTCACCATGGCAACGGTGGCGTAGCAAATCTCGGCTTCGCGCGCGAGCTTGGCTTCCGGCATATTGGTCATGCCGATCACCGAATAGCCGAGGTTCTTGTAGGTGAGGCTTTCGGCAAGCGTCGAGAATTGCGGGCCCTCGATACAGACATAGGTGCCGTCGCGGACCACGCCGATGCCCTCGGCCATTGCGGCTTCCGCGAGATGGATGCGCAACCGCGGCGACACCGGATGCGCCATCGAGACATGGGCGACGCAGCCTTTGCCGAAGAACGAGCTGTCGCGCTTGTGGGTACGATCGACGAACTGATCGACCAGGACGAACGTGCCGGGCGGCAGATTCTCCTTGAACGAGCCGCAGGCCGACAGCGAGACCAGATCGGTGACGCCGGCGCGCTTGAGCGCATCGATATTGGCGCGATAGTTGATGTCGGACGGCGAAAGGCGGTGGCCGGGACTATGCCGCGACAAAAATACGATCGGCAGTCCCGCGATCTCGCCGATGCGCAGCGGTCCGGACGGCGCGCCCCATGGGCTCTTGACGGTCTTCGAGCGAACTTTTTCCAGGCCGGGAAGATCGTACAGTCCCGAGCCGCCGATGACGCCGAGCACCGCCTTGGTCATTGCAAATAGCTTTCTTCGGATGAGGGATCAGGAGCCGCGGCGTGAGGTTTTGCCGGCATGGCACGGAAAAATCAATGTTGCAGCAACACCATCGATATCGCCGGAATATAGGTAATGATCAACAGTGCCGCAAAATTCAACACCAGGAACGGCAGCACGCCGAGATAGATCCGGCTCAACGGTGCATTGAAGATCGCTTGCGAGGAAAACAGATTCAAGCCGAACGGCGGCGTGTACATGCCGAGGCTGAGATTGACCGCGACGATGATGCCGAAGTGAATCGGGTTGACGCCGACGGCGCGCACGATCGGCAACAAGAGCGGGGTCAGGATCAGGATGGCCGCCGGCGGTTCGAGGAAGCTTCCCGCCAACAGCAAGCCGAGATTGAGGATGAGGAGCAGCTCCCACTTCGACATATGCAGCGCGTCGATCGAGGCGACGATCTGTTGCGGAATGCCGCTGGTCGTCAGCAGCCAGGAATAAATCCCGGCCGAAGTGACGATCAGCAGGATCTGTGAAATGAGAAACGCGGAATTCAACAGGATCTGCCAGCATCGGCGCAGATCCACTTCACGGTAAATGACCATCGTCACGAACAGCGAATAGACCACCGCGACGCCCGCGGCCTCGGTCGGCGTAAACACGCCACCATAGATGCCGCCGAAGATCACGGCGAGCGAGCCGATCGACCAGCTCGCGTCCTTGCTCGTCTTCCAGATCGTATCCCAGTGCGCTTTGACGCCGAGCGGAACGCCTTTGATTCGCGCATAAGCGATGACGAAGGCGGCGTCGATGACACCGATGAGCAGGCTCGGCAGGATTCCCGCAGTAAACAACTGGACCGCGGACTGTTCCGCCGACACGGCGTAGAGGATCATTGCGATCGACGGCGGTATGACGACGGCAATCGCGCCGGAGGAGGCGATCAGGCCAACGGCAAAACGCTCGTTGTAACCGCCGTCCTTGAGCGACGGATAGATCATCCGCCCCATGGCGACGACCGTGCCGACCGCCGTATGCGACATCGCGCCGAACAATTCGGAGGCCGCCACCGTCGTCACCGCGAGCGAGCCGCGCACCCCGCCGACAATCGCCATGACCATGGCGATGATGCGCCGCGCGATGCCTCCTTGCGCCATGATCTCGCCCGCCAGCACGAAGAACGGAACGGCCAGCAGCGGAAAATTGTCGAGGCTGCCGAACATGTAGGTTTGGATGGCGTCGGTCGGAATATCGCTGGAGACGGTCAGGACCGCGACGATCGAGGTCACCAGCAGGATGAGAAAGATCGGAAAACCGAGGATGAGCCCGAGGACAGGCAGGCCGAAAAAGATGAGATAGCCCATCGCCGCCGCCTCTTAATGCGAAGTGCCGGCCCCGCCGGCGTTACCGGCGTCGCGCCGCCAGCGCACGACGAGCCGGATCGCGACCAATAGCCCCATCAAGGTGTAGCCTATCGGCAGCATCGACTGTGGAATGACCAGGGGGAAATTCGCCGCCTGGCTGCGCTCGTCGAACGCCGCCAGATCGATGATGACGGGCCAGGCAAATACGGTCACCGCAATTGCGGCGGCGATCATCACCAGTTCCGACAGCACATTGGCGAGCTCGCGCAGCTTCGGCGGCAGCATGTTGACGACGACATCCATGCGGATCTGCCGTCCCTCCCAGGCGACGGCGCAGCAGCCGGTAAAGACGCAGCCAACCATGAGGAAGAGCATGATCTCCTCGGCCCACGGGATCGAAATGCTGAAAAAATAGCGACCGATGATATTGGCGAAATTGATCGTCACGCTCGCGATCAAGAAAATCGCCGCCGCCGCGCGCGTGAGCGCAAGCAGGCCACGAACGCCTTTGACTACGCCATCGATCACTGTTGAACCTCTCGTCGCTGTCGCAAGCGGCTCAGCGAGGCCAGGGCCGGAACGCGGCTCGGCGTGGACGCCAAGCTTGCCGTCGTTCTCGGACCCTGGCCATGCAAGTCCCGCTCACTGGCTCGGCGCCTGCCGCGTTCGCTTCGCCGCATCGGCCACGATGTCATAAGCGTCGCGGAGCGCCGGCTTCGACTTCGAAACGTCTTGGCCGACGCTGGCGAGGGTGTGCATCATCTCAGCCTGCTCGCTCGGCGGCAGGTTGATCAGCTCGCCGCCCTGGGCCACCCAGGCCTTGCGCTGCGATTGATACATCTCGATCGCCGTCGGATTGATCGCCATTGAAACGGCGGCGCCATCCTTGTCGATGATCGCCTGCAAGTCCTTGGGCAGCGAGTCGTACCATTTCTGGCTGACTTCGAGGATGATGAAGATGGCCGGCTGATTGGTCTCGGTGACGTATTTTGCCGCATCCATGAAGTGCAAGTGAACAAAGGGCCCGATGCCGGCGATCGAACCGTCGATGGCGCCTTGCTGAAGCGCCGGCAAGACGTCGCCGAGAGTCATCGCCACTGGCGTCGCGCCCAAGCGCTCGAGCGCCACGGATTGGAACTGCGAGGCGAAGATCCTGAGCTTCTTCCCCTTGAAGTCGCCAAGATGGCGGATGGCGGACTTTGAGATAATGCATGATGGTTGGGCGATCATCAGTCCGACGCCGTGCAGTCCCTTATTGGCGCCCAACCCAAGCATCAGCTTGCGCACTGCGGGATCGGCGGCGACGCGTTGCCCGTGCTCGATGGTATCGACCAGGCCGGGCGCGGCCATCACTTCGAAGCGCTCGTCAACGCCGACGAAAAACTCCGGGGGAACCGCAGCCACCTGGATAGAGCCGAACTGGACGCCTTCGATCTGCCGCGGGATCGAGCCCAATTGGCTCGCCGGATAAACCTCGGCTTTGATCCGCCCGCCGGAATCCTTCTCAACCGCCGCGCCGAAGTCCTTGGCGAATTGATGCGGCGCGTCGTTGATGGTCGGCAGGGTTATTTTCATCACATACGTCTTGTCCTCGGCCCGCGCGGCGCCGATCGACAGCGCCAAAGACAAAGCCAATACGGCGACGGCGGACGCCGCCCGCGTCACATTTCGAATGCTCGTGAAAGCCATGTCGCTCTCCCTCTGTTGCGCATCATTTGCCGGCAGAAACGAAATCACGTCCTTCCCCGCGCGAGCGCAGGAGACGAGCATTGACCTCGTTTCGGCCGGGGCTTTTTTTTAGCGGACTGCCGCACCCGATAGACACCGGGCCCCACTGCAGCAGTCCGTCACCGACGTTAGATGACCGTTGTCCTTCGGACAACGAGAATTTCCATCGTCCGGCGGCACGCGACATCAAGTCACCGGGCGGCGTGTTCATGGTGCTTTTTGCGCCGCCGCAGCGACTATTTGATAGGCAGCATTGAGCTGCTGTTTCGCCTTCGAGACGTCTTCGCCGACGCTTGCGAGCTCATTGAGCATCGTCGATTGATCCTCGGCCGGCAGGCCGATCAGCTCACCGCCGTTGTCCGTCCAAGTCTTGCGCGCCTTGGCATTGAAATCGACCGCCCACGGACCGATCGCGGCTGCTTGCGATGCGGCGTCCTTGTCCACGACTTGCTGCAAATCCGGCGGCAATGAATCGTACCATTTCTTGCTGATTTCGGCGACGCCGAAGATAGCAGGTTGGCCGGTCTCGGTGACGTATTTGGCGGCATCCCAGTAGTGCATGGCCGCGAAAACCGCGATGCTGGAGACGGCGCCGTCGACGGCGTTGTCCTGCAGTGCCGGCAACACGTCGCCTAACGTCATCGGCTTCGGTATCGCGCCAAGCCGCTGCATCGCCACGGTTTGGAACTGCGAGGCGAACACGCGGATTTTCTTTCCCTTGAAATCGGCGAGGCGACGGATCGGCGTCCTGGCGATAACGGAGGACGGCGCCACCATGAACAGCGCCGCGCCATGCAGGCCTTTGTCGGCCCCCAGCCCCAACATCAGCTTGCGCACCCCCGGATCGGCGGCCAAGCGTTGTCCGTCAGCCATCGACTTGACGAGCCCGGGGGCCGCCATAACCTCAAAGCGTTCGTCGATGCCGGCCAAAAATTCAGGCGCAACGACCAAGCATTGGATCTCGCCGAATTGCACGCCCTCGGCCTGACGCTGCGTCGAACCCAGTTGGCTCGAAGGATAAATCTCGACCTTGATGCGGCCGTTCGAATCCTTCTCAAGTGCCGCCGCATAATTCTTGGCGAACTCGTGCAACGGATCGTTCACGGTCGCCAGCGAGATCTTCATTACCATTGGCTTGTCGTCCGCCGCCAGCGCGGCGGACGACATCGCAAGCGACAAAACCAACGCGCCGGCGCAAGCGCGTTTCATCACTTCACTTGCGGAGATGAACATAGGCGCCTCCTGGCCGCCACCGGCACATATGACGGAAGCCCCCGTACGGCGGGCACCCGATTACTGGCTCGCGGTCTGTGCCGCGCGCGCGGCCGCCTCAGTTACGATCTTGTAGCCGTCGGCAAGCTGCGGGCTTGATTTCGACACGTCCGCGCCGACGCTCGACAGTGTCTTGATGAACGCCGCCTGCTCGTCCGGCGAGAGCTTGATTTCTTCGCCGCCGCTGGCCGCATAACTTTCCTCCGCCTTGGCGCGGAAACTCGCCGCGGTGGGAACGATAGCGACGGACTGCGCCGCGCCGTCCCTGTCGATGATCTCTTGCAAATCCTTGGGCAGGGAGTCGTACCATTTCTTGTTGACCTCGACGATCAGGAAAATCGACGGTTGATTGGTCATCGTCACGTATTTCGCCGCGTCGATGAAATGCATATGCGAGATCGGGCCCATTCCGGTAACGGCGCCGTCGATGGCGCCCTGTTGAATGGCCGGCAGCACGTCGCCGAGCGACATCGCCACCGGCGTCACGCCGAGTCGCCCGAAGGCTACGCTTTGAAATTGCGAGGCGAAGATCCTGATCTTCATGCCTTTGAAATCGGCAAGCGTGCGGATTGGTCTCTTCGTAACGACATCGGAAGGTTCAGACATGAACAAGCCGACGCCGTGCAGGCCCTTGTCGGCGCCGAGCGAGAGCATCAGCTTGCGGACCGCCGGATCCTGAGCAACCTTTTGCCCCTGCGCGAGTGAATCGACGAGCCCCGGTGCGGCCATCAACTCGAAACGCGGATCGATGCCGACCATGAATTCCGGCGGCACGACTTCGCACTGAATGGAGCCGAACTGCGTGCCCTCGATCTGCCGCGGAATCGAGCCGAGCTGGCTCGCCGGGTAAACTTGGCCCTTGATGCGGCCGCCCGAATCTTTTTCGACAGCCGCGAGGAAATTCCTGGCGAATGTATCGGGGGTATCGTTAATCGTCGGGGTCGAGATTTTCATCTCGTAGGTCTTGTCCTGCGCCTGCGCCGCGCCGAATTGCAGCGCCAGCGCCAGCGCCGCGCTCAAGACCCCGATAGCGGCGATTGAACGCGCAATACGTCCGTGATATCCGCTGCTCATATTGCCCTCCCTGTCGGCAACGCTCGCGCCGCGTCGAGACGGCGTCGAACTTCCCCATGCCGAAGGCATAAGACTATCGCAATTTTAGCCAGGGCGGCGCACGGAATTGCGCTCTGTGACGGACTGCCGCGCCCGGTTAGCGTTGGCGCCGCACGGCGCCTTTGGCTGCCACTTTTGCGTTTTAGCTCACTGTTTGCCGGCAATAGCCGTCGCACCACCGAAATTCGGCACCGCCTCGCGCAGGACCCCATAAATCGCCGCCCGCTCGCCGGCCTCGAGATCGCGCTGCAGCTTCGCGATCCAGTCTTGCACCACTGCAATAGACGGGCAGACCGGCTTGGCGGCGACAACGCCCTCGATGCCGATATCGGAACTGCCCTCCTCGGCCGCGAACAGGATTTCGTTGAGTCGTTCGCCGGGACGAATGCCGATGAAGACAATTTTGACGTCGCGACCCGGTTCGAGCCCGCTCAACCGGATCATCCGCTCCGCCAGATCGACGATTTTGATCGGTTGGCCCATATTGAGCACATAGACCGATGTATCCGACCGCGCCGGACCGAGCGCGTGGCTCGCCGCCGTAATGACCAAATCGCAGGCTTCGCGGATGGTCATGAAATAGCGCACCATGTCCGGATGGGTCACGGTGACCGGCCCTCCAGCCTCGATCTGCGCCTTGAATTTCGGCACCACCGAGCCGTTCGATGCCAGCACGTTGCCGAAGCGCACCGCGATCACGCGCAGCGGCGGCTTGCCGCCGTTGCCTTGTCCGGCATCGCCTCCAGCGTCCAACGCCTGGCAATACATTTCGGCAAGGCGCTTGGTCGCCCCGAGCACGGAAACCGGTTCGATTGCCTTGTCGGTCGAAATCATCACCATGGCGTCGACGCCGGCATCGAGCGCGGCATCGGCCACATTGACCGATCCGAAGACATTGGTCTTGATGCCCTCGTCCCAATCGCGTTCGAGCAGCGGCACGTGTTTGAGCGCGGCTGCATGAAAAATCAGGTTTGGCTTGAATTCGCCGATCAGTCGGAACATCCGCTCGCGATCGCGGACATCGGCAATCCGGCCCTCGACCGTTGTTGTCGTGCTCGTTTTGACCGCAAGCTGCTCAAGCACGGCATGCAACGCCGGCTCGGAATTCTCGATGATAAGAAGCCGGCCGGCATGGAAATTGACGACCCGCTCGCAGATCTCGGCTCCAATCGAGCCGCCACCGCCGGTGACCACGACGGTCTTGCCTTTGACGAACTCCTCAAGCCGGCGGTAATCGATCTTCACACTCGGCCGCAGCAACAAGTCCTCGACATCGACCGGCGCGAGCCGCAGCGCCTCCTCGCCGGCGCCAAGCGACGGCATGCGGCTGGCGGCAAGCCCGAGCCGGCGCGCCTGCATCAGCATCGTCTCCGGATGCAGCTCCGGCGCCAATGCGCTTGGCGTCAGGACCAGACGGCCGATGCGGGTGCCTTGCGATCGCAGCGTAACGACGACCGATTCAAGATCGCTGAGGAAGCCGTGAACCGGAACGTTGCGCAGTTCCTGGTCCTGATCGGCGGCGGACGGCGAGAGAATTCCGACCGGCAGCACGTTCTTCACCGCGCCGCTCTCGATAGCGCGCAACAGCACTTCGGCGTCCGCCGCGCGCCCCACGATCAGCGTCGGAATCGCCTCGGGGCCTCTGACCTGTTGCTGGGTGCGGGACAGCCTGAACAAGCGATAGGCGATGCGCGGACCGCCCAAAAAGAACATCTGTAAGAACCAATATAGCGCGATTGTGATCTTGCCGAAGAAGAACGTACCGAACAGCGTCGGGTACAGCAGCACGTAATCGAGCACGAGCAGCGAAATCGCCAACACCGTCACCGCGCGGAAGATATTGCGCAGATCCGGCAGCGAGGCGAACCGCCACTTCGCCATGTAGAGATGAAAGTACCAATAGACTATTCCAGCATAGCAGACGTAGCAGGGCAGGATGACGGCAAGCCAAGGGTAACGCACCTCAAGGCCGCCGTTTTGGCCGTCTCCGAACCGAACATAGAGCGCCGCCAACAGCGCCAGCGCCGTGACGACGAGATCATGGACGACGATCAGCACGCGGCGTGGATTGCGAAAAAATCCCATCATGGCGTCATTATAGTCCAGGCCGACCGGCAAGATGAAATGTCATATCTGCGCTCAACCAGGTGCTCATTGCCGACGATAGTCGCGATACCAGGCGACGAAATTACGCACGCCCTGCTCGATGGGCGTTGCCGGACGGAAACCGACGTCGCGCATGAGGTCATCGACGTCGGCACAGGTTTCCGCCACGTCACCCGGCTGCATCGGCAAGAGCTCGATTTTAGCCTTGCGGCCAAGTTCGTGCTCCAGCAGCTCGACGACGCGGGAAATCTCGACGGTTCGATTATTGCCGATATTGTAGATCCGCCACGGCGCAGCGCCGCTCGCCGGATCGAGTTCGCCGCCCGGCGGGGCATCGGTTTTCGCCGGCACGCGCGCGATGACGCGCTCGACGGCCTCGACGACATCGTCGACATAGGTGAAATCGCGCCGCATGCGGCCGTAATTAAACAGTCTGATCGGCCGCCCTTCGGCGATGGCCTTGGCAAAGATGAACATCGCCATGTCGGGGCGGCCCCACGGCCCATAGACGGTAAAGAACCGCAATCCGGTGGCGGGCAGCCCGTAAAGATGACTGTAGGCATGAGCCATCAGCTCGTTCGCCTTCTTGGTCGCGGCATACAGGCTGATCGGATGATCCACGTTGTCGTGCACGGAAAACGGCAGGCGGGTGTTACTGCCATAGACCGAGCTCGACGACGCGAAGATGAGATGCGCCGTGCGGCGATGGCGGCAGCCTTCGAGAACGTTGAGAAAACCCGCGAGATTCGCGTCGAGATAGGCGTGGGGATTTTGCAGCGAGTAGCGCACGCCGGCCTGCGCGGCGAGATGCACCACCGGACCGAAATCCTCGTCGCGGAATAGGGCCTCGGTGCGCGCGCGATCGGCAAGATCGAGCTTGTGAAAGATGAAGCTGCCGAATTGCCGGAGAACGGCGAGCCGCGCCTCCTTGAGCGCGGGGTCGTAATAGTCGTTGATGCTGTCGATGCCGACGACGGCGCGGCCGCCTTCGAGAAGCAGCCGCGCCAGCGCAAAGCCGATAAAGCCCGCCGCGCCGGTGACCAGGACTGGATGTTGCGCCATCGGCGTCACAGCCGCCATAGTTCGACCTGGTCGGGCCGTAGCCCGCGATCGAGCTGCGACTTCACATCGAGCACGATGCCGCCGTCCGCGCCGAGGAGTTTTGTCAGCAGCGCCCAGCCGCCGCGCACAAAGCTGTCATGAGCAACTGCAAATATCACGGCGTCGGCCGGACGCAACGCCGCCATCGTCATAAGCTCGATGCCATATTCGTGTTTGACCTCGCGCGGATCGGCGAGCGGATCGTGAACCTGTACCAATAACCCGAACGATTGCAGCTCGTTGACGATGTCTGCGACTTTCGAGTTGCGCGTATCCGGGACATTTTCCTTGAACGTAATACCCAGCACGGTGACCACGGCTCCGCCTTTGCCGCGTTTGACCAACCGCCGCACGCATTCGCGCGCGACGCGCTGGCCGACACCGTCGTTGATTTTGCGCCCGGCCAAAATGACCTGCGGATCGTAACCGGCCTTTTCGGCGCGATAGGTCAAATAATAGGGATCGACGCCGATACAGTGGCCGCCGACCAGTCCCGGATAGAACTTTTGGAAATTCCATTTGGTGGCCGCGGCAGCGAGCACGTCGCCGGTGTCGATGTCCAAATGCTCGAATAGCGCGGACAGCTCGTTCATGAAGGCGATATTGAGGTCGCGCTGGGTATTCTCGATGACTTTGGCCGCCTCGGCCACCTTGATCGACGGCGCGCAATAGATTCCTGCGGTGACGACCGAACCATAGACGTCGGCGACGATGCGCAAGGTCTTCTCATCCTGAGCGGACACCACTTTGGTGATGGTTTCGAAGCGGTGCGACTTGTCGCCCGGATTGATGCGCTCCGGCGAATAGCCGACGGTGAAATCGACGCCGCAGCGCAGTCCCGAGGCCCGCTCGAGGCGCGGCACGCAATCCTCTTCAACCGCGCCCGGATAGACGGTGGATTCGTAGACCACGATATCGCCGCGTTCGAGAAAGCGGCCGACGGTGTCGGAGGCCGCAAACACCGCACCAAGATCGGGCCGGCGCGCGGCGTCGATCGGGGTCGGAACGGTGACGATATAGAAGTCCGCCGCAGCCAACGCCGCCGGGTCGCCCGTATAGACCAGGGTCGGGTGCGCCAAGTCCGACTTTTCGACTTCGCGGGTGCGATCGACGCCGGCGCGCAATTCGTCGATCCTGTTACGGTCGATGTCGAACCCAATCACGGCGCAGCCGGAACGCGCAAATGCGACCGCCACGGGCAGGCCGACATAGCCGAGCCCGATCACGGCAATCTTGCGTTGGTGCCCCAAAGCCGAACCCTCGATCTAAACGCCCCGTTGCCGGGGGCTTTCCTTAGCCGTGGCGGCGCGGCCCCGCAACAGCGGCGGCGTTCGCGCGAACGACGACGACCGCATCATCGCTTAGCGATGCAGCGCAGTCGAAAAACTTCATTGTTTGTTCCCGGTCGAGTCTATATGCAATTCCCATCGGTCATTGGCGCGGAACGATATCGATGTGCGGCATTGCAGGCTTCGTCGGCGCTGCGTCTCATAGTGCCGGCGGCAACGCCGACGCCATAGCCGAGCAGATGGCGGCGAGCTTGTCGCATCGCGGTCCTGACGACCAGGGAATCTGGCGCGATGCCGAAGCCGGAACGGCGCTGGTGCATCGCCGCCTTTCGATCATCGACCTTTCGCCGGCCGGCCATCAGCCGATGGTCTCCGCCGACGAGCGTTTCGTCATCAGCTACAACGGCGAGGTTTACAGCTATCAGCCGATCGCCGCGGAGCTCGCCGCGAGCGGGCGTAAATTCCGCGGTCATTCCGACACCGAAGTCATCTTGGAATCTTTCGCCGCAAACGGCATCGAGCCGACGCTGAAGCGGATGATCGGCATGTTTGCGATCGCGCTGTGGGATCGGCGCGAGCGTACGCTTACGCTCATTCGCGATCGGCTCGGCATTAAGCCATTGTATTGGGCGAAGCTCGGCAACTTGTTCCTGTTCGGGTCCGAGCTCAAAGCGTTGCGCGCACATCCGGGTTGGACGCCGCGCATCGATCGCAATGCCGTCGCGGCGTTCATGCGGCACAATTACATCCCGGCGCCGCATACGATCTACGAAGGCGTCCATAAACTCGAGCCGGGCGCGGTACTCACATTGCCATGGCACGGCGAGCCGCAGATTTTGCGCTTTTGGGACGCCCGCGCGGTGGCGCGCGACGGCATGCTGCGGCCGCTCGAAGGCAGTGACGCCGAATTGACCTCACAATTGGAAGCGTTGCTCCAGGACGCGGTCGGCCGCCGCATGATTGCCGACGTGCCGCTCGGCGCGTTCCTGTCCGGCGGCATCGATTCATCGACCGTCGTGGCGCTGATGCAGGCCGCGCGTAGTGGAAGGGTGCGAACATTCTCGATCGGCTTCGACATTCCCGGCTACAATGAGGCGCCGCAAGCGGCCGCGGTGGCGCAGCATTTGCAGACCGAACACACCGAACTCACCGTAACCTCAAGCCACGCGCTCGACGTGATCCCGCGCCTCTCCGAATGGTACGACGAACCGTTCGCCGATTCATCGCAAATCCCGACTTATCTCGTTTCTGCGATGACGCGCCGGCACGTGACCGTCGCATTATCGGGCGACGGCGGCGACGAGCTCTTTGCCGGATATAATCGCTATCAATTGGCGCGGCGGTTCTGGCGCACGCTGTCATTGCTGCCGCGCCCGCTGCGCAAAGCCGCCGCCGCCGCGCTCACCGCGATGAGTCCGGATCGCTGGACTTCGCTCTTGGCGGCGCTGCCGTCACGCATGCGGCCGCCGCAAGCCGGCGACAAGGTGCATAAAGCCGCCAGTGTACTCCGCCTCAATAGCCCCGACGCCATCTACCGGCGCCTGGTCAGTCATTGGGAGCCGGCCGAGATCATGCTGCAGGCGCGCGAGCCGCGAAGCCTGCTCGACGACGAGACGTTGGCGAAGCATTTTCCCGACCTGCTGGCGCGCATGCAATTTTTGGATATGGTCACTTACCTGCCCGACGACATTCTCACCAAAGTGGACCGCGCCAGCATGGCAGTGGCGCTGGAAGCACGCGTGCCGCTACTCGATCATCGCGTCGTGGAATTCTCCTGGCGGCTGCCGCGCCACGCCAAGGTCCGCGGCAACACCAGCAAATGGCTGTTGCGGCAAGTGCTTTATCGCCACGTTCCACCGGCGCTTGTCGAGCGGCCGAAAATGGGATTCGGCATTCCGCTCGGCGAGTGGCTGCGCGGGCCGTTGCGCGACTGGGCCGAGGCGCTGCTCGATGAACGGCGCTTGCGCGAGGCGGGCTTGCTCGATGCCGCGATGGTCCGCCGCTTTTGGCAAGAACACATCGATGGCGGGCGCAATTGGCAGTACCTCATCTGGGACGTGCTGATGCTGGAAGCCTGGCGCGAACGTTGGGCTTGATATTTACTGCGCCGCCGCTTTGATGCCGACGGCGCACCAGAACGGCACGGAATCGGAAAATTGCACATTGGTGAATCCGGCGCGGCGGAGCATGTGTTCGATCTCGCCTCGGGTGAAACGCTTTTCCAGCCGCGTACCGAAGCGATCGTAGGCGTCGGTTCGCATCACATAAAACGACTTGTCGGCGTAATAGGACAGCGGCAGCGAGCGCGCCGGAATTCCGAGCCGCGACAATAGCCGCGCGCCGCGCGCCAGCGGCCAATAGACCATCGCCGCGATCGTCTGGCTGAGAACGAGCCGAAGCGGATGCGGCAGCCGCGAAATGATAAGACGCGCCAGATTGGTGATCCGCCATAGGGCGCGATACCAGAGGGGCCGATTATCGAGAGCATAATAGAGGTAGACCAGAAACGGTGCGCCCGGCTTGAGCTTGCCGGCGATCGCGGTGATTGCGGCCTGCGTGTCGGGCACGTGATGCAAGACGCCGAGCGAATAGGCGAAATCCAGCGATTGCGAAGGCAGCGGAATTTCAGCCACGCTGTTGGCGTGGAAGCTCACATTGTGCACCGGCTTCAGGTTCTGCCTGGCGACGGCGAGCGCCTCGGCGCTGGCGTCGAGCAAATGCAGATGGCCCACGCGCGGCGCCACCAGCATCGACCAGCGACCGGTGCCGCAGCCGACATCCATGCCGACGCCGCCGCCGGCCGGCAGCAAATGCCAAGGAAAAATCCGGAAATAATCGTCGAATATCTCCTGGCGCTGCTGTTGCGACAGGTGATCAGTGTCCTGCCGGAATGTTGACCATTCCTGACCGAAGCCGCGCGCGACTTTTAGATCGAGATTTTGCGGATCGAGCTTATCGCCCGTGCTAACTTGCATGCTCGACTTTAGCGTTCAGCCGCGCGCGACCGGGACCGTCCCCGCCGTCGGCCAAGATTTCGCCGAGCGGCACCGGCTCCGCTTCGATCACCGCGCGGTACATTTTTTCGTATCGGTCGACGCAGGCGTTTAGCGAAAAGTGCCGTTCGACCCGCAAACGCGCGGCCGCCGCCAGGCGCTGGCGGAGCGGCGGATCCTTCGCTAACCGCAAAATTGCGGCGGCCAAGCCCTGTGGATCGTTGGCGCGCACTAGGATGCCAGTCTCATTGTCGAGCACGGCGTCGATATTGCCGCCGACCGCGCTTGCGACTGCCGGAACATTTGCTGCCATGGCTTCCAATAGCGCGTTGGAAAAGCCCTCCTGGTGCGACGGCAAAACGAATATTTCGCCGGCGGCGAGGATCGCGCTGGCGTCCGAGCGCTCGCCAAGCCAGGAAATATTGCCGGAAATATCCAGCGCTTGCGCTTGCCGTTTGAGCGCGGCGCCGATGCCGTCGTCGCGGCCGATGGCGAGCAGGCACCAAGGGCCGGGCAATTGATCGCGCACCAGACCGAGTGCCTCAAGCAAATCCCGATGACCCTTGTATGCTACGAGATTAGCGACAATGGCAATCACCAATGTCCCATCCGGGATTTGTAAGGACTGTCGGAGCCGCCGGCAGTCGGACGCGGTCAGCGGCTCCAGCGGCTCGATGCCATTGTGGATGAGCGCGACTTTGCGCACGTCGCCGATTTCCACGACAAGCTGATCGACGACGGCTCGCGAATTTCCGATCACGCCGAGCGTTCGCCGATGAAGCATCCGCTCCAGACTGCCAAGCAGCGGATAGGATGACTGATAAACGGTCAGCGAGCGCCGGCTCATGATCCGCCGCCGATGCCCGGCAAGTTCGGCCGCCAGCGAGCCATAGACGTAAGGTCGCGGCAAAAAGAAATGAACGACGTCCGGGCGCTCGCGGCGCAGCCAGCGTGCCAACGCCAGTGTCGCTCTCGGCCAATGCAGAAATCGCACGTGCCGCGAGCCGTCAACGCGAACACCGCCGGCCATGAGATCGGCTTCCAGCGGTCCGCCCCGCTCCATGACATACAGCGTGATGTCGATGCCGCGCCGCCGCAATTCGGGCAAGACGCGCGCCAGATGTCGCTCGGTACCGCCGACGTCGAGGCGTGAGGTGACAATGGTGACACGCGGGGCTCTGGACACGCAACGCCAGCCGATCGGAAATGATGTCAGGACAGCATGCCGCGCTGCTGCATGAAATCGATGATGCGGTCGGCGAGGTCGCTGGCGCTTTCGGTGAGCGCATTAAGGATCAATTCGGGATTCTCCGGCGGCTCGTAGGGCGAATCGAGGCCGGTGAAATTCTGCAGCTCGCCTCGCCTCGCCTTCTTATAAAGTCCCTTCGGATCGCGTTGTTCGCAAGTTTCGAGCGGCGTATTGACGAAAATCTCGATGAATTCGCCCGGCGCCACGAGCTCCCGAGCCATCTCGCGCTCCGCTTGGAACGGCGAAATGAAGGAGACGAGCGTAATCAGCCCGGCTTCGACGAACAGCTTCGCCACTTCGGCGACGCGGCGGATATTCTCGACGCGGTCGGCTTCGGTGAAGCCGAGATCGCGGTTGAGCCCGTGGCGGACATTGTCGCCGTCAAGCACGAAGGTGTGCTTGTTCAACGCGTGAAGCTTCTTTTCCAACTGGTCGGCGATGGTCGACTTGCCGGCGCCCGACAGGCCGGTGAACCACAACAGCGCCGGCTTCTGGGCATTGAGCCGCGCCCGCGCCGTTTTAGTCACTTCGAAGGATTGGAAATAGGTGTTGGCGGCACGGCGCAGCCCGAAGCGGATCAGGCCGGCGGCCACCGTCGCGTTGCTGTGCCGGTCGATCAGAATAAATGTGCCGGTTTGCCTGTTTTCTTCGTAGGGGTCGAAACCGATCGGTTCGGCGGTCGCGACATTGACGAAGGCGATTTCGTGGCGGTGCAATTCCTTGGCGGCGAGGTGGTCGAAATTGCCGGTGTCGATGCGATATTTGAGTTCCGTCACCGTAGCGCCAACTGTCTGCGCGCCGGCTCTAACCGAATAGCCGCGGCCAGGCAGTAACGGCGCTTCTGACAGCCAAACGAGATGCGCTGCGAAGGCATCAGCGCGATGCCGCGGCCGGTCCATCGAACTGGTGAGATTCCTGCGCGAGACATCGACGGAATCGGCAAAGGTCACGGTCGCGGCATCGAGCGTTGATGCGCGGCTACGCTCGTTGCCGCATTTTTTCCTTTCCGTAGGAGTGGCGAACTCGGCGGCGACTTCGCGAAGAACGTCGATCGCTTCCGCGTCCAGGCGGCGCAGATCGGTCGGCTGGGGTGTCTGGTTCAAACGATCGATCTCCTCACGTCTCCACGCCGTAGTGCAGCTTGATCCAGTCGCCGTGGGCGCCGTTCTGGATCCGCCGCCACCAGGCTTCATTGGCCAGGTACCAATCGATCGTGCGAGCAAGACCGTCGGCCAAATTCGTGTCGGCGCGAAAGCCGAGCTCGTGTGCAAGCTTGTCCGCGCAGATTGCGTAGCGGCGATCGTGTCCCGGCCGGTCTTTAACGAAAGTCATGAGCGCGCGTGTACTTTCGCCGTTGGCGGCCGGGCAATCAGGAAATCGCGCCGGCATGCTTTGATTTTCAGCAAAGCGGCGGTCGATCTCGTCGCACAGTAGACCGACGATTTCGATATTCGGGATCTGCCGGCCGCCGCCGATATTATATGTCTCGCCCAAACGCCCCTGCCGCAACACCAACGCAATGGCAGCGCAGTGGTCTTCCACAAACAGCCAATCGCGGATGTTGCCTCCGTCGCCGTATATCGGCAGTTTTTGTCCGGTGACGGCATTCAAAATCATCAGCGGAATAAGCTTCTCGGGAAACTGATACGGGCCGTAATTGTTGGAGCAATTGGTGATCGTCACCGGCAGACCGTGCGTGTGCGCGTAGGACCGGACCAGAAAATCGCTCGCGGCTTTGCTGGCGGCGTAGGGCGACTTTGGATCGTAACGCGACAACTCGGTCCAAGGCGTGGCGTCCGGCCCGAGCGAACCGAACACCTCGTCGGTCGAGATATGGTGGAACCGCCGGCCGTCGAACGACGACTTCCAGGCGGTCAGCGCGGCGTCGAGCAGGACATGGGTGCCCTGCACATTGGTGCGCGTAAAGACCTGAGAGGCGTAAATCGAGCGATCGACATGGCTTTCGGCGGCGAAATGCGCCACCACGTCGAAATCGTATTTCCGAAACAGCGCCTGCACCGCCGCGGCATCGCAAATGTCGCCGCGGATGAATTTGCAGGTGTGATCGTCGCAAAGCGGCGCCACGCTGTCGAAATTTCCGGCATATGTCAGCGCATCGAGAATAACGATGCGGTCCGCTGGCCGCGAACGCCGCCAATAGGCGACGAAGTTGGCGCCGATGAATCCCGCACCGCCGGTAATAAGAAGGGTGGACATGAACGGCTATTTTCGGTTGGCGGCGGCGAGAAGTGCGACGGTCTCGCCGATGCCGCGACGGATGTCGCCGGCGAAGGTGAAGCCGCGGTCGCGGAAACGCTCGCACGATACTTCATAGGACAACTGGTTCATGATCGGGCTATTCACAAACGAAAGCTGGACGTCCGGCACAAACTTGCGAATACAGTCAACGATGTCGCGCACGGTGGTATTGAGCGTGAGCGCGTTGTAAATCCGTCCGTCGAACAGATCCTGCTTGATGACGAAAGCGATAGCGCGGACGGCGTCGGTCAGGTCGAGATAGGGCCGTTTCTGGTCGTAGGCACTCTGCCAAATGCTCAACGGCTGTTTCATCACCGCCTGCCAGCAAAACTTATTGACTGCCGTGTGATAGCGCATTCCCGGCGAGACGCCGAAGATCGTGCCAAAGCGGAAGACGATCGTGCGCAAGCCGTGGCTTTTCGCCATGGATTGCACCAACTCCTCTTCCTTCAATTTCGTCGTGGCATAGGGGCTTTGCGGCTTCAGCTCCTCGGGCGTGCAATCCTCAGACACCAGCGCATTCTGTGTGCCATATACGCTGGTCGACGACAGATGGATCAGCCGCGCGCCCGCCTCCTGGCACGCAGCGGCGATTTTTGTCGTGGCATCGAAATTATTAGCCTCGAGTTCCGCCGCCCGGTCGAAACTGCCGGCCGCATCGGTGATGGCCGCAAGATGAACTACCGCATGCGCACCTTCGAGCAGCGGGCGGAGCTCGGCGAAGCGGACGTCGGCTTCGACGAATTGGTAGCGCCCGACCGCGGGAAGATTGAACAACGACGCGTAGCGCTGTGTCATCATGTTATCCAGCATGACGATTTCAACCGAGGGGAAATGCAGCGGCAGCTGCCGGATCAAGGCCGAGCCGATGTGGCCGAGCGCTCCGGTGACGACGATTTTCATGTGTGCGCGGGCTCACGAAATGCCAGAAATTCCGCGTAATCGCGGATGTAATCGGAAACCTCATAGGGTCGGTCGCACAGCACTACTAAGACCGAGCCCGCACTGCGAACCCGCACCGTATTCCAGATCGTCGGAGGAACCAGCAGAGCCAGATTACCGCGATCGAGTATGAACGTTCGTTCCTCACGCCCGTCCGTGCAGGTAATATCCATTGAGCCATGAACGCAGACCATGAACTGCGTGCAGCGGCGATGCGCATGCCTGCCGCGCACTGCACCGGCGAGCGCTGTTAACGTAAACATGCGAGCAATCGCAAAGGGCACCCGCCCCGCACTTTCGGCCACGACGACAGTGGCCTCCGCCGCGGGATGAGCCTCAAGCTCAACAGAACGAACGTCAGGAAGATGCATCAAGGCAAATCCTCCGCTGTGGTGCCGCCGGCTGGGAGAGGCAATGAACTGCCGCACACTCAAATAGTACATCGCTCAAAATGGATCTCGCAAATTTGACCCGTTGTTGAAGGATGGAGGCAATGGAGCCAATCGCGGTGTACCGGATAAGCGACGCAGCTATCTTTTTCGAGCCGCGTTCGTGATGTTATTAGCTACCAACCAGCACGAATGGTCGAGCAGATCCGCCCAACGTCAGAGCGGTCCATCCGCGTATGGAGAGGCAAGTGCAAATAGCGATCCTCAATGGCATCCATATTCGGAAAATCGCCTTTGCGTCCGCCGAAGATAGTGTATCGATCGTTTCGATAGTGGACTTGGCTCGACTCTATATTTTGTTCGCGTAGCTTCCTTTGCAAGGCGTCACGACTTTCGGCCAAGATCGTGCACATCCACGCCGCATGGGTTCGGTCCCGATGTCCGACCCCGATTAATGCAAGGCCAGGAATATTCGTCAGTTCGCACTCGTACTCGTCAAGCAAACTACGCCGGTGCGCCAATACCCCGTCGAACTCGTCGAGGGCGGCCAACCCCATGGCGGCAGCGACGTCCGACATTTGGTATCGGTAACCAATCTCAAAGATGTCGTTTTCCCAGTTTCCCGCCTGTTTTGCCTTCCGGTCGATGCCGGCGTTACGTAAACGTCGAGCTTTGGCGTGCAGCGAAGCATCTTTCATCAACAACATGCCCCCGTCGCCGGTCGTGATATTTTTGACAGCCGCAAACGAAAACATGGTGAAGTCGGATACCTGCCCAATACTTTGGCCACGATAGGTGGCGCCGAGTGCGTGGGCCGCATCCTCGATCAATTTGAGGCCGTTTTCGTGAGCGATTGCCTGCAATTCTGTCATGTCGCAAGGCAGTCCGCCGTGGTGGATACAAACGATTGCCTTAGTTCTTGGTGTAATCCGGCGTCGGACATCCGCGGGATCGATATTTAGCGTGCCCAATTGAATATCGGCAAAGACAATTTTGACCCCCATGTAGAGAAACGGAATGTTTGTGGCCGTACAGGTGAAAAGCGGCGATATCACCTCATCTCCCGGCTCCAGACCCGCCAGAATATAGGCCAAGTGCAGCGCATCGGTGCCGGCACGCACTCCAAGTGCCGGGCCGTGACCGCCAAATCGTGCGCTAAATTTTCGCTCGAAGTCCTCGACCAACGGGCCCTGGCCGATCCATCGCGTCTTCAAGACGTTAATCACCGCATCAATGGCCTTCGGTGAAACATGCGGATGAAACAAAACGATATTCCCCGGCTTGTCTTCCATCACGGGAAACTCATCCATCGCCTTTTCTGGCTGTTTAAGGGGCACTTCGGCCGACAATGCTTTCATGACATGATGTCCTGATGCTCACGCGGAGTAAGACGCCAATGAGATGAAAAACTCAGTGACGCGGCGGACTCGTAGTTTTTATAACGTAATAGCCCGCGCAGTTGTATGATGTCTCATGTTATACTGGCAGCTTGCGAACCCGCGAGGAGGCGCTGGAAATAGTCACGAATTCCCGATTCCAAATCGACCCTCGGGCGCCAGCCTGTCTTTTCCTGGAACATACGCGAGTCCCCAATAAAGTTGCGTTTTTGGATCGGGTGCAAATCTGAAGGCTCGGGAACGTGACGGACCTCAATTGTACGACCGGTTGCACGGTATGCCTCCTGCGCCACTAACCCAAACGCTTCGGCAAGGGTGTACCCTCGGCCGGTTGCGATCACAAAGTGATTGCCGTTACGCACGCGATCAGAGCTGAGCGCCAGGCAAAATGCATCAACCGCGTCGCTGACGAAGATATAATCGCGGATGTATTTGCCATCGCCATAGATGATCGGCGACTGGCCGCGCGCAGCCCCCTGCATTACAGCGTTGAGAATGCCGCGATTTGGATTGGTCGAATCCAGCCCGACTCCATATCCGAAAACCGTTGCCAAGCGCAGGCTGCACGCGCTTAGCACGCCGCGGCGGGTTGCGTCGCCAAGCATAATTTCGCATTCGAGTTTGTGGCGATCGTAAACCGAGCATGGATGGTCCGGCGTCTTCTCGTTAACCGGGTTTACATGCAAATTTCCGACGATCGTGGTGCTGCTAGCGAAAATGACCGGCAACACGACCCTGCAGCGCTGCGCCGCATTGACCAACGCGCGGACGGGCTCGACGTTGAGATCACGGTCACCCGCCGGATCGGCTTCGGCCGCGCGCAAATCGGTTCGGGAAGATAAATGCACAACTGCGTCGGCACCTTGCAGCAAGATTTGCCAGGTCTTTTCGTTACGCAAATCGGCCTGCACGTGCTCAATTACTGCGCCCGTCTCGTTGCCGCCCCGAGCAACAGCCGAACGGGAGACCAGGCGCAAGGCGTATCCTTGACCTGCCAGTGATTTGGCAAGAGCGCGGCCAATGTAGCCGCGGGCGCCGGTGATGATGACCGTTTTTAGCACAATTTTAGGAACAATAAGCTCGCACTGTTCGGAACGCGATATTCGGGCGGATAATTGTCGACGTTGTAGTCATCCTCGCCAGCGACGTGATAAACGAGACCGTATCCCTTCTCCCGCATACAATGCTCAACATCAGGAAGACTAAGGACCCATTGAGGAAATGGCACGGATTGATTGACCTGAGCGCGAACGAAGGCCCGGCCGGAGGTGAATGGAGAACCGGCAAGTAAAATCGCGGCAGGCTGATAAATTGCGAATTGTCCCAACAGCCGTAGTGGATCGGGCACATAATGGATGCTGCTCCAACTATAGACCAGATCAAAAGCCGCAGACGGCGGAAGCGTTTCGTCGAATGAAACTCGCGCGTCGTGCTGCCATCTAGCACGACCAACAGCGCACACCGCCGGCAGATCAACGACATAATATCGGACGTCGATATTGAGGTGAACGGCGGAAAGCAGATTGGCGTAATCGACGCCGGCCGCGCCACCGAAGTCGAGAATACGAAAAGGCGCCGCTAGACGGCCACTCGCCAACATCGCTACCGCAAGCGGCAGGAGCGAGCGCGCCCGTTGCAGACGTGGCAGTTTCGTCGCTTCATCGAAGCGTGGGCCTCCCGCAATTCCCCGTGCAGCGGCTGCGGCCTGATCACCTTCCGCCACTCTCATCGAGCCGGACACTTCATCGAAAGTGGCGTAGACGCCTGAAAACGGCGGCAGACTTATAAGCCCATGCTCCACAAAGAACATGACGAGCTTGCGCAGCTTCCAGGGAAGCCGAGCTATGACGCGCTTAACAAAACTACGCATTTTCGCTCTCATCAGTTTACCGGCCGACGGCCCCACCATCGCCCAAAATATGCGGCAGCCGTTCGCGATCGAGTTGCCGCAAGATTGGATAGGCGCCGTCCCGCCGCGACACGATGGGATTTTCGATTGGCCAGCGAATGCCAATATCGCGATCGTTCCAGACCACGCCGCCCTCGTCAGCGTGATCGTAAAGCCGGCTCACTTTGTAATGCAGATCGGCAAATTCGCTGAGCACGCAAAAGCCATGTCCAAATCCCGGCGCCATATAAAGCTGCCGCGGCCCCTCGTCGCTCAATTCGACGCCGTACCACCGGCCGAAACTTGCCGAATCCGGTCGAAGATCGACGGCCACGTCAAATATCCGGCCTCGCATCACGGTAACAATCTGCGCCTGCGGGTACCTGACCTGGAAATGCAAGCCCCGCAGCACGCCGCCTCGCGAGCGCGATTGGTTGTCCTGCACGAAAACGTCGGTGATCCCATGATCGCGATAACGTTCCGCGTGATAATTTTCGAGGAAAAAACCGCGTTCATCACCAAAATACCGCGGCTCGATCAACAAGAGGCCGGAAAGGTCGGTTGGCTCGACGATCATCGATTCGAGTACCTAGCCGCCGTGAATGCTAAACACTGTGCTCATCCCAATATCCTCAAGATTGAACTCATCAATAAGCCGCTTTCTCGCAAGATCGTAACGTGCAACGCGCGTCGGCGCTGGCGGGTACCGATCGACATGTCGGAACCCATGACGAATCCAATCCAAATTCTGTCGCAGGGCGGTATGTCTGATACGTGAGAGACCTACCCAAATCTCCTCCCCAAGGGGCAGAATTCCTCGGCACCAACCGAGAGGACGGTCCGGATAACTGTCGCGCATATCATTAAGATCGAACGATTGCATCTGCCGCGACATCAAGTCGAAACGTAGAATAAGTCCGTTCACCGCGGTGAAATAGACGTGATCGCCGTCAACGTGCCCGTCGTGAACGCCCTCACTGCCAAGCCGGAATATCTCGGTACTATTCGCTTTCCGATCAAGAGGCACCGCGTCGCGCTGCTGGAAGCGCGTGACCCAAGGCTCGCCGTCGAGAAAGAATACGAAATTCGGATGCGACAAGTGCGGCTTGGTCGTTACGACCTTGCGATAGTCCGCCGTTCGGGAAAAACGCTCCCATACCGGGTTGTCCGTCACGCTTTGCAGGCGCAATAGCGCGCCGTCCGGGTCAAGTTCAGCCACCGCATCAAGGCCAGTCACCGCAACAAATAAGCGACCATCGTGTGCCACGGCGACGTGATGAACGTCATTAAAGCACGGCAGAGAGATAATCTTTTGGATGGCGAAGGACGGAAAATCGCAGATTAACACCTCAGTTTGCGTGCACAAATATGCACGGTTTCCATTAATGGAGGCAGCTTTGAAGACGATGGAAGGTGAATCGGCGCAGCAATGCTCCGGCGGCGATTGGTATTCCAGGACACGCCGAATTTGCCCGTTTGCGATTTTGACCACTACCGCCTTTTTGTAGAGCTTCCACTCTTTCGTCCAATGTGCTTCGCCGCGCTGCTCCCCGCCTACCACCCAAATTGCTTCCGACCCTTCCATGAGCTTACTCGCTCAACGCGGCATTTGGAGTTTCAGCATGTATGGGGCAAGAAACTCTTTAAATTCCCGCCCTGACAATACCTCTTCGATCTGAGCAAGCTCGCGTTTAAAATTCGCGATATATTCCGGCGTCGCGCCGCTTCTGTGGAGTTTGCTCAGCAGGCGTCTTCGTTCAACACGCACAATAGGTCGGCGCCGAGTCTTGAGCCATGTCACAAACGACGGCGCGTGAGCCCGTAGACAGCGCCGCAGCGTCGCGTAAGCGCCGAAATCCAGTCTAATAATATCGCGGACCCATTCCTCCAACGGACCCCGTAGGCGCTCGGCGGTTTCAGCAGGGTCGCTACCGTCGCATTCTGCGACGAGGCGGGAAACCCGATCCAGAACGTTGGTAAAATCGCCGGTAAACTGGCTTCGCAGTAGGTAATACACAAAATCTTTCCGCGTCGCAGAGTCTGACGAGGTCCAGTGAAGGTGTAAGGACGTCCAATATTGGCGCCAATAGCTGAAGATACCTGGTTCAGATCGCCCCTTGCCCATGGTGAGCGCTCGCATCGCGAGGAAGCGCTCCTTAAGTGTGAGGCTTGTCGGACCTATCTCCCGCACTTCTTTCCACATTTGCGCCAAATCGGACGGTCGAAAGACCGCATAAAAGTTCCATGTATTGCGCAGCCCAGCGAGCACGCGATCAATCGCGGATGACGAATTAAGGTCAATGGATCGGTCCCGCGGCGCATAGCAATAACTAAGTCTATTAAGGGGACCAACCACCATCTCAAATGAATGGCCATGCGATGCGTGAACGGAAAAGCCTCCGATACCGCCGCTACAACAAACATAGTCAGAGTGCGCATCGAGAAAACCAATGCAATATTCGAGACCGGCGGGCGCGAGAAAATCATCATTGTCCGCAATCTTCACATAAGGGGTGCGCACGCGCTGCAGCGCATCGGCCATTTTCTCGTAATAGCACTGAAAATCGGCATCGTCCGGGTAGCGGATGTATTCAATATCGAGTTCCGGAAAGGTCGTCCGTGAATTTTCCAGAAGGCGCGCCAGCTCTGGATGAACCGCGCCATCCGCGATCAAAAATCGATAGGGCAGCCGCGCCTTATTGGCATGCCAAAGAAACCGAAGCGTAAAGAGATTTCGACCCTTCAGCGGCAACACGATCGTCAGGCGCGCCGTCATTGGACAGACTTTGTCACGCTTCGCGCGCTGTGCGCCCAATCAAAGGTGTATAAGAGAAGCGAGACGGGCAGCGTCAGCAAAACGAGCATCTTGGCAGGCACGGTGTGGAGCGACTGCAAAGTGACCCGAAAGGGTTGCCCGCTAAAGTGTGCAGTGATCGGCAGCATGACCGCCGCCTTCAGAAAAGGTATCGGCGAATGGGCGAAATATTCCAGGTCATTATTAAGCAACCACGTATAGTAGTGCAGTCGTCCCAGCGGATCGTCGTCCAGGCCCCGTCTCTTCGTAAGCGTTGCACCGGTCTGATCATCATTGACGTAATAGACACGAAACACCTCGTTTACACAGCGAATCTTATAGTTCTTCGCGATCTCCAACCAGAGAGATCCTTCTGGCGTAAATTGCGAACCTGTAATCTCCGGGAACGGGAATCGGCGAACAACGTCCGTCAGCGTCGATCCCCATTTTTCGCCACGAATGCGATGGACGTACCGTCGCTCACGCAGCGTTGTATCGAACGGATCGGAGGGAAAAGTGTCACCAATAATCTTGTTATTTTGATCGCGGCACAATCCATCAATGCCGGAAAAAAAGATACGATCAGTAACTGGAATTGTATTCCAGTGATAGGCCATTCTTTCTAGCGCGCGAGGTGCGCATTCATCGTCGGAATCAAGCGGCAGGAAAAATTGCCCGCGCGCTTCACGTGCAGCTAGGTTGTGAGCGATGTGCTTGCCAGAATGGTCCTGTTTGAAAAAGCGAACCGGAAAATCGGCGATCTTCGCCCAGTCCGCCACTAACCCCGACGTTTCGTCGGTTGAGCCGTCGTCGACCACCAACCATTCGAAATCACGAAGGGTCTGCGCGCACAGACTGTCGAAAACGCGACGCAGCGTGTGCGCACGGTTATATGTGGGCGTAAATATCGTGAAAAGAGGTGCACTTGACACTAGAGAGGATCGTTAGTGATTATTAATGCGCGAAGTAGTTGCGGACTGATGCCGCTACACGATCGACGTCGGCGTCGTTCAGCTCAGGATATATCGGCAATGAGAGGATGCGTTCGGCGAGCCGCTCGGTCAGCGATAGACCATCGGGCGACATCACGAGCTTCGCGGCGTAACCATTTTGGCGGTGCACCGGGACTGGATAATGCACGGCTGAGCTGATCCCATCGGCCGCGAGATGAGCTTTCAGGCGATCCCGCTCGTTACAGCGTATGACGTAGAGATGATATGCGTGGCTGTCGTCGGCGCGCCTTGCCGGCACTGCGATCGGTAGTCCCGCAAGCGACTGATCATAACGGCGGGCGATGGCTTCACGACGCGCGTTATCCGAGTCGAGATATTCCAGCTTGGCGCTGAGAATAGCCGCTTGCAAAGGATCGAGTCGCGAGTTTACGCCGACCTCGCGCGTGTTGCGCTCATCGTCCCAGCCATATTGCCGAAGGCGACGAACGCGCGACGCTACATCCGCATCGCCTGTGACGACCATCCCGCCGTCGCCAACGGCGCCCAGATTCTTGGTCGGATAGAAGCTAAAGCAGGCAGCATCTCCGAAACTGCCGACCCGTCGGCCGCGATAGCATGCACCGGCGGCCTGTGCGCAATCCTCCACGATAAGCAGACGGCTGCGCTGGCCGACAGCGGCGATGGAATGCATATCGGCCGGTTGCCCATAAATATGGACCGCAACGATCGCCTTGCTGCGCGAGGTTATTGCGTCTTCGATGCGCGCCGGATCGATCGTGCAAAAAGTCGGGTCAACCTCAACCAAGACCGGCGTCGCCCCGGCCGCCAGTACCGCCGCAACTGTAGCCACGGCGGTATGCGAAACTGTAATGACTTCGTCACCCGGACCGATACCGAGAGCGCGCAACGCCAGGATCAACGCGTCGGTCCCGCTGCCGACGCCCACGCCATGGGCTACGCCGCAATAGTCCGCAAAATCGCGCTCGAAGGATTCCACCTCTTCGCCAAGAACGTAAGTGCCGCCTTCCAGCACCCGCGTTATCGCGGTCTGGACGGCATCCCGATGCGCCCGATATTGCGCCAGCGGCGAAGCCCAAGAAATCGCTGGGTGCAAAGTAGTCACGCTTCGACTTTAACTTCGGGAACATAAACCAGCCATCGGCCGCCCGCGGCAATGAATGCCCGCTCCTTTTCCCGGATTTCCGTTGCGTGGTTCCAGGCAAACAGCAGGGCACAATCGGGATATTTGCGCACAAACTCTTCATACGGGCGCACCGGGATGTGCGCGCCCGGCGACAGTTTGCCTTGCTTGATCGGCGTCGTGTCCGAGATAAACTCGAGATGGTCCGGCGTGATGCCGCAGTAGTTGATGACGGTTGTGCTCTTCGAGGTCGCGCCATAACCGACCACGCGCTTGCCGGCAGCGCGCATCGTATTGAGCTCCTCCATGAGACGGTTGCGCGAACGCTCGCAATTGTCCTTGAATTGCCGATAGGTCTCGGCGCGATCGAGCTCCTGCGCCTTCTCCTTGGCGAGTTGCTCGCCAACCCCCGCCGACACCGCGCGGCTGCCTACGGGTGCGAGCATATAGCGCATCGAGCCTCCGTGGGTGATCTGCGGCACGACGTCGACAAGTTCGAGATTATAGGCGGCAAAGGCCGACGCGACCGACGTCGCCGAGAAGATGAACACGTGTTCGTCGTAAATTTGGTCGTAAGACGTCTTGGCTATCATGTCGCCCAGATACGGATCTTCAAAGATAAATACGCCGTCAGGCTTGAGCAATCGACCCACGCCGGCTGCCACCCCGGCGAGATCCGGAATGTGACACATCACGTTAGCGGCCAGGATGGCATCGGCGTAGCCATGCTCGGCAACAATTTCATCCGCGACCTGGGGGCTGAAAAACGTCGAAATCGTGCTGATGCCTGCCTTGCGAGCAACTTCGGCGACGTTGACCGACGGCTCGACGCCAAGATGGCGCATGCCGCGATTCTTGAAATGGCGCAGCATGATGCCGTCATTGCTGCCAAGCTCGACGACGAAGGGATCCGAGCGTTCATTCAACACGCGGTCGAGAACGGAAATCGCGAACCGCTCGAAATGCGTTTGCATATAGCGCGACGTACTGGAGTAGAACGCATATTGGTCGTGGAACATTTTTTCAGGCAGCGGCTGTTCGACGATTTGAAACATGCCGCACTGCTCGCAGAACGCCGGAGCCAGTTCAAAAAAATACTCGCTCGCAATATCGTCCGCCGCCAAAAAGCCATTGGCGATCGGCATTTGGCCGAACGACATAAAAGCGACGATGGGCGTGCCGCAAATGCGGCAACGCGACGTCAAGCTATGAGACATTTCCGACATTCCTCTAGATACCGTCGTGCTCCAGGAGGCGACGCAGATAGCTGGTGTAGTCGCTGTTGGCGATTGTCTTGATCAGGCTTTCAAGCCCAGCATCGTCGATAAAACCCATCCGATAGGCGATTTCTTCCGGGCAACCAATTTTCAAGCCCTGGCGCTCCTCAATCGTGTGGATGAAATCGGACGCCTGCAATAGCGAACGGTGCGTGCCTGCGTCGAACCAGGCAAAGCCGCGTCCGAGCCGCTCGACGTTCAGACGTCCGCTCTCCAGATAAACACGGTTGGCGTCAGTGATCTCGAGCTCGCCGCGCGCCGAAGGTTTGAGTCGGCGTGCGACATCGACAATTGAAGCATCGTAGAAATACAATCCGGTCACCGCCCAATTCGATTTGGGATGCATCGGCTTTTCTTCGATATGGACCGGCTTGTTTTGCGCGTTCATTTCCAGAATGCCATAACGGCTTGGATTGTTGACCCAGTGGCAGAATACGGTGGCGCCGTTCGTCCGACTCGCGGCACGTTGCACCATCTCGCCTAGGCCCGCGCCATAGTAAACATTATCGCCAAGGATCAGCGCGCAAGGCTCGCCTGAGATGAACTTCTCACCGATCAAAAACGCCTTGGCGATACCGTCCGGTGCGGGTTGCACGGCATAGCTAATGCGGACGCCCCACTGGCCGCCGTCGCCGAGGAGAGTTTTGAAGCGAGGCAACTCCTGCTCGGCGCTAATAATCAGAATGTCGCGAATCCCCGCCAGCATCAACGTGGTCAGCGGATAATAGATCATCGGTTTATCGAAGATCGGCAACAGTTGCTTGGTGCTCACGATGGTAAGCGGCCATAGCCGCGTGCCGGCGCCGCCGGCCAGAACGAGTCCTTTTTTGACAGCCGACACCGATCCCACCGTGAAGGCCTAAAGGACCGCTCGTGATCGCTCGTGATCGAGCGATTGAGACTTCGACAGAGCGTAAAGCCGCGTTCTACGCGCCATCAATTCACTCCAGGGGCCGGTTTCGACAAGTCGTCCCTCCTCGAACACGCAAATAGTGTCGGCGGCCCGGGCTGCCGCAAGCCGATGCGCGACGAGCAGAACTCCCATCTGCTTTCGCAACTCGTCTAGTGTGCGAAGCAACTCAGCTTCCGTCTGGGCGTCCAGAGCACTCATTGCTTCGTCCATAATAAGTAGAGCTGGATTCATCAGAAGTGCTCGCGCAATGCCGAGGCGTTGTCGCTGCCCGCCGGAAAGCTTAACTCCCTGATCGCCGATAACGGTCTCGAAGCCTTCAGGCAGCGAATCGATAAATTCGAGAGCATTGGCGCGTCGCGCCGCCACTTTAATTTCGGACTCCGAGGCGGTGGGGTTGACCAGAGTCAAGTTATCTTTGATCGAGGCATGGAACAGCATCGTTTCCTGCGGCACATAGCCGATGGAGCGCCGCCACGCGCCAAGTGGTGCAGATGCGAGTTCACACTTTCCCAGTCGGATTGATCCCACTGTTGGTTCCACCAAACCGAGCAAAGCATGCACAAGCGTCGATTTTCCGGCTCCAGACCTACCGACAATGGCAAGCATGCCCGGAATCGAGAGTGTCAGATTGATTTGATCGAGGACAACGCGCTCGCCAAATCGAACCTGAAGATTTCGCACCTCCAAGGTCGCGGGCTGATCGATCCACAATGGCTCATTTGCACCGTCCTGCCTCTCCGCTTCAGCTTCGGCCGCGGACTGGAGTTTATTGATCGCCTCGATCGCATGCACGTTGGCATTTAGGGAATACAGCTGCGACTGCACCGTGGTCAGCCGCGGAAACAGCCGCCCGAACAACGCAATCACGATAACGACGTTTCCGGCCGCAACGCCCATCCCTGCGCCGGCCGCCACCAATATGATCGCCAACCCGATTAGCCCGATAAATTCGAGGACGTTACGCACCGTACCGGGCCACGCGCTGGCGTCTGCGTTAGCCCTCTCGAGGTCGCGCAGCAACGGCTTGATCAGCGCGGCTGTGCGATCACCGCCGGCGCTTGCTTTGATAAATTTCGCGGCGGCAAATTGCTCATTAAGTGCGGACTGCAATTCCACATTGAGAGAAGCCAAGCTTGCGCCGACGGCATAGCTCTTCTTGTACAGGCGGCTCATCGCCAGCGCCGCAACTAGCGCAAAGGTGATGAGGCTCAAGGTGACTTGCCACGCGATTGCAATCGACAAAACAACATAGATGATGGCCACCACTAGGCTACCCAACAAGGTCAGCGCAAGCGTGAATGCTCTGCCCAATCGCTCGCACTCGGTGATGATTGCATTCGTTATCTCACCAGCCTTTTTGTCGGCGATGAAGGTCCACTTTGCACACATGAACGCTCGAAGAATCTCGAACTGACGCCGCGCCTGATAATGTCGACTCAGACTGACCGTCCACCAGTTGAGCCTAATTGAAAGTACCGCCTGGACTGCAGCTACAACGATGACAACGGCAAGGATGGCGAGCGTACTGTCTACTCCGATGAGCGCCAGACTTTTATCTACAAACCTATTGGCAGCGCTTTGAGTGCCGACGACCGCGATTCCGACACGGCTCAACAGTGGCAGCAGAAGAACGACCGACACGCCTTCGCTGACGCCGACAAGCGCCGTCCAGGCAATGAGCACCGGAAAGCGCCAACTCAGGCGCACCATCAAATCTTCAAGAAGCAAGCGGTACGTGTTCATCTTACTGCAACCGATGTTTCCGTTTAACCGCGGAATATAGATAGCCTAAATTTACAGCAATGGCGGCACCGAAGCCCGGCTGCCCCATACTGGCCAATTCATATGAGTTACTTCGAAAGCTGAGAGATCAGCTTTTCCGTTCGCTGGTTGCTTACGGTGTAAAAGCTGCGTAGCATTCGAATATCGTGGGCGGAAAAAATTGTCCGTCGGCTTCCCGGTATTAGGCGCTCCGCATATGGCTTCAACGCCATTTTTACACCCTTCGGCAATTGCTCGATAAAGGGAAAAAATCTCTGAATGCGCGCAATCTGTGCGTGGCTTTCATTTTCGCGCTTTGGCGGAATGGGTCGCTCGGAAATTTCGAGAAAATCGCAAAGTTCGCCTGCAAATTTTTTTGGCGCACCCACGATGTCCTCGAAGCGCAGCGCGCGAACGCGACGGCTCCCAAACACATCCACGTAGGCGCTTATGGTTTGATCGAAATGACCTCCCTTTAAAAAGACAATCCCGCTCGGAGTAGTGCAGTAATCAGCAAAAGAGCGTTTCGTGGGCGGAAGCTGCGACATAACAAATTTATAAGCGGACTGCAACCAGTCCACCTGTTCGCGTATCACCAAAAAAACCTTGGCGTCAGGATGAACTTTATGCAGGCGCGACGCAGCTTCACCAGGATCCACCACAACATCACGCTTAACTTGATCCCAGGAGCCGGGAATGTACAGGTAGCGTTGCCAGTTTTTCCATTCGCCGATGACGCAAATCGATTCCGCAACATTTTCGTCTTTACTAATATGGATCTTGGCTGGACACGGCTTCTCGATCACAGTTGGAGTGCATTCATTCGACTGCAGCAATGACGATAGCTGGAATTGATCGACTGTAGCCTCCGGATGCTTTTCTAAAAATTTGATTACAAAGGTCGAGGCGGCTTTCGGATAGCCTATATGAAGCACATCGGCCCTGATCTGCACGGACCCGGTGGCTGGAGCAACGGCTTTTATCATCGAGTCGGTCCCCTCGTTGTAATTGGATTCGTTAGATTCTGTTCAAACGGCGGCGAATGCGAAAGCTGAGAAAGCCGGCCAGCTCAAAAGAGATTCTTTCGCGAATGCCTCGCAACCATGATCCGAACGTCTGGAATTCGCGCGTGGAATTAACGAGACTAATGCCCTGTCCGGCCAACCTGCGTTGGGCGCGAAAGGTCCACTTTCCTTTTGCAACGATTTGATCCTGATTGAGAACCGGTTTCCACACGGCATAATGGGGTTCGTGGGTGACTGTATGCTCTAAGTCCCAGATAGTACCGGGTTGCTGTAATAGCGACCGCAGATATGCACGTTTCCAGATAGCCACTGCGAGCGACGAATAATATGGCTCAGAAAACGAGATCGGCCGCAGCGGGCGATTATTCAGAATTCGTCTAAAATACTCGACAACCCGACCGGCAAGGTTTCGCCTAACTGGAACCAGACTTACATACGAATAATCCTCGCGAACAATTAGATCAGCGATGGCGTTTAGCTCAGAGCCGTTGACTGGCGACATGAATAGCGCATCCTCGTCTATCCGCAGCACATAATCGATTTTGTCCGGGAGACTGTCGAGTTGGCTATCCAATTCGCCCTGCCAATTAGACGGGCTTTTGGCCGCCAATGCAGTGAAGCCGTAAACGTCGGGATGCTTGCTCGTGAAGCCCACATAGCGTGGCCAATCGCAATCACGCCAAATCTTCTCAGAGTTTTGAAACACAATTTCGAAGATGTCGCGCCCGCGATCAGAACTGCTGACGAGCACGCAAAAGCGGCCGGCTATTTGGCCCATCCGGTCCCGTTCCATCTCTCTTTGGGTATTAAGAACCGGCATGGCCAGTAAGCACGCTACCGCACTCCGGGTGAGGCGAGGTCACCCGAATACACAAACGCAACACTCGCTACCGGACGCGGGCCGCGGCTAGGCCGCAGCGACCAAATCCGCGTCCAGCACCACTCGAACCTTGCGGCCGAGGAGATCGAGCAGGATCGCGATCCGCTCGCGATCCGCCATGGCTTCGAACAGACCGAGGCAGGACGCGAAGGCGCCGTCGAGTACGCGAATCTTGTCGCCGGCGCGAAACGGCGGCCGGTAATCGAGTTTGATAAAGCCGTTGGCGTCCTGACGACTTTTCAGTTCCTCGACGATGCCGTCGGGTACCGCGGCGGGTTCGTCGCCGTTGCATACGAGGCGAGTGACGCCGACCGTCGAATAGATCGAGCGCCAGCGCTGCGCCGTGAGGTCGACCGCGACGAACAGGTAACGCGGAAACAGCGGCGCAGCGACGGTTTCGATGCGGCGGGCATGCCGGCGCCGCTTCAGATAACGCGGAAAAAAAATTTCAAAGCCCTGGCGATTGAGATGCGACGTCGCCTTCGCCTCGGCATGCGGGTGGGTATGGGCGACGAACCAACGCGGTTGCAGTGTCATGCGGCGCTCTCCGTCCCCCGATTGGGGCGTATCCCAAGCAACGCGGGCACCAAGACGCGATCGGCATCGAGCTGGTTGACCGCGGATTGCACTGATTCGCGCGTCGCTTGCAGATCGGTCACGACTAACGCGTCGATTCCTTCCAGCACCGCGGCAAGCGACTTGACGACCGGGGTGCCGACGAAGCGGGTATTTTCGGATTTGGCATCCACCACCGCGACAATCGCGATGCCCTGTTCGAGCGCGCAGATCGTCGCGATCTCGGCGAGGTCGGAGACGCCGATTAGCGCAACCCGGTTCCAGCCGCGCGCATGCGCCACCTTGAGGACGGACGAGCAGTCCTCGCGGGCGCGGCGGAAAAAGGAAAACGAGCTGGAGAGATATTCGACGGTGAGGCGCGATTTCTCGGCGAAGCCGTGAGGCGTCAGGTAGTAGGCGTAGCGCCGCGGCGGGGCTTGCCCGATCTTGAGCAGGCCCTTTTTGACGCAGCGTTTGAGGTAGGCGTTGACGAGGCCGAGCGCGATGCCGAGATCGGAGGCGAGTTTGCGCTGCGACTGGGCGCCATCGCGCTCGACCGACTCGAGAAGCCCGAGCACGATCCTGGCGTTGTGTTCCTCGTTGCGGACCGCTTGCGGCATCGCCCAGCCCTCCCATCCGGAGCTAGCTGTACCTCGTTCATGGCGTGAACGTCAAGCGGCATGTTCAAATGGTGAACATCGTAATACATTGAAATAATTACATAAGTTACTCAGAAACCGTGCCCCTGCCGAACAAACTGCGTTCTACCAAGCCGCAAATGGCGTGCGCGGCGACAATATGGATCTGCTGAATCAGCGGCGTTTCGGTTGACGGCGCGGCGAGGCAATGATCGCAGAGTGCCGGCATCGCTGTATCGAGCGCCGTTCCGGTAAAGCCCACCGTGATCAGGCCCGCATCACGGGCCGCCTTCAATGCCGCGAGGACGTTCGGCGACCGCCCCGACGTCGATATCGCGATGAACACGTCGCCCTTTTGGCCGAGGCCGCGCACCTGACGTTCGAAAGTGCGCTCAAAACCGTAATCATTGCCGATCGCAGTAAGCTCGGAGGTGTCCGTCGTCAATGCGATCGCCGGCAGCGGATTGCGGTCGAAGTTCAAGCGCGACAGAAACTCGCCGGCGATATGCTGCGCATCCGCAGCGCTGCCGCCATTGCCGGCGATCAACAGCTTGTTGCCGGCGCGAAACGCAGCCGTGATGTCATCGGCAATGGCATGAATGGCCCCCCGCAGCTTCGGGTCCTCGGCGGCACGCGTCAGCGTTTCGCACGAGCGGCGAAAGTGCTCGGCCACCAAATCGTTCTGGGCGTACATAGCTTTGCTGTTGCGATCGGTCACCATCGTTCCCATGCGGCTGTGGACGTAACACAATTCCATTGTGATAAGAAAGGCCACCGGCGCGCCGTGGCAAAGAAAGATAAGACCAATGCGGACTGTTGACTATCCGCTCAATTCCGAGGGCGTGTGGTGCGAAGTCATAACGGGACCGCGGCCCAGTCGCCCAGCACTATTTCTGGATCGCGATGGCGCCATCGTCGAGGAGACCGAATATCTGTGCCACATCCAAGACATCGTGATAATTCCCGAGGCCGCGGCCGTGATTGCGGCCGCCAATTAGCGGGGCGTGACCGCCGTGCTGGTGACGAATCAAGCCGGGATCGGTCGCGGCTATTATGGCTGGGCGGAATTCAAGTCCGTGCAACGGGCAATTGTCGAAGCCCTGGCTGCGGACGGCGCGCAGCTGGACGCGGTCTATGCCTGCGCACATCATCCCGACGGCCGCGACGGATTTGCGCATCCGAATCATCCGGCGCGCAAACCCAATCCAGGCATCCTGTTGCAAGCGGCATCCGATCTCTCGATCGATCTAAAAACCTCGTGGCTTGTCGGCGACAAGGCAATCGACCTCGAGGCCGCAAAACACGCCGGCATCGCCGGCGCCATACAGGTTGCGACCGGCCACGGCCTCGCCGAGCGCCGGCGCGGCCTGGTACTCGCGACGCCTACATTTGAAGTGCGCCTCGGGCGTTCGATCGCGGACGCAATGACGCTGCCGATCTTGACAATAGAAGAAGTTTGCTGAACGGAATTAAGGGGGTGGAACTCTTTGGCTTTATTCCAGATGGAATTGAGCGCTGCGGCGCATCTCGGCGGTGCCGCATTGGACGTCCGTCATCTTTACCCGTGGCAGATAGATTTCGGCACTGAACTGTGTAATTGAGACCAACCTCATACATTCAGCGCTATTGCCGGAACGACAACGCCGAAGACATGACCGTGCACCGGGACAAGACCGACGCCCGTAGTACCAAAGGCATCTTCGCCTATCGGGCTGACATCGACGGCTTGCGCGCGGTCGCGATTGTGCCGGTCGTCTTCTATCACGCTGGCATTGCGCCGTTTAGCGGCGGCTATGTCGGCGTGGACGTATTTTTTGTCATATCCGGATATCTTATCACGTCCTTCATTCTCGGACAGATCGATCGCGGCAAGTTTTCACTTCGCAATTTTTATCTGCGTCGCATCCGTCGTATTTTTCCGGCGCTGTTCGTGATGATGGCCTTCTGCGCCGCCGTGGGCTGGATCTTGCTCACTCCAGCGGACTATAAACGGCTCGGGGAGAGTATTTTCGCAACCGTATTCTTCGCATCGAACATTTTATTCTGGCTTGTGTCCGGTTACTTCGCCACGCCATTGGAAACGCGGCCGCTGCTCCACACCTGGTCGCTGGGCGTCGAGGAGCAATTCTACCTCGTCTACCCCATTCTCATCGTTCTGCTTTGCCGGCTTTTCCCTCGGCGGGTCTGCGCAATCACGCTGGTGCTGACCGTGCTGTCGTTTAGCCTCGACGTCGCCACGGTCGAAGCTCACCCGAACCTGGCGTTCTTCTTGTCACCGGCTCGGGTCTGGGAATTATTCGTTGGAGCGTTGCTCGCTATGGGCGCGATTGCCCCGCCCCGCAGCGCCAAATGGGGCGAAGCCGCGGCTATCCTCGGTGCTGCCCTGATTGGCTATGCAATTTTCGGCTTTTCAAGAAGCACAACTTTTCCTGGTTTTGCCGCGCTGGCGCCGGCGATCGGCGCTGCAGCCATCATCTGGGCGGGAAGCGGCAAAAATGGAACTGTGACTCGACTCCTATCGCATCCAGCACCCGTACTCGTTGGGAAAATTTCCTATTCGTTATACTTGTGGCATTTCCCATTGTTGGCTTTTGCCGCCTATGTGCTTGTTGGCGGAGCAAATGTCGCTGTGCGCGTCGCGCTTATCGCGCTGTCCGTGGTTCTTGCGTTCGCATCCTGGATCTATGTCGAGCAACCGGTGCGGCAGGGCCGGTGGATTTTCGGCGACGCCAAAACGGTATTTGGCGCTGCTGCAGCCGTCCTTGCCTTGTTCGGCGGGTTCGGGCTGGCGGCGCATTTTACTGAAGGCTTTCCCAGCCGTATCGGAGTGCCGAGATTGGAAATCGTCGCCGCCCAGAGCGACATCAACCCAGATCGTGACCTGTGCTTGGCGACAGGCGGGGATACCGAGATCAGCCGGCGCCCCTCATGCAAGTTCGGCGTGCGCGACGCAGCGCCCCAGTTTGCATTGTGGGGCGACTCGCACGCCGAGAGCCTGCGAGCGGCGTTCGATCTCGCCGGCAAGAAGGCGCAACGCGCCGGTTTATTTTTTGGCACTCCTGGATGCATTCCGGAGCTCGGATTCGACCGAGACAGATCGGGATGCCGGCGAGTGAACGATGCCGTCGCCGAATATCTCGTATCGCAGCTATCGATCCGGACCGTTATCCTCGCCGGACGGTGGGGGCTATGGGCTGAGGGCTTGCCGTACAAGCACGAAGGAGGACCGATGGTATCTTTAAACGATCCGTCGGGTGCCCCCGTAGACAACCATGTAGGCTTCGCGGCTGGAGTCGAACAGGCAGTTGCCAAGCTGATCTCTGCTGGTAAGCAGGTCTGGCTGGTCGGCCCAATCCCGGAGATCGGCTATGATGTGCCGCGCACGCTCTATTTTGGTTCACTCGGTGTGAAGCGAGACTTTCACCTCAGGCCGAGGCTCCAAGAGTTCGATGACCGGCAGGCCTTCGTGCTTACTCTATTTGGCGCCATCGCCAAAAAGTATAAGACGCGCGTGATCTGGCCGCATGAATATCTTTGCGATTATCAGTTTTGCCAGGTGCAAAAGGACGGACGCCCACTCTATGTCGACGATCAGCATCTGACCCGGACCGCCGCCATATCATTGTCGACGATTTTCGATCCGATCTTCGCCGACTCTCCTTAGATCTTTCGGTGACCGGGATTCTCTATGTCATGTCCCGTGACGAACGCCATGATATACGGTGCCGTCAATATGAACCGGAACCGGGCAGCGGGTTGACATGGAATCGCGTACGTTTCTCATCGGGCCCACAAAGACGTTTTACTTCAGCACGCCGCTGTGACGTTTCCTGCTGCCAATTATGAAACTCGACATGACGATAACGTCTGACAGCAGGTGCTGGCTTGCGTGGTCTGCGACGATCCTGTCCATTCCGCCGAGGGAGATGATTGCGTGACAGTCAGTCGTGCAAGTGCCCGCCGGATTCTCTATGTCGTCACCGAGGACTGGGCGTTTCTTTCGCACCGGCTGCCGATGGCGCGCGCCGCACGCGATACCGGATTCGAGGTGCACGTGGCGACCCGGGTCAACGCGGGGGCGACGGCAATCGCAGCCGAAGGTTTCATCTTGCACCCGATTCCATTCGCCCGCGGCAGCGTGTCACCGCGGGCAACGCTGAAGACGATCGCGGCGCTGCGCCGCGTGCATCGCGACATCGCGCCGACTCTTACCCATCATGTGGCGTTGCAGGCCTGCGTGTTAGGAACAATCGCGGCATTCGGCCGCCGCTGCGCTCGCGTCAATGCGTTTATCGGGCTCGGTTATGCGTTCACGTCGAAGAGCGCCAGAGCGCGCGCTGTGGGATGGCTGATTGGGGCATTGTTGCGTTTTCTAATCGATCGCGAAGGCAGCATCGCGCTGGTGCAAAACGGCGACGATATGTCGGCTTTGATATCGCTCGGCATTCGAAAAAACCGCATCGCGCTCATTTCCGGATCGGGCGTCGACGTCAAGCGATTTGCGCCGCTTCCGGAACCGCAAGGTCCACCGACTTTCGGCTTCGTCGGGCGACTGCTCGACGACAAAGGCATTCGCACGCTGATCGCTGCGCATCGCTTGTTGCGCACGCGCTGCTTGGACGCCCGGCTATTGATCGCCGGCACGCCGGATCCTGCCAATCCGGCATCGGTCACAGAAGCAGAAGCAAAATCCTGGAATGACGAAGCCGGCGTTACTTGGCTCGGCCAGGTCGGCGATATTGCCAGCCTGTGGGCACGCGCGCACGTTGCCATCCTTCCGTCACGACGCGAGGGTCTGCCATTGTCGCTCATGGAGGCCGCCGCTTGCGGCCGAGCGATGATCGCAAGCGACGTGCCGGGCTGCCGCGAGATCGTCATCCACGAGCAAACCGGCCTGCTGTTTCCGGTCGATAATCCGCGCGCCCTGGCGGTTGCGATGGAGCGGCTCGCCCGAACGCCGCAATTGCGTGCGCGCTTTGCCACGGCAGCAAGGAATCTGGTGGTTGAGAAATTCGCAGCAGACATTATTGGACAGCAAACCGTCGAGCTTTATCGGCGGATGCTCGGCGCATCAAATTGACCGATGACATTATGCCGGCGCAGCCGGTTTTGCCGAAAGCGCGGTGCGTTGACGTAACGCCATGCCGCCAAGGACGCCGACGCCGAAAACATAAAGCCAGCCGTTATTAAAATCGAACAGGTGCGAGTGCACGGTAGAGGACACGATGTTCTCGACCACGACCACCATGCCGAGCCAAGCGGCAACACCTTCGCCGCGGAACAGCAGGAGATGCGCTACCCACATGGCCCACAGCGCCAGCGTTCCGATCAGACCAAGCTGGATCGCGACCGCGAAGGTCTGATTATGGGGATTGACCGTGGCCTCGCTAGAGACGCCCGTTTTTCCAGCCGCAATCTGACGAAATTCCTCGGGTATCGAACCGGTGCCATGGCCGATGATCGGGGAAGTAGCGACAATTGCAAGGGACTCTTTGAGAAACGCTATGTGCTCTCCGATTGAAGTTCCTTTATTCGCGGCGAGATACTCCTGGACTTCTGTCACCGACATCTCCATGCGCCAGCGTACCATCGGTGACGCAAACCACGCCGCAGAGCAAAGTAACACAGCGATAGCACACGCACCTAACACTCCTTTCCAGCGCAGCAATCGCCAACCGAATAACGCGGCCAGCACCGGCGCAACTAGAAGAGCGGCGCGGCTGGACACGGCGAACCCAAAATTTGCGAGAAACAACGCGCCGACTAGACCAAGCAATGTCGTGCCACGCCGATTGCTACTGTTGCTTTGCATGAGCGCATAGCCGAGCGCTCCAAATCCGCAAATGATAAATTCAGAGCTCTGGAAGATATCGTCGTGTACCGGTACACCTTCGACGATGTGGCCGCGCCAGGTCAGACCCGGCAGCAATACAAGCCCGTATGATACCAGCAGGAGCACGGTCGACGAGATCAAGAAACCATAGAGCACCCACACACTGTGCTCGGAGCGGCGGAATTGCGCCAGCAGCAATGGGATCACCAAGAGCCGGTTAAAGCCGTCGACGCCGCCAAGCCGCGCAGGCCAGCCGACATCCGACCACAGTATGCCGAGGGCACCAAGGCACCATAATAGGACCGGGAGGCCGCCGGCCGCAGTCATCAGCTCGCGCTTAAGCGCGGCCGGGCCCAACGTGACCAGCGCGACCATGAGCCAGGCCGCGATGAAAATCCCGGTGGCGCTGGTCGACCACGGCAATGCGAGTGCGACACCGACGGCAAGCCAATCGCCGAGTGGCGCGAGAAACGCGCGATCGAAACGTGCGACGGTGGACAATGCCGTCATCCGGCAGGCCTTCAGCTTCTTTCCGCGGTCGCACCATCTCGGAAATTGCGCGGCGCAGCAAGATTTTTGTGTTAGAGGCTTCCGCAACGGAAAGACGGGTGTTGAGGTGTGCCGATGAGCGGCGAGTTGACGGCTTTCTGGGCGTCGCGCGCGCCTGCGATTCTCGTTGCGGCGGCGCTCGTCAGCGCCCTACTGATCATCGCCTTGCGTCCAGTGCTCAAGCGCTACGCGATGGCACGGCCTAACGCCCGCTCGTCCCACAAAATACCGACGCCGCAGGGGGGCGGAATTGCAGTCATCGCGGCGACAATCATCATCTCCTCTACCGCATTTTACTTTTTGCCGGCCGGCGCAGCAGCCGCACTCCGGCTTCCGATCATATTCGCCGCCGTCGTTCTGACTGCATGCGTGGGAGTGCTTGCCGACATCCACCCGGAGAACGTTGTGCCGCGGTTACTGTTTCAAGCGCTAGCGGTCGGTGCCGTGATCTTTGTACTGCCGTCCGAATTACGTGTCTTTCCTATTTTGCCGTTGCCGGCTGAACGCATCGCGCTCCTGATCGGCGGATTGTGGTTCGTCAATTTGGTGAATTTCATGGACGGCTTGGACTGGATGACCGTAGTAGAGGTTGTCCCGATCACAGCCGCGCTGGCCGTGATCGGCCTGTTCGGTCTTTTGCCAGCGCCGGCAATCGCGGTCAGCCTCGCGCTCTGCGGCGCCATGGTCGGCTTTGCTTTTTTCAACCGGCCGGTCGCTAAGCTTTTTCTCGGCGACGTCGGCAGTCTTCCCATCGGTCTTATGCTCGGCTGGCTTTTGGTTTTGCTCGCCGGCAATGGCGGCCGCGCCGCGGCAATCCTGTTGCCGCTGTATTATCTCGCCGACTCAACCATCACGCTCATCCGCAGGGCGCGAAACGGCGAGAAGGTTTGGCGGGCGCACCGCTCGCATTTCTATCAACGCGCGACCGACCGCAGCTTTTCTGTCCTCGCCGTGGTGGCGCGGGTTTTCATCGTCAATGTCGCGCTCGCTGCGCTTGCAATCGTGACCGTGATCGTGCGGTCGCGCACCGCCGACATTGCCGCGCTGAGCGCCGGCGTGGCGCTCGTGGCTGGGCTGTTGTACGCGTTGACGCGCGGCCGCAGCGCCGAGTGAACCGTTATTCCGCCGCCGCCGGCCGCCTGCGCTGGTCGAAGCGGCGATCGAACACGTGCTCGGCAATGCGGTTCTTCAGCATTTCGATCGAACCGCCGGCAATCATCCAGCCGCGGGTGCGCCGCATGCAATATTCGACCAGCGTCTCGCGACTGTAACCCAGCGCGCCCATGATCTGCACCGCTTCGCTGGCGACCTCGAAGCCCACCTGATTGCACGCCGCTTTGGCGATCGCGGTTTCGTAGGCCGACGGCAGACCGCGGTCCGCATTGGCGGCGGCGCGGTAGAGCAACAACTGCGCGCCGTCGAGTTTGATCGCCATGTCGGCAAACTTCCATTGCAAGCCTTGGAACTCGCACAGCGGCCGATCGAACTGTTCGCGCGCCGCCGCGTAGTCGCGTGCGGCGTTGAAAGCGTAGCGTCCGTAGGCCAGCGAGCGCGCCGTGTTGCCCAGCCGTTCGACATTGAAGCCGGCCATTTGCTTCTTAAAGCCGCCGGGCCCCAAAAGCACGTTCTCGGCCGGGACGCGGCAGTCCTTGAAATGCAATTCGCACCATTCCTCGCCGCTCATGAAGGCCGAGGGCGCGCCGATGGAAAATCCGGGCGTGCCGCGCTCGATCAGCATCGAGCCGATGCCGGAAAGTCCGGGACCGAAGCGTACATAAACCAAAAAAACCTGCGCGTCGGGACTGAATGTCGAGAATACCTTGCTGCCATTGACGACGAAGTGCGAGCCGTCCGCTCGCGCGCCGGTCTTCAGATCCGTGAGCGCGGAACCGGCATCGGGTTCGGTCATGCCGAGCGACATCACCATCCGGCCGGCGAGCAGTTCGTTAAGCCAGCGCGCCTTTTGCGCAGGGCTGCCGTATTCGGCAAAGGTACGGATCGGGCCGAAATTGCCGAACTGCACCACGTCGGCGCTCCGCGGACAAACGGCTACGACCTGCTCGATGGCGATCACGGCGTCGATCAGGCTGCCGCCCTGCCCGCCATCGCTCGGCGGCAATGTTATGCCCATGAGCCCGTGCTTCGCCATGATTTGAGCGACATCGAAAGGGAATCGCGGATCGTGGGCGCGCTTGAGCGCGCCCATCGCAAGATGCTCGCGCGCGAAACGCCGGACCGTTTCCGCGAACTGCTTTTGCTCCGCCGTGAAGTCGAAATTCATGACCGGCTCTTTATCTGGTCAAGTACGACGAATTACTCCGCCGTTACTCCGGCTTTTTTGATGATTACCGACCATTTTGCCTCTTCGTTCATGATATCCGCGGCGTAGGCTTCAGACGTGCCAGGCAAGGTCACGTCGCCATCGACGGCGAGCCGATCCCTGACATTTGCATCGGCCAGCGCCGCGTTGAGTGCCGCGTTAAGCTTGGACACGATCGCCGGCGGCGTGCCCGCCGGTACGACAAGTCCGTAATGCAATTCCGCATCGTAGCCCGGCAAGCCTGCTTCGGCGACGGTCGGCAGATCAGGAAACAACGGCGACCTTTTTGCACCCGTCGTCGCCAGCGCCCGCACCTGACCTTGCCGCACCAGACCGATGACGCTCGCCGTAGGGCAGAACATGAGCGGCACTTGCCCGGCCATGAGATCGGTGAGCGCGGGAGCCACCCCTTTGTAGGGGATGGCGTTCAGCTTGACGTTTGCCATGGCGGCAAACAACTCGGCTGAAAGGTGCGTGCTGGTGCCGATGCCTGTGGAAGCAAAATTGAGCTTGCCCGACTCGCTCTTTGCCAACGCGATCAAGTCCGCGATCGAATGCGCCGGCACCGACGGATGCACCAGAACAAGGTTGGGGCTCGATGCGATCAAGCCGACCGCGGCAAAGTCCTTCTTCGGGTCATAACCGGCGTCGGGATAAAGCGATGGATTTATGGCGAGCGAGCTCGTGGCGATGAGCAGCGTGTAGCCGTCCGGCGGACGTCGTGCGGCGTCCCGGGTGCCGATCGTGCTGCCGGCACCGCCGCGGTTTTCAATAACAATGGGCGCGCCGAGGTTGACGCTCATCTTGGCAGCGACCAGCCGCGCGATCACGTCATTGCCGCCGCCGGCTGGATACGGAACGATCAGCGTAATCGGCCGTGTCGGATAATCGGCCGCGAACGCCGCGATCGACGCAACAACGAGAAACGTCACTGCAATTATCGTTCTCACCCGCATGACAGTTCACTTCGGCTGCAAGCCGGCAGTCTGGATGACCGCCGCCCACTTGATTTCTTCGTGGTCGATGACAGCAGCCTGTTGTGCCGGCGTTCCCGGTTCCGGTTCGGCGCCCTCGTTGATGATGCGCTTTCGCACCGCGTCGTCCGCCAGCGCCGTGTTCAGCGCTTTATTCAATTTTTCCACGATCGACTGCGGTGTACCGGCCGGCGCCAGCAGCCCGTAACTCAAGGTCGCGTCAAAGCCCGGCAGGCCGGATTCCGCGAGCGTCGGCAAATCCGGCATCAGCGTCGAATGCTTGGCGGAAGTCACCGCGAGCGCGCGGATATAGCCGCCGTCAAGTCCTGGGCGAGACGGCGGAATGGGGTTGAAGCCGACTTTGACGAAGCCGCCCATCATATCGGTGATCAGCGGGCCTGAGCCTTTCTCGATGATTTGTTCGATCTTGACTCCGGCCTGTTGCGCAAACAAAACCGAGGCGAGGTAGTTGACGGTGCTGGCTCCCGGCGTCGCGACCTGATACGGCTCCTTGGAGCCCTTCATCAGCGCGATCAGCTCGCCGACATTGTGCATCGGCAAGTCCTTGTGCACCAAGAGCAGTGCCGGCGCCGACGCAATCAGTCCGATCGGCGCAAAATCCTTGCGCGGATCGTAGCCGACGTCCTTATAGAGATGCGGGCCGGTGGCGAGCGTCGAGGTGTAGCCGAGAATGAGGGTATAGCCATCGGGTGCGGCGTGCGCGACCTCGCGCGTGCCGACCGTGCCGCTGCCGCCGGCATTGCGGTTTTCGACCACGATACGCTGGCCGAGCACGGCGCTCATCTTGTCGGCGACCGCCCGGGCCATAATGTCGTTGGTGCCGCCCGGCGGCAGCGGAATGACAAGAACGATCGGCCGGCTCGGGTAGTCATCGGCCGCCCTGAGGCTCGGCGCGCCGAAAGCCGCGATCGCCGCCAATGCGACGAGGACGCTCATGAGCTTGGTCAAAATTGCCTCCCGATTCACTCCGTACCGCACTTTTTTGTTGCGGCAGCGCCTTGTGCCAGCCGATATTCGGCAACTCTAGCCGCTGTCCCCGCCCGTTGTCATGTCGGTCGTTTAGTCCGGATATTGAGATCATCGAATGACCTGGTCCGACACTTTTCTCGGCCTCCTCAAGGACAACGAGGTCCGGCTGATCGGCTATGTGCCGGATAACGTGCTCACCCCCTGATCGAAGGCGTTACCGCCGACAATAATTTCCTGTCGGTCGGGGCGACGCGCGAGGACGACGCGATCGGCACGGTAACCGGCTCCTATATGGCCGGGTTACGCGGGGCGGTGATGATGCAGACTTCGGGCTTTGCGCTCCTCGCCAATGCGCTTGCCTCGCTGGTGGCGACGAGCCTGGCAAGGGCCAAACCCCGCGCGACCCGGCGCTGATACGAGGCCGCTTCATGAAAGGTCTCGGCATCGGCCGCGGTGCGGCATTGGAGGCGTAATGAGGTTAGGGGGGCTCTCCTTCTCGCCGAGGCAAGATGGAATCGCGTGTCGATGCCACCGACGACCCTGCTGCGACAATCCGCGTTTCGGTGGCAAAGCCCCAAACCGGATCAAACCGGTGGACGTGATAGACCGGACGCATCTTCATGTGAGCCGGATACTCGCCCTTGCGCAGTGTCGTTGCCACGCTCGGCATCACTGTCGCCGGGATGCTCCCGATATGACCCGCAGTGCCACGGTGAACATGGCCGCTGAAAACGGCGACGACCCGTCCGGAATGCTGCAAAGCCTGGTTCAGCCTCGCCATCATCTGCGGTGTTTCGAAATTGAGCGGATCCGGCCCCACCGGAACCTCAAACGGCGGATGGTGCGCAAAAACCGCAATCGGCATGGTGGTCTCGGCATCGATCATGTCGATCAAACGTCTGGCCCGCTCGGAGCAAAAGTCACCCTTGTTGCTGCCTGAACTCAGCGTATCCACCGCAATCAGTCTGACCGAGTAGTGCTCAACCGCGTAGTCGATAAACTCGGAATCGGGCGCAAGGTATCCGCCTGCTGAAAAGGCGGCGCGCAAATTCGCCCTGTTATCCTTGTTGCCGGCCAGGACATAGACCGACGCACGCGCCTTGGCGAGAATGGCCGCGGCCTGAGCGTATTCGTCTTGCCGTCCGTTATGGACGATATCCCCGGTGTGGACGATCACGTCGGGGGCCGGATCGAGTGCATTTATGTCCGCAATCGTGCGTTCGAAATCGCGTATTCTCTGGTCGGCGTCGGCTGTATCGAGGGCTATATGAGTATCGGAGATTTGCGCGATGATCATGATACCGGACTCTAGAGCATGTCCCGCAAAAGTGGAAACCGGTTTTGCGAAAAGGGCATGCGCAATCAAATAGCTAGTGCGGGATGACGATTCGAAGAAAAGTCATCCCGCTCTAGCGTGCCGATGGTAGACTTGCGTAATACTCCTTGAGGATCGCCACCACCTCCGGCCGGCTGAACTCGGGCGGTATATCCGCATTGGTCGAGAGCATTTCACGCTGCTGCGTGCCGGAGATCGAAATGTGATGCTTCGGATCGTGGGGACAGGTCTTGGCGGTCGCCATTCCGTAGCATTTTCGGCAATAGAACGTGACGTCGATCTTCAGCGGCTTGGTCAGAAGTGCGCCCGGCCATAGCTGATCGAAAATATGCTGCGAGTCGAAGGGTCCGTAATAGCTGCCGACGCCGGCATGGTCGCGTCCGACGATAAGGTGCGAGCAGCCGAAGTTCTGGCGAATCAACGCATGAAGCAGCGCCTCGCGCGGACCGGCATAGCGCATCTCGATTGGATAGCCCGCCTGGATGACCGTGCCCGGGCGGAAATAATTGTCGATCATCGCCTGGATCGCGCGGGTTCGCACCTCCGCCGGAATGTCGCCTTCCTTCAGCTTGCCAAGCACTTGATGGATGAAAACGCCGTCTGAAACCTCTACCGCTATTTTCACAAGATATTCGTGGCTGCGGTGCATCGGATTTCGCGTCTGGAAGGCGGCGACTTTTGACCATCCCCGATCGAGAAACATCGCCCGCGATTCGGCGGGACGGATATAGAGCTTCGGGTACTTGACGACGTAATCGCCTTCGTCGATCACCATCACGGGCCCGGCCAGATTGACGTCGCCCTGGCCCAGCACCTTCGCCACGCCCGGATGTTTTGGATCGGCCGTGCGATAAACGTGTTCGGCCTCGAACTGCTTGTCGATCGAATATTTCTCGCGAACGTTCATGAGCGCCAGAATCGTGCCGCTCTCGGCGTCGATGAGAGCGACCTCTTCTTCGGCCCTGATGCCGTCGGCAAGGTCTTTGCCGACCGGAAGCGTGATCGGGATCGGCCAGAACAAGCCGCCGGCGAGCTGCATATCCCGGCAAGAGCCGCGCCAATCGTCATGCCGCATGAAGCCGTCGAGCGGTGTATAGGCGCCCATCGCCAGCATGAGCACGTCGGACACCGCGCGTGAGTCGAGAGGAATTTTGCGAAGTTTTCCCGCCCGCCGGCGCTCGGCTGCGCGCTCAGTCTCGGGCAGTAACAGCGGCTTGACGGATTGCGAGCCGTGCGGCGGTACGAGCTGCGGCATGTCAGTCTACGGCCGTTTTGGGGTCTCGTATTCGGTTTCCTTCTGGAACGGCTCCCAGACGGTTTCGAAACCAACAAACCCCTTTTCGTTTGGCGGTTTCTGACGCGTCGTCAGAAAGCGCGCGTGGCCGTCAGGAACTTTGGAGATTGGTTTTTGCTCGCTCATAAGTCACCTTTAGCGTTGAAGCCGGAATTATCGTTCAAACAGGTCGCATGAGTGACGGGTCGATAGCCGCCTGTGCGCCGATCGCTCCGCCCACTCTTGCTTCTTCATCCGTTGGCTCGCGCACACTCACAATCTCGAGCGTAAAGACGACCTCTCTGCCGCAAAGCGGATTGTTGCCATCGACCGTCAGCGTCTTGTCGTCGACCCTCGTCACCAGAAAGCTGCGGGTCTGCCCCTTGTTGTTTTCCATGAGGATGGAAGTACCGACCTTCCGATATTGCTCGGGAACGTTCTCGATGTGATCCGTAAAAACCAGCGACTCGTCTCTGGCGCCGAAGATCCGATTGCCGTCGATCGGCACCTCGATGACCTCGCCCGCAGATCTTCCCTCCAGTTCCGCGTGTACGAAAGGGGCCAAAATTTCATTGTGCCCGTGAACATAGCCCAAAGGGAATTCGACCATCGTGAGAACATTCCCCGATTTCTTGTCGGTCACCTTGTAGGTGAGTTCGACATATTTGCCATCGTGGATGGTTTCACTCATGTCGAATCCAAACCGCTCAGAAGATGGACGCACCGAAAATCCTGATTTTTCCATCCTCATAGCCGAGGACAAGCCGGCCCAGCCATTCACCGTCCTTTTTGGTGCTGCGCTGCCGGTAGAGAACCGTCACATGCTGGCCGCGGCGGATAATGCCAAGATAATCAAAGTGTCCAGACAGATTTCTGGCAAGCTCGCTGTTGGCGAACTGGTGGCCGACCGTGACCTGGTTCATGGCGAGTGCCATGGAGCTGGAGAAATTCTCCACGAACTCTCCGTACTTGCCTTCGTTCGAGTTCTTGACGAGGTCACGCCACAGCGGCTCGGCTATGGCCCGTATCTCCTCGTCGGTTTTCTCAATAATGTTCACGCGCGGTTCTCTGGGGCCGTGTAAGACCGGATTTGTAGAGTGCGTCAAAAGCGACATGTTGGTCTTTCTTTGCATCCAGGCGGACGTTCAACGCGATCATCTGCCCGAGCAATTGTTACTCGTCCGCCCCAACCAGGTGATAACAGGGCGCCTTCTCCATGGTGTATTCACCGGTCTTCGGATCGCGGCGTGAAACAGTCAGCACGTGCCAGTTTGCGTCGTCCACCTTCATGGCGTCGCCACGGTAGTAGTAGCCCGGCCAGCGCGTCTCCTTGCGGAACAGCGTGTGCTGCGTGACGCACTCTGCCGCGCGATGCCGGTGCTTCAGCTCCCACGCGCGCAGCAACTCGTGAATATCCTTTGCGGCCAGGCTCTCAAGATCTTCCTCCATGACTTTGAGCTTCTTGAGTGCAATATTCAGGAGCTTGTCGTTGGTCATGTAGCTGACCGTCACCCCGCCGCAATACTCGTCCATGAGCTTCTGCAGACGATCCAAGCCCTGCTTGGGATTGATGTAGTGCGGGTTGACATCGCCCGCCACGATCTCGTTG
>Ga0102924_1000186_pt1 | contig 78987 bp, 58 predicted proteins | sample PaiPotPPM11metaG_FD_80116 | JGI IMG/M metagenome (GOLD analysis project Ga0102924, IMG submission 80116) | Iron sulfur acid spring bacterial and archeal communities from Banff, Canada, to study Microbial Dark Matter (Phase II) - Paint Pots PPM... ...
CCAGATGGCAAATACACCCCTGCAGGTGATAGTGCCCTAATCATCCCAGAAAATGAAAGGGCATAGATAGATATGCAGCATCAGCTATACCCTATACACGTTAAAAGAGTAGGAAGAACTACCTGTTTCCCTTTGGAGCTAGAGCCCAGAAAAGCAGACCCGCGATGACAAAGAAGATTACTAGCATCAGACCCATAACAGTACCTACCACGCTGGAGACGGAGAACTGAAAGGTTGCTGCGGCAAACAGGTAGAGTAACCACAAGACACCCAGAGTTGGAATAATATACAGCCAGTTGAAGCGTGCCTTAGGATCGCTTTGGTATACGACATACTCATAATCTGAATCAAGTGGCTCCATAAAATACCTTTCCTCATAACTAGGAACTATCAGAAATGAACATTGGCTCGGGCGGAGCCTTCAGGGCTACGACGGCCTGAGAAGCTCCAAGCTTTCGCTCTGGGGGGTCGTCAGAAGCCTTCGCTTATGAACACAACCTCTCCCTGCTCAGAAGCACACAAAAAAGCTTTAAAGGCCTGAGCTACAGAAACCGGAAAGAGATGATGCTCCCGAGTCGAAACTACAAGCAGAGATCACTTCCACATAGGTAAGAGTGGGAAGAGAACGACGGTTGTTGAAATAGCGACGTAGTTCAAGTGCACTCACCTCATAGACCTGCCCATCGGAAGTAGCCGCTAGACGGCCTTCAGCAATCGCACTACACACATCAGCAAGAGTCGGGATCTGGTCAAACATGGGATACCTCCCTCCAGAATACTGTGACGCGCTAGAACAGGAATCTACCTGCAACTATCAACGCTATGTACCGATAACACGTCCCGAAGGTCAAATTCGTTTCAGAGCCATTATAAAGCTCCCAACTAAAGAAGCTGAGAAGCACCCTGATGATGTTTTCTACCGGCACATATGCTAATCACTCGCTCTCCTCTTCTGTTGGATTAACAATCTCCGCATCCTCATCCAGCAACCCCTTGATAGGATCAATATACATTACACGCCGTACAAGGTCAATCTGTTTGATGACATTTTTAACAGCTGGAATAAGAAATTGTCGTCCATCATCGGCTTTAATGACATAGACATCATTGCCACCAGTGGGCATAATTTCGCTGACCACTCCGACAAATCGGTCATCGAGTCGAAAGACTTGCAGACCCAAAATGTCATGCTGGTAGTATGCATCGGGAGGTAGCTCTGCCAACTCATCCGATGGAATGCAGAGGTCATAATTACGCAGAGTTTCGGCAGTCGTGGCATCATTGACGCCATCTAACTTAAGCAAGAGCATCTCCCCTTTATAGGGACGTACTCCTTTGATCACACGACGTGAATAATCTAAGCTGAGATAGACAGCCTCCAACGTAACAAAGCGGTCGGGAATATCAGTGAAAGGACGTATTTTAAGCTCACCGCGAATACCAAAAGGGGCCACTATTTTTCCGATAGTAGCCCATTCTGTCGTCTCGTTCATAGTATGAAACTCTTTAAGACCTTCCGGTAGTAGCATAAAAACCCAGCCTATTCACCAGATATAGACATAGACCAGTGACCTACCAAGGATACCCACATTTTAGAGTATTTCTAAAGAGGTATGACGCCCTTCGCGTGTACCACCAACACGCAAGAGAGTACGCATGGCCTTGGCAACACGCCCTTGACGACCAATAACCTTCCCAAAGTCATCAGGCGCAACATGAAGCTCTAAGACCAATGCGTGACGATCATTGCGGATTTCGCGCACCACTACAGCAGAAGGATCGTCAACCATTGACTGAGCAATATACTCAATCAGACTACGCATATCTTAACCCTGTTTCCATCTCGTTGCAACCTCGTTTCAATCTCGTCTGAACTCCCCACGCCTTTCCACGTTAATCTATTCGGCCTGCTTTACAGCCTCTACAGGTTGTTTCGCTTCTTGGAAGCGGTCCAGGATACCCGTGCGCTTAAGAAGGATAGTGACAGACTCAGTTGGTTGTGCACCATTCTTCAGCCAACTAAGAGCCTTCTCCTCATTAATATTCACGGCAGAGGGCTCAACACGAGGATTATACCAACCAATGCTCTCAATGATACGACCATCGCGAGGAGAGCGTGAATCGGCCACCACAACGCGATAGCTAGGGGCTTTCTTCATCCCCGTACGTTTTAAACGAATTTTGACAGTCATACTTACTTAATTCTACCTCTTACCCACTAGATGGGATATGTCATTTCGGCGGCGCCACACTTCACATAACACATGAAAGCGCCTCTGAACTACGGCGAGACTAGAATAGCACGTTGCGAAAAAAATGTCAATGTTTCGGAACGGCCAGTTCAAAACTTGCAGCCAGCTTGTGCAGGGTGTACACTGCTCTACAATGCGTATGGACGAAGCCGCCCTATGGCACTACTGTCACTGAATAAAAGGTGACTCCTCACAACATAAAGCAATAAAAAGGATTTTGATATGCACCGCACCAAAATCGTATGCACTATAGGTCCTGCTACGAGCAGTGATGAACGCCTCGTAGCGCTGATGCAGGCAGGGATGAATGTTGCACGCCTCAACTTCTCACATGGGAAACAGGAAGAGCATGCCGCCGTGATCGAGCGGATACGCAGCATCTCTAGCCGCCTTGGCTGCTCGATTGCAATTCTCCAAGACTTGCAGGGACCGAAAATTCGCGTTGGCTCGCTCCAGAGTGGGCAACCGATCAGACTGGTCAATGGCACGCAGGTAACGATCACTACCCACGAGATGGCTGGCAATTCCCAGACAATCCCCACAACCTACAAGCAACTGCCACAGGATGTGAAGCCCGGCGATCGCATTCTGCTAGATGACGGCTTAATGGAATTGCGCGTGCTCGACGCCGATGTGACCGATGTACGCTGCCAGGTAGTGCATGGAGGGCTGCTTAAGGAGCACAAGGGCATCAATCTGCCCGGCGTAGCAGTGAGTGCGCCAGCCCTCACCAACAAGGACCGCGACGACCTGCACTTCGGCATCATGCATGGTGTCGATTACGTAGCACTCAGCTTTGTACGCAGACCAGAGGATGTGGTGGAAGCCAGAAATCTCATCCGCCAGTTCCAGACGGAGCTTAAGGGCGAGGACAAACACAGCCATGCTGACATTCCACTCATCGCGAAGCTAGAGAAGCCAGAGGCCATAGCACAACTCAATGCTATTCTGGACGTTGTAGATGGTGTCATGGTGGCACGCGGCGACCTTGGCGTCGAAATGTCACCGGAGAAGGTGCCACAAATCCAGAAGCGCGTTATCGCTAGATGTAACGAACTCGGCCTTCCTGTCATCACGGCCACACAAATGCTGGAATCGATGGTGACAAATCCGCGTCCAACTAGAGCAGAGGTGAATGACGTTTTTAATGCCACATTGCGAAAAGTGGCTACCACGCTATGGGGAGCTGCAACGAGATATCACCTTGCTCGAGGACTTTATAGAGCGTCTTATCAAATGTACAACCTAAGTAGTAATAGAGTAATGCAAAGGGTGTAGGATCATTCCACGCCCTTTTATTTTTGGCTTTCTTGTTGAGTATCTGTTATCTTGACTTTATGCAGCTTCACAAAATTTGTACGTGCCCACCTTGCTACCGGTAATCCTCCCACAATCACAACATACTCACCGCTCTGAATGAGCTTATCCTCTAGTAATCGATGTTCAACCACCTCTATAAGATCTTCCGTTGTCCCTTGCAACTCAATACAATACGGGGACATACCCCACCACAGTGCAAGCTGACGTCGTACCTTCTCTGAGGGAGTATAGGCCAGGATGGGAACACGTGGGCGATCTTTAGAAATCAGATGCGCCGAGTTGCCAGAACGTGTAAAGACGACAATTGCCTTGACGCTAGCCTCTTCTGAAAGTGCACGGGCAGCATGGCTTACGGCACGAGCTTGCGTGAGTTGCTGATGTTTGGGTTGGTGTGCGGTTCTATCTCCTGCTTCGGTTTCTAGCACAATACGTACCATCATTTCGACGGCCTCAATTGGGTAAGCACCTGTGGCTGTTTCGGCACTCAACATTACCAAATCAGTTTGATCGAGTACTGCATTCGATACATCAGCCACTTCTGCTCTCGTTGGCCGTGGGTTCGTTACCATTGATTCCAGCATCTGAGTGGCCGTGATAACTGGCAACCCCAGTTCATTGCATCTGGCAATGATATGCTTTTGGATAAGCGGAACCTTCTCAGGAGCCATTTCTACACCTAAGTCCCCACGAGCAATCATTACGCCGTCAGTCACCTCAAGAATATCATCTAAACGTGCTATTGCCTCTGGTTTCTCTAACTTCGCTATTAAGGGAATAGGAATAAAATTTTTCTTATGCTCTCCATTATACTTCAATTGTAGCTCATGAATATATTGCTTCGTTTCAAGTATATCCTCCGGCTTACGTACAAAACTGAGCGCCACGTAATCAAGGTCGTGCATAATACCAAAGCGAAGATCATCACGGTCTTTCTCCGTCAGGGCTGGGGCACTTACTGCGACGCCTGGCAGGTTAATCCCCTTGTGCTCCCCTAGGACACCGCCATGTATTACCAAGCAGAGTATATCTGTTTCGCTCTTATTCAGTACACACAGTTCCAATAAGCCATCATTTAGCAAGATACGATCATCGGGCTTCACATCCTGGGGAAGTTGCTTATAGGTCGTGGAGATTATCTCAGCAGCTCCCACTATATCGCGGGTGGTGATAGTTATCTGCGAACCATCAAGTAACCTGACAGGTTGCCCGGCTTGTAACAAACCGGTACGGATCTTTGGTCCTTGTAAGTCTTGTAAAATAGCCACTGCATAGTCAAGGCGAGCAGAAATAGCACGTATACGTTCGATGACTTGCTCATGCTCCTGATGTGTGCCGTGGGAAAAATTGAGCCGGGCAACATTCATACCTGCCCGCATAAGGCGTTCGAGCTGTGCTTCGCTGTTAGTAGCAGGGCCTATCGTGCAGACGATCTTTGTACGGCGCATTGAATAGTTCCTCTTCCATAGCATTAGTTAGGGATACATTTCCCCATTCAGATGAGTGTACACCGCACAAAGACTCGCTGCAAGTCCTGAACAACGCACACCTTCTGACATGACCAATGTCACGTTGAGAAAAGTGGTTCTTCACGTTAGGCGAGCTAGCGTGAGAAGTTACCTTACCTGAGAACCTTGTAATATGCCTCATTGCTGAGCTAGCATAGTAGAAAATAATCATCACAATGATCCACTGATGGAACGACCTAATCATTGAAATCTGCGGCCCTCTTCACGGTCTTTTTTGCGATCTGGACGCTTGTCCCATTCTGGCTTATAATTCTTGTATGTGCGGATTGACCCGAACAGGAGTCCAGCTATGGATCAGATGCACCAGAGCAGCCAAGAACCCATACGCCGTAGAGATGCAGGAGCAGTGCAAGTCACCGAGCGTGATGTCCTCGTCCTGACCTGGACCGCCGAGCAATTTTGCATCGCTTTTGACCAGCTTCAACGCTTGCTGGGACGGTATGCCAAGGCAGCGACGAAAGCACCAGATGTCCTGAGCGTCTCCGCTACCCGCGATGCAATCGGACGTTGGTTACAGCTTGGTTTCGTTGAGGAACCACGCAAGATTCTCACGGGACATCCTCCCTATGTCTGGCTTTCACGACGGGGTTTAGCACAGCTTGGCTTACCGTATGCCTACTACAAACCCCAGGTCTCTCGTGTGAAGCATATCTACGCTGTCAACGCTATTCGCCTGCATCTGGAAGGGTATAACCTCCAATCTGTCTGGTACCCTGAGCGTGCCCTTACCAGAGAGACCCAACAACGACCCTTACCCGATGCAGAACTTCGTATCGCTGGATTGCCTCATATTGCTGTGAAGGTGATCGAACGTCCCTTTGCTCTCGATGTGACGCTCCGTGACGAATTGACTGCATTGAGCGAGCTGGCACGTCGTTATACATCGCTGTGGTACTTCATGCACACCGATGCTCTTCCAACGATGCAGCAGGCATTGACCACACTTGATCAGGATGTACGACACCGAGTGACGTTCCATGGACTGGACGCCCAACCTGCAACGGGAGAGCAGACACCGTCGGTTGGTGGTGAGCCGAGCATCTCGCCCTAACGTAACAGCGGAACCTGACGCGACAGCATCCCGCAGGGTGCGACCCCTACTTTGTAGGGTAGTGCAAGATAAAGCGTGCTCAAACAGACGGGAGAGAACCGGACGCTTCCTCTGGGCTTGCTTGGCAAGGACGGTGGCTAACCGGAAACCAGCCGGAGACCAACAAGGGCAACCGGAAAGGATCGGGAGCATGAGAAAGAGAGAATACTATTATGAGAAAGAGGCTTGATGTCCATATAGAAGCAGAACGCTATGATTATATTAAGGAGGCATCAGAGCGAATAGGCCTCCCGATGAATGTGATCGCTGATGAGTTACTGGCTCTGGGAATAGCGACCAAACGCGGAGAAGTGATCGAACAGCAGTCCTTACCTGTGATCCGAGATATCGTCCAAACAGAGCTCCGTAAGGCATTGGCCCAGCAACGCAGCGACCTGCGAGAGGATATGAGCCTAGAGTTTACCAACGAATGGAAGGCTCTGCAGAGAGCCAGCGATAACAGACTTGCCGCCTTGATAGTTCGCGGACTGCGTGACAGCAACGTGGCACGTCGGCTGATCTATGCCATGCTTGCCCGTTCTCATGGCCCAGACTTTGCCAATCGAGCCTACGAGGATGCCAAGGAGAAGGCTGGTAAAGAAATTGCGAGAAAAGATGAGGTGGACGTATGACCCAAGACTCACGTTTTCACGATCTGGAAGCATTCGAGTTGGCCATCGATCAGATGGAGTGGTCAGAGGTGTCCCTCGAACCTGATCCCGCAGTTGTCGAAGCAATCGAGCAGGAGATACCCAGCAAGTGGCTTCAGTCGCTTGAGGCTCCCAACCTGGAAGCTGCGTTTGACCAGGAGGTCCTCGGACCGCTCTCCCGAATGTCGGATGAGGAGTTGAATACACAGGTTCAAGAGGTCATAAGCGAACTTGACATTGATGTGGAGACGATCATGAGGGAACTTGACACGCCAGATCTGGAACGTGACCTCCCCCTTGACCCTGATCTTGATGTTGGGAGATAGCACATGGCACAGCCTCTTCCTGTTGTCAAAGGCAAGTATATTGCAGGCAGACCAACCAAAGCTGCCGGTTCGCGCCTGTCTGCTCACGTCAAGTATAATCAATACCGCAAGCTCGGAGAGCAGGAGACACGGGAAGATCGCTTTCTCTTTGATCAGGAGAACGACCACGTCCACAGGCAAGACGCCGTTCATGACATCATGGCCCATACATCAAGCAAGGTTCTCTATCACAAAATCATTCTCTCTCCAGGCGAGCATGAGCACATTGACGATTTTCGGCAATGGACACGAGATGTGATGCGTAACCTTGAAGAACAGAAGGGTATTCACTTGCACTGGTACGCTGTAGTCCAAGCTCACGAACGAGAGCACATCAACGAGCCACATATTCATCTGGTTCTTGCAGGGGCGGGAGAGGACTTTGAGACTGGCCAGATGAAGATCGTAAGGATGGACAGAACCGACTATACATTGTTGCGCGAGCAAGGTCGAGAGCATAGCAATTTTGAATGGTATCAGGATATTGAGCACAAAGTACAGCTACTCAATGAGCAAGACAAGACCCCCGTTGAGTATAGTATTGACCGAGACCTAGAGCGATCCTTCTAACTGTTTCCAGGAATCAGAAAAAGAGGCCCAACTATGACCAAACAGATCTTCAAGGTCGTCATCTGGCCCTTCAGGGTAGCCATGAGCTTGATAGCATCACTGGCCCCGCTCTTTGGGATGCCTCGTTCATTTTTCATGCTCTGTGTTGGACTCGTGCTGCCAATCATCTTTATTGCCGTACTCGCACAACTCTGGCTCAATGGACGAGGGGTTCTCGTTGCCATTGGTCTCCTGTTTGTCCTGGCAGTCCTCTTTGACGTGCTCAGACACCTCATCAAGCCGCGCATACGCAAGGATACCTATGGCACTGCGCACTTTGCCACCCCACGAGAAATCAAGCCGCTGCTCACCAGTCCCAACGACCCCACTCGCTTGCTCATCGGTACCTATGGACTCACGCGTGCTCTGGGGCTCACGCACCGCCAGCAGGAAAGCCATGTCCTGTTGTGTGCTCCCACTGGCAAGGGCAAAACCTCCAGCATCATTCTCCCTGGCCTCTTGCGCGAGGATGGAACTCGTAGTCTTGTCATCAACGATATCAAAGGCGAATTGGTGAGCAAGACGTTGGGTGACTTACAGCAACGATACGCCTGCTGCCTGTTCTCACCCACCAGAGCAACAGAAAGTCACCGCTATAACCCTCTCGGCCATGTCCATGGCATGGAGGACGCCGAAGACCTGGCACGCTGCATTGTCGAAAATACGGGGACCTCGGCTGAACCTTTTTGGGACAATGCCGCTCGGTTGTTGCTCACGGCAACCATTTTGCACCTACGCACTAGTGAGCCACAGGCTCCCCTCTCACGCCTCGCAGATCTGCTCTGTGGCATGGGTCTTGAAGAGATCGTCCAAGAGATGATGATGAGTCCCTCCCAGCTTGCCCGTGATGTGGCCGTCTCTTTTATGGCGAGCTTATCCAATAACCCCAAACTGGCAGGCTCTATTCTGGCTGATATGGCCAGCCGACTCTTTATGCTTCGCAATCCGGGGATTGTTGCCGTGACCAGCAAGGATGAATTCCACTTTGACGAGATGATCGAGAAGCCCACGGCGATCTATCTCTGCATTCCAGCCTCCGATAGCCAGCGCCTCAAATGGCTCTCTGCGGCCTTCTTTATGCAACTGATGACCTGTCTCACCAAACGGGCAGAACACTCCCCCAACGGACGACTCCCTCGCCCGATGGCCTTTTATCTGGACGAGTTTGCCAATATCGGGGTGATCCCTCATTTCTTGCAGCACATTTCCCTGGTTCGTTCGGCTGGAATCGCCTTTCTTCTTGCGACGCAGAATTTCGGGCAGCTTCGCACCACCTATGGAAACGAAGGAATCGAAACCATCCTTGCCAACACGACCACGCATGTGGTGTTTTCTGGCTGCGGGCAGGTTGAGACTGATTACTACTCACGTCGCATCGGTCAGACCACGGTGCCATCAGTCAGCCTGAGCCATGAACACTCTCTGGATCTGGACCCAAAGGCCACTCAGAGCACTGCATCTCGTCCCCTGATCTATCCTGACCAGTTACGGACGATGCCTACAAATCAGCTTATTGTCGTAGCAGAAAATCGTCCCCCAATCAAGGTCTCGAGTCTGCCCTACTTCAAACAAAAAGAACTCACCAAGCGGGTTGGCATTCCGCCGAGGCTTCCTCATCGACTACTTGATTCCCAAGATTGTGTTGTGGTTGCAGCAGAGAAGGATAAGAACGAGCAAGCTCCAGAGAAAAGCACTCAGCAAATGCAGCAGGAAAATGGCCAAGAGCAACCAAAAGACACGTATGATCAATTCTTTCAGCCATAAAAGACGCGATCCTCCTATTTTTTGAGCAAGTGCAAACACGCAACAGAAAAACAATCCTGCAGGGGTGTGAATACATTAGGGCTCTTTAAAAGTCAGGTCAAGGGAGATCAAATCTCGTGGTGTAATGCCGCAAAAATCTCACGCGTTCATGTGACTTTTAAAGAGTCCTGCAGTAAGAGAAAATACTATTAACAAATCTTAACAACTATGATATACTCTCCAGGCAAGAGATTTTTTCCTCATATGTAGCAGAGATGTGTGCTTTCGTATAAAGAGTGAAAAGATGGAAAATTCGTTCTTGGTATTTTCCCACCTCTAGCGTTGAATTGATCGGATATATCAAATATGGTTCCTGAGAATCCAAATACTGATTCAATGATGAAGCCAGAAGATGAGAATAGAAGGGTTGTTTTTAGCCCTGTTCCTCGCATTGTTGGTCATGTGACATCTTATAAGAAAAGTAGCCCCTTAAAAAAAGTAAAACTTCTATCTGCTGACAGTGAAGTCCAGAGTGTTAAAACTCCATTATCTCCAATCATTCAACCTCCTGTACCACCTAGAAGAATAAAACCGCCTCCTACGATCTTTGCAGACTTCTGGGATGATGCGCCTCAACAAACTGCTGCCACGGAGGTATTCCCTCCTCTTCCTGAAACTATAGAAGAAAAACCCTCTGATTGTGAGACAATAGACCGTGTTGATGTTGAAAAAGCATACAAACATGAAAATACACTGGATATAGCCAGGGAAAATGAGCCTGTTCTGGATGAGGAGGGCCAGGAGTCCCAGTTCCTTCTCACAGAAGATGTGCATGTGATAGCTCTTTATGAACATGAAGAGGAATATACTGCCAATACCCTGCTTGACTTCGAACGTACCCCTACACTGGAAGATTTTGAAAACGAGTTTGAGCAAAGTACATTCCTGTTAGATGATTTAGAACTGCTCGATATCGATGCTGCATTGGCTGAGCAGGAAGAAGCACTTCTTCATCTCCAGGCAGAAAAGAGTGAAGCCGCATCACGTCCAGGCAAAGGCCAAGCACCAGGATGGCTAGGGGCCGTTAGCCTCACCTATGTGAATTGGGAACACGAAGAAGAAGCTATTCAAGATGCATTGAACCGTTTAGGATATGCTGAACTCGCGATAAGCGAAGCAACGCGTGCATTTATTATTCAAGCTGCTCATGCTGCCGGATTACCTTATCAGCAGGAACGACAACTCACTAGACAATTAGCAACTGCTCGTGCTCAGCTAGCACAAATACCTCCCTGTGATGATCCAGCAAATGATCTTTACGCTGTAGAACGTAATATGCTCAGAGTTGACATAGCTGAGTTGGAACAAACGCTCGTTTACAAAATGCAATGGGTAGCGATCAAAAAAGCTTCCCAGTTTCTGGGAAAGAATATTGAACTAGATGATCTTATTCAGTATGGAATGTTAGGGGTTATTGCCGGTGTCAAACACTTTGATATTAGTAGGCAAAGCAAATTATTGTCTGCCGTAAATATGTGGGTATTTCAATCTATCAGGCGTGCTATTAACGATTATGGACGCTTGATACGTATACCTTCTTACGTCTGTGAGCAACTTGATACGATCAGAAAACAACACTTGCAGTTACAGATGACTCTAGGCCGCCTTCCCTCTCGTCAGGAGTTAGCTGATGCAATGCAAATATCTGTTGGTCGTCTAGAAATATTGTTGGATGACAACAAAGAACATTTGTCCCTGGACAAATCTCGTCGTGCCGAGTACGCTAATGATGGATATTCTTTTCAAACAATTGATGATTACGCTGTTGTAAGCAAAGAAACATCACAAGATAAAGAGGATGAAGTTGTCAGGAAACAGATAACGGAAAATCTGTTAACCTGTTTATCTGCAAAGGAAAGACTGATCGTTTGTCTCCGTTTTGGCCTTGACGAAAATAGAGATCCATATACCTTGGAGGAGGTTGGAAAGGTATTGCATGTGACGCGAGAACGCATCAGACAAATTGAGAGTCGTGCATTAATGAAAATGAAACAAAGTCCATTTGCATTGCAAATGGTGAACTGGGAAACTGAACAAGGCACCCTTGATGCCAGTAAAGTTGATAGTCAGCAAGCAAACGAAAGGAATAAAAAGACAAAAAGAGCAGAAAAATCTAGAGGTAATCTCCAGAAGGTCGATGCAAGCAAATGCGAGGTGTAGAAGAAAAGTATTTGAAGTATTTTACGTAGATGTCATTACAGTTTTTTGCCTCCATGACAGCAGCGCCTAGCGACTTTCGGAAAATAGAGAGGTTGTTGGCACAGACCAATCCCAGTAGTGATCCATTGGCTCATATACTCTCAACACCACTCTTTATGAATAAGGAAGCACTTCGTTCCCTGCGTCGTTTTCAGGAAGAGCGGAACAGTGAAGTCTGTTTTGATAGTGCTGGCTATTATGTTCAATTGGGGAGGATTGACTATCATGAGTTATACATGAAGCTGTTAAGCTGCTATCGTACTCATCTCTGGGCTGATCGTTATGTTCTTCCAGATAATGTCCCATTATCCAGTGATACAGATGCGCAGGTTGAAGAGAAAGTACGTGAGACAGTGTATTATTCGTGTCTTTTATTTAAAGAGATGCCAGATGAGTTGAAAGGAAAGGCTATGCCTGTTGTACATGGTCGTACGAGAGCGCAGGTTGAGTATTGCCTTGAACATTACATTGATCTGGGAGTTAAATGGGTAGGTTTTGGTAGTTTTGGTACTTTTGGTAAAAACAACGAAGCAAACATTGCTACAAATTCTGCGGTAGAAAATGCTCGACTCGTTGTACAAATTGCTGGATGCTATGGCCTAAAGGTACATCTATTTGGTATAGGGGCCCCTGCACTCGTTGGGATGATCTATAGTACTGGTGCAGCTTCATTTGACTCAGCTTCTTGGTTCAAGGCCGCTGGTTTTGGGCAAGTACATATGCCCTTGATGCGCAGCTACAATATCACGTATAACAACAGTTCATCTGAACTACAGCAAGGTATCACCTGGGAGGACTTCACTCACCTCAAACGGGTTACCGACCATGAATGTATATTTTGTGCAGATTATCATACGCTTGCTGGCCACAAGATGCACCGTGTGATCCATAATCTACTGGTCGTCAATGAGTCAGTCAACATTTTCAATCAAGGTCAGTTTGAGCGAGCGCAGGCTATTTATGAGCAAGGTTCAGTAAAGTATAAGGAAGAGTATAAACGATGGCTGCCACAACCTCTGAGTTAGTTTTTCATTTTCCTGTTGGGGCTACACCAACAAAAATTCCTAAATTGCTGCAGACGTTGGCGTACGCAGAAACGCCCATACAGACAGCAGAAGAATTAGATGATACTACCTTTGCACAAAATACGGATACCACGCGTTTTGGTGATGCACGTAGGCTAGCCGAAATTGTATTAGGACTCATTGAGTCGATAAAAGACGACGGTCTCCATTTAACTCAGCATGCACATGTTATCTTGAAGAAGCGTGAGTCCATTCAGTATGATTTATTACATTATTTATTTTATACTGCCTGGTCTGCAGATGAACCTGCTAGACATACGCGCTCCTGGTTTTATCGGGCCATATGTGACAACCTATGGGGCATGCAAGAAGTAATATTAGATAGTACTATGCGACAAAATTTTACACAGGAATTAGATGGTCAGATCCGTTTAGAGTTCCAGCATGTACCAGGTTTCTCTGAAAAGCTATCCCTTGGTATTCAGACAATGAATGGGGCAACAGAGTGGCTACGTCACCTCTTACCAGCAGTTATAGCAAGCCCGGATAAGGAAGAAGAGAAGTTCCATCAAAGTGTTTCTAAGGGGGAAGAGAAGTTTCATCGACGTGCAACCTGCTCACCAGAACTCTTTTTGCTGGCTCTCAGTCGCAGCTATCAGTTGAGTAACGCAGAGATAGGCGTAGATATGCTTATTTCGCCACAGAGGCGTGATGAAATAAGTCGTATCTGTCTGCTTAACCCGCTAGAGTTTGACCGTATGTTGGATTGGATGCTGCCCGTGTATCCACAATTTATTAGCCAAGGGACACGTGCTGGTTCGTATGGACGCTTTGTGCGTCTCCATCGTTTTGTAACCGTGGAAAACTTTGCTTAACTAGATAGGGGTACGATAATGAGTGTGGATGAACTGGCATATCTGGAAATCCTTTTAGAGAAACAGCCCATTATTGCTACTCGGACGGCTCAAGATATTGTTGAGCAGCCAGAGACGGTACGTGAAGATTATTTGAAACACATCCGCTCGTTTGTCATGATTGGGAAGGGTGCATCTTCGACTGATCAAGAGCAGCTTACAATTGCTGACTATGAAAGTCGCCTGCTCAAAATCGTGAAAAATAATGGTGCTGCCAAAGGCTATATTACGGCTGAATATGGTTATGGTAAGACCAGCACAGCAGTTTTTATTTGGCATCGTTGTGAACAGGCTGAGATAGTAGCAGTACCACCATTTCAAATTCAAAAGCTTGATCATCTGCTCAGTGCTACGTACGGCTGGGTACGTTTTAAGCTGGCAAAGAGTTACCCTCAACTATTGCCCGAAGCAGAGAGAATTTATCATCACTACATCGATAGCGACATCGCTGCTAACGCAAAGACTGAGAGTGACCGGGAATTATTGCAGCGTCTGTATCGTGAAGGGAAATACAACCCAGAACTCCAAGGCATTGATTATGTCAGATTCTTTGAAGATATGACGCAATTAGTACGCAATGCCGGATATAATGGTCTAGTTGTTATTGCAGATGAAGTACAGCAGTATATTGATCCTGATATTAAGTCTGGTGTGCGAGATCCTTTAACCCCGCTATTTAACATTATGCAAGTGCTTATGACTCGGAAAGGAACCTTGCCCTTTGCGCTTATATTAAGTATACCTCGCAAAGAGCTTGGGGTGATGAATGATCAGAGGAGCGACCTCGTTCAACGTCTTAAAAGTGATGGACTAGCATTGGATCTGAGTGTCATTTATAATCAGACTTTTGCTCGTGATCTCTGGAGACAATTGGCACAGGAGCTGCAATTTGAGTCATTAAAAGATAAGATCGCCCTTCCTGAAACGTTAGATGCTCTTGGTCAAATTTCTGCTCGTGATGACTTGGCGACAGGTCCTCGTGCGGTCATAGACGTTTTCAAATTGATGACTCAGCGTTACAAAGAATATGCAGGCAATGTTGCCCCTTTCAGTCCACTTGATCTCGTCAATGCATTCCTACACAACGATGTGCATTATGATAACCTAGCTAAGCTCCAGAATGTTGTCAATGGGCATTTAACGCATCAGTTTGTAAGGGATAGCCTCACGTGCCAAACAGCGATAAAGCTGATGGCCGCGTTCCCTATTGATGGCTTGCCAGAGCAATATTTTGATCGCTATGGAGTTCGTAGTGCGATAGAGCAGCTCTTACAAGAAGCTCAAGGGGATATCATCACACTGGCTGGAGGTGGTTATGATGACAGAGGTCAACGGCGTGAAACACGAGCACTGCTCGTAGGCCTGGAAGCTCAGAAAGACAATACGAGTTGGCTAGATACCACCATTAGAGAATTCATTCGTCACTATTTTGAGAGTAGCCATCGCCAGACAATACTAGCAATCAAAGGCTTTCAGGCATTACTTAAGCAACTCATGTTCAAGGGTGATAACTGGAAACTTATACACAGTTGGGATTATACTCTGACACAAAATAGAACGCACCTTTGGGAAGGTGCTTTTCCTAATATGACACGCAAGAACTATCCAAATCGCCTCTTGCAAGTGCGAATTATTGGGAGGCAAGAAGAGGTCCGTGACCTTTTTGAAGTAGAGGGAGACCTCGTTCTTACGTTTCAACTTGCTCTCAACGATGATCAGCCTGAAGCTGCCCGTCGTACTCTACCGGGGCACTTCAGCTATCAGGATAAAACAACAATATTTGTCCTAAATATGAGCTATAATAGTGGTGAAGAGAGTTATGGAGATTTGCATTCGGCCTTGAGACTTGTTGTGGCACCCTGGAAAACGACCCCGACATTACTGTTGAGCCTGTATGCGTACTTGGACGAAAAGCGTGAAGGTGGCGGGATTCCAAAAGCAGAGGGTGAAATGATTACTGCGCATTTCCAACCTATTCTCCTGGAACATGCCTTTGGGCAACTGTTTAATGCCGATCTGGGTGCAGAATTTGGTGCAGGTGGGATACGTATTATTGAAGAGGTGGTAAAGCGCCAACTGGAGAAACACTATAGTCAATATAGAACATTGATAACCAATATGCAGTGGAAGCAAAGTCTCAAAAAATATCAACTTGCACTGGAGAATCTTCCCACCCCCTACGAGCGTCAAGGTAAACAACTGTATGCAAACAGTAAGCAAGTGCTGGCCACTGATATCTTCAGAATATCGGGGCCGACTCTGGAGAATTTCTTGAGTACAAATGCCTTGCTCCTTAAAGCCGAGGGTGCCGATAAGTGGCGTTTTATGTTGCATCCGTTAGAAGAACAGATAATGGAGCAGTTGAAGGGGAGCCATTACACCGAACCTCCTCGTCCAGGTGGCAAGCCCCGTCGCAAGATTGAACGTACAATTGCCTTTAAAATAGCCAAGGAGAAAGGGTATCGCGAGGATGAAGTTGAAGAAGCTCTTTCTTTGTTGACGATACGTGGCCTTATCTCCCTGAATCCCAGTCGTACCTGGATTATCGCAGAAGAAATGCGGGTACCGCAGGTCAGCGACTTACGCATTGCACTGAGTGAGTATCAGAGTAGGCTGAAGGTAGTTAAAGAGGCGTTAAAAGATAATCAGCAAATTGATGGATGGTTAGAGGATGCCCAAAAATACGCTCGACTCGTTGATTTTCTGGGAAAAAATTCAGATGAGCAACAACAGACTAGCCTAGAGAATACCATTCGTAACCGACAAAATGATCTAACTGCGACAATACAGATGATACGTCAACAAATTGCTCAAAATATACAACAACGCATGCAACAAGGTGTGATGAAACGGGTCTCTGCTGATATCCTTGAGCAGGCATTACCAGAAGGCTTTTTCCAGCCACAGTTGAATACACAGCGTATAAGTCTACTCAAAGAGTATGGCGATATTAACATAAAGCGAGATCAGGTCAAGGAGCAATTCAATGGGCTGCATGCTCTCGTAGCAAAAGCAGAGTTCTCAGAGGACAATCTGCTCCATGCTATACAAGAGCAAAAGCGTGTGCAAAATGAAATTGCTCAAATTGAGGAAAATACTGTACAATTTGAGAGAAAGGAGAATTTTTATAACAAAGCGCGTCAGATGCTACACCAAGCTAAAGAATTGCAGATGCGCCTTCAACAAGTTTCCACCGATATCGGTACAGCATTTCAGAAGGAATTGGATGAATGGGCATTGGGGATCAAAGGAGAGTTAAGCAGTAACAAATTGAAAGCTTTGGAACAATATGGAAGATGGCAAGAGCAATTTGGCGAGATCCAGCGACGTTTTGAACAGCAATTACAAGCTGAGCGAGAGCGTTTTGTGAAGATTCATACTGACTACAAAGGGTTTCTGGTCAGACAGCTTGTACATAAAAATCTCTGGAGTGATATCTCCTTCAACCCTGCAGATCCTCAGGATAGCTATAATCGGTTGTGGGATCAAGTACATGCAATGCTGCAAGAAGTCATGAACAGTGCGCAAAAAAATATGCAAGCTGCAGATGATCGTTGTGCGCGACTTTTAGGAGGAGGATTACAGGATCTTTCTGTTGCCGATCGTTCTGCTGTACAGACTCAACTAGAACAGTTGCAACGGCATCTTCGCACTACTATTGATGAAATAAGAGCGTTGAATAAAGCAACCTCCGAAGAACGCTTTATCCAAAAAATGAAGCTAGAAGGCGCGGTAAAATCTGCTGAAGAGGTTCTAGGGCCTGTTTTTGCACAAATGAGCAATTTAAATGAGTGGTTAGTAGATAGTCTAGACTGTGTAGCAGAAAGTGAGCAAAGGATAGCTTCCGCCCGTCTCTCTCCCCAAGACGAGACAATTCTTGCTGTGCTTGACCGCCTGAAGCAAAGTGCAAATGCTGCCGGAGGGATAGAACTGGGCCTGTTGCTCCAACATCTTACGGAATACCAGAATATCAACTGGCAAGATATCATACGCTTATATTCCAAACAGCGTTTAAGCATAAAAATTGCACCAGTGATGTTCAAGTGATAAGTACAACAACTGGAAGCGAGAATCCTTGTAGAATGAATATGCGTAGTAACATATCGTCTTTATTGCAAGCAAATGGAAGTGAACAATCTACAGCGGATAGGTATCAAAACGAAAGTACCTGTGTTTGTTCGACGGAGATACCAGGAACTACGATTATGCTGGCAAAAATGGAACATCTGTCAGCAGCCAAACTCCTTTCCGATCAGCATAAGCGGGAGTTAGGCTTTATCAATCAAGCTGTTTTGCAAAAGGCTATTGAGGCTAGGTTGCTACTTGTTGCTGTGAGAGATGGGTATGATGAGCAAGCAGTGCGTGAACTGATAGGCTTGGCACATTTCTATGTACGTCGTGATCAAATTATCACACTCTATAGTATTGTAGTAGCTCAGGCATATCAACGCGCTGGTCTGGGACGCCAACTTTTTGTTTCTCTCGTTCATGAAGCTCATATACGAGGAAAAAGTGAGATTTGTCTGAAATGTCCAGAGGACCTTCCTGCCAATATATTTTACGAACGCTTAGGTTTGCAGAAGGTTACCAGTGAACCTGGGAAGCTGCGCACACTCAATGTATGGAAATACACGCTGAGCGTTTCATAAAGGTCGTTCTGCATCCATGGAGGTTATATGGTATCTTCACTATCAGAAAAACCGATAGTGATCTTTTTACAGAGCCATCTACAAAAACTAGCTCCGCTATTCCATGATGCGGACTTCACTCAATATGTCTTTATAAATGTGCTTCGTGACATATTGCAGTCTTTATTATATGAGACCTCCACTGATCCACACTTTCTTCCCTTTCTTTTGCAGAGTTGTCAGGCTATATCTGATCTGGGGAGAGATACATTAGCTCATTATCTAGATCAGCATGGCTTAGCCCCTGCAGTATTTATGAGTGAGCCCGCACCACATTTTGATAGTGCATTAGTCCCACTGGAAAGTGAAGCTCAAGGTAGTGGGTATGTTCTGTATATGAAGGCTGATCTTTCATCTGACGACATTTACTATTTGCTAGCACATGCCTATGGTCATCTCGCTTTGGGTCACATCCGCAAAGGAGATGTATACAGTCACTATGATATTTTAGCTGATCTACGTTCTCCTCTGGACCCACCTAGACGCTGGGATCGCGTAGTACAAACACAACAACATCTATGGTTCCAACCTCTCTCGCATAATATTATTCCTTCGCTAATAGAGATGTTGCCTATTGAATGGAACATCTCAGGCTTTTCAGAAGCTTTTGAGCGGCTCCAGCAAGAAGATGTGGATGATTGTGCACTGGTCATACAAACCTTTGCCTCCCGACATGGGGCAGAATTCCTTCAGGTTGATTTTGATATAGAGCGCGATGCTCAGCTCTTTCCCCACCAAAAGAGGGGAGCGGCAGAATTGGTCGTGCGTTTACAAAAACTAGGTGTGGCCCTGCTTGCTGATTCGGTTGGCCTGGGCAAAACTCGCACTGTTGCTACAGTGATTAAACTTCTTCGCCAACATCAATTAATTGAGCAGGCGGCAGTGTTAACGCCTACTAAACTAAAGCATAACTGGCTAGTCGAGTTGAAAAAACTCGGTCTTACCATAGGATCACCTGGTGAGAAGAATGTAGATGTCATTATAGTGAACAAAGATATCTTTAAACGAATAGATGCCATGAGAGCCCGTCAAGAAGTGCGTGGATGTAATTTGCTCATCATTGAAGAAGCACATCAAGATATGCGTAATGTTGATAATAAATTTCACCGCAATATACGAGAAGTAGCATTTGATAAATATGGCTTGCTCGTGACGGCAACTCCCTGGAATAATCGGCGGGGAGATATTTTTGCAATGCTCCAGCCGTTCGCAGCAAATCGTATAGGCACAGAAATCCCAACACATATCTTCGGCTGTTTCTCCAAAGGTCTAGAAGCTGGACTGCAAGAGTTTGAACAAGACTCACAGATATTTCACCAAGTGTATAATCGTACCGCGTTACAACGTACACGTCGGCAGCTACGACAGAGTGGTGATGCCCACGTTTTTTATGCTCCGCGTCGTCCCTACTTAATCGATGTCGAATATACACCAGAGCAGCGTAAAGCATTTGCTACACTCCTGAATAGAATAGAACAGCTACGGCTTCCGCATTATCATCCAGCACATCATCTCACAGATCCTGAAGCTGGTGAGAATCGGCTTTCTGGTATTCATCGCTTTATGCTCTTAAAACGTGCTGAGAGTAGTATGTATGCTTTTGCTATCTCACTCAGTAGTCTTGCAAATAAAGCTCAGTCTATGTATGAGGCATTAGGAAACGTTGCAGATAGTGAAACGGCAATGGCAGTCTGGCTTCGAAAAAGATATCAGATGGAAGAAGAGGGAAATAGTGATGAGGATCGTGAAATCGCTGCTGACGTGTTGCCTTTTCCTAAAGGAAAATATGAACGTATGCGGAAGATAATAGACCGAGCAGAAAAAGAAGGACGGCTTCGAGCATTACGACACTTGCTTGTGGATGATTGCCAGTATGATATACAGCTTATTCAAACAATCCAACAAGAATTTCGTACGCTCTTTGAGAGAGATCCCAAGCTTGATGCTATTCTACAACAGATCCAACATGCAATTCGAGCAGGCCATAAAGTTCTGTGTATCTCACAATATGCAGATACAGCTCATGCTGTTTATCGACATATACAAACTCAGCCTCACCTTGCATATAAGGGTGTTGGTTTCGTCGTTGGCAGTGCTAAAGATGGTAGAGATCCAGCGCAAATAAATGGGCAAGCTACTACTCGTGAAGATGTATTAAGTCGTTTTGCACCTCATTCGTGGGCAAATGGGGATAAGCAAAGGTACAAGAAGAAAGGTGTCAACAACCAACAGCCCGATTGTATTGATATTCTCATTGGGAGTGACACGCTTTCTGTTGGACAAAATCTGCAGGATGCAAGAGTTCTACTTAATCTTGACCTATGCTGGAATCCTATGCAACATGAGCAGCGTATTGGACGTATTGACCGTCCACGGCATAGAGATGACTCCGCTCCACTCGACATCTATTATTTTCTTAATTTCGATTTGATTGAATCTGAGCTACAATTGCGTCAAACTCTTGAAAAGCGTCTCACAGCTACCTATCAGGATACTGCTTTTGATGACGATATTCTGCCAGGCTACTTTGATATGATTGAGCAGTTTAACAAACTACGGAAAGAGCAAGACGCAAACAACACATATGTGACTGAAGCGAATGCGATTTTAGAAGAGATTGCCGAGCGTAGTGCACGGCCACCAGAAACTACGGCGCTTGATAGTGAGCTGGAACGTAAGGCTATTTTGCGTTTGCAAGAAGTTGCACAAAATCAAGTTAATATCAGTGGAGGGCAGCTATCAGATCGTCAACTGGTGAGTATTGGTCGCATACCTTATGATGATTTGAACGGTTCACCGCATTTCACCTTGCCTATAGCTGCCCTGATAGCCGAAGTACAGTTTCGAGCAATAGATCGACTACAACATATTGTAGGGAAAGCTCAATATCAGCATTTTTATGTCAGTCTAAACGAAGAACAAGCCACACATGCTACTACATCAAATATAGCTGTTGAGAGCGAATCTCTTATCCCTATTGTGGAAGGTCTACTTGCCGAGCCCTCTCTCATTCCGTTAAAACACAAGCACATTGTTCATCTGCAGGCTATGTTACTTAAGTTGGAAATAGTTGTACAACAAGAGTTGAATAATAGATTAGCCATTCTAAAACGCAACAAGCGCTATTATGGTTTGAAAGATACTATTGGAGAAAAAAAGGAAGAAGATGAATGGCATACAAATACCCATACAATTGAAGTGTGTTTGGTCAATGCGAGATTTCTGATTTAGAACAGAATGAATTGATGAAATGGAATAGAATAGACACCTATGAGCCATAAAGAAGAAATTCAAGGAACATTTCTACCGGAGAAGATCCATGATTACGAACCTCTGATTGAGGAACTCAGTCACTGGCAAGCTATTTTTGAATTGGCTCTGGATGAGGCGGCTCACTATCTAACGCTGGAACAATTTCCCGTAGAGGATTTGAGAACTTCGTTATCGGATATGTGTGACCTTATACGGGATGTATTAAAGGAACAAGTACATTAGGTAAATAGAAGTATAGAGGTAGTTTATGAGTCAACATAGTTCTGTCAATTCTCTTCAATCAATGCAAAAAGCTCTGGAGGCAGCATTTGCACAATTCCCGAGTAACACAGCCACAGTAGAGGCCTTGCTGCCTCATGTTAGCCGCTTCATAGGTCGTCGAGTGACACCTCGTCAATTACAGCTTTTGATGAATAAGTATCCTGCACTCTATCGTCAGGACGATGCGGGGCGTTGGTCACTCGTCCACCAAACGTATATCCCAGATCACCAGGAAGGTGCTGAGGTAATAACAGGTGATGTTGAGCATTTACGTATACAGCAATCCGCTCTAGCAGAAACGATAAAACCAGGCTCATATGTTGTGTTTGATTTAGAGACCATGGGAAATTGGAATGGGCCAGATCAACTAGGCGATATTGAGATATTGCAGGTAGCTGCACAAAGATATCATAATTATACACCTGTTGGCGAGCCATTTGTGCATTTTGTGCGTCCAAGTCGTTCTATTCCAGCGCTTATAACTCACCTAACAAAAATAGGTTTTGAACATGTGAAAGACGCAAATAATGTAAAAATGGTACTTGAAGAATTTTTTACATACGTCGCCGATTTTCCTCTGATAGCTCATAATGGTGCGCTATTTGACGGCCCAGTCCTCCAGTATGTCGTAGCGAAGATAGGATATACCTTGCCTCGTACATATTTCGTACTGGACACATTACCTCTAGCTAGAGCTTTGTTACCTCTAGGATCACCAAGCCCCATAGATAATACACCTCTGAACAATTATCGTTTAACGACGCTGGCCCGCTTTTATGGATGTGAGGAAGAAGGTGCTCATCGTGCGGACGTAGATATCTCTATGCTGGCAGGAGTCATCAGCGGTTTGTTAGGGGAGCTAGATGTAGTTTTGAATGAAATGTCATCCTCATTGCATCGCAATCCTGCGGCACTATTTATTGTGTCCCTTCTCCAGCGGATAGCCGATCCCTGGCTAGCGCTATGTCATATTCCAGTAGAGAAAGCTGGAGAAAACCTTGATTTGGGCCGTCTGTTCCCTCTGTTTGGAGCAAATGCAGTTCCCCTGTTGCCTCAGTCAACAGCCACGGACGGCTCGGGTCCAACATCTCAAGCCATAGAAAATGTTCTTGAAGCATATGAACAACATGGTCGAGAAAGGCGTTCATCACAGGCCAAGCTGGCGCATCTGGCCGGGAAGGCCATGCGTGAGAATGCATGTGCGGTTATAGAAGCTGGAACGGGTACAGGAAAAGGTCTTGGTTATCTGGCACCAGCTTATTTACAAGCAAAAGCCATAGGGCGTCCTGTTGTCGTCAGTACATTCACACGTGTATTACAGGATCAATTATATACAAGTGATCTCCAATTCTTAAACGAAGTTGTGGGAGAGCAAGTCAAATGTGCTCTCCTCAAAGGTAGACAGAACTATTTAAGTAGTCGTTGCTTGGCAGAAGAACTACAGGATGCATTTGACGAGACTTCTCTTGAGCCATCCCGTGTCTGGGCATTGATCACACTCATCTCCTTTGCAATAGCCACGGCTGATGGTGATCTTTCCGCAGTACAAGGAGCTTTTTTTGGTTTAGAGCAGATTATATCAGCACACGGGCATCTTCACATGGAATTAGGGCCAAGGAAACCACCTTTGTTGAAGAGTTCTCATGGTTCTGACGTGTGGAATTTGCTAGGCCGGGTAAGAGTTACAGCAGAAGTTCCACAAGCGATATGGCCAAGTGGCCTACCGCGCCCGCACGAGCATCCAGACTTTGCACAACGTGCTCGAGAGAATGCAAAGCGTGCAGATATCGTCGTTGTAAACCACTCGTTATTGTTGCTCAAAGCGCTAAAAGACCCTCAAAAAGGGCAGCAGATCCAAGAGGACTCTGCATCTAATGGAGATGTTACAGGTCTCATATCACCTCATCTTATCTGCGATGAAGCTCACACTCTCGAAGATGTTGCCACTTCTGTTCTGACTCGTACTGTGGGGTTAAAACAGGTACAGCGTATACTCATGGCACTGATCGGAATACGGGGACTACAGGGAAAAGCTTATGATGGTTTGGTAAAAACTTGTCGCAACCTTGGACTAGCGAGGGACGACCCAACTATCCAGAAATTATGTCAACTCACGACAAACCTTATCTCACAACTGGAAGTTTTGAGTCAACAATTGCGACGTTATATTGATAATCATACGATTACCCATCGTGAAGACCGAAGACGGTATGGTGCGAGCATAGCATTGACTCGGCAATCTCTAACCTCTGCAGGAGGACCTGCATTAAAACAAGGGGGAGAGCAATTTGTAGAACTGTTGCTAGCCTTAAGGGATGCACTAGAGGAATTAGCGGCTCCCATAGCAAGACAAGCACAATCTCCTGTGAACTTTACGTATACTCGAAGAGCAATACGCGCTGAGCGAACAAGATTAGCAATATTAGAAGAGTTGCGAGAAGTGGCGCATCATGCCTCCTGGTATTGGAGATTCTTTGATGATAATGCAACAGTACGCGTAGTGCGTTTTGAGCCTGGAGAACCTGAAATTGCATCATGGAGTTTGAGCGGAATGCCTATTGCAGTGGGCGCACAATTATATGCCCATCTCTGGTCAAAACTAGAATCGGCAGTTATCACCTCTGCAACTGTCACAAGTTGGGGAGATAGCTTTGACTTTTTCATCGAGAGAATAGGACTTTCACGTCTTCCAACAAATAGGCTGATGACAGAGACTCTGCCTCATATCTTTGACTATCATACACATGCATTATTTCTCATGCCGAATCACCTTCCTGCGCCTCGTGATATGGCTTTACGCAAGGCATATCCAGATGCAGTAGCAGCAGAGCTTCGTCGCTTTATTCCATTTTTTGGTGGACGTACACTGGTATTATTCACCGCACGCTCGCGGATGGAGCAGGTACATGAATGCGCTGTTGGTCCATTAGATGAACAGGATTTTCCTCTGCTTACGCAGGATGAAGCTGAAGCACTTGAACGTTTTAAGGCAGAAGAAAAGGTGTCACTGCTTGGAGTACGTTCTCTATGGGAGGGTGTTAATGTACCGGGTCCTTCTCTTAGTTATATCTTGATTGAAAAATTTCCTTTTCCATCGTTAGGAGATCCTCTGGAAGCTGCCCGCATGACTGCGATTGAGCGAGCTGGAGACGACAGTTTCTATGGATATATGTTACCCCGTGCCCTCTTCCAGTTCAAGCAAGGATTTGGACGTTTGATTCGGAAGAGTGATGACCACGGTGCGGTTGTCATGCTGGACAAGCGCTTACGAAGTGCTCTGTATCGGCATGAGGTACTCTCTTCTCTTCCTAATCCCACTATCGGTTACGAGTCTGATGGTGAAATGTACCGACGTATTGCTGAGTGGATGGAAATGGAGTTCGATCCCAACCAGCTACCTCGTACTGCCCAGAATGAACTACAGGAAATACTTGAACAAAATATGCTTCCGTCTGACATTATCAATGAATGTGATTGGGAAACTGTTGCGCTTCCTCGAATAGAACGTGTACTACAAGCTATCTGGAAGAATCGTCAACTACGTCTGTTCCAATTGGAGGGATTACAGGCTGTTATTACTGGTCGTGATGTACTAACATTGGCCCCAACCGGTTCAGGCAAAAGTCTGACATACCAGTTACCTGCATTACTACGCCAAGGATGTACGTTGGTTATCTCTCCCCTGATAGCGCTTATACGAGATCAAGTGACAACTTTGCGTGAGCAGTTTGGTTTGTTTATGGTAAATAGCTTGGTTAGTGGCATGAGTTCAGCCGAGCAAGAAGAAGTGTTGAATGAGGCTCGTATGGGTAAGGTAAAACTGCTGTACGTAGCCCCAGAACGCTTACGTGATCCGCGTTTTAGGGCTACACTAGTACAGCTTCCCCTCGTGCAACTAGTGGTAGACGAGGCACACTGCATTTCTACCTGGGGACATGATTTTCGTCCAGATTTTCTAGAGATTCCTCATTTACTGAATTCGCTTATCAGAAAGCGTATTCCTGTCCATGCGTTGACAGCTACAGCAACGCCACTGGTGCAGAAAGAGATCACTGCCGCGTTGCACTTTCCTACAGAGAATTGGCAATCAGCAGGTTTACCAGAGCCATTAATTCATTCTAATAAAAACGTACGAGAGAACTTGATCTATCGAACCTATCATTACACAACTGCTACTGATGGTGAGCAGCGGACAGTCGAACTGGTTCGGCAAATTCTTGCTCATCATGAAAAAGGAGGCCCAGGTATTGTCTACGTAGCAACACGAGCAAAGGCCGAAAGAATAGCTGAATTGTTACGAGCAAATAATATTACTGCCTATGCCTACCATGGTGGACTGCGAACAGCCGAACGACACAACATTCAAGAATTGTTCATGGGTGGTGAAATAGAAGTTGTTTGTTGTACAAACGCATTTGGTATGGGGGTAGATAAACAAAATATACGTTTTATCATTCATTATGATCATCCTGCTTCAATAGAATCTTATGCACAAGAAACTGGCCGAGCTGGAAGAGATGGACAAGAGGCGTATGCTATCTTGCTCTATTCAACAGCTACACAACGTACACATCGTTTCATTGCACGCAAAGGTCTGCAGGATGCGGGAAAGATTTATGCCTTGTTAGCTGTATTGGGTGATCCTCAAGCAAATACATCTTTCTCACAAGGAAACATTATTACATCCTTTGAAGATTTGAGTAAAACGCTGAAGGTTGAAGAAGTGGCGATACGTGTTCTCATCCATGGGGCAGAAGGTGTTGGACTGCTGCATCGAGGAGATGACGTAGTAATGGAAGCTGGAGTGTTGCTCAATGGTGAAATTTCTGCATTTGCCTCACAGTTTGATGATGAACAAACCCAATATGCAGTAGTAAGACTGTTAGAGTATCTTGCAAAAAGTAAGTTATCATCACTTGTCCCGAGCAATACTGTGAACTTGCGTACCAATTATTCAGCTAAAGGTTGGATGGAAGCGGGTGGTGACGCATTTGAAGCCATGAATCTCCTTCAACGCTTGAGTGACTTTGATCCCGAAAGATGTATTTTTCGGCCCTACACTCGAGGTATTACGCTGCGCTTACAACCATTATCCCATGCTGAAAAAGAAGTTGCATGCCGTGAGTTATCCACGTTTTTTAACTCACGCTATGCACGCTTTGAAGAACGTCTGCAGGCGATGTTAGATTATATTCATCAACCGCAGGACAGTTGCCAGAGACTTTTTATAGAAAATTATCTTTCAGGACGCGAAGATAGCGTTCTGTGTGGGAAATGTGGTCATTGTGCCCCAAGCTATGACCTGCCTTGGAATGAACAAATGGTAGATGCGAATGTGCACCTTAGAGCTCCGATGCAACAAGAATATACAATAGATCTAGCTATGGCGATACTGGAAGCACTATGTGACCACAATGGCTATTTTAGTCAAAAGACATTGATCAAAATGTTGCTAGGGGAAGCCTTTGGTCAAACCAGTGATGGCAGAAAATATCTACTCAATCCCACAGCACGAAGCTCAGAACATTTTGGCGCACTCAAAAATCAGCGCATCAAAGAGCCGCATTTGCGCCATGAAATCCAACATTTGATAGAACACGGATATATAGTACTAGAGCAACGCAGAAAGCTAGGACAAGAAAACTCTCCCAGCGAGGAGACGTATCAATGCCTAAGCCTTTCCCCTACTGGTCGAGATGTGCTTGCTGGTGAAGTTTCCCTTCGTGTAACTCAGTCTTAGTCCAGTATTTCTAATGATAGGAGATTTCATGTGTCTCAAATTGATGGTATTGTGGATACTAATAATTACGATGTCTTTCTAGAAAAGCCATCTGAGTTAACAGAAATTGATGGATGGGTAGAAGCATATATTAAAAGTCGAAGGCGCTTTACCTTTTCCGAAAAGGATGTCTTGCAATCACTATGGGACGGAGGTGAAGATATACGCTTGCGCGAGGATAGCAGGTTTTGTGAGGTGACCTTACCCAATCAAACACAAGAAGTACAGTGGAGACTGAATACACAGATAATCACAAACCAACATCTTTATGAGCTTCTTGAAGATGAAGAGTGGGATGGCAACGACCTTTATCAATATTTGGGACAAATTGATCAAAATGTTTCAGAAGGTGCTTTTCATATATTTTGTGCACATGATCATCGCTTTGTACTGTCTTATAACGATCAAGGCTTATATCACGTCTCATTACGCATAGACAGGAAGAAAATAACACTTACACCAGAACAAAAAAATAGTATTGATCAGCTAGCTCCTCAAATTCTTGATTTGTTCCTAGATAATGATAGAACTCCCTGGTCAACTCATATACTACTGGAGCATTTGAAACAGTTGTCTTATACACCAGATATTTTGGGAGCAGTTTTACCAGCCGCTTTAGAAAACTGGCTTCTACAAAGGGAGGAATGGGTAAGAGTTGGTAGAGACATGTGGTTTCCGAAAAAACTGGTACCCTCATTAGCTAAGAGCCATCGATATGCTGTACTTCCTGTTTCATCACAAGCAAAAGGTAGTACTTTATCTTTACCAGCCATCTCTTATGAATCCTCAACAATACAAGAAGTCATTCCAGTGGTTGATGAAACTAGCAGACATCAAAATCAGGTGACGATAAGCTCTACTGTGAAGTGGAAGATGACATTACGGACTGCTCACATAAATGAAGGATATATACCAATTCCTACAAAGGCACGTGTATCCTATCCTCACGCAAACAAGCTTTCCAGTATAGTAGCAGTTCCTGGCGTATGGTTTACAGATGCCAGTGAGATGACTATCTGGCTAGATACAGAAAAACATCAACTGTATGGCCCTGATGTACAAGATCAACTAGCTTTTTTGGTCGCAGGCACAGTACTTGAGATTCTTTGGACGACATCAGGTATTACTCTTAATACAATAGGTGTGGATATAAATATAGCAGAGGAAGAAGTCCGCCTTGTTGACCTTACAGAGCTTGCTCATTTACGGTCCGCTGCCTCGGAAAGTTATAGAGGTAGCCTACGCGCAATTATGGTACCGTCAAATAGAGGATGGAGCTTCCCTGAGCTTTACAATGAGTTGTGTTACAGGCAACAGCATAAGCCAAATAGATCAACTATCCGAGCTATTTTATCTTCATCTTCAGAATTCATCTTTGTAAGGGCGGAAAACAAGTGGATATTAAATTCTGATGTTACACCAGAAACTGGTGCAAGAGCACTGAGAAAAGCAATCTTGATAGCTCAAGACAGTTATGTTGGTGATGATACTATCCCGCAAAAGACCGTATCTCTCGTGGAGATGATAGCTAAGAGCCGACAGCGGCTTGCTCATCTTCGCTCAGCGTATATATCTCATACTGGTAATGAGCCAAGGTAGTACTTGGTTAGAAGCTCTCCAAGAAGGAAACAAACTGCTGTTTGAGTTCATCTTTCTCTTTTTCTCCCATTCGCTTCTCTGTGAGATGCATCAATGACATCCGATACATAGCCAAAACGAACATCATGTTTCCCTCCGACTGAAACTCCTTCGTTGTACCAGCATGAAGAGTAAATACGCTAAAATGAGAAGAGGGAGGTAGAGAGAGGTAAACATCTGAAGACTATTTCGGCTGGTCGAGAAGGCAACCATGATATTCACCAGTTCCAGCAGAACGGTTCCCCAGTATCCCCACCATTTGTTCAGATGCAGACCACGAGCTAAGGCCAGATAGAGAAAGGCCAGGACGGAAAAATATAAGATAATTTGCACACTGGCAGCAAAATTAGGAGCCTGAAGCACCGTGATCTTCATTGGACGCGTGTTTGCCATATTAAACAGTTGAGGTGAGGGCACCTGAAACGAAAAAGTCAATGGGGTTATGGCAGAAAGCAGATTGAGAACGATCAATGAAGCGAGCAGCATGAAAAGATAAAAGCCACCCACAAAGCTGAGAAATGCAACTATTAAGTTGATCCCAAGTGGCCGATCTGAGGATACTGCGCGATTGAGCGCCTTGAACCATTGCATAAGCCAACTCCCCAAAGGTCTCTACGGGTATCTGACAGCTTTTCAAAAAGCAGCCAGAAACTGATGAGCAGCATCTTCTGTGAAGAAGAGTATGGGGAGCGTTTCTCTCTTCATCGAGGAAGGAACAGAGATCCTATTCACTCTTTATCCTTCCCTTTGCATCCTCTTGCAACACAGGACCATTCCTGTTTACAAGACGATCCCCTCATTCAACCAATGTGGCACCTCATTGTACATTATACTATACCATAAAAAAGCTTGAGATGACAGGACCCAGACCACACAACCACACAGGCCTCAGGCATCTGGCCAGACGAAGATCTCACCATCCACGGAGAACCAGAGCCTACAGGGGGGTACTTGGTTTTTTCTCTCTCGGAGGCAGATTATCGGCAAATGCTCTACGAAGCGTGGTTGTGGTGCAATGCAGCTACCCAGAGCTTGTGAATTATCCCTTTAGGCTATGAGAACAAGCCCATGACTCCACCATGTAGCCCACATTCCTCAGAAAGGTTGACGAAAAAAGGGAAGTTGGGTAAGGTAGAGAAAAATGGAATGGAAGATTAAGAAGGGCAAGAAAGCGTATGCCAGAAAACTCTCTTGAGGTCCGCCTAGAAGCGACAGACCAACGTCCTGGTCATTTTCTCCTCACATGCAATTCTGTACAGTATCCTCTCACATTGAATCCAGAAGTCCATGTCACCTTCAGTAATTGGTTGCGTCGTCTTCGCTCCGTACTTGTGGGCCGCAATGACCCTGCTGGAGAACTGACCCCAGAGGCGCTCTTACGCAACGTGGGGACGTGGCTCTGGCAGGCACTGCTCCCAGAGAGTGCTCCTGTCCAGCAACGTGACACCCTTGTGCGAGCTCTCCGCTCAGGACACTCTCCCTTGTTACTGACTCTTTCTGACACGCTCGCTGGATTGCCCTGGGAATTGCTGTGTGATCCCGAGCAACCTGCTGAGCAGGGATTCCTTGCCTGCAGACGTCCGTTGATGCGCTTCATTGCCTCTGATACGCCTGAACTATCTATTTCACCACCTCTGCGTGTCCTCTTACTCATCTCCTCACCACCCGGCCTGGGAGAAGACTCGCGGGTTGACGTGGAGAGTGAACGTGCGGCTGTTGAACAGGTGATCTATGACGTGCGTGAAACGGGATTACTGCACCTGCTCGTGGAGGATATTGTCACTCCCAAACGTGTGCAGCAAGCCCTCATCCGATTCAAACCGCATGTGGTGCACTACATTGGGCATGGCGGCTACGACGAAAGGACTGGAGGAGTACTGCTCTGGGAAGATGAGGGGGGGGATATATTGCCGATTTCTGATGTGTGGCTTGCTAACATCCTACGGCCTCGCAATGTCCATGCCGTGGTCCTGCATGCCTGTGAAACGGGCAGGAGGAATGCACGAACCGATGTATATGGCGTCGCTGGGACACTGGTGAAAGAAGGCATTCCCGCAATTCTGGCGCAGCAAGCCAACTTCACGTATGAGTCGAGCCAGCGTGCCAGTGAAGCTTGGTATACCGTATTGACAGCAAGACAGAGCTTCTGCGAAGCCCTCTTCGAGGTGCGTCAGGCACTTATCCAGGCAGATCGTCCAGACTGGGCAGTCCCGATCTTGCAGGGAAATGCCGCCAGTCTTGCACCTGTGCTCGATGCCAGTGCAGGCCCACATCCTCCTGATCCCTTGCTCACTAGCCAGGGGGCTGCTGCCGATCTGCCAACTCCCACAGGAATCTTTGTCGGGCGACACCGTGAACTGCGAGCGTTGCGCCTGATGCTGGAGCGTACGCCTGGTAGTGGGCCAGCGCTGGCTCTTATTACAGGCCCAGGAGGAGTTGGCAAGAGTACCCTAGCAGCCCAGGCAGTCATCCGCTACGGAGGAAAGTACAAAGCAACGCTCACGCTTAGCTGTCTTGGTTATCAGAGTGTCGAGCTATTCTTACAACGCATAGGAGAGGTTCTCAAGCGCCAGGGTGCACCGGGCTTCTTGGAGTATATTTTACCTGACCCCAAGCTCAGCACGACAGCAAAAATCGAGGAGGCCATCATAGCCCTCAACCAGACAGGACCATTTCTACTCCTGGTAGATAACCTGGAGAGCGTGCAAAATGAGGATCAGACCTTGCGTGATAAGGGTTTGCTGCAACTTCTACAGAAACTGCTCACTAACCTGCGTGGTGGACGGATACTCATCACAGGTCGCTATGCGGTCAAGGACCTGCTTCCTGATGGGAAATTCGCAGCGCACCTGCTGCGGCTGGACCTCGACGACTTGAGTCCCTATGAAACCAATCAGTTACTCATGCGCTATCCCACGCTGGCTCAGCTGGGTGAGACCGTCCGCCAGACTCTCATTGACGAATTTGGCGGTTTGCCGTATATGTACGACCTGCTCAGCAGTAAAGCTGCTAGCCAGAACCTGGAGCTACTCATCCATGATGTGCAAGGGCGAATTACCCAGGAGTGCAAACGGCGCACTGCCGAGGAGTGGAAAGGGGTGCGACGACAGGTCGTGGAGTTCGCTGCCCTTGGGTCAACCATCAATCGCTTACCGGAGTCGTCTCGAACACTGCTGGCGCGGTTGGGAGTATTACGGAGACCATTCCCGCTCGCTGCTATCGAGCAAGAATTAAGAGCAGCACGTGCAGAATGGCAGCCACTGCTGGACTGGTCTTTGTTGCAGTATGACCCGTTGGAGCGGAGCTATCGCTTGCATAGCATAACCAGACGTTACGTAGAAGATCTGCTCGATGAGCAAGATCGTAGGCAGACGCAAGCAAAGCTGGCAGCTTGGTATCAGCGCTATGCAGCTAATGAGAGCCTTAAGCTGGTGGATTTCCTAGAAGCGCATCGTTTGTGGCGAGCCAGCGGCAAGGTACGACAAGCTGGAGAACTGGTGATGCAGCTTGCGGAGACACTCAGACGTTTTGGACTTTATCCACTTCTGCGTGAACTTTGTACAACAACCCTGCATGATATAGGTGAGTATGATGAACAACTGCTTGTTGCATATGCGCAGCAGGAGTTGGGGAGGATAGCGCAGGATCAAGGGAACTATGAGGAGGCGCGAGAGCTCTACCAGCAGAGCAGGGAGATCTATGAACCGCTGGGAGACCAGAGAGGACGGGCAAGCGCCATGTACGGCTTGGGGCAGATAGCCCATCAGCAAGGGAACTACGAGGAGGCGCGAGGGCTCTATGGGCAGAGCCTACAGATAGCCGAGCAGCTGGGAGACCAGGGCGGACGGGCAAGTGTCATGCACGAGTTGGGGAATCTGGCTTCCTTGCAAGGGAACTATGAGGAGGCGCGAGGGCTCTATGAGCAAAGCCTAGGGATAAAAGAGCGACTGGGAGACCAGAGGGGACGAGCCGACAGCCTTGGACAATTAGGGAATATAGCGCAGGATCAAGGGAACTATGAGGAGGCGCGAGGGCTCTACCAGCAGAGCAGGGAGATCTATGAGAGACTGGGAGACCAGAGGGGACAAGCCGCTTCTCTGCACCAGATGGGGATAATAGCCCATCAGCAAGGGAACTATGAGGAGGCGCGAGAGTGCTATGAGCAAAGTCTACAGATAGACGAACGGCTGGGAGACCAGAGGGGACGAGCCAACTCCCTAGGACAGTTGGGGATGATAGCCTATGAGCAAGGGAACTACGAGGAGGCGCGAGAGTTCTACGGGCAAAGCCTGCAGATAGGCGAACGGCTGGGAGACCAGAAGGGACAAGCCACTTCTCTGCATAAGTTGGGGATGATAGCCCATGAGCAAGGGAACTACGAGGAGGCGCGAGGGCTCTATGGGCAGAGCCTACAGATAGGCGAACGGCTGGGAGACCAGAAGGGACGAGCCACTTCTCTGCACCAGTTGGGGATGATGGCGCAGGATCAAGGGAACTATGAGGAGGCGCGAGAGTTCTATGAGCAGAGCAGGAAGATCTACGAGCGGTTAGGAGACCAGAAGGGACAAGCCACTTCTCTGCACCAGTTGGGGATGATAGCCCATGAGCAAGGGCACTATGAGGAGGCGCGAGGGCTCTACCAGCAGAGTCTGCGGATAAAAGAGCGGCTGAGATACCAGAAGGGACGAGCCGACTCTCTAGGGCGGTTGGGGATAATAGCCCATGAGCAAGGGAACGATGAGGAGGCGCGAAAGTGCTATGAGCAGAGCCTACAGATAGCCGAACGGCTGGAAGACCAGAAGGGACGAGCCACTTCTCTGCACCACTTGGGACTAATAGCGCAGGATCAAGGGAACTATGAGGAGGCACGAGCGCTCTACCAGCAGAGCAAGGAGATCTATGAGCGTCTGGAAGACCAGAAGGGACAAGCCGCTTCCCTGCAGTTGCTGGGGATGATAGCCCGATATCAAAGGAACTATGAGGAGGCACGAGAGTTCTACCAGCAGAGCAGGGAGATCTATGAGCGGCTGGGAGACCAGAGGGGACAAGCCGCTTCCCTAGAACAGTTGGGAGTGTTAGCCTACGAGCAGGCTGACCTCGAGAATGCAGTGAAATGTGCCATTCAAGCTTTCATTTTATTTAGTGCTTTGCATTCTCCTTCTCGTATCATCGTACAACAGCTGATCACATCAATACACAGTCAGATGGATGAGGCGACATTCGCTGGACATTGGAGGGCTATTGCTGGTGATCTTCCTTTGCCTGGTTTCTCCTCGGAGAATGCAAACCAACAGATCATGCAGACTTTGACCGATTTCATTCAGGCTCCGACGTGGGAGGAGTCAAAACGCATCCTAGAGTCACATCCTGAACTTCTTCAACCAGAGATTGATGCAGCGTTACAGCAACAGGCTATGCAACAAGAGAATGATAGTGCTCGCAAGCATATCGAGGAGTACCGTCTCTTGTTGGACCGCTGCAGGAATATGGGGATTGATGTGGCATTCGCAGAGCTCCAGGGTGAAAAGAGTCCAGAAGCGATCATTGTCGCTGCATTGAATCACATTTGTAGCCAGGTGGTCGTCACGCTGCGAACAAGGAATGCGAGACAGCAGAAGGTAGCGGCAAACTTGCTCGAACATCTGCTCGAGCAAGTTTCCCCTATACAGGGAGTACAGGACTTCTTGCAGGTGCTCGTGATCTGGCTACGTGGGCAGGATACGCTGGTCCTTGCAGAGAGGCTCCAGCCGCACTTTCGCAATGCGTATGCTCAAATGATTGCTGCAGTGGAGCGAGAAGAAACAGAAAACGCTCATGAAGATGGTGCCCTGGCAATAGAAGACTTGCCTGGTGTTGTCTCCTCTGTCATGTTGCAGGGGACAGCAGAGTAATGTCAACAAGTCGAAGCAAAGCTTGTAAAGGCCCAACAGCAACTTTCGCTAGAGGAGGAATCGCTAGGGAGATTTTTCGGATGCCTGGTAGCAGTCCTGCGGGGAGAGACGCCGGAGGTCACCTCGTTAGAGGCTCCCTTTACGGATTTGTGGCAAGAGTTTGAGCATGCTCTAGCTACACCATCAAGCAAACAAGATCAACAGCAGGAAGAGAAACATGACTGAGAAAAAACTGAGATTCATTTGTGCTTACCGTGACTGTGAGAAGGAGACAACAGTCATCGTTAAGGAAGAGAAGCCACTCCCAACGCAGGGCAAGGGTGTAACGAGAGTGTACCACTGTGAACACTGCGATCGACCTAACAAGATTCCCGTTCCCGATAATGTCGATGTGCATGTGTTGATCTTGGGTAGGGACAAAGGATTTCTGGGTTACACCAGCGATGATATCCTGTTGCTCCAAGGAGAGAAAGACGATGACGACTCCGATGCAGGGACAGCAGTTCAACTCGGATGAGGAGAAGATCCTTGCTGAGATGAGGGAGCACTGGCGCAAAGTGTGGAATGAGGCTCCAGTGCAGGCACCCACACGAGTTGAGGATGCGGCCAAACAAATGATTGTGATTACGACTGGCCTTCAAGGACTCTTTGTTGCTCTCTTCGTGTTCAGCACAATCCGGGCGCAGGTGATGGCAACTCTTGGAGGTGTGCTCAGTGTGCTCATCCTGTTCCTGTTCTGTACGCCCGTAGTGTGCTGGTTGGTAAGCCTCTTCTATGCCACACGCGTATTTGTGCCCCGTGTGCAGCCGGATGTCAACTTTAACGAGATCAGTGTCAGTGCTTGGCAGAAGATCAAGGATGCTTATGGACGCGTGAACGAGGAAAAGCTGCGTTGGCTCCAACACTCGCACCGCTGGTTGATTGCAAGCTTTGTCCTTGTCCTGATAGCTATCATGGTTCTTATCTCTCTGCCAACGGCACGAGCAGGGCCCACACAGATCATCATTGTCACACCAACGCCAGTTGTTGCTCCGACCTCGACGCACTAGGATGCCAAGAGAGCTAGGTCAGGCCTTGAACCGTGAAGCCAGCTGCGAATTTTTGCGAGCAGCACGAGCAGGAGAGGCACCCGCCGCATGGATAGCAGAGATGATGACGCCGACAGGTTGGAGGATCTATAACCAGAACTGCCAAAAGGCAGGCCATGCCCGATAGCCTATCGTTCTGCAAGATGTATCTCAAGCACTGGAGCAGAAGTATAGAGACAAATTAAATTTACGCTTCTACGTCAGCTTGCAGGAACTTGTGGGATCATCGTTTGGCCAATTTGAACTGAGTTGCAATAGTTCCCACCCTTGTTTCCCTGTTAGGTCTTGCCTGCATGCCAATTTCAGATCAAATAACTTTTGAGGACCTTGCCAGATATCGGGCCTCAACGGATGTAGTGCCCAGGGGTTATGCCAGAGGATTGGCGTTCTGTGGGCGAGAGCAAGTGGCCATAATGCATCAACCAGCAAAACAGCGCTGACCTGTTGATTTCTCACTCCTAAACGACGACCGAACCATAACCCATCTTCATCCATAGAGCGGCCTTGAGCGAAAGGTGCCCTGATCAGTCTGATCTGGCCAGATTGCGGGTCTAGCTCAACCAATTCTTTCCCGAAAAACACCTCCTCCATATTAGCCCCTATCGCCTTCATTGCTAAGGCATTCAGGGCAATAATATAGGGATGCTCCAGCCCTTTTTTGTAATTCTTAGCCTTGTCTTCCAGAGGCTTCAGTATCGCACTACGTGGATCAATCCATTGTGGCGCGTACGAACACGAACTGAAAGTAGCCCTTTCCGGGTTTCCTCGGGTTGCTCGCGACTTGGGGAGCAAAGAAAAGGTAATGTCCCAGCCCTGAGTATTCAACCGCAGTTCTTGTTGACTGTGGGTTTGAATCCATTCTCGCAGCTTTGAACGCATCTTATTAAGAGGAGGTGAATGTAACGGTGCTTCATGTACATGAAACTCGATCCAGAAATCTGGTGAAGGAAGAGCATAAATCATGTCACGAATTTGACGCAGTTTCACTTCCTTTCCTGCATCTGGATCTGACTCTGCGGCAAGTGTCGCTTCTAAAAGACAAATAGGTGTCCCAGCCGACTGGGCGAAGAAGTCAGGATGATGGTTTGAAGTTCCTACAGGGGGCTCGAGTTCAATATTGAAGTGGTGACGGCGCAGCAAGGTGTAGCAGTAGAGTTCGAAGAAGGCCGCCTGATGCTGCCGATCTCGTTGAGCCTGAAAGGCTGCGCAGAAGCTCTTCTGGTAGTCCATGCAATAGTCCTGCTTCCCAGAGTCAGACGAATAGTCATGAAACCACTGTTCTAGTAGACTTCGGATTTGCTCATGCTCTGGGAGAGCAGAGCGGTTGAGGAACGCATACTCTGATTCAAAAGGCTTTCTTGGGCTGGTGTCTTCTCGGACATAGATCTTGAATAAGTTCATGAAAGCGGCCCACTTTCCTCGTGGTCTATGTGCTCTGTATCCTTGATGCCACCAACGTTGGAATTAGGCTGAGAAAGAACCAAAGCGGAGATTATCTTTCCTCCCGACAGCCTACCATTCGTAGTGCCAGCACGAAAAGTAACCACACTAAAATGAGAATGGGGAGGTAAGAGAAAGGTAAATATCTGAATTTCTATCATTATACCAGGAGCGGTACAGGAAATACTTTCTCAGCTTTATCGTCCTCTCTGACTATAGGGCATGTGTTGCCATTTCCCGCCATAGAGCGACCCTAGCGGGCTGCGTGGACTCTGCTCTCGCGCCGTCCACCTCGCGTGCCTTTGGGCCCGCCCGCACCTCGACGGTGCGGGACCCTTGTATGAAAACCCTGCCAACCGCCCCCCAGTGGCTACCGTGTTCCCCCGCTTGGGGGCCGCCTCGCTCTTCCAAGTCTACCACACGTCCTCGCAAAGTAAAGGCCAAGACGAGCCGCGTCCCCCAGACCACCATGCCAACCACCAACGCGGGCCTTGACTTTGCTGTGGGCGCGTGATCAGTGGCGAGCGTGAGGCGGCGATGGTTCGTCTCGTTTCGTAATGCCACAAGGGCCACCGGCTGAAGTTTAGCCACGACACCGATGACCCTTGCTACGGATGTACCGCACGTATAGTATAGCATACGACACGCGGCACGTCCAGAAAGGAGTATCGCGTATGTACGCAACTCATCCACTTCCACAACGGACCACCTCTCCTGTAGCGCGTCGTTTGCATGCTTTGCTTCGCTATTGTCCTGGTTATCAGGAAGCATGTGAGAGCCCACGTCGTGTTGCATGGGTCATCGGTGCGATCTTGCAGCAGTCACACAGCGATCTGCCAGCCGGTTGCATGGATGCAGCTCTCGAACTCCAAGAGGCACTGCCGTTCTTTGCACCAAAGTTGACACGCCATCTCACGGTTGATCAGTTGTGCAAGATCATCGTTGAGGTTGGCCGCTACTGTGCGTATCGCAATGTGGTTGAGGAAGAGTTCGCCCGTGAGCAGGCACGTTACCATTCACGTCGCGTGCGTTCCTAGTTGGATGCTGGGGGAGCCGAGTACATCGGTTCTCCCTCTTCTACAGTAAACTAGGAGTAAGCCCTCTTGACAGAAGGGCCAAAACGAGAGTAAAGATACTCTTGTGAATAGCGAACGCGGAAGGCGAAAGGCTATCCTCCCCACACGGTTCGACCGATTAAAAAAGATTCCCCTTCGCCTTCTGATGTTCCTGGAGAAACGATCATTAGAGAGTCGCGCTTTGAGCGCCAGAGTAGAAGGACACGCTGTTCCAGGAACGGGTTTGTTCAAGCAAGGAGGAACCTGATCATGTGGTTTATCGGTTTGGATTGGGCAGATGAGCACGTGCGCTATGTCACGTAGCGCGATATTCCCACAACGGGCCAACATTGGAGAGAGATGTTGGAGGTCACGGGACTGACCTTGAGCCGAAAGGCAAGGGGGACCATAGCATGTCCTGAAAGCGGGTAAGGACGAAAGCGTTGTAGTCCGACGTCCCGCAAGACCTGTCGGTATGGTGAAAGCTCTACTGCTTGAATCCCAGATACCAGCGGTCCAATCGGCGACCAACCGAAGAACGCTTGATACGGTTCTAGGATGTACTCGTGATGTGGTGCTTGGCATGAGTAATCTCCCATCCGAAAGCGTTGAGTAATGAACTCAATAAAGGTATCAAACAGGACACCTAACCCGACTACACGTATCGCACGAACGGAACATAGGATGGCCTACGTGTCCAGAGACATAGGGCCACGGAGTCTTCACAGTACTTGTGGGAGTCACGCCCCACCAAGGAGGTTGGGAAAACCAACCACAGAGGGAAGGAAGACAGGTGAAGCTGAGTACCCACTGAAACGAGGTATGCGAAATGCAAGATGCTAGGGTTTACTTGGGACTCATTCGAGAACGCGGGAAAAAGGGATTACCCCTTAAGCGTGTCTATCGACAACTCTACAATCGTGATTTGTACCTGATTGCCTATGGCAAAATCTACCGCAATGCCGGAGCGACAACCCAGGGAACAACACAGGAGACCGTTGATGCCATGTCGCTGGCCAAAATTGATGCCATCATCAATGCGCTGCGCCAGGAACGTTATCACTGGAAGCCTGTCCGACGCGTCTTGATCCCCAAGCGCAGCAATCCCAAGAAACGCGCCCTGGGCCTGCCTACCTGGTCGGATAAACTATTGCAAGAAGTGCTTCGTCTCATTCTGGACGCCTACTTTGAGCCGAGTTTCTCCGATCATTCCCATGGCTTCCGTCCACAGCGAGGATGCCATACGGCCCTCAAAGACATTTACGAGAGATGGGCCGGAACCACATGGTATATCGAAGGCGATATCTCTGCCTGCTTCGATAGCTTGTCGCATGGCCTGTTACTCGAAATACTTTCAGAGCATATCCATGATGGACGTTTCCTTCGACTGATCCGTTTACTGCTCAAAGCCGGATATCTCGAAGATTGGAAATGGAACCGCACGTTCAGTGGTGCGCCTCAAGGCTCAATTATTGGACCAATCTTATCGAATATCTATTTGAACAAACTTGACACCTACGTCGAAGAAACGCTCATTCCGGCCTACACCAGAGGAGACCGTCGACGAGCCAATCCGGCCTATTCACGTATCGATACTGCCATTCAGCGAAAACGGAAAAAGGGAAAGAGGGAGGAAGTCCAACGCCTAGAACAACAGCGGCGAAAGCTTCCCTCCGTTGATCCCTCCGATCCCGAGTATCGAAGAATGAGGTATTGTCGCTATGCCGATGACTGGCTCATCGGATTTATCGGCTCGAAAGCAGAAGCGGAAGAGATCAAAAACACCGTTGGGGCATTCCTCAATGAAGACCTCAAGCTCGAACTCTCCAAGACCAAAACGCTCATCACACATGCGCGTACGGAAAAGGCGAAATTCCTGGGCTATGAGGTATCCACCTTCCAACGCAATGACGCACGGGAGCGCACGTATTATCGACGACGTGTGCTCAATGGAAAGGTGGAGCTCTCCCTTCCTAAGCGAGTCATCCAAGAGCAACGTCAACGATACATGAAGGGCAACAAGCCTATGCACCGCCCAGAAATGGAGCATGACTCGGTTTACACGATCATCTCCTCTTACCAGGGAGTGTACCGAGGCATTGTTGAGTACTATCGGATGGCCCACAATGTGTATCTGCTCAACGAACTCAAATGGATCATGGAAACTTCATTGACCAAGACATTAGCAGCCAAGTTGAAGCTGTCAGTGCGCAAAGTCTATGAAAAGTACCAAACCATGCTCCTCGTCGATCAGAAATCTTACAAGGGTCTCCAGGTGGTCGTCGAGAGAAAAGAGGGAAAGAAACCACTCATTGCCCAATGGGGAGGCATTCCCCTGAAGCGACGAATGGATCTACCCTTACCTGACACGCCCTATCCCTACTGGAACGCCCGTACTGAGCTTGTCCAACGGTTACTTGCGGATACCTGTGAGCTATGTGGCTCACATACGGATATCGAAGTCCACCATATTCGAGCGCTCAAAGACCTCAAACGATATGGTCGATCAGAGAAACCAGCCTGGGTCAAAACGATGGCAGCACGCCATCGCAAAACCTTGGTTGTCTGCCGCTTGTGTCACAAGGACATTCATCACGGACGGCCTTTGAAAACACTCCCCCATCACGAATGATGCATCACCGGAGAGCCGGATGATGCGAAAGTATCCAGTCCGGTTCGGCGGGGGGCCGATGGAACAGTATCATATTCAGTTGTTAAGGTGCAATAGACTATGAAAACTCGCCAGCGGCCTACCCGACCATGATATCTGTGTCATTACTGATGCAGGCAAACAGATTGGATCGTTGCGTATTGCCCATACCCCTCAAGGATTTCAAGACCTGAAAGATTTTTTGCTTTCCATCACAGGCCCGGATGACAAAGAGGAGGTGGTTTGCATTGTTGAAACCAATCACGGCCTCTTGATCAGCTGGCTGCTTGAAGCAGGATACCCTGTCTATCCTGTCAATCCCAAGACCGTCGATCGACACCGCAGTGCCTCGGGAGCTAAAACGGATAAGATCGATGCGTATCTGCTTGCCAAACATGGCAGATCTGAGATTGCCGACCTGCGCCGTCTTGAACCAGATAGTGCCATCGTTGCGGAATTGAAGGCTCTGACTCGTGATCAGGATAGCTTGATCAGGAGCCAGACCCGCCTGGTCAATCAACTGACAGCATGCCTTAAGGCCTACTACCCCGTGGCCTTGCGCCTCTTCAGCAAGCTGCAACAGCATTCGACTCTGGCCTTTTTGCAGACCTACCCGACACCACAAGAGGCGATGGCAGCATCAGTCGGACAGATTGCTCGTGTTCTTAAAGAGGCTGGTCATCCCACAGCAGCTAAAGTTGCCCCAAAGATCTTGGAGACCCTGCACCAACCACAGTTGACTGCCGATGCCATCACCACACGCACGAAAGCTCGCCTGATGTTGGTACTCGTCAAACAATTGCTGCCACTGGTTGAGGAGATTGCTCACTATGACAAGGTGATCGAAGAGCTTTTTTTGACCCATGCTGACAGCAAGATGTTTCGCAGCCTGCCCCGAGCTGGAAAACGGCTTGCACCCCGGCTGTTGGCTGAAATTGGGGATGATGCTGATCGCTATGCCAATGCGCAGAGTCTGCAAGCCTTGGCTGGTACCTCGCCTGTCTTGTTTGAGAGTGGAAAGTATTCCAAGCCGCATCGGCGCTATGCTTGTAGCAAACCGCTGCGCAATGCGCTGCAGCAGTTCGCGTGGCAGAGTACTCAAAGAGCAGGCTGGGCCAGAGACTACTATCGACGCAAGCGAAAGGAGGGCAAAAGCCACACGGTTGCCGTGCGTGCTCTGGCCAATGTCTGGGTGAGGATTCTCTTCGCCATGCGCTCTAGCCACAGCTGCTACTGCGCAGCCACTTTTGAGGATGCTCAACGAAAACATGCTCCCAGGGCGGCATGAGAAGCTGCATGAGATAAACAACTGAAAGGGAGTCTCTTGAGCAGCGGAAAAACGTGCTGGTTTTTCGCTTTCACCTTGGCATGCCTTCTTCACACCACGTCGGTGACAGATTCTTCTTCTCGTCACAAACGCTCTCTGCTGAGAAACACAGGGGGGGTAACTGGTTTTTGAAGCGTTTGGAGCAAACAACCTTTGAAAATATCTCACACGGTGAGCCCACAGCGCGAAGCGACAGGCTTGCCTCTTGCGGGGGACTCTGTAGTTCACGTGTACTGTTTAACTTCATCGTGGAGGAAAACAGTACATCACGGCTTTATCAGGTTATGCTTTCCAGTAGCAACACACTTTCTCCGTCTGTCTCAATCTGTCTGCTCGGCACATCACTGGCTCTTCTCATGATTTTCTCTCTTCCTCTCAAATTGGTTCCAAAAAGGCTTGACATAGAGAGTCTTTTTTTGCTCCCGACCTCCTACGTCCTCGAACGTGAGGCCCCATCACCTCTGACCGCAGAACAGAGGAAAACGAAGCGGCCAGCCCCCGTTTAATGAGTTGTGGGCTATCCAGCATTCCACATGCGCCGACGAACTGTCTCTAGAGAAGAACACTGTGACCACAGAGCTTATCAAGTGAATACTGGCAGCTTATGAATTCTCCTACTGGATAAACTTCCTACAATCCCGATATTATATAGAATGTACTATATCATCTTGACAGTTATTGACAAGCTTAGCTCCCCAGGAAAGTATCGACCCATTTGAAAGCTTGATAAAAGGCGACACTCATTTCGGGCTCGCGAGAAATAAGCTTTACGGCTAAAGAAAAAACTTGAAGAGCGGAAGCTCTTGTTTCTACTCGTAACCAGGATCGCTGTACTATATGCAATACTTTCTCGTAATCGCCATGCTTGAGAAGAGCTTCTACGAGTTTCCTTAATTCCAGAGCTTGCTGATAGCTCCCAGAGATGGAACAGGCTACCTCTTCTGCCTGTTCCCAGCGTTGGGCTTGAGCTAAGGTAGTCACCAGCTCCCTTAAGGCCTCAGCTTGCTCTTCACTGTCTGGGATGGAACGGGCTACCTCTTCTGCCTGTTCCCAGCGCCCAGCTTGAGCTAGGGCAGTTGCCAGTTCCCCTAATGCCTTAGCTTGCTCTTCGCTGTCTGGGATGGAACGGGCTACCTCTTCTGCCTGTTCCCAGCACTGGGCTTGAGCTAAGGCAGTCGCCAAATTGCCTAATGCCCCAGCTTGCTGTTTGCTGTTTGAGATAGAACGAGCCACCTCTTCTGCCTGAGTCCAGAGCCTCTCTGCCTGTTCCCAGCGTTGAGCTTGAGCTAGGGAAGCTCCCAGCGAACGTAATGCCCAAGCTTGCCAATAGCTCTCGGAGATGGAACAGGCCACCTCTTCTGCCTGTTCCCAGCGTTGAGCTTGAACTAAGGCAGTCGCCAAATCGCTTAATGCCCAAGCCTGCCAATAGCTCTCGGAAATGGAACGGGCCACCTCTTCTGTTTGTTCCCAGCGTTGAGCTTGAGCTAGGGAAGCTCCCAGCAAACGTAATGCCCAAGCTTGCTGTTTGCTGTCTGAGATAGAACGAGCCACCTCTTCTGCCTGTTCCCAGCGTTGAGCTTGAGCTAGGGAAGCTCCCAGCGCACCTAATACGCCAGCTTGCTGTTTGCTGTCTGAGATAGAACGAGCCACCTCTTCTGCTTGTTCCCAGCGTTGAGCTTGAGCTAGGGAAGCTCCCAGCGCACCTAATACGCCAGCTTGCTGTTTGCTGTCTGAGATAGAACGAGCCACCTCTTCTGCCTGAGTCCAGAGCCTCTCTGCTTGTTCCCAACGTTGAGCTTGAGCTAGGGAAGCTGCTAGCGCACCTAATACGCCAGCTTGCTGTTCGCTGTCTGAGATGGAACGGGCTATCTCTTCTGCCTGTTCCCAGCGTTGAGCTTGAACTAAGGCAGCTGCTAGCTCTCTTAATGCCTGCGCTTGCATTTCGCTGTCTGAGATAGAACAGGCTATCTCGTAGGCTCTCCTTGAGAGCTGTTGACTCTCTGCTTCTCGTGTGGGTTGCTCAGAGAGATGCTCAGCAATGCTTTGGAGGACTAGAGCTTTGCGCTTCGGGTTAGTCAACAACTCGGCATGCCCTACTGCCTCCTGCTCTCGGCCCAACAGGAGCAGCAGGCGAAACAGCTCTAATGGGTATTGATCGGCTCTGCTTCTCAGACTACATCGCAATAATGTGTAACGCCATAAGTGTGGTAAATGCTCGAGTGCCTCCTCCAGCATCCAGCCACTCCAAGCGGCTGCTTGCCGACCGAAGTCGAGATCCTGGAGGTAAGAACGGGTACTCACATCGTAGCGCTCTTTGGCGTGTCCATAGCTTCCCTCATCAAGAACCTCAAAGAGGTCTTGCCAGCGTCGAGCCCAATAGAGATGGGCCATGTAATGCTGTCTGGCATACCGCCGCCTTTCTTGCTCACCTGGATCGTTGACATCCTTCCAAATCAGCGAGAGCCCTCCCTTTTCGCACCACGTGGCTAAAACAGCGTGCCACGCTTCTTCTTCGTCAGTTGCAAAAATATAGTCTTTCCCGGGGAGCTGTTCATTTTGTCTGAGGTAGTCATACAATTTGAGGTGAAATAAGGCGTAGCGTTGTTGTCCAGTGTCAGCAAGGAGCCCTCCGAGCCGTCGTATCCCGTCTCGGAGTCGGTCATCTTCGATCTGTAAGAGAGACCTGATTTGGCGAAGCCCAAGGGGTTCACGGGCTGCCAGCAGTAATCCCAGGATGGGCTTGAGGACTTCTCGCCACTCGAACGATTGACGCTTTAAGCGGACAGTAGACAGAGAGAACAGATTACTTGGGTTATCTGCAAGGTGAGCAACCAAATCTTGCGGAGACATCTGATCTGACTCCATCAATTCTTTTGCCACCAGATCAAGATAGAGGGCATTCTGTTGCATAGCCTGGTAGAACTGGTCCGCAAGCGTCCGTTCCAATGAGACCCCTCGGTGCTGGAGAATGAGATCAAAATCCTGCCGACTTAAATTGGGAAGACGGTATTCATCAAGAGGCTTGAGTAGTTCCAGAGGCCTCAATGTATCATCAGGACGGGTGCCAAGTACAAACACGATGCCTGCAGGTAGATCATTGGGAAGGAAGCTCAGATCACGAAGGCCATTCAAATCCTCTTCGAGTTGATCCAAGCCGTCAATGAAGATGGTTTCTTGTCCTCCCTTGGCAACCACCTCAGCGAGAACTTTGGGAAAGTAGTCTCGCAGTGCCGCTCGTTGATCACTGGCAACATAGAAGTCAGACAAATCATATTTGAGAATGAGGCGGGCCATCAGGTTCCGTAACACGTTGACTTGATGATCGGGGCCAGGATTGAATGGGATAAAGTGATAAGCAACAGCATCAGCACCACCCTCCTGTACCAATTTGGCGATGATACTACTTTTGCCTTGCCCTGCTTGCCCCGTGATGGTCACGTAGCCACCTGTCGGTCGTTTTTCTTGAATCCGTAGACCAATGTCAACTAACTCGCCTTGACGACCAACAAAGCTAGAGAGCCGATCATGTATGAAGCTGCTGCGATCAGCGAGCAGGGCATGAAGTCGCTGCTGTTTCTCAGCTTCTTGGTTCGTCTCTGGAATGGAATGTGGAAAAGCTGAAGGCGTCCCTTCATCAAACTCAGAAAAATACCACAACTCAAAGGAGCCGTGCTTGACTCCACTCTCGACAGGACGCTGATTCTCAGGTAATGCCTTGGAGAGGTAGTCAAACAAGCTACTCATGGTCACCCAGCCATCGCGTCGTGCTGCGTTTCGTGCCTGACCATTCAAGGCTTGCAGCAGGTGGTAGGTAAAGTGTCCATGACCTTCCTCATTATCTTCATATGCCTTCTGCTGAGGCATGCAGCTGGAAAGGACCATGCGGCCCTCGCTCATGCGTGCAAAGGAATGTTCAATCCATTGTTGAGCAGAAAACGTCTCACCCCGATAGGCCTTCCCAGGGAAATCGCCGCTGTGGCAACTGTCCAGCAAGAACAACACTTTCTTGGATGTGGTCCGTTCAAAAAAATTGCTGCGCAGATTTCCAAAGCGTAAAGGATATTCTAGCCATGCTCCGCGCTGGGTTCTCAAGTGCTGGTAATCTCCATTGGTTGTGGCAAGAAAGACCTCACTGGCCAGTTCGCTCTCGTCCTCTTCATCATCTGGTAAACAGATGGGCAGCCCATGACCAGCGAAATAGAAAAGAATGAGATCATGTTTCTTTGGTTTGGTCAAGACAAACATTTTGAGAGCACTATAGATGGCTTCTGTTGTGGCTTGCTCTCCCAGCAATAGACAACAGTGATCCTTGGGAAATCCTCGAGCCAGAAGGAGGTCATACATCGCTTGGGCATCGTTTTCTGCACAACGCAAAGGAGAAAGAGCCTGATCTTGATAGTTATTGATGCCAACACAGATGGCGTAATACTTCTTGGTAGCTTCAATCGCTGGTTTGTGCATAACGGCTGTCCCACACTGAAAAATAAGCTCTTTGGAAAAACCAACCCTTCCTGGCAATTAGTGGGTTTTCTTTTTCCCTCGTTTGGAGACTTTCGCGTTGACTGTCACAGTTGGTTCCCGGCGCAATTGTGCAGTCGCGCCCGGATGCTGCTTCTCAAAAGCTGTGATTAGTTCTTGTGCTGTCTTCTTGTTGACATCGCGCAGGATGAGTGTCTTGCCATCCACAATGATCTCAATTTCCCCCACGTGTCCTCGTTTGGCAAGCACTTCCACTATGGTTGCCAGAGTCTGAAAGAGGCTAGTAAGCAGATCTTTGGAAGCAGCAATGACAGCACCGACAGCGGTAATGAGAAGAACGAGATCGATGCCACGCGTCTTCGCCTCTATTTCGTCTGATCTCAACGGCCTGACGATATATCCTTCAGTTTGTGCGAGATCTTGTTGGACACCGAGACACAGTTGTCCTGCTACAGCGAGCGTATCGAGGTCATCTTCCTCTTCTTCGATGGGGAAAACACTGAGGGTCACTCCTGCTTGACCTTCCAACGAGGAGGGAGAATGTATGTCCGACATAGGCGCATTGACTCCTGTTTCTTGCGACAACGATCAAAGCTTGCATTACAATGAGAGAAGATAGTAGCTGTACTTTAATGCATAGATGAGAGAAAGTCAATGGAAATGGGGAGCATTGAGGACAGTTCAAGATTTTCAACAACAAGCGCAAAAAATCGTCGGAATTCATCATCAGTGTATCTTCACCGAGTTTCTGTACTCATCCTACACGAAAATATGAACCGCCTCTTACGTTTTTGCTCACGGGGTAGAGAAGGGAATGAAGGCAAGCAATGGAGCCAGCGTCTGCACGAACCCTACGAGATGAAGGCAAAACCTTGTCAAGACCGTCAAAAGAGGCAGAAAAAAGGCCGTTCTGTTGCCAACATATGCAGGTGACTTGATGGGCTATGTATCCTCACTCAGGAGCCGTTTCCTTGCTGAGAAACGTCACGGAGAGATCATCTTCAATTGGCCTGAAAAGCTAAATCGCCCTGTATAATCTCTTGATCGGAGGTGTAAGCCTCGTCGAGGAACATCGCTCTTTCTCTTTGGTGAGATGTGACGAAAGTTCATGACGGTCCAAGACGAGCGTGATCCTCTGTCCGACAATCCAGATAACACCACCAGACCAGAAACAGGAGACAACCATGAAGCAATTCAGTAGCATTGAGAAAATCGATACCAGTATCCTTTACGTGCTTGAGCTGACTTCGAGCCTCTCTGTCCTGTTATTAGCATTCGGCTTAATCGCCAGTATGGCCAATGTGCTCACACAAGGCTCAGTGCTCACCGATAACCTCTTGATGCAACGGGTATGGGCCTGGACCCAATGTATCGCTATTGATGCCAGCGTTGCGGGAACCATCATCCGCACCTTTCGCTATCATGCTCAGAAAGAGCGCGTGAAGTGTGTCCTATACGCATTGCTTTCGCTCTTGTTGCTCTTTACTGCCGCCATTGTCAGCAATATTGAGAGTGTGCAGCAGACACTCAATTTGACCCTTGAAGCCGCCTATGGGCATGTGTTTCTTCCTGTTGAAGCCCTCATCTGGGTCCGTTCTCTGGTGATCGTCCTGCTGATTGTGGCTCATGCGATGCGCCATGTCCAGCAGGAACCAGCGCATGCGACACCTTCCCCGGTTAGCATAGCGCAGCCTCCGTCACTCGTACTGACCCCCGAACTCGTCGATGCTCTCCGTGCGGCACTGACCCAAGTGACCGTCTCAGAGGAACCACAGCCACTACAAGCGTTACCCACACCACAGGGCGAACAGAGGGCAAACACCGAAGTTCGTGAAGACGAACAGGAGACGAACACAGCTCAGCAAGCCCCTGTAGCTCATGACCACGAACACGAGACGAACAACTTTGAGCGTGTCAAAGCCTACCTTGCTCGACATCCCGAGGCCACAGACCGCGAGATTGCCGAGGCCTTGACGATGAGCACGAGCACCGCCAACAAATGGCGAAAGCGCGTCAAAGAGACAACGGTACAGAGCGAACGCTGCGAACAACAGACCTCGTCGCGGCTCTCAGCAGAGAGAAAGGACAGAAGATGAGCAGCAGAGAAGACAAACCATCTGCCCGCCACCTTGACCAACAAGAGTACAGACGAGCCGTAGAATTGCTCTTGGACATTGCAGGCCCTGCATCAGAGCATATCAGGATGAACGAGAAGGAAGGCAAGAAATACTACACCAACCTTGAACCGTTGACACTGCGGCATATAGCAGCCCACCTTGAGGGACGCCGTACCTATGGGACTTTGATCAGGTATCCAGATGGGACAACACGTGCCAGCATTTATGATGCAGATACTCCCGAAGCGGTTGCGATTGTCGAAGAAGCAGCCAGACGCTTGCTGGCAGCAGGTTACAGGCCTCTGATAGAACTGTCACCAGTGAGAAAAGCGCATCTGGTGATTATCTATACTGAGCATGTCAACGCACGCGCAGCTCATGCTTCCGAGTGCAAGCTGGCTCCCGGACTTGAGAAGATCAAAGAGTATTGGCCCAGCCCATCACGCAATAAAGTCCGGCTTCCAGCAGGCAAGTATCTGCGGCTTGGTAGAGTTGGGTGGTGCACATTGTATGATGCAAATGGCCAGGAACTCAGCAGAGATGGACAGAGCGCTGCCCACGTCCTGCTTGAGTACCAAACTCCAGCCAGTCTTGTTCCTCCAGAGTCAGAGCCATGCGCTTCGGAGCGACCATTGCGAATACAACTTCAAGAGCATTCTTCCAGGAAACTCAAAGAAGGCGAACATTCCCACGCCAAAGACAATCATACTCGTCTGTGGGTGGCATTTACTCTACAGCAGTTGATCGATCGATTTAACCAGCAGTACTGCATAGCCGATTTTGTGGCCTATGAGCGCAATGGGATGATCCTTGCTGATTGGAGAGGGGAGCGCACCGCCAGCGTAGGAGTCACGAAGGATGGGCACCATTGGGCCGATTTTGGGGCAAGTGCACGCCGCCCAGATGGAAAACAAGATGGTGGTGATGCCTTTGAGTTGTATGTTCGCAAGAGTGGACGGGCCAAGAATGAGGTCTTAAGGGAGTTGGGTCAAGCCTTGAACCGCGAAGCCAGCCAGGAGCTGTTGCGAGCAGCAAGAGCAGGACAAGCTCCCATTGTCTGGGTAGCGGAGATGATGACGCCAACGGGTTGGAGTGTCTACCATGAGAACCGTGAAAAGGCAGGTCATACCCTATGCCAGTGAAAAACTGTATATGAGTCTGTAACCCAGTCCAGACCAAGCAAGGGTCTCGACATCCCTACAGACTTTGGCATCCACCAGAGGAGAATCTCACTATCCACACAGAACTGGAACTAGCAGGGGGGGTAATTGTTTTTTTCTCTCTCGGAACGGAGTCATCTCCTTTGAGATAGGTTAACCAAGGGTTGGCAACAAGGGGCCATGCAGAAATAACCTCCCGATCTGTGCTCCGTCGCTTCCCTCCAAACTTGCGGAAGTTATTTTCGCACAGTTCCAATACCTCACTCTCAGTCTACCTTACACCGAATGTTGGAGACAGTGTGAAGATCTCAAACGGCCAGAAGACAGTCTATGCCAAGATTGTGTTCTGAGCGGAGCATCAAGCAATTGAGTTTCAGGGAGTGAGCAGAAATGACTTTCCTACGACTGAGAATCTGGAAATGGAGAAACTCTGAAGACTTCAGATAGCCACTTATTTTTCATCACATGTAATTAGAACTAATAGAGCAGTGTAGTTACTGTTCATAAAAGACAAGCGTTCTACTCAATGAATAGTTTATTTTGCGCTGGATCAAGCAGTAAGAAACCCTCTGTTTCAAGCATTCCGGTACTGTTTATGTACTAGACTGAGAAGTTATTCATGGAAATTAAACCTTGGGAACAGGTACCCTTTGAGCTAATTAAACATGCAGAAGAGCATCGAATAGCAAACGGAGACTTTGATAAGCGTATAGCACTTATCAGCTATGATAATGCCATTGAAGTATCTATCTCAACGTATTTAAATCTGCACAAGGAGCAGCGGGGAGGAAAAACCTATGATAAGAAGAAGGTAGCAGACTGGCTGCATGATTATCATACAAAGCTTGATTTTTTCTGTGATGAATTTATAGTGGATGGAGGGTATAAGCCTCCATTTACCAAAGAAGAGATTATTCATTATCATCGGTTAAGAAATGATCTCTACCATGAAGGAAGAAGTCTCACGCCCCGTGAGAATGATATTGAGGGAGTACGGACGGCAGCTCTGTATATATTTTCAGCGCTTTTTACAGTTGATGGGATAAAGCTTTTAAAGACTTCTCCCATGCTGCATGTAATGAATATAGATAAGGCTATCATTCGCGGAGAGGGAAACGCCATGCGGAAGATCCGCTTGAAGGAAGGAATCGTTACGTTTAATATTAAGTATAGTGGGATAGCTCCTATTAACATGAAACTCTATGATGCAGAGCAGAGAACCATTTCTACAATAATTCCTCATTCAGAAACATTTCCTCGTTCAGATAATGTCTTTGATTTTTTAGCCCGTAATGCAGTGATATATTGTAATTCGGCAAATATTAAGATAAGTGGAGAATATATTATTCGGGTAAATACTGACTCGCATAGTAGCTGGGAAGTGAAAATTGAACAATAGATAGGTAATGATCCTCTACAATACTTCTCATGAAAAAGTACTTGGTAGGGATGTTAGAAGAAGAACCATTTGTTTTTGTTACATTAACAGGAATTATTGCTGCTATTGCAATAATTCTTCTTTTATATCTACAAGCATGTAAGATATAAAGAATAAACCATAGATTAGAAATTCCTAATCTACGGTTTACTTCTATGACAACTTCTTTGCAGTTTTTTGAATTGCTTCGATGAGTGCATCGAAGTCCTTATTAGAATCTTTTGCAAATTTGATCATTTTATCCCCCAGTTCCTTCATCGGTATTTCTAGTGATCCCATTTGGACCTCCATGACCATTAGCTGAAGTGGGCTAACAGTCTCATTAAGTTTAAGCACTTGTGGTTCTAGTGAAGGGGCATAGAAGAGGGTGAGCCCCATAAGTTCGTTCATCGGGTTTTCGACTTGTTGAGGCATTGCGCCGTTGCTCATTGCGTTTGCGAATGACCAGAGTTGTGTATCAATCCATCGCTTGACTTTGCCTGTGAGGAAGTACATCTCTTCCAGTTTTTTTAGTGCCTCTTCCCTTCTTTTTTCGTTTTTGTTTAATAGTTGGGTGACCCAGGGAAGTACTACACTGCTGATAATGTTTGCAACAATACTTGCGCTAGTGCCGATAGCGCCAGCAACGATAAGGGCCGTGTTCTGGTCCATATGAGTAACTCCTACGAAATGTTCTTATCTATACATAACGTAGAGGAATGCTAATTCTCCAATTGTAATTTATTTGTATCTATGCTACGGTTGATAGTAGTATAATGGTCCCAGTTTTGTGGGACCCCCGTAAATAGGTGATAGGAGAATCCTCATTACCCACCCGGCTATGCTCCTGTAGCACTTTTATCAGTTCTTTCTGCTTATCTTCATCTTTCTTGTCTAGGAGCTTAGATTATATATATTTCTTCTGGGCATCCCAGCTTGGATATCCTTATTCTTAGGGCGTAGCCAAATCTTCGTTGCGCTGCCGAATCTATTGATCTCAGTAAAGAGAATTAAAGTCATGACCAGAATGATCGATACAAGGAGGTATGAGCAAGAAGACTGCACCTCCGAAAAATTGGCGTGAAGGACGACGGATGCGCGCTTGGGAATTGCATGAGCAAGGATAGAAATAAAAAGACATAGCCCAAGCTCTTGGAGTCACCGAGGGTGCAGTGAGAAAGTCGGTTCAAAAAGCTAGGGCACAGGAAGTCCAATTCTTGCACCATCACCTCCTCTAGGAGCATAACCGAAACTGGGTGCCCAGCAGCGGGCGCAGTTGCCGACAGAGCTTTCCAAAGGAGCCGAAGCCCTTGTAGCTGTGAACCATTGAGCAGTTGGGGGCAATAAGAATGCAGCCGCGATGATGTTTATTCATTTCATGATGTGATGGATCCACCCGAGCGAGAGAGGAGTCCTCTGTGTGCCACATGGCTCCTCTCAATGGGTGTTTTGCACTTCTTCTCAAACTGCTTGCCAAACATGCACTGTCCCGTCCGCGCTTGCGGAGGCAATGCGAGTACTGTCAGGGGACCAGACTACTGCATTTACTCCATACATATGCCCACGATACGTATAGATATGAGCTCCAGTATTAGCTGCCCAGATTTGTACGATGTGACCATGTGCTGAAGCGATGTATCTGCTATCAGGAGACCAGGAGACATCTGCTATTCTGCTGGAAGCATCCTGATAGACTAAAGCGTTGTTATTTTGTTGCCAATCATAACCCGTAACATCCCAGATTTGAATACTATCCCACAAAATGCTTGCGATGTATCTGCTATCAGGAGACCAGGCAAAATTGGACGATACGGTAGCATGAACAGAAATCCTCCGCCAGCTTGATAGCTCCCATACTATGATGTAACCCCCATTCAGAACAGAGGCAAGATAGCCACCATGAGGCGACCACTTGAGGGCGGAGATCCATTCAGAAGAAATTTGAGGATCATGCGAAGTGAGGGGCATTCCAGTTGTGCTATTCCAAACTTGAATGGTTGCGGTATTACAGGCGGAGGCGATACAAGTTCCATTAGGCGACCACGAAAGCGGATGGAGAGAAGTCTGGAGAAATTTTTCGAATTCGCTTGCGTTCAATTCTTTCCTGGCTCTATTTACATCAAAATAACGATCCTTATATCCTACACGTATTAATCCTTTATTTATATCCAATATATGTACTTCCCCAAAACCTCCAAGAGCTATCTGTGTACTATCAGGAGACCAGACTACAGATCGGACTAAATGAAATGGATAGTTTTTCGGTATATGCTCTTCATAAGGAGTGATGGAGGTACCCGAGGAGATATCCCCGATATGGATGATAGAGCCTATTGATAGTATACGCATACCATCAGGCGACCAAGCCAGAAACCGCACAGGGACAGTATGCTGGCGATAGATATAGAGAGGATTCCCTTGTGATGGCTTTATTTCCGTCAAGGTGCTTTGTAAACTTTTCAGCTCTTGTTGCGTTTTTTCATACTTATTTCTTAACTCCATGAAATCATTTACTATATTTTGCCTTTGATTTTCGGTCTCTTGTAATGCACTCTTCAGCTGTTGGTGCTGGTCTGCGCTCTCCTGTAGTACTATCTGCAATTTTTGGTGCTGGTTTGCGCTTTCGTGTAATGCACTCTCCAAATTCTCTTTTTGTTGCTTCAATGTATTGGCTTCATTGGCCTTTTCCTGGAATTTCTCCTCCAACTTTTTTTGCTCTACAGCATTTTTTTCTAATTTTTGTTGCTGGTCCTTGCTCTCTTGTAGTGCCCTCTCCAGTTTTTGTTGCTGATTTTTGCTCCCTTGTAGCTCATTCTCCAACTTTTGTTGCTGACTCTTTAATATGTTGGCTTCATTGGTCTTTGCCCGTAATTTCTCCTCTAACTCTCTTTTTTGCGCTGTTGCTTCCTGCAACTTTACATCACTCTCATCCTTCTCACTCTTTTCACGGTTATCCACGTCACCGGGAGTTTTTCTCTTGAGCCGGGCATTCTCTTGCCGGAGCCTGGAATTGGTGAGAAACAGTTCGTTATATTCGACATGTCTTTCAGCAAGTCGCTTTTCTAGCAAGACCTGGGCTTCTTCAGGGTCCAGAAAAATGTCTATCTTGTCCTTGAAAAATGGCGGCAACCCGGCTCCCATGATATTTACCCACCAGGAGAGGACACCAAGTGGCCGCTTGTCTTTTGAGGGTTGTAAGGCAGGTTCGAGCGCTGAGCACCAGGGCTCCCGCAGGTCAGTCACATGCCAATCTCTGCGATAGGGTGCGGATGGCGGTCTCTGGCCCGTCAACAATTCATAAGCCGTCATCGCCAATTCAAAGAGATCACTTTGTGGCCCTACTTTACTGTCCTTGCTCAGCAATTCGGGCGGTGCATAGAGGAGGTCATATTGTGGCACGACGTAGCCATCTATGCCGAGCCTGGCTGCTCCAAAGTCTATCAAAACAGCGCGTTCGCTGGATGTGAGGAACACGTTCTCCGGTTTGATATCCAGGTGGTAGATTGGCGGTTTACGCCGGTGAAGCATTTCCAGGGTAATCACTAGCTGCCTGACAATTTTGCGTACCAGATCAGGCTTAAGCCCCTTCGGTTGCTGATCTAAGCATCGTCGCAGCGTTTGCCCCTTCAGTAACTCCATCACCAGATAGGCTGTGTTGTGTTCTTCAAAGAGGTCCAGCACATTGACAACGCCGCGATGATTGAGTTCAGCTAAAATGCGCCCTTCCTGGAGAAATTGATTGCGCTCAGCATCAAAGGTGCGTTTGCGATCAGAAGCAACACTGACCGCTCCATTTTTTTCACGCATGCTATACGCCCGGGGATAGAACTCTTTAATCGCTACAGGGCAATCCAAAGAGATATGGAACGCGCGATAAATCGTGCCAAACCCCCCGGTATCGAGAGCGTAGTCGATATGGTAGGCTCCTTTGCGCAGTTGTGTACCTGATGGCAGAGTATGCTGAAGCAGCGAAGGTAAATAGGCCCCGCATTTCGGACATGTTTTCTCCTCCGGGCCTATGCGGGGGTTGTGGCAGTTCAAGCAGTGCATAGCTACTCCCTTGCTTCGTCAGATGATGAACATACGCGCATCAGACAGTCGAGGCAGAGATGGTTTTGCCAAGAGACATCAGGGTGCGCTTGAAGTGCTCTGCCCGCGAACGGAAATCGTCGCCCTTGCCAAGATCGAAAACAACGCCGCGTGTCGCCTCAAGCAGTCTGAGATAGATCAGGCTGTTCTCATCTTGTGGTCGCATCACGATATAAAGCTGGCCGAGTTTATTGTCTCGTATGGCCTGGATTACCTCGTCGATGCTCTTTGTCGATTTATCAGGGATGTGCGGTGGAGCATCAGTGATGAGTACGATCACTTTCTCGGCATCGTCTGAGAAAGGTTGGTGCAAGGCGAGCATCAGCGCATCTAGGCTGCTTTCAGGCTCATCTCCGCCTCCGTCAGCTTTGAGGGGCGCTACTACTGAACGGAAGGCAATAGGGTCGTCGGTGAATACTTGCCTTTTGAATTGCAACACGCGATGATCTTCACCATTGAGGCGATCTCGGAATTCGATCAGGCCAACACGCACACGCACTCCTTGCGAGGTGATGGTATCGGCGAAGTCGCTGATCGAATCCTTGATGGCCTGGATCTCGCCTCCCATGCTGCCGGTGCAGTCTAGAACGAACATTACCTCGGCTCGCCGCTTCTTGTGCAGGGCCTCTTTCTTAATGGTGATATGCTCCACTGGTCTCCTACCACTGCTCGGGGGCGTGGGAGAGCCTAGAGCCATGAGGGCAAAGCCACATACGTCGCAAAAGCTGGCACTATCACGGTTCGATGCTTTACATTTTTTGCATTGTTTCAATGAATTTCTCCTTCACTGCCATTTACTCATTTTGCTTTTCTTGCTTTAGCCAGGAAGGCAAAACGCAAGAAGATATCGCCAACCTTAATATGACCGTCATGCTGTATTTCTACTGGCACATCTCCATATTTCAAGAGGATACCGCGCATCATTGTCCCGTTTTTGCTGCCGAGATCGCGTACGTAGTAGCGAGTCCCGCGCCGGCTAATCTCCAGGTGACTGCGACTAATACTGGTGTCGCCCCCTGCTAGGTCGAAACGACCAAATTCGCGTTTGTCTCCATCATGCAGAGCTAAGACCGTTCTTGCCAATCGGTTATCACCTGACTCGACGATCAGCAAAGGACTTTCCAGATCGATTGTCGAAGAGAGTGGCAGAAGGGCAGAGAGAGGATCATCTGGCTCATCTACTGGTGGAGCTACTGGTGGCGTAAATGCCTTTTCGCCCAGGTCTCGCAGGATCTCATCGAGAGTCTTGTAGCGATCTTCGACTTGGCGTTTCACCATCCGCGCCAGCACTTTGCGGGCATCAGGGAAGAAATCACAACGGAAGTCGGACAGGTCAATCGCCTCAGTTGGTGGCGGCACTTGGTCCAGGTATTGCATGAGATCCTCAATTGCCTCCCAGCCCTTGCGCTCCCAAAAGTGCTTCCCCATCGCCAGCTCATAGAAGATATGGCCGAGCGAGTAGATGTCACAGCGTGCATCGGCAACCTCGGCGCCCTGTTCAGTTAATTCAGGGGCCATGTAGGAGATGGTGCCAAGAATATCGCCACTGCGAGTGATCGGCTTGCCCTTGAATTTCGAGATGCCAAAGTCGATGAGCTTCGTTTTCCCATGAGCGTTGACCAGGACATTTTCGGGTTTGAGATCGCGATGAATGATATTGTGGTGGTGAGCTACCGCGACTCCTTTGAGGATCTGGAGAAATATCGACTTCTTTTGTGTATTGGTGAGCTCGCGGTCCTGCAATAACCGGTCGAGCGAGGTGCCATCAAAATACTCAAAGAGAATTAAATAGGTATGCTCATCCCACTCTTTCAGGCCGTAGACAGCCGTAACATATTCCGATTCGATTGGGACCTCTGCCTCCAAGCGCACGCGCTTCTCATCTACGCTGCCGGGCTTTATTTGCTGGATGATCTTGAGCGCATACAGCTTCTTCATTTTGGTATCCATTGCCTTCCAGACATAGCCGAAACCACCCGTACCAAGCAGTTCGAGCAGCTCTACTTCGCGTACACCTGCAATATCAAGTGGGATGTGGCCACCGGGCATATTTTGTAATATCTTGTCTGGCATGCGTTACTTCTCCTTCAATCAGACATCTGCTTGAACTGTCTTTTCTTCTCCTTCATCGCCGCCGTTTTTTTCAGTTTGCCCTTCCGCCTGCCAGGCCGTAGTTTCTTCCTCTCTAGCGGCGATAACCTTCTCTTCTTGCTTGCTCTCGCACTCATTTTGGTCTAAGACGGCATTGAGCTTGTCACTATTACTATGTTTGATATCATCAATTGCATATTTTCTATCTTTTTCTCGTGTTGATCCTTCTATATACCGATTTTTCTCCTTTGTCTGATGCTCAGACTCTTCGATATTTCCCCCTCCCTCTTGCTCTAGTTTCTCATCAGGCTCTTCTAGCTTCTCATTGGCTATTTGTAACTGCTCCTCGACGATCACCAGCCTTGCCTTGAGATCCCGCTGCTCACATTTTAGATTCTGATATTCATCTTCCACATAGGCTATCTTTGTGATTGTCGTCAGCTGGTTCTGTTCTAGCATGGTTAATCTGTTTGCGAGTTCAGCCAGTTGCTCTTGTGTCATCCTGCTTTCTTCTTTCTGCTCGCTTGAAACCGGGCAATGTTGCCAGAGGATCAAGGTCTGATTATCTTCTTCTCCTGCCTGGATGGCTGTTGCCATTAATTGATGGGCGATTCCCTGCAATGAATCTTGTGGAGCCGCAAGGATATCGGCGATTTGTTGTTCAGATAAGCGGCCGCTCACGCCATCAGTGCAAAGCAGCAGCAGATCTCCCTCCTCCAGATCGCAGGTCTTGGCCTCAAGATTGTCTGGTAGCTTTTCCTGCCCTATATGCCGCTTCAAGACGCCGCGACCTGAGTGGTATTGGGCCATTTCTGCGGTGATCTTGCCCTCAAGAAACTGGAGGTTAGCAACTGTATGATCTATCGTCATCTTGCTCAGACGCCCTGTGCTTTTCTCATAATGGAACACCGGACTATCACCCAGGCTGATCACTACTACCGTATTGTCAAGAATGGCTGCGACGGCGATTGTTGATCCCGCCCTTCTCCAATTGTTGTTGTGGATCATGCGTAGCACAAAGTCATTCGCCTCCTTTATAGCCTCCTCGATAGCCTGAGCAAGCCAGTCGATATCCACCACCAGCTCTCGCTCCAGTTTATTGAGAGACGAGTCGACGATGAGGCGTTCGCAAAGAGCAAGGTAGACTTTTCGCAGAGTTTCGTGGCTCACTTGTTCTCCGAAGTTCAGACCGCCCATGCCATCTGCAATGGAGAGCACTGTGATCGTTTGTTGCGTCGTGGGCAGGTAATATGTAAAAAAGCTATCTTCGTTGTTCGGGCGTTGATTCACTTCGCTATAGACGTAGTAGGAACTTGCGCTCTCTCCTTGTCTAAGACGGTCCTTCACCAGTTTCATGCATTTTCCCTTTTCACTGCTAATGTGTACAACAGTATGGTAACTACCTGATGGGTCCCAAGAGTGCTCAATCGATGCGCCTGGGAGGCGTGACTGTGATATCCCAGAAGTCTAGCCTCGCGCTGAGTTGTGACTCGATGCGTTTGACAGTTTCTCCGCCAATTCCAATGTAGGGCCGTTTGCTCGGAGTGGTCAGCTGAACGGCGAGAAAAAAGAGATCGGGTTGGCCAGGTCTGACATAGCGATCTTCGATGGTCAGCCAGGCAATGGCTTGAGCCGCCTTTTTACTCACTTCATCCCAATAATATTCTCTGATTTTAGCCAGCATCTCATTTTGTCGGATGGGTATTTCCTGCAGCGTTTTGTCACATGAGTTCACAATTTCTTTATAGCGCTGTTGAGCGTATTTATCCCAAGCCTTGCTTTGCTCAGAGAGCGCATGCAGCGTTTCCACGATTGCTTCAAACGAGAGCGACTCTGTTCGATCTCGTTTGAGCAGGCGCCGGAGACGGTAGAGGTTAGCCAGGGAAAAGCTTTTGCCGTGCCGTGAACGTGGGGGGCGCGTCGTAATCATCATAGCGAGCACATCTTTTGGATTACTGTTGCGTATGAGCCGCTTGTGACGCTCACACAGGGTAATACCGTGCTGATGAGGTCCCCAGATTTTCCACTGCAGCGCGTGCTTCCAACACAATGCCTCGCCGCAGGGATAGGCCATATCCCATGATTTGAACGAGCAGCGCAACGTCCCAAGACTCTCACTACGACCTTCTGTCGAGCAGACGGAACAGTGCCCAAATAGGCGGTCATAGCACTTTTGGCAGTAATCGATGGTCTTGTCATGTGGGTGAGAGGTTCGGTAATGCTCTCCATAGAAGCCGTTGCAATGCTCACAGCAAAAGGTGGCTGTGTCCTTGCAGAAGGAGAAACAACGGCAGGGCGGCAGATGCTCGTCGCAATAGGCACGCCAGCGGCCTTCGACAAATTTCGCGTGCGTTGAACACAGGCGCTCCTGCCCTCTAGGACGAGTATCCACGCAGTCCATGCAGCGAAATGGCCCATAATTATTGCAGGTGCGACAGCGATAGACCAGTTGGGGATTACGGACAATATCGGTGATATGAAAGATGGTATCGGGCGTCACGTGTGTTTGCCCCTGCGCATCTACGACCCAGAGCCTGACCAGTTTGCCCCGATCAATATAGACCCCTAATTCGCTTCCCGTGCGCAGTTCTCTTCCCACTAAGCGCTCATTGATGGTCTCCCACAACTCGTCCATCTTCTTCTGGTTATCGATATTGAAGTAGAAGCGGCGTAGATCACAGATCACTTGTACTACTGCTGGTACTGGCATCTCTAGCATGGCGCTTCTCCCTTGCTCTCTGAAGAGTGATGTGGAGCCAGTTTCTCGGACCAGACAGACTCGATCTCCTGTGCTAGTTTTTGATGGAGTTGGCGATTATAGTCGCAGATAATATCGAAGGTGGAGGAAGAGAGTAGCAGTCGGGTTTGTTCTTGTAGAATGGCAATGAAGCGCTCTTCTGGATAGGCCGTGCAGAGATATTGCTGGTACTCAGCATAGTTGGCGAAACAGCGCTTCTCCCTGCGCCGCAATTCAGCCCCCAGGGTAATTGGATAGAGTTCCCAGGGTTCGCATTCCAGATCGAGAAGGGCGTCAAGGAGGGTATCCTCGATCAGCTTCAGCAGGGCGGTGGTTGCCACCTCTGGTTCTTTTCGTTCATAGGTAGAGCTTTTTCGCGGCTCGTCTGACCTGCGATAGCTATCCGGCCTGAGCACTGCTCCACCACCACTGTGCAGGGCCAGAGCTTTATTTTCATCAAGGCTTTCGTCACTTACCGGAAAAAGACGGCGCCCCACGCGTGCCAGCTCCCGGCCATGCATTGCCAGGGCCTGCAGCAGAATCACCTGTGCCCGGATAAAAGGGAACGAACATTGAGCGTCGATAAAGCGTAATTCGACTGCTGCTGCTGTCTTTAGCAGCAATGGGCGCTCGGGCTTGCGCAAAGCGGAGGGATCGCCTCCCAATGGGTTAATATCCATCTGGCTGAGATTGCTCAGCTTATGCTTTTTGCGTATAAAGAGCTCCAGATGCTCCAGATGCTGCTCGCTAAACTGCGAAATGTAGCGCGGCAAATAACTGGCAAGATTCACCCGCATACGCAGCGAGAAGTCTTTTTGCACACTAGTGCCATAAACAGCGGAATGGGTTGAGATGGCCAGCAACTCGGGCAGAAATTGACGATATAAGTTATAAATTCGCTCCACTTCGCCTTCCTCATAGACCTCGATCTGGTGGATATCCGCGCATAATGCTCTAGGCTCTTCATCCTCCTTGCGATAAGGGTTGACCCCTGCTGCCGCAAGCTGGCAAGACGCCTCTTCAGCAGCTTCGAGCAGGCAACTGGTGGCAGCAACCAGGCGTAGAATGAATAAAGTGCGCTGTTTGACTGTAAAGAGCGGAAGAAAGGGAGTCATCACATGCATGACAGCAGGATGGTCGGAGAGCCTCTCAAGCGTAAAACCGGTCAGTGCTAAGCGCTGCAGTAGCCTTTGCTGGGCATTCTCTTCTATACGCTTGCTCAGGACCTCATTCGCCAGATAGCCATTGCTATCGAGCAAGAGAAACCCTTTGTACAAGCGATGGCGAGAACTTCCATTAATAATCACTTTTTCAAGCTTCGGAGGCATGTGCAACTCCTTGTCTACCTACAGGCAACCGAACGCGCCTGTGCGTGCCGGATTTACGTCAAAGGATAGATGGCTCCTCGTCCAAGTTCATCAAACAGGCGATTCAAACTTTTCGCGTCAGGGCTTTCAAAAAAGATCCCCTCTGCCGATGCAGCGATGTTGCGTAGCAGCGGGATGTTGGGAGTCAAGCCACTGATCGTCTCATGGGTCGCTTTCTTGCGATAAAGGCGATAGGCCTCTTCATTGCTGATTCCCACCGTGTGAATGCGAATCCCACTATTAGCATGCAGGCTATCAGCCAACGCCGCTGGATCTTCTGTCGCGCTCACAATCTCGCCCTCCGCCCCGGGATCGGTCTTCTCATCCCAATTTGCCCCATCTGAGAGCAGCACCAGCACCTTTTCGGTCTCCTCAAGAAAGCTCCTATTGAGGACGTCGGCGGCCGCGCTCAGCACAGCAGCAATGTTGGTAGGATTGCGAACGACCTTCAAGACGCGCAGGCCGTCGTCGCTCAGATTTTGCCGGAGCGCAACGCGGATTTGCTTGATTTTCTCAACGCTGGTCAATTCTTCCATCACCGGGCGAGTGGGATAGAGCATGGCTGTAGTAGAGCCAAATGCAAGGATGGCGAGGCGCGAGACACGACAGCCGCCGGAGAGCAAGCAGCGGTCGATCAGCGTCTCCAGTGCCAGCTTCATGCCATCTAGGCGGCTATGAGGCAGGCCATCCTCTCCTACATAATCTTCTATCGTCATGGAGCCGCTGACATCAACAAGGATCACCATATCTACAGCACTTTTGTGGTGCGGAACGAGCAGTTGGACCGTGGTTTTGTCATCGAGCAGCAGCAGCGTTTCAGAGTTGCATGTGTCGAGTGGTGGTTGGATGGCATGTACATTGAAATAGCCGAGGCCATGTACCTGGAATGAAAGATCACGCAAAGATGCATGCCCCTCTCGCAGCAGCGGGCGATGCAGAAAGATGTCCTGGTAGTGTCCGCGTAACTCTCTGATCTCTTCGTCCACCCTTGCCCGCTCGACCCGCAGCTCGAAGACAATCTCTTTGATAGGCACAATGTCCCTGGCTTTGCAAACCGACCAGAAGCGTTTACTATGGGAGAGCAGGCCGATGCTTTCGCCCAATTGCTGGTTGATTCTGAGTGAACCCGACCTTACATAATCCACTGCCCGCAAATTCAGCGGAACCTGCTGTACTGGCTTGCCCATGGAGAGGGTTTGGAGCGATAAAATCACGTAGAGCGAGTTATCAGCAATGCCCCAGCGGCGGGCATCTGAAATAGCAATCAAGCACTCTTCACGATAATACTCGGAGGGCAAGGCTGTCACCTCCACATCTCTGGAGGTAAATAAGGCGTCAGGAGCAGGGTGAGCGACCTCTTCAAGATCCTTCGGCAACGGCGGCAGGGTCACACTTTCGCGAGCAGTAAGCACCCCAAAATCAACCCCACAGTCAACAAGCAGGGGGTTCGTCTCATTCCCATCCAACGCGCCACGGATCAACTCTTTGATCTTTCCTTGTGCATCCATCTTCACCACAAGCTCAAGAGCGCAATCTCTGACGTTGATACTTGAAACAATAGTTTCAATATTTTCGTCGAGATGCATTGAAACCATATAGCGTAAATCGGCGTAACTGGGGAAAGCATCTATAAGCGCTTTGACAATCTGCGCCCGCTGCGGACCAATTAGCGCCATTGCATATCCCTTCTACAAAAATACTCCAAGGGTCGGCTGAGCGCCCTGTATTTCCCGTTTGATGCTCTCAGGCAGATCCTGCAGAATTTGATACAGCGTGATACCTTCGTTGAAGTAGTTGATCGTTTCTTTTTGTGATCGTCCCTGCATTTGCATGTCGTACTCGCGAGGCGCCACTGGAGCAGCAGCATGGTGGAGCGCCAGAACTTGCCATGCGTCGTTGAGCACGGGCGAACCGGATGAGCCGCTTTCAGTGTCTGTTAAATAGTGCAACATATACTCCTTCGAGGGATGCATCTGAACATAGTAATTATTGCGAATTGCATATTTTAATGGTCCACCCTGAGGGTGCTGCACGATATTCAAATGATCGCCTAGTTTCAAAGATGGCTTGATGGACATGACGGGCAGCGGCTTGCGGTCAGCGATACGCTGGCCTTCTTTCAAACGCAACACTGCATAATCCAGTGGCTTGCTAAAGGCTACTAGCTCAGCACCCCTACACTCTACTGACGGACGACGCTGCTCTTTGAAAAAATCGAACCATACCAGAATATCTTTTACCTGGGCGTACATATCCTCATAGGTGGCGGGTTCTTCATCGCTATCGCGAACCTCGACAACGTGATGATTGGTTATCAGCAGGCCAGGGGCGATCAACCAGCCAGTACCGAAGGCACATGCATAGTTTACTGTGGCTCCATGAAGGACATGGGGAACCATCAAACGCGCCACACCTCGGGCAACGCCAATCGCTCTATCGAAAAAGTCTTGTCCGACGCTGCCGATAGGGGTACGAAAGAGCAGTTTTTCCAATTGAGGCGCAAGCTCCAACGGCGGCGATAACTCCCCTCCATAGTGCTTACTCAACTCCTGCATGATTTCTTCAAACGCATCTGTCAGCTCGCCCTCCCAGGATTGAACAGAGGCCAGCCCATTAGAAGCGACAACAAGCAGTGGCCTGATGCCGTTATTGCGCAGTCTACCAAGTTGGTCGATTTGTTGGATGATCTGCACAAGGTCCAGGCGGCGATTCCCTTCGCTGCGCTGCAGGGAGACGGGAGGAAGCCCTTGCAGCAAACTACTGCGGCCGCTATAGGTATCAGTGAGAGGAAGACGCATCAGGAGATCCACAAATTTGTTTGAGAGCGCATGATACAACATGTTATGCATTTCCATAATATTCTACTAATTGCTGCCTCAACTGCCATAAGTCTTCTTCAAGCGCATAACCGCGAATAGACTCCAGGGCGGTATCGAGCAGGAGAATAAGAAGCCACTGCCGCGATGAGGTTTGACCAAGGCGAGCCAACTGATCGATAATGCCCATCAGGTCTTGCATGGTATTGCTGGAATTGCGATCCAGAGTGTACACAGATGGAAGAGTCTGGAGAAGGGTGCTACGTACAGTGAACTGCTGGATACCCGGTAAGCGTAAAAGGGCAGTGACAAGCGCGGTGCGCAGCGGCTGGGGAAGAGGAGAGGTAGTTGATGGTCCTCTCTCTTGTTGCAAAAGACTTCCAGCAGATGGACGAGCAGCGACTTCAGTTCCATCTCTCTGCCCACCAAGGCCCAATGTCTTCTGGCAGTCAAGAAGCCGGGGATTACGCGAGTTCTCCCTCAACGCAGCAGCCAGCAACTCCGCCATCCTGTCCTGAGCGTCCATCTTCACGACCAGCTCATATACGCAGTTTCTGAGGGTGCTACCCACTGGCAGTAGCGCCTCAATATTTTCACCGAGCTGGATCGCAACCATATACTTGAAATCAGCATAGCCAGGGAAAGCATCGAGCAAAGCCTGGATGACCCATCCTCGTTGTAGTCCACTCAGCGGCATTCTATCCCCTCACGCTTCAAATAAGAACGTAATTATTGAAAAGATCGGCAGGAGATGGGAAATCCTCTAAGCAAGCAGCCGAGGTGTCCATGTGCTCCTTAACCTAGATTACGCCATAGAGGTTAATGAAATATATATCAGAGCTATGGTGGGGAGTATAGCAAATTACACCCATTGATGTCAATTAAATCAGAATTATTACCTATAAGCTGTTGCTATAATTACAATATATGTGACCAGTGTGTGTGGCAGTATTAGCCAGGGCTTGTGAATGCTAAGAGAACGTCGTAGAGGGAGAGGACAAAGAGACAGAAGTGGAAGAAGAAAGCCCCTTTTTTGGTAAGATAGATCAAAGTAAACACATCGAACCGAAAAGGAGTCTTTCCCTCGTCTATGGATTCTACCTCATGGCCAATCCGCTTGCCAGAACTGCCCAGTTGAGGTTGACCCGCTTTTGCGGGGGACTCGAACGTGGAAGCCGAGTCGAGGAAACTTCACTTTTTTGATGAAGAATGGAGACAAAGAGAAGTCATAGATCTCTGTTTCCAGGCCCAGTTGTCGACGCCAACCTTTCCCGCAGGCGGTGCGGCAGGAACTCAGGTTTGGCTTGCCATGTCTTTTTCGGGTTTCCCAGCCTCCTTTTTCCGTATGGAGGTTCAAAACTCACTCCCTCACCCCAAAACTCGCAGATCTCGAAAGAATCGGTGGCCAGCCAATTTACAAGGAAGAGTGATGTACGTGCCGAATTGGAGCGGCATAGTCATGCAACAGAACAGCTAAATTCGAGGATTCCGTCGAATTTCGATCATATCGTCTGCAACTCCTCAACCATAGAATCATATTACCATGTTGTCTTTGTCTGAGACTTATTTCATCACAGCTCTATCATACCACGCTCTCAATCAACGAGGAAGACCCTCAAACTCGTGGTTCAAAGATCCTTCATGCTTTCCAGGGAGAACAGACACCTTTGACAAGCCAATGCTCGGATCATGAGAAACACGACGTCGTCATCCTCAAACCAAAGAAGCACAAAGATAGTATATAATGAAGAGAAGGAGCTTTTTCCACGGAAATGCATATCAATAGCATGCGGCAAAATAGGTGACTCTGTCACAAGGAGAAGCCATGCATTTGGAGGGCACCCAACTGGGCCATTACCATTTGACCCGCTTCCTCAAAGGAGGTGGCATGGGAGAGGTCTACGTGGCCGAAGATCTCGCACTCCCCCGAGAGGTGGCCGTCAAGGTGATGAAGACCGAGAGGGCACTCTACCCCACTTCACAAACAGAGCAGGAAGCCCACCGTCTCTTTCAACGTGAGATGAAGGTAATTGCGACGCTGGACCATCCCCATATTCTCACCCTGCTTGAGGCAGGCGAACAGGATGTGAAGCACGAGCGGATCATATACATGGTGATGCCCTACTGTCCTGCTGGTTCCCTGTACGACTGGGTCAGCCAGTATCATGGCGACAGCTTCCTTTCGCCTCAGGAAGTCTCACAGCTCCTTTCACAAGCAAGCGAGGCCCTGCAGTATGCACACGATCAGGGGGTTTTGCACCTGGACATCAAACCCCAGAATTTCCTGGTGCGCCGTCAGCAGGACCCGACGACCTTGCCGAATCTGCTGCTCGCCGACTTTGGCGTTTCCAAGATTACCAATGCAACGCAGATGAGCGGCACGCCACGTGGAACGGTTGCCTATATGGCTCCAGAACAACTGGCAATGCAGCCCGTTCCCGCCAGCGATCAATACGCGCTGGCCATCATGACCTACGAATTATTGGTCGGAAGAACGCCTTTTGATGGCGTCTTGCCACAAATGATGTACCACCTGCATGCCAATGTGATGCCCAATCCTCCAAGTACGATCAATTCGTCTCTGCCGCCAGCACTGGATGCGGTCATTTTACGAGCACTCGCCAAAAAGCCGGAGCACCGTTTTGGCTCCGTCCGAGAAGTCGCGCAAGCGTTCGCGACGGTGCTCATGTCGTCAGCTGCCCAGGCACCGCAGGAACACATTGGGTCTACGGGCGCAATACCAACGACACAAGCACAATGGCAGCCACAGAGAGTAGCGCAGCCTCACCCAGCAGGCCCTCCATCACCACCTTCCTTCCAACAAGCGCTCCCACCAACGTTGCCCTCATCGCCGAAACAAACCAGACCTCTCTCGCCACTAGCGTCTCAACCAGGAGCGCCACCACCGTTCGCCCATCAACAAGCCATACCGACGATGCCCTCATCACCTCAACAAGCCATGCTGGTCCCACCACCGCCTCAAACCACCGTGCCATCACCCTTATCATCTCAAACGGGAGTACCGCCACTGCCAACCCAGTATCAGCAACACGCTGTACCGCCACCTCCACCTCGACAACGGGCGATACCGCCATTATCAAGACGACCAGCCGCAAGACCACATGGAAAGCTTCGGCGTGCTTTCCAGTGGGCTTTCTGGTTCGCTCTCATTCTCGGCGTGATTGCTTCTCTGGGAGGAGGAACGGCTTCACACATAGGTGGTATTTTCATCATCGTCTTCATCATCGTCTTTGTCATCATTTTGATCTTTAGATGACCGGAAAATACACCACCAGTCATTCCACCTCTGAGAAAAGAGAGACGTGTCTTTACCCAGGAAGATCTGTTCTATTCCTTTCGTTTTCTCAGCGAACGTGAGGTGCGGATAAGCTCAACCCATCAAGCAGCCATAAGAGCGCGTTCAACCAGATGCAGGCCGGGGTTTTTATCCTGGTGGCTGGAAGCATTGAGCCAAGCTATCAAATCAAAATTGGTAGGGCTGCGATGACGAGAATGCCGTGCGATCCGTTCTTTTAAACCGTGACAACACGGGGGATAAAAGACAAGGCCATTGACCTTGATAGTTGATGGAGGCATAATTCCTCCCTCTGAAATGAACAGGAGATAGGAACTTTCCCACCGATACGACTGACCATCAATTTGGTGAGAACACGCACTATTCCTTTGGTTCGACGTTATCAAGTCAAATCAGAGCGACAAGACAATCAGGACATTTGATGAATGATAGACAAAAAGTCATGATTCGGTCTTGTTACTGTTTACCGCTGCCATTGTGAGCAACATTGAGAGTGTGCAGCAAACCCTGAATTTGACGCTTGATGCAGCCTATGGGCATGTCTTTCTCCCTGTTGAAGTGCTCATCTGGGTTCGTTCTCTGGTGATTGTGCTGCACATTGTGGCTCATGCGATGCGTCACGTCCAGAGTGAGTCAGCGCCTCCAAGGGGGGGTAACTGCTTTTCTCTCTCAGAACTGGGTTCATCCACTTCGACCTATCAGCAGAAGCGAGAGCCAGATCCATGAAGAGTGTGTGAGAAGGAATCAACGCTGATGACTACCAATATGAACAAAGCAAGATGCCACTTTATCCCCAGGACAAACGTATCTACTGATTTCAGTCTAAGTGTCCTCCGTGTCTTCTGGAGCCGTTTCCAAAGTGGCTAAAAATTTATTCCATTCCTCCCTTTTAATGCGGTATTTATTCCCTACAAATATAGCTTTCAATCGCCCTTGTCGAATGTAGCTTCTAATAGTATCTTCCTTAACGCCGATCTCATCAGCAGCCTCTTTGACGGAGAGGAATTCAGACATAGCTCACCCCATAGTAACTTTTCGCAATTATACCGCTTTTCTAGAACTAACGTCAATCTTCCTTGACTTACAGATACTCAAGGATATATACTAATACTAACCCATAGTAAACTTGAGTAACAGTGAAAGAATGGAGGTAAACGACACTCACCTAACAAAATAAAAGACGCTTAGACATTTTCTATCTAAGCGTTCTTTAAGTAACTTTTTTGTATGTCCTGCTAAACCGCACTGACAAAGCATGCAGCAGGACATACAACCACCTCATAAGTGAGGGCATAGCCGTACTATGCCACGATTTATCCCTCCCTGTCAATCCCAATAAAGGGATTTTAAAGTAGATAGCTTCTTAATGTTGCAAGATTTGTGAAAAAGGGAAAAGGCTATGGAGAAGCCGGAGGTAGTACCGCTTATTACTATCCAGGATGAAAATTTTAAACATCAATATGAATTAGGGGTATGGTGTGCGTTGTTTGAAGACAGACAGGAGCGTACCTCAATCCCTGATAGTTACCTCGTCGTTCATCTCAAGTATGTTGCCGCTTGTGGATACTTTCTCCCCCAACACGCTCATAAGCTCCGCCGCTTTGGCTTCTGCCTTGGGATGTATCATGGCGCGGTCCTTTCTACGCAAGCAACGGCCCTTCTGACGTTCTCTCATGAGGAGTCTCAGAAAGGATATCGGTGCGGGAGACGAGCCTATTTCACTGAGCTTTCTCATCAGGAGCGCACCTATACGGATAAACAAATCCTGTGTTTGTTTGCTCAGATCATGCAGGACAATAGGGATTGTCTTGATGGAGGAGATGACTCTCTTCTCTATTGGTGCGTTGGCGACTTCTTGGGGGTCTTAAGCGGACAACTGTTTCCTCTCAAAGAAGAGGAACAAGTCAATTGGCAATGGGGAAAAGCGCTCTGCTGTTCGTCCTGATCTTGGAATTTTGAACCGTGAGGGCAAGCTTGCCGTACTGTCAAGCTCGTATCAGAGGTGCTTCGTAAGTCGGTTTTATTGCCCCGATAGAAACAGGCTGGTTCGTTGTGAGAGGCAACGACCAGCCAGCGGAACCGTCCGAAATCTTTTACGCAGTTCATAGGGCTCCATGAGATTCTCTTCTCATGGGATACCGATACGTTAAGAAATGAGGAAACAATTGGGTACAGCACTCCGACTCGGTAGGACACTCATTGCCCTGACATACAATGAATTCGGCAATGGCTTCCAAGTAGGCTATCTGCACTTCAAAAAAGACTTTCAGGGCAAGCACCTGACTGACGCGTTTCTTTACAACGTGCTCGCACAAAACATCATTGATATCCACCGTCAGGACCGCTGCAACGCAGGCTACATTCTTGGCTTCATCATCGCACTGGCAGAACAACCTCCTGAGAGTCCCCTGAAGCATATCGACTCTGCACAGCAAGAGGAATAGGGGGAGACATGCCGTTGCGAGATCAACCAGGAGGGTCCCCTCAATGGCCGAGAGTGGCCTACTCTCAGAGGCAAATCAGTGAGGATGATGAGCCGCCATTTCAGCGGAGGACATCCATACGCCCTGCTGTCGAGGAAGCTACCGATGAGGACGACGACTCTCTCTATGATATGCGCATGCCAAGTAGCACACGGCGATATCAGACAACGATCGAAAAGACGTTGCCTCGTACCATGGTGAGAGTCACCCGGCAGCAAGGTCCTCCCCCGATACGCCGAGCCTCGCTCATGAGTGAGGCCTCCACCCGAACTCAAGAGCACTCGCCAGCACCGCAACCAGCACGCCGGATGCATTGGCTCTTCTATGCGGGCTTCGCTGTCGCACTGGTAGCTGGTACCCAGATGGTGTGCACACTGGTCGCTGGCTGGTGGACGACGTATCAGAATGATCTGCATTATGGACGCCCCCGCACCTACCAGACCGATGCCAGGGTAGGGCATGATGACATGGACACTCCAAGCCATTTCATCGCTCTCAATTTACACGGCCATATTGAGGTCATTGAATGTCCAGGAGGAGACTGTACCAAAGCCGTGGTTTACGTTGGTCCGGTTCTCTTCGGTGATGGACAAGACCTTGCTCCTGTGACCCTGGAGTTTCGGGACGTCAATCATGATCGCCAGCCCGATATGATCGTTCATGTCCAAGATCAAATCTGGGTCTTCATCAATGACAACGGCAAGTTTCGACCAGCCACACCAGACGACCATGTGAGCGTGTAGGCAGAAGCGATAATAGATGGGCCTACACCGAAGAAGAACGGTGAACAGCTCATCACGTTGTTCCTTCTTTCACACAAGGAGACGAACACCATGAAGGAGTATAAGACAGACGAGATCCTTTCTGACGAAGAGCAGATAACTACTATCCCGTCACTGGAAGACTTACCAGCAGGGACGACGCGTTTTATTGACATTCATGTCTACGATCAGCTCGCAGAGCAGGAGGAACCGTCGAGCATCGAGGGCACTCTTCGGGATGGATCACCAGGGTCTGGTCAGCATAGGACACCAAGCGATCATGGCACCCAGCAACCCTCTGAGCGACGTTCACCACGATGCCGCAGGGTCTACCCATTGCCACTTATTCTTGGTGCTCTCTGCATCCTCATTGCAAGTGCTATCTTTGTAGTCTGCATTCTTCCACAGTTCGCGCTCACGGCGACTGTCACAATCGTCCCGGTGACCAGGCAGATCAGCACCACCAGCGTGATACCCGTTGTCCCTGGACAGGCCAACACTGTGCAAGGCCACCTCTCAGGAAGGACGCTCTCATCGGTGAGTATGAGTCAGGCACGGACAGTGCTAACAACTGGGAAGGGGCACCAGGATGCCACATCAGCTCATGGGACGGTCACGTTTTATAACGCAGCACCATACGTCCAAACAGTTGCAGCAGGCACCCTGTTAACAGGAACAGATGGTGTAGAGATTGTGACCGATCAAGACGCGATGATACCCGCCGTGATGTATCCGACACTCGGACAGGCCACAGTCACAGCACACGCCGTGATCAGTGGACCAGCGGGAAACATCAAAGCAGGTGATATCTATGGGCCATGTTGCCGCCTCAATGTTTCCGCAGTCAATGCACCATTCACCGGAGGCCAACAAGCACGAGACTATCAGATGGTCACACAGCAAGATATAGGTACCGTCGCGTCAAGCCTCAAAGTGAGCCTTGGCCAGAGTATGCAAGCTGCCTTACAGACGCAAGTCCATACTGGTGAAACGCTTATCACGCCGTTCTCTTGCCAGCAGAGCATTCTCCCGGATCATCAGCCAGGAGACGAGGCAGCGCAACTAACGATCACGGTCAATGAGACCTGTACAGGCATGGTGTACAGCACCCAGGCATACCATACCCTCATTGCGCAGATCGCGAACCAAGAGGCAAAGAAACAGCTCGGAGATGGATACTGTCTGACAGGAGAGGTCCAGAGCAGTGTCACTCAGGCGACACCCAAGGATCACGGCACATTTGATCTACAGGTAAAGATAGTGGGGATATGGGCCTATCAGTTCACCCAGGAGCGGCAAGAACATATCAAGACACTGCTTGCAGGCAAGAGTAAAGCCCAAGCAATCAAGGCACTTCTGCATATCTCAGGAGTACAAAGCGTCTCCATTGCTATCAAGAATAACGGAATAATACTACCAACAGACAGCGCAGACATTCATCTTGTTTTTCTTGTGATGGGATATTGAGAGCTCTCTCCCCGACAGAAAATCTGTTCTAGGAAAAGTGGTGAGTGTAGAAAGAGCAAGAATAGCAAAAAAAGAGAGAAAAGACGAGGGAATATTCATGATCGTCCTCAAAAAAAGATTCAAACTGAGGAGGAAGATCATGAATCCGTTCGAAATAGTATTGGCACACTGGCACAAACAAGTCAAGGAACTCTTTCCCCAATTGCACAGTTATCAACAAGAAACGTTGGCTTACTGTGTGCAAGGCATCGTCCAAACAGGCTCCGCAGTCATGCAACAAGTAGCAGAAACAATGACAGAGTATTTGGACAGCGAGACCAAGATGACCAGTCATGAAAGGAGGATGCAGCGTTTTACCGAGAATGAACGTATTGACGTGGATGTATGCTGGAAAACATTCCTTGAAACAATTTTACCCTACTTTAAAGGAAAGAAAATGACACTCGTTCTTGATCCTACACCATATACGGAGACGTCAACGATTGTCTACCTAGGAATACTTGTTTCTACTCGTGTGTTACCAATAGCATGGTGTATTATGCCACAAAAAGAGAAATGGGATCGGGGGCAATGGGAGATTGTCGCGACCCTCTTCCAACAAGTAGCGCCTTATCTGGAGGGGACTCAATGCACACTGCTGGCTGATCGAGGGCTCAGTTGTTTGGAATTGATTCATCAGTGTCAGCAGGTGGGATGGCACTACGTATTGCGAATCAAACAAGAGGAATGGTTCCGCAAAAAGTACCGCCAGAGCTTTCATGATTGGCTGCAATGCAAGCATTTTATTAAAAAAGAGGGGCAAGCATGGTATGGTGAGGTAATTTTGTGGAAAGAGCATGCATTTAGAACATCTATGAGTATCTGCTGGGAAGAAGGATACGAGGAACCTTGGATTTTGGTGTCTGACCTGCGAGCTTCTCATGCAAGGGTGACAGACTATGGGAGGAGGATGAAGGTTGAAGCTACCTTTCAAGATCAGAAAAGCCGTTTACTCGAAATTGAGTGCTGCCGATTCAAAAAGAAAGAGCATTTGCATCGTTGGCTATTTGTCGTGTTTCTAGCAATTTGGTGGCTTATTCATTTAGGGAGCAGCTGTCTTCATCACGGGCATCGGCATCTGGTAGATCGTGCTGACCGTCGTGATAAAGGGGTCATGCGTATTGGTCGCTTGTGGTTTAAATTCATGCAGAAAAGAGCCAGGATCTCTTTTCAGGCTAGTGTCCAGGCTCCTGTGAGCGCACGACTCACCCATTGCCTCCCCTTTTTCCACCGGGAAGCACGCCTATGTTTCTCTATTTATATCAATTGACACTTTTACATTTTGGAACAAAGTTTCTGTCGGGGAGAGAGATATTGAGAGAGGGAATGCGTCCTTCCCTCCTTGGCACACTCCCAACACATAGCACTTAGAAGGACATAGAAAACAATTATGCAAGCGTACACACACAGCTTTCTACAACCGCATCTGCACAGACAAGAATACCGCAAACTGAAAAACTTCTGTCAAGTTAGTACACCGCTCCAGTTCGTTCCACATTCTCTCTACCTTGACCTTCAGCTTGCGAAAGCTCTCGGTAGCAAATGCGATAAAAAATGGCTATGCACGAACAAGAGTACCAGGAGTGAGAGCTGCTACACCAGGAAGCAGAGAAAATCTGCAGGTAATACCGAGCTACCTAGAGAAAGTACACCAAACCGCTATCTAGTACGATCTTGTAAGAGACATAAGGTCACTGGCTACTTAGCCCATTGCCGAGAAACTAAGGAGCCACTAAGAAGAAACACCGAGTGCTTGTCAAGACCGTACTAATGATAGCATAAAAGGCCGTAACTTTGTAATCAGGTGAATACCGCTAAACGCACTATCTACCGTCAATGATACCCATATCTCGTTGTTAAAATCGTCGCGCAGGTGTCATCTTAAAATCCCTTGATAAGCCAATTTACCCTGTATAATCAGACTTGATAGCGTCTGTACTTAGCAGGAGTGATATCAGATGACAGAGCGTGACATGCAACGAATATGCGAACTGTTAGCACGATTTTCAATGTATACATTGCAATTCGAGAAGGAAGGAGCCAATTATGGCAACCAACAATCAGAGGAAACCGAAACGCTGGGAACTGTACCAAATGGAATGGCAGATACCGGATCTACGAACCGACGAACCCGTAGGCGTTTATCCTCGCCAGTCAACAAAAAAGCAGGTAAAGAATAATCGCCAGTCCTTTGAGAAACAAACACAAGATTCGGTTAAGTACCTCATAAAACGCACCTGGTTAGAAGAGCTTATAAAAGTCTATGACCAAGATATGGGACATTCCGGTACATTAGGTATTGAAGATAGGGAAGGCTTAAACCAGATGATAGCAGATATCCGAGCAGGGAGAATCCGCACTGTATACGCAGCTGAGGTTGACCGCTTATTCAGAGATGAGGACAGAATAGACTCAAATGTCTTCATTAAAATTTGTAAGGAGGCTGATTGCCTTGTTCTCACGGATAGGGCGATTTACGATTTACGTATACCTCGCCATGTTGATTACTTTAGAGATGAAATTGAACGTGCATGGAAATACTTTGAGAGCCAAATTTTAATACGCGCTCACCAGCACCTAGACCGCGCTCGTAGTCAAGGCTTATACGACGGTGGTCCCGTCTTGATAGGATATATTATTGACAGGAACCCGAATAGCTCGACCTACAAGAAGTATATTCCCTATCAGCCACATGCACAGAGGTCATTAGAAATATTTCAATGGCTCTATGACTGCGGCGGAGTTTTCGGTATCCTTGAGAGTAGGTTAGATAATCTTCCTTACATGTACCCTATTGAGGAGCAATGGGTAAAAGATCAGAAGGCATTTAGTACAGCAATGAAGATAGTATATGGGACAGAGCTTGATGAAGAAGGAAAGCTCAAACCTATAGGATACAGTTTCTCACGTGAAGGTCTTAAAGACTACCTCAGAAACCGTACACTTCTCGGAGACTATAAATATGGTGATGAATGGCTTCCAGATAACCACCAGGCCATCATACCACGCGACTTGTGGGAGTTTGCCCAGGAAGTTATACATAGCATGAAGGAGAAGGATATGAGGAAGAGGCATTACCACACGCCTGTACCCTCAGTCATCTACGATCTATTGCATGCTGGTTCCGGAGTAGAGCAGAAATGTGTTACAAGACGTTTGGATAAGGGAACGTATACTATCGTAGAATATAAGGGACTCAGACAAGGTATAATAGCATCAATAGATATTGATGCATTTGAGAATATATTCCTTGATAAATTCACGGAGAGGTTAAAAGAAACAGACCGTTTCGAGAATTATGAGCAAAACTTACTGGAACCCGAACAGAAGGCTGAAGAGCGTAAACACAATTTACGGGATGCAATCAGCGAACTGACAGAACAAATCGACGGCCTATTCTTAACGTTAAAGTCGCCGAAGTTGGAGACCGATCAACGCAATGATTTTGTTGAAGAACGCGCCAAGCTTATAAGACGTAGAGATGCCTTAAAACGGGAGCTTGATGCACAATCCCCTCTTCAAACATATCTCAAATATAAAGACCTGATGCATCTTATGAGCAAGTATTGGGATCGCTACCCGTTTGAAGACCGACAAGCACTTGTAGCTCTGCTTATTAGAAAGGTCCACCTTGAATACCTTTCCCCTCGTTTCTTACAAATAACTGTTGAGTGGAAAGAATTCCCTGCTGATATAGGGATTATTCAGCGTCCTATCGCTTGCTCGTTTCGCTGGACATCAGAGGAAGACCAGATAATACGCGAGATATATACAACGGCAATGCCTCAGGAATTACTTGATACATTTCCGCGTCGTACTTGGGAGGGTATAAGAAATAGAGCAGCTGAACTGAAAGTTCATAGACCTCTTTCAGCCAGGGCGAAAATACCCTATAGAAATGTCAGCAAGCAGGATGTACAGTTAGCTAGACAGTACCATATTCCCTTGAAGGAGCTTACAATGGTGGCTGAGACATATATCACAAGGTGGCAAATGCTATTTTAGATGGAACTGATGCAGTAATGCTAAGCGCGGAGACCGCCACTGGCGACTATCCCATTGAGGCTGTCCAGATGATGGTGCGTATCGCCCTGGAGACCGAAGCGGGGAATAGCACGGCACGCCAACCACAGTGCCATCAACTCCTCACACAGGAACACGCCGTGAGCCATGCTGCCCATGCCCTCTCCGAAGAGGCCAGCGTCAAGGCTATCGTTGTCTTCACACGTTCGGGGACCTCAGCCCACCTGATCTCCAAGGATCGGCCACGTCGGCCCATCCTAGCTTATACCCCCTCCGAGCGCGTCTATCGCCAGCTTGCCCTCTGGTGGGGTGTCTGGCCCTATCGCATCGAAATGCAAGGTTCAACCGAAGCACTGATAGAGGCGGTCGGTCAGCGATTGCTGGAGGATCACCTGGTGCAAGCTGGTGAGCACGTGGTCATTATGGGCGGCCTGCCTGCCGCTGGTCGAGCACGGACGAATTTTGTAAAACTACATCGCGTCGAGAATCAGAGGTGAGAACTGTTCATCATATCCTCACTACAGGTAATCTTCTCGCCGTACAATCCCTATTACCTTCTCCCTATTGAGAAAGCGTTTGACGTTTTCAGCTGCCTGCTGGACTGCATTCGATAAGGTATGGGGAACTACACCAGAATTATGCGGAGATCCCAGCACATTCGGCAACTCGAGAAAGGGATACTCCATACGGAACCTCCCATGGGAGAACGGTTCTCTCCACCAGGCATCAATGCCAACTAGAAAGGTTGGGTGGCTCTTCACATGGGTGTAGAGGGCCTCTTCATCAATAAGAGCGCCACGGGCGACATTCACAAGAATGGCATCTGGCTTCATCCATCCAAGCTGATCTTTCCCTATTAATCCTCCGGTGGCCTTAGTGAGTGGCAATGAGATAACCACCACATCGCTGGCACGGAACACATGCTCTAAATCGTGCAGTGTACCAAGAAATTCCGTCGGCTCGGGACTTGTTCCGCCTTGATTGATCGCATAGATCCTCATGCCAAAAGCACGCATAAGTCTGGCAGTTGCACGCCCGATGCCCCCAAAACCAATGATGCCGGCCGTCATGCCTGAGAGCGAACGATTGAGTGTAAGCTGATTAAATTCACCGTTCCTCAGGTTCTGGTTTTCAATAAGCAGTCGTTTTGCCAGTGCTAGCGTCATCGCCATCACGTGTTCAGCCATCGGAGCAGCATACGCCCCAAGGTTGCTTGCAATGATGAGATGGGAGGGCAGATCGGCAAACGGCATGTGGTCAGCTCCCGCAGAAATGAGCTGGATGAACTGAACTTGCTGCAATCTGGAGTAGTTCTGGGGCTGGATTTCTTGTGAGAAGTTCCAGGAGAGGAGCGCAGTGGCGTCTTCCAATGCCTGTTCACGCTGCGCGGGTGATATCTCATCAAGGAAGGTGAGCGAAGCATCGCTTCCCAGAACTTCTAGCAACAGCGTTTTCTGCTCAGTTGAGACATTGTATGTGACAACGATGTTGTGCTTGTGCACTGCTTCTCGTACCTCTATCATATTCTTTCACAGATAATGCATGGTTATATTATCACCTGCGCCTCGTAAAACCCCTGCTTTTAAGCATGGAGATACAAGAGGCGTTCCTTTTGTGGGGCTTGTTCATGGGGGAAGGTATTCCCCCATGAACAATATTCATTTTCCTTTCCTCTAGCATGAATATGTGTATATTGACATGTGTGAGATAATATACCCATATTCGTGAAAGGAGTAAATGTACATGTTGGTCTACGAGTACAAGCTTGATGGAAGCAAGAAA